>Ga0326728_10005190_pt1 | contig 37201 bp, 31 predicted proteins | sample MB3enrmetagenome_FD_207602 | JGI IMG/M metagenome (GOLD analysis project Ga0326728, IMG submission 207602) | Lab enriched peat soil microbial communities from McLean, Ithaca, NY, United States - MB31MN | ecosystem: Environmental > Terrestrial > Soil > Wetlands > Peat | place: USA: New York...
TGCTGCATCCTTGGCCAACGCAGCGGTTCGCCGCTACGCATCCGAGATAAGAGCCGTATGCGCTAACGAGCGCACGTACGGATCTGTGCGGGGGGCAGCGGGTAACCGCTGTCCCTACCGCAACCGCCACGGGGTTTGCGCGCTAGGCAAAAGTCATGGCATGGGCGTCCCGCCCGTGCCCGGACACGGCCAAGATGGCCGTGTCACCTAAGAACGCACACGGCCCGGATGACCTTACCACCTCCCATACCACGCCACGGCCGCAACCAAGGTATAATTGGAAACTCCTCTTAAACGCACCGCATCGGGGAAAAGGGAAGGCCGTGGCCAAAAACATCGCTAAGGAAATTGCCGAGCTACGCGACGAAATCCGTTACCACGAGCACCGCTACTACGTGCTTGACGATCCGGAAATCTCCGACTTCGAGTTTGACAAGCTGATGCAGCGTTTGAAGGGTCTCGAGCTCCAGCATCCTGATCTCATCACCCCCGACTCGCCGACGCAGCGCGTAGGAGGCGCGCCCGCCGCGGAATTCCCCAAAGTGCGCCACCCGGCGCCCATGCTGAGCCTCGACAACACCTATTCGGTTGATGACCTGCGCGACTTTGACCGCCGTGTGCGCGAGTTGACGGGCCGCGACCACGTGGAATACGTGGCGGAACTGAAGCTGGATGGTCTTTCCATGGCGCTGACCTATCAGGACGGCGCGCTCCTACGCGGTGTCACTCGCGGTGACGGCGAGGTGGGCGAAGACGTGACCACCAACATCCGGACTATCCGCTCTGTTCCGTTGCGGCTCGCGGCAAAGAAAATGGCGCTGATCGGCAACCCGGCGCGATTTGAAGTGCGCGGGGAAGTCATCATGACCCGCCAGGCGTTTGAGCAGACCAACGCGCAGCGCGAGGCGGCGGGCGAAGCAAAGTTTGCCAACCCCCGCAACTCCGCGGCGGGCTCCATCCGGCAACTCGACCCGCGCATTGTGGCGGAGCGCAAACTCGACATGTTCATTTACTACTTACTGGTTAACGGTGTCGAATTGCCGGGCGAGCACGCGCGGGCGCTCGAAACGCTCTCCGCGATGGGCTTTAAGGTCAATCCCCATTGGCGGCGCTGCCCGGCGTTTGACGATCTGTTGGCATACATCCAGGAGTGGGAAACCAAGCGCGACAGCCTGGACTATGAGATCGACGGGATTGTTATCAAAGTCAATAACACTGCCCTGTGGCCGGAGCTGGGCACCACCGCCAAGTCGCCGCGCTGGGCGGTCGCGTATAAATATCCCGCACGCCAAGCAACAACGCGCGTAATGGACATCCGCGCGCAGGTGGGCCGCACCGGCACGCTTACACCGGTGGCGGATTTGGAGCCTGTGGATGTAGGCGGTGTAACCGTCAGCCACGCCACGCTCCACAACCTGGACGAGATCGAACGCCTGGGCGTGAAGATCGGTGACACGGTGCTGATCCAGCGCGCTGGCGAAGTGATCCCGCAATTCGTAAAGGTGGTGAAGGCGGCGCCGGACGGCCGCGCCTTCGAGATGCCCAAGAAATGTCCGGTGTGCGGGGGTGAAGTCCATCGCGCCGAAGGCGAAGTGGCTTACCGCTGCGTCAATACGGCCTGCCCTGCCAAACTCAAGGAATCGCTGCTCTATTTCGCGGGTCGTCGCGCCATGAATATTGACGGACTGGGTGAAGCGCTGGTAGACCAGCTCGTGGACAAAGGTTTGGTGCACGATGTGGCCGACCTTTATGACCTGACGCACCAACAACTCGCCGATCTCGAGCGCATGGGAGACAAGTCCGCGCAAAACCTGCTGGATGAAATCAAGCAAAGCAGGCAGGCGGAGCTGGGGCGCGTGATCTTTGCCCTGGGCATCCGCTTCGTGGGCGAGCGGACCGGGCAATTGCTGGCCAACCACTTTGGCTCGCTCGATAAACTTGCCCAGGCGACCCCCGAGGAATTGGTCGAGGCGGAAGAAGTGGGACCGCGCGTGGCGGAGGCCATTCAGGAATTCTTCCAGGAAAAGCGCAACCGGCAGGTCATCGAGAAACTACGCAAGGCTGGCTTGCAGTTTGAGCAGGAACAAACGCGCAAGACGCCTGGCAAGCTAACGGGAAAACAATTCGTACTGACCGGCACGCTTCCCACCTATTCGCGCGATCAGGCCAAACAAATGATCGAAGAGAGCGGCGGGCGCGTGGTCGGTTCCGTCAGCAAGAAGACCGATTACGTGGTGGTGGGCGCTGACCCCGGCTCGAAACTGGAAAAGGCGCGCGCCCTAGGCATCAAGACCCTGGACGAGGCGGGGCTGCGGAGCTTGCTCGGAAAGTAGAGCGCATCGCGGGGAAGGGCTACAAAAGCAAGTCAAAAGGCAAAGGTCAAAAGGCAAAAGTAAAAGCAGTATTCCCACATGTCCTTTGCCAAGAAACAAGGATTTATGACCTCGGTTTTATTGGGCAAGGTATTATTGCCGTGCGGCCTTTCACTCTTGCCTTTTGACCTTTGTCTTTTGACTTCCCCTTGTGTCTACGCCGCGCTGGTTGGCCGGAGGCGCCCGTAAATATCACGCAGGGCTTTAACCACGGCGGCATCGGCGCGCGCCGGCAGAAACGCTTCCGCAAAAGTTCTGCCGCGTGTAATGCCGACCCACACGGTAAGCGCCACGGCCGCGAGCCACACGAAGGCGTTCTGGGGAGAGGCCAGAGGCCAACCGTAGGGCGTGAAGAATTCATGGCGGCTGAAAGGGTAGAAATAGACGATCGGCCAGTCCCGGCCGCTCCCCAGCAAGTCGCAGATCAGGTGAACGTGAAAGGCCAGGAACGACAGCAGCAGAACCTTTACACGCTGGCGTGCGAAGGCTGTGGAGATGGCGGTGACCGCGACGGCGGCCACCACACCGTGCGTCAGCACGTGGTGATACTCACTGTATGCCCCGGCGCCACCCAGCAGGGATAACGCGTCCGAATCCGGCAACACTCCGGCCCAAGTCACCAGGCGGCGATCGCGGAGCTCCGGCAGGCGGTGACCTATTAACCAGGAAATGGCCAAGTGAGTCGGACCCTGCATGGAAGCCTCCCAATTTCCGGGCCAGTAACGCTTGCCCAAAGCCCTTGATGAATTGTCTTGTCCAAGTGCGATTCTAAACCGGCAGCACCATGGGTGAAGCACAAAGTCTACATCAGGAACCTGACCTCTGACACCCCCTGTAATCCCAATGGTTTCCGCGACCGGGTCGGCCGATCCATTTCTCATCCACGCTTGACTATCCCACAAGCGAGGGCTATTCTTCAGTCAACTGAGTCCGCCCGAACCTCGCGAGCAAGGGCCCCATGGAGGGCCGGCGATATGACCGCGCCTGTTTCCATTCTCAGACTCGAAGCAGGTTAACCGGGAGGTGCGCTATGCTTTCCGTACGCTTGGTGCAAATGATCGAGGACCACGCGGAGGAATTGACCCGGGAGCTCATTAAAGACCTCCAGAGCAATCCACGAACCCCGCATTACCATCGCCTGACCTACGAAGAGTTACATTATCGGACCTACTCTGTTTATAAGAACCTCGGCCACTGGATCAGCCAAAAGAGTGAGGAACCGATCGCGACGAATTACTCTGACCTGGCGATCCGCCGTTATCAGGAAGGTGTCCCCCTCGAGGAAATCGTTTTTGCCCTGATCTCGACGAAGAATCATCTGTACGCTTACGTTCGGGCTACCGGCCTGATGGACTCCGCCGTAGAGTTGCATCAGGAAAGGGAACTGCGCCGCCTGGTCGGAAACTTTTTCGACAAGGCGATCTACAATACGGTCAGGGCGTACGAGCGCGAGGCGGCCGCGGACCATCCGAGGAGCGCATTGAAGGCGGCCTGATCGTAGACGCTGCGCCTTTCGCAGCGGCGGATTCAGCCAGAGGACGGCGTTACAGGGGAGAAGTGTTCGAAACTCGTCCTGCCTCCGGCGATCACACGGGAACTAGCATTCAGGGCGTCACGTCCCTTGTCGGCGGGTAGTCAGCCGAAAGGTCGTGTGTGACGGGTTCGCCCGCTCCCAATTTTTCCGTAAGCCCCACCACCATCAGCGATTCGGCGATTTCCACCATTTTGACCCGCACCACGCGGTAGGGGTGGAGGCGTGGGACTCCCATGAATTCGTATTACCCATCCCCATTCTGTTTCGACAGTCGCGACGGAGGATCACGTATAGATATGGGAGACTCCCCAGAGGCCGGCCGCACGAAATTTCAGAGTCAATTGGTTAGTTGTCCGCTATTATTTGGGAATAGCCCCGCACCTCGCGACCGGTTCGGGGCAGGGGAGATCATGAGATGCGCATTGCCGTTTCAGTTTCGGAAAAGGAGAAAGCCAGAGGCGTGGAGTCGCCTTATTTCCAGGCTCTCCAGGCGGCAGGCGCAGAGGGAAGCGAAATTGAACTTGTAACAGCCTCTGACGCGCCCCGCGTGCGCGGCGAGGATTATGATGGGATATTGTTCGCCGGCGGAGAAGATGTGGATCCCTCTTTTTATGGCGAGCAGAAGCATCACGAAAGCGTTCATGACCATCGCCCGCGCGACGAATTTGAGTTCTCTCTGCTCGAGGGCGCCTTGGCGCGCCGAGCTCCCATCCTGGGAATATGCCGCGGTGTGCAGATGATCAATGTGAAGTTCGGCGGCACACTCTACCAGGATATGAAGGAAGACGCCGAGCCACAGTTGGAGCATCGGCAAACGGATCTCGGCAAGTCGCGGCAGGAGCCCTCTCATGCCGTGCTGGTGACGGACTCGGAATCGAATCTGGGGACGATCGTTCAGGGCGCTTGCCGCGTCAACAGCCTGCACCACCAGGCTGTCAAACGGCTGGGGCGCGGACTGAAAGTGACCGCGCGCTCCGAGGATGGGTTTGTCGAAGCCGTGGAATCCGCCGAGGAATATCCTTTCCTGATGGCGGTGCAGTGGCATCCGGAGGAGATGGTCGCCAACTCCGCCGAGCAGCGCGAAATTTTTGTGCAATTCTTGGCGAAATGCCGCGAGGGAGCTGCGCGCGGGTGATCTTTGGCGAACCACGGCGCAAAGTGCATGCGGTGACCTTCGGCCGCAACGAAAAGGAGTGATATGATGGGCGAACTCACCATCGAACCGCGGGAAGTCCACGATATGCTGCAGAAGCACGTGAAATTCCTCCTGCTCGACTGCCGCGAGCCCTGGGAGTATCAGACGGCCCACATCGAGGGGGCCATGCTGGTTCCTATGCGGCAGATTCCGCAAAAGCTCGATGACATACCGAAGGATCAACCCGTTGTGGTGTACTGCCATTCGGGAATGCGGAGCTTCAATGCAGCCTCTTGGCTGAAACAACAGGGAGTGAACGCGATCAGCATGAGCGGCGGCATCGATCGATGGTCGACGGAGATCGATCCCAAGGTACCGAGGTACTGACGCTTGATACCCGACACCTGGCACCTGAGTTCTTCTTGAGCCACACACCTCTCAAAGAGTTGCTTCTCGACACTTTGCGGCGCACCGGCCCGATGACTTTTGAGCGCTACATGGCGCTGTGTCTTTATCATCCGGAATTCGGTTACTACACCCAGGGGCGCGAGCGCACAGGTGTTGCGGGCGATTATTTCACCAGTTCCGACCTGCACCCAGTCTTTGCTCGCTTGGTGGCGCGACAGGCCGCCGAGATGTGGAATGCGATAGGGCGTCCAAAGCCTTTCACTTGGGTAGAGATGGGCGCCGGGCGGGGAGTCTTCGCGTACGATTTCTTGAGCTGGTCAACGGGGGCATTGCCGGAGTTTGCCGCAGCACTCGATTACGTCGCCATCGAGCCGGGCTCCCCACAGCGCCAGCGCATTGAAGCACGGTTGGCTGGCCTGGGGGCGAAGGGCAAGGCTCGGCTGGTCGCCAATCTTGAAGAACTCCAGCCTGTCACCGGGTGCTTTTTCTCGAATGAACTCGTTGACGCCTTTCCGGTCAGCGTGGTCACGCGCATGGAAGGGCATCTGAAGGAGATTTACGTCATCGCGGAGGGTGACGACCTGCGCGAGAAGCCCGGCCCGATCAGCGACCCTGCCGTCGCGGCTTATGTCGCCCGGTATGCCCCTCAACTCGAGGAGGGCCACCGCGTGGAGGTGAACCGGCAGGCGCCGGCGTGGATTCACGCGGTCGCGCAAAAGCTGACCCGCGGCTTTGTGCTGACCATTGATTACGGCGACGTGGCGAATCGCCTCTTCACCCTCGATCGTCCGCGCGGAACTCTGCTTGCTTACCGTGGCCACACCGCGGGAGAGGATTTCTTCACCACGCCGGGGGAAACGGATTTAACGGCGCACGTGAACTTCAGTGCGCTGATCGACGCGGGTAAGGCCGACGGGCTTCAGTTCGCGGGATTCACAACCCAAGAAAGATTTCTGCTGGCGCTCGGCGAAGCCAACCAATTTGCGGATGTTTACGACCGGGGTCAAACAGACGTGGAGATGTTGCAGGCACGACTAAAACTAAAAAGGCTAATCTCTCCAGAGGGAATGGGAAACATCTTTAAGGTACTGGTCCAGCAGCGGGGGGTTCTCAAGACGGGGCTTACGGGACTCAAATTCGAGCAAGTGTAGCCTCCCGATACCTCGGGGCGGCTTTTCGCTGTCAATACGGGACTTTTCCATGACCCAAAGCCTGCAAGAACCCATGATGCGCCGCGCCGACCATCGGCCGGAGGTTCATCATCGTGAGAAGAACCCACCGTCAGGACCGGCCGTCGTGGCGACACCATGGCGCCCTGCTTCCATAACGAGGCTGAATAAGGGGGGCGAATCTTGACACTTCTGGAACATTTTGTTAGCTTGCCAAGAGTCACTACAGGGAAGGGAACTTTCGCCGATTGGACGCCGCTATGCCAGCCTCAATTGTCTTGGGGTCGTGGCGACGCAAGATCGTTGTCATCTCCGCGAGCAGGGTTTTTCCGCAACCTGGTGGGCGGTTGAAGTCATTGCCATCGTAACGCATATGTCTGGCCTTGCCGTGTGATGACGGCGCTCTTTCGAGGAGCAGGCTGCGCGAAACGGGCTGGACGCGGGGCAGTGGCCCGAGTATCGCGGAAGGAATTCTCACCTGGAAGATGCATCACCGTAGTTGAGTCAAACCACTTGCGGGGAATGGCATGCCGCAGTTGTCCGATTTGCTCTCTCTCGGCAGCGCATTTCAAAGCTGTCTGGAATTCAGGGCCGTTTATAAAACTCTGACTCAGCACCTGGGATCAGTCCTGGGCGCGCAGGCGGTGCTGTTGTGGACGCGCGCGCCCGGGGGTGAAGGTTTGACTTGTGCGGAATCGTGGTTTCAGCCGGGCACGCCGTTTCGCCCTTCTTCTGAAGCCCTGACGGAAGGCTTCCTGTTCGAACGGTTGGAGGCCGAGCGGGCGCACCGATTCGGAGAAGGAGAAATCGACCCTGAAACCCTTGTGCATTTGGGGGAAAACGACCGCGAGCGGGTGAGCTCAGCATTGTATGCACCGATTGCCACGCGTGCCGGGACCATCGGCGTGGTGGAAATCCTGAACCACGGTCAGGGTGAGTTCTCGCCGCATGACGCTGCCTATGTCGAGGAGGCCTGCCGCCTCACGGCGGGCGCACTGAACCTCCTCAGCTCCCTCGACGAAGAGCGCTCCTCCATCCTCTCGACCGTGGAACGCTTGACCGCGCTTTACGACATCAGCCGCGTCTTCAGCTCCACCCTGGAGCTTTCTGAACTGCTCCCGATTATGGCGGAAAAGGTTCGTGACATCTTGCAAGCGGGCGCCTGCAACATTTGGCTCGTTGAATCCGAGGGAAATGTATTGAAGTTCGCGCAGCAAGACGGAGAAGACCCCAGCACCGATCAGAGCGTGCGAATTCCCGTGGGGGAAGGATTCCTGGGGCAAGTGGCAAATCTGGGTGCAGCCCGCTTGGTGGCGAGCGCGGAAGAGGAGCCGCTGCTGGAAGAGCGGCGGCGGGCGGCAGAGGGTTTTGAACTGCGGACGTTGATGTGCGCCCCGCTGCTCAAGGAGGAGACTGTCCTCGGCCTTGTGGAGGTTGTCAACAAGCTCGACGGTGGCGCCTTCGACGACGACGACCTCTTCTTTCTTTCCAGTATGGCTGAGCAAGCTTCCATTGCCCTCGTCAACGCCAATCTATTCAATGCCGAGCGGCGGGCCCACGACTTGAACGCGTTGCTTGCCACCAGCAAGGAACTGACTTCCACCCTCAATCTCGATCACGTGCTAACGACGGTGGTCCATCAGGCGGCCACCGTAGTGCCCTTTGATCTTTGTGCTATTGGGATTTTCGACCGCAGCCAATTCGTTCTGGGAGCCGTGTCGGGAGAATCCGAGGTTCCCAAGACTCCGAAGATGGAGGAATTGCGAAAGGTCATGGAATGGGTCGCGGCACAGGAGGGTTCCGTCTCGGCGGACCGCCACGAGGAGGGCTGGGCGATGTCGCCCGACGGCGAATTCGCGGCTCTCACCCAATTCATGGAGGAATACGGCTACGGCGGGTTCCATGCCATTCCGCTGCGCGATGATCAAGGCTGCGTGGGCGTTCTGGCGCTGCTGAGCGAGCAGCCAGATTTCCTGACGGCGAGTAATCTGGAATTACTCAGCATCCTGGCCAGCCAAACCACGGTGGCGGTCCGGAACGCACGCCTCTACCAGGAGGTGCCGTTAGCCAGCTTCCTGCGGCCTTTTTTGAAGAGCAAACAGCGGCTGGAAGAAGTTACTCATGGACGCTGGGTGGAGCTTTCGTGGAAGGCCGCGGTGGTGATAGGACTTCTGGTCATCATCCCGTGGAAATTCCGGATTCAGACGAATGCCACCGTGGTCCCGGCAGAGAGGCGCGTCGTCAGCGCCGAAGTGAACGGGGTGATTCAGAGTGTTCCGGTGAGAGAAGGTCAACGGGTCCATGCCGGCGAAGTGGTGGCATCCCTGGTGGACTCCGACTACCGGGTGCTGCTGGAAGGCGCCATCACCAATTTGGGTCTTGCTCGGCGCCAACTCGAGGATGCCGAAGCTCGAAGGGACTGGACGGCGGCCAGCCAAGCACAGATCAGCATGGCTCTGCACCAGGCCGAGGTGGATCTCTACAGCGAAAAGGTGGACAAGACTCAGCTTCGAGCGCCCATCGACGGCGTCATAGTGACCCCCAAGGTGGAGGAGAAGGTCGGCCAAATGTTGAAGATGGGCGAGGCGTTTTGTGAGGTTGTGGACGAGGACCGCATGGCCGTGGAAATGAATGTGCCGGAAACCGATGTGCAGTGGCTTTATCCCGGAGCGAATGTGGCACTGAAGCTCAACGCGTTACCGACCCAGACCGTGGTGGGTCAAGTTGAGCGCGTCTCCCCACAAACCATTACCGCGGAGAACGAACAGTTTTTCATCACTCGCGCCGTCTTTCCCAATCCCGGCCACGCGGCCCGCGCGGGGATGGCGGGACAAGCTAAGATCACCGCCGCCGGGGGATGGTTCCAGAGCGGCTGGTATCCTGTTGGGTTCGTCATGCTGCGCGCGCCTGCAAGCTGGGGGTGGCGGAAAGCGTGGTCGTTGATTCCGTAATGAGCAGAGAGGCCGGATTCATGCGAGTTAAACTCCTGGCGTTGGGTTTGACGTTCGTCGCGATGTTGGGCGCGACGAACTGCTCGAATGACGAACGAAAAGCCACCGCGGCTGCCGAGGCTCCCCTGCCGCCCGCAAAGGCGGCTCCCCCATCTGCCCCAACCCCTTCCCGCCTCAACACGCTCGAAATCCTGACCGTGTTGTCGGTTGAGAATTCGGTGCAATTGCTCGCCCAGATGGACGGCATTGTGACGGAAATTGCCTTTGACCAGGATAGCTGGGTGCAGAGGGGAGCAGTTTTAGCGCGCCTCGATGATCGCGAAATATTGGCCAAGCTGGACCACGCTCGGGACAGTTTGGAAATTGCCAAAAACAATCTCAAATACCAGGAAGCGGAAACCCAAGCGAAAGATGCCGCCTACCGCCGGCAATTGGAATTGCGCAAGTTCGGACTGAGCAGCGAAGCGGCGGCGGAAGAGGCCGAGTTCCTTTCCAAGGGCGCGCATTACGATGTAGATAGCTATACGGCCAGCGTCAAAGAGAAAGAAGCGGAAATTCAGGAGCTCCAAGTCGAGTTGGAAAAGACTCGCATCCTTGCGCCCTTCGAAGGCTATATCACGCAGCGCTCCATTCGCGCGGGCCAAAACGTAGTCAAGAACGACCCGTGTTTCCGCGTGAGCCAGCTTTCGCCCCTCCAGGTGAGGTTCCTGGTGCCGGAATCGACCGGGAAGACCCCCCAAGTCGGCGATCCCCTCCGCGTGGTCCCCGTGGGGGACAACTCGCGGGAGTATGGGGCGGCGGTAAAACTGCTTAGCCCTACGATCGACCCCGCCAGCATGAGCTACGATGTGACCGCGCAGCTCACGGGGCCGGACCTGGGGCCTCTTCGCCCCGGCATGGCGGTAAAAGTTCTGTGGCCGGCGCGTAACCAGCCCACGGCTCCTTGAGATGAGGCTCAATGCAGTTTGGTCCTACCAGCATTCGCTTGAGCGGCGTGCTCGCCCGGGGGCTTCAACGCCCCAAGCTGCGCACTGACCTGAAGGTCAGCAAGCAGACGTTTGCCGGCGAAGTCAGCTACGTCATCAAAATCCCCGAGACCGATTCCTTCAATCGCATCGGCGAGTTCGATTGGGAGGTGCTGGCCCTTTGCGACGGAACGCGCACCCCCGCGGAAATCGCTGCGGAGTTGAACAAAAACCCCGATGTTTCACTCTCCCCGGAAGAGGTGACTGATTTCCTGGCGGGCATTGACGAGAACACTTGGGAGCGTAGTCCGGCGGAGAAGAACCTATGTATCCTGGAGAAGATCCGGGACGAGCGGCGGGAGCGCGTCAACAGCGCCAGTCTTCTCTACATCTATTTTTCGGCCTTCGATCCCAATGAGGCGTTAGGACGCCTCAATCGATATCTCGGCTGGCTGTTTACCAAACAATTCTTCATCGCCTCGCTGGGAATCTTCCTTCTCGCGGCGACTGTCTTGGGGGATGACTTTGGCCGGTTTCGCACGGAATCCCTATCCCTATTTAGTTTTGCCGGTAAAGGTTTGTCAGACATCCTTCTCATGTGGGCCCTTCTGTTTTTGATCGTGGGGCCGCACGAGTTTGCCCATGGGCTTGCCTGCAAGCATTACGGGGGTGAAGTCCACCACATGGGTTTCATGCTGATGTACTTCTCGCCGTCCTTCTATACCGATTGCACCGACATGCACTTATTCCGCAGCACCACCCAGCGAATTTGGACCATCATCGCCGGGATTTGGATCACGCTTTTGGAGTGCAGTTTCGCGATATTTCTTTGGCATCTTTCGCCGCCCGGGTCCGTCCTCGGGAATGTCGCTTACAAGCTTGCGCTGATGAGCGGGATCCCGGCCTTCTTGCAGATGAATCCGCTCATGAAACTTGACGGCTACTACGTGCTAAGCCAAACCTTGCAACTCGACAACCTCCGCGAGCGCTCCTTTGGCTATACGGCTTCCTGGTTTAGGCGCTACGTTCTCCAACAGGCTGTGGAACTCCCCCCCGTCAGCCGGCGTGAACGGCGAATTTTCCTGATTTTCAGCACGTCAGCGGGCCTCTATAGTGGCCTTCTCATTTACTTCTTTACCCGATTCATCAACAACGTGTTTACGAGCCATTTGGGAGATTGGGGCTATCTCGCCACCGCTGGCGTGCTCTTTCTATTCCTGCGCAAGCGGCTGAAGCTGTGGGCTTCTTCCGCCTGGCGATACTTCGAGGGTGTAAAGATGAAATTCTTGGCTTGGAGAATGAAGTGGTGGCAGCAGGGATTGGGCGTGGCGTTCGTCCTGCTCCTGACTGTTCCGCCTACGGCCGTCAAGGTGGTTTCAGATTTCCGGCTGGAGCCGGGACGCCGCGCCGAAATTCGCGCGGGGGTTCCCGGCTTGGTCGCCCAGGTTGAGGTACGCGAGGGTTCGGCAGTGCCAGCCGGCGGGGTAATCGCGGTTCTCCACAACCCGGATATCGAAACTCAGAGTAAAGTCGTGGGCTATCAATTACGGCAGGCTGCGGCTGCCATGAGGACCGCGGAAGCCCGGTTCGATTCGGGTCAGACGGCGCTTTACACCCAGCAGGAGCAACGCCTGGAATTTGACCAGAAACAGGCCGAATGGAAGCTGGGCCAGTTGACACTGCGGGCGCCGTTTGCGGGCGTCATCGCCACCCCGCTGGTGGAACAACGCGTGGGAAGCTACTTGCAGGAAGGAGATCAACTCGCCGTCTTCGTGGACCGCCAAGTGATGCGGGCGCGAGTGCTGGTCCGGGATCGCGATTTGGAAGATGTACAGAAGGGCACGCGGGTCGACCTGAAAGTCCAAAGCTTTCCGTTCCGGACCTTTACTGGGGAGATCAAGGAGGTGATGCCGGCGGCTTCGCCCAACCGCCCTCTCAGCGCCCCCGATAAGCTTGAACGTAAGGGGCAGGAGTTGGCTAATTTCTTCGAGGTGGACATGGAATTCCCGAACCTAGATGGGGCTCTACGGGAAGGGATGACGGGAACCGCAAGGATCTATGGAAAGCACTACCCTCTCGCCTGGCGGTTCGGGCGAGCTGGTTATCGCTGGATTCACTCGCTTGTTTGGTAGGCTGGGCGAGGCTGCTTCTTGAGGGGAACAGATCCAACTATCTCTAAAACTTGCGAAGGGGGCCTTTAGGCCCGAATGCATCCACGGCCTAAAGCCCCCCCCGCCTACATCGCACAATCATGTCAAAGCTAAAGCATCGACGTGCTGCACAACTCCTCAAGCGCGACTTCTCGAACTACCTGAACATTGATTTGGAGAAACTCGCCTTGCTGGTCGCGCTCAGCCTAACTAAGCTGCACGGAACATCAGTTTGGTATCCTCAACCTTCTTGCTGCCCTTCAGAGTCTTCTTGGTGCATTTCGCTGCTGGCATCTTCGTGGTTTTTGTTGCCATGGTGTTCGTCCTCGATTCTAAGATTGAATGCAAATGCGTGCTGCGCTGAAAGTAACAGCAATTGGATCACCAAACACTGGCATTTTGTTTCAATTGGATGTAGATGCGAGGGAGGTTAACTAAAACGGTGGGTCGGCTTGGACCAGGTCTTTATGGGTGATAACTTCACCTTGGGAGGGGTAATCCTCGATCCCCACAGGACACTTCCTAAGTACGGAAGAGCGCACTTTAGAAAGTCGGGGCGGAGCCATAGCTCTTCCTCTCTTCACAACTTTCTAAGGGCCAAAGATTATCATAAGTTTGGTTTCGCCCAGCTTGGTGCTTCCTTTGAGAACTTTCTTGTTGCCTTTTACTGGAGTCTTCGTTTCTTTCTTTTCCATGGTTTTTGTTCTCCTTTTCTGATTTTAAACTACTTCCGCCTTGGACCAAGATCGAGAGGGAGTGATGTGCCCATTACGGGGTTAGAAATCGCTCTCAGCCTTGGTTCAGGGCGGAGCCTTAGCTCCGCCCCGCTGCACAACTTACTAGGTGCCAATGGGCCCGCCGCCGCCCCACATCAGTTTGGTGTTGCCCACCTTGCTGCTGCCCTTCAGAACTTTCTTGTTCCCCTTCGTTGCCGGCTTCGCTTCTTTCTTTGCCATGGTCTTTGTCCTCCGTCTGAGATTTGATTGGATTTTGCCGTGCGTTCATGATAGGTGCAAGCGGGACGCCAAACTCGGACATTTTAAGCAAAACCTCTATCTCCTCTGTTTTCAATCAAATATGAAATGATATAAATCAATTATTTGACTGCGCTACGCCAAAGTTGCGTTCTGAGGCGTTAAAAATTAACGCCTAGCGTTAAATTTTAACGCCCCAGAAAACGTTACACGCTATATTTCCTCCACAGATATCTCATCTTCTCCGTGTTCAATCCGAGCAATCGGGCAATCCGGGTCTTGACGCCGTGGGCTTGGGATATCGCCAGTTCGATCAAGCGCTTTTCAAAGATTGCGACCTGCTCCTTGAGCAGATAGCCATCAATCAGCGCGGTCCTGACCGTGGGTCCCTCTGGCGGTGGTCGAGTGACAACAATTTTGCAATGGATAAGGCAACGGTAGCGGCGTGTACCATCCAGGTTGATTTCATGCGATTGCCATTGAGGTATCGCACATCAGAGGAGTTTACGGTCAGAAAATCGCTGAGCGTGGCTACCGACCCTAGCTGCTACCGCTGGCGGGAGCTTTGTCCTTCAACGGACGGAGATGTTTTGTAGGTGTCGATGAGATGATGATGGAGAGCGAAGAGTATCAGTTCGAATTCATTCGAGACGCGTAGTTTTTCGCAGATACCTGCGAGTTGCAGCCTGATGGCCGGTTCGCTGATGCCGATAATCTTCGCGCTCTCCGCACTCGGATAGCCAGCCATTGCTAAAGCGATGACCTGTTTTTCGAGTGGGATCAAGCCAAAGTCCTTTGTGTTTACCGCATTAGACAATAAGCCGTCATTTGGCATACTACTCCCGTTCTCAAGGGTCCTCAATGCACCTATATGATCAGAGGTGATGCCCCTCATGGGAGAGCCTTCGCGAACCATGGAAACCGCCCCTTAAACCATGAGCGAAATGGAGTAACGCGCCCCCTGGGTGCTCGAAGATCGCTCTCAGCCTTGGTTCAGGGCGGAGCCTTAGCTCCGCCCCGCTGCACAACTTACTAGGTGCCAATGGGCCCGCCGCCGCCCCACATCAGTTTGGTGTTGCCCACCTTGCTGCTGCCCTTCAGAACTTTCTTGGTGCCCTTCGTTGCCGGCTTCGATTCTTTCTTTGCCATGGTCGTTGTCCTCCGTCTCAGATTTGAATTGATTTTTGCCGTGCGCTGGTGACAAGTGCAAGCGGGACGCCAAACTCGGACATTCGGGCAAAAAATCCATCTCTTCTGTTTTGAATCACATATGAAATGATACAGGTCAATTATTGGCTGGGCTCAACTAAGATCGCGGGTTGAGGGGTTAAAAATTAACGGCTGGCGTTAAATTTTAACGCCCAGAAAATGTTACACGCCGTATTTCCTGCACAGATATCTCATTTTCTCCGTGTTCAATCCGAGCAACCGTGCCGCGTGGGCCTTAACTCCGTGAGCTTCTGAAATCGCAAGTTCGATCCATTGCCGCTCGAAGGCTGCAATCTCCTCCTCGAGATGGATCCCCGAAGGCGGCAGGCAGAGCTTCTTGTGGGTGGAGCGCGCCGTCGTTTCCCGGATATCGCGCGAGAGGCTGTTGAGGGTAATGAGATCACCTTCCGCCATCACCACCACGCGCTGAATCACGTTCTCGAGCTCGCGCACATTTCCCGGCCAAGGATAGTGCTTCAAGGCTTGCATGGCATCTTCGTCCACGCGCTTGGGAGGGAAGCGATTGGTAACGCAATGGAGGTTCACAAAATACTCGACGAGCAAGGGAATGTCGTCGGCGCGCTCACGCAGGGGTGGCACGAAGAGCGGCACAACGTGGATGCGATAGTAGAGGTCCTCACGGAACCGGCCCTCCTTGACGGCCTTCTCCAAGTCTTCATTAGTCGCGGTGACCAGCCGGAAATCGATGCGGATGGGCTTCTTGCCGCCCAGGCGCACCAGCGTCTGGTCCTCGAGAATGCGAAGCAATTTGCTTTGCAGGGAGAGTCCGAGCGTGCCAATCTCATCGAGAAACAGCGTGCCGCGATGGGCCGCTTCGATGCGGCCCTCTTTGGTGGCGGTGGCGCCGGTGAAGGCGCCTTTCTCATACCCGAAGAGTTCCGACTCCATCAAGGTTTCCGGCAGGGCCGCGCAATTCACGCTGACAAAAGCCCGGTCGCGGCGCGGGCTCTGGTCGTGGATGGCCCGCGCCACCAACTCTTTTCCCGACCCGCTTTCTCCGCGGATGGCCACCGTAGCGTTGCTGCGCGCGACGCGCTTAATCGACTCGAAAAGATCCCGCATGGCATCGGTAGAGCCCAGCAAATCTCCCACTTGCGCCTTGCGCGTGATTTCCTGGCGCAGCAAGCGGTTTTCGCGCTCGAGGCGAACCTTTTCGACCGCCCGCCCGACGACCACCTTGAGAACCGCCGGGTTTAGCGGTTTGACCAGGAAGTCGTAAGCGCCGGCCCTGACCATGCGCAGGACGGTTTGGGTCTTCTGGTCCTCGCCGATCACCACCACCAGCGTATCAATGTCGCTGGCTTCCAGCGCTTTCAGCAGGTCGAGGCACGTCTGAACCTTTTCGCCGCCGGAATCGACGTCAAGGACGAGAACGTCAAGGGCGCCCTGTTCCAGCAGCGGGTAGGCTTCATCGTGGCTGCTGGCCGTCACGACGCTGAAATCGCTGTCGAGCGAGGCTTCCAGTTCGTTTCGCCAAGCCGCCTCTTCTGCGACGAGCGCAACATTGGGCTTTAGTGTGGGAGCCGACATTTCCTGCCTGAACGTTGAGGTTCGTGCTCACCCGCTTCCCGGAACCCTGGAAAACAGATTCGCAGCGATTCTAGGAGGCGTTTCAGGGATTTGTCAATCCTCCTCTGATGTGAGTCCTTGATTTAGTTGCCGAGTTGCTGTATTTTCATGCTGCACGAAGTTTTTGGGCAACGAATTGTAACCTGTTCTGCCCTGGTAGGATCTCCGTGGATCTCACGATTCGCAAGATCGGGAATGTCAATATCCTGGACCTGAAAGGCCCCTTACGTACGGGTGACGCCGAACGGGCTTTCCGCGAGCAGGTGAAAAACCTGATCGATAGCGGAGAGAAAATCGTTGCTGTCAATCTCGCCGCCGTCCCCATGGTGGACAGCTCGGGCATCGGAGCGTTTGTGCGGTCGCACAAAATGCTGAAAGAAGTAGGCGGTAAATTCACCTTGTTCGCGCCCAACAAAATGGTAAGGCAGACCATGAAGATGGTCAGGCTGGACAGTTTTTTTGGGATGTACGAGGACGAAGCAAGCGCCCTAGCCAGTTGATTCCCGCCCGCTCCGAAGCTGGGGAAAATCCGAACACGGACCATTTCACCCCGGCTATCCTCATCGAAAACTCAGGTAGGGGCATACCCTGGGGTGGTCCCTGCGACGACCATTTCACAGCTTCTCTGTGGGCGGGCTGAGCACGGCAGGACGGGAAGAGGCCGGGCTGGGTTCGCAGGCCGGCGCACCATTTCCTCAACTGGTTTGTGCAGGGTTCTTGTAAGGTTTTTGAATATACTGATTGGCCTTGTCCAGCGCTCCCTGCGTGTTGTCGTTGGTCTGCAAGGCGCGCTGATATTCATTGAGGGCGCGATCGCGCTGGCCCGTCATGTCAAATATCATACCGAGGCTCAGATGCGACCACACTTCAATCCACTTAGGGTCCAAATCGCCATCCAACGCGCGCCGGTATTCTTCCATCGCCGCATTGTAATTGCGCAGCTTCAAATGGATTTCGCCCAGCCGATAGTGGGCCAGTGAGCTGTTGCTGTTGATCTGGAGCACATCCTGATATTGCTTGATGGCGTCCAAATAAGCCTGTTCCTCCACCAGTTGATCGGCGCGCGCCATCTCCACCTGGTATTTCGTCTGTTCATCGTATTTCAAGATTCGGCTGGCCGGGTCGACCAGCACGCGCAAGGGCTTGGTGCGCGTGTCGATGGTAAAGTCCGCCGTGGTTCCGACCATGTCGATGCGCTGAGTAACGGGCTTGGAGCCCTGGCACATGACCCGAACCTCGATCGGCATACGGAAGATATCCAGGTCCTGCTGCATCTTGCCCACCACCTGATAGCCTTTGGGCAGCCTGTAGACAGCCCAAGTGCGCTTGAACTGTGGCACGCCCGTGGAGTTGACCCATTGCGCGAAGAAAAACGTCAACTCTTGTTTGGAGGCTTTCTCCGCCAGGCGTTGAAACTCGTCGGCGGTAATGGATTTCCAGGCATACTGCTCTGCCATCGTCCGCAAGGTCTTGCGAAAGGCCTCGTCACCGATTACCCAGCGAAGCATGTGGAACACCATGGCGCCCTTATCAAAAACAATCGACTGATACTCGGGGGTGAACTCATGCAGTTGCCCGGCTTGCGCGATGGGCGTCACGTCCTCGTGGGTCAGCGCGCCCACGGCCGTATCGCGCATCAGATCTTCAAAGGCGGCGTCTCCCGCTGCTTGCTGGACGTACAGCGCCTTCGAATACTCGGCAAGGCCTTCATCCAGGAACGCATCGTTGGGCGTCGCGGGACTCACCAGGCATCGCCACCACAAGTGCGAAATCTCGTGCGCCAGCAGCTTGTAATTCACCGGGTTCGTAAACGCGCGCGAGGCGAGCGCCACCACGCCGGGAGCCGTATATCCCCCCACCGTATCGTCGCCGATTTCAACAATGGCCAGGTGGGCGCTGGGCAGCGGACCGAACTCATCGCTAAAAAAGGTTAGAATTTTGGCTGCCGTGTCGCCATAACTGGCGGCAAGATTTTCGTGCTCGGGCTTGAGGTAAAGTGCGATGTCAGCTCCCATTGCCGTGGCCGGCTGCACCACATAATGGCCGGCAATCACCGTCCCGGGAAACGAGGACTTTTCAAAAACATAAGTGTAGGTGACCTTTCCGGGTTCGCGCACCGGTGCGGCGAGCTTCCCGGAGGCGATGACCGTCTCCTCTGACGGGACGGTGATGTTCATCGTGGCGGAGAAGCGGTTCATGCTATAGGCGCTGACGGGGAACCAGCGGCCCGGATAGAGAAGGTAGGATCCTTCCGGCCCTATGTAAGCCACTTTGATGCCTTCCACGGGGCTGCCATCGGCGGTATTGAGCATTCCTCCGTAAGTCACGGTGATCGAGGCCGGTTTTCCTTCCGGCAGCGGATTCAGTACCGACAGGTTTAGAGCCTGGCCCTCCTGCTTGAATTGAATCTCCTGCCCCGTGGTATCCACGACCTTTTCAACGCGCAAATTGCTGTGCAGCTCAAAAGACAGGGCGGTGATATCCGTGTTGGGGACGATGTCCACGCGCGCCTTGGCGCTCAGCAGGTGTTGGGAAGGTAGGAGCTCGGCATCGATGACGTAGTTTTTGACTTCGAAGCGCAGACGGGCCCCTTGCGCCCAGCCCCACGCCGGAACGATTCCCAGGACCACACCCAGAAGCCCCGCCTGAACCATCCACCGGCGATGGCGGCGGACGGCGCGCGAAAACGCACTCAGGTTCACGGATCGAAATCGAGTCATTCTGGGCTCCCCCCACGATATCCTTTAAATTGGATTATGGGGCAGACCTCCGCGTTGCATGTCGCACGATCAATTTCCATGGAACAAGGATTCCTCAGCTCATCGCGCGGGCTTTCTGGGAAGCCTGGAGCACCCCTACCATCGCGTCCGCGGCACGTTCGATGGCTCCTCCCCGCCCCAATCGAGGTTTTAGAGCTTGAAATCCCCGAATCATCTCTTCCCGGGCCTCCGGGTGGTCCAACAAGTATTCTACCCGTGCGGCCACATTGGCAGCATTAAAATCATGCTGCATCAGTTCGGGCACAAGCTCTTTTTTCGCCAGGATATTCACCATGCTGTAATAGGGCACATTCACCAGGAGCTTTCCCACCAGCCAGGTAAGGGCGGAAACGCGGTATACAACCACCATGGGACGTTCGCGGATGGCCGCTTCCAGCGCGGCAGTGCCGCTCGCAACCACGGCAAGCTCCGAGTGTTGGATCGCGTCGTTAGTGGCGTGAACAGCCTTGCGGACCGTGGCCCGGCCTACGTAACCCTCCAAGAGGGTTGTTTCCAGCCAACGCGGCTCAAGGGTGGGCGCTATGGCTATCACAAACTGTAGTTTCCGGCCCAAGCTCAAGCGATTGGCTGCGTCCAGCATCACCGGCAGATTTGCCATCACCTCCTGCTGGCGGCTACCCGGCAGCAGTGCGATCGTCGGGACGGAGGGGTCCAGTCCTACTTTTGCGAAGAATTCCCGGCGCGTCAGGTGTGGCCGCGCCATGTCCACCAGCGGATGCCCGACGTACTCCACCGGTACGCCTACCTGTTTGTAAATCTCCTCTTCAAAATCGAAGATGACGATCATCTTCGCGACGCGTTCCTTCAACTTCTGCACGCGCCCCTTGCGCCACGCCCAAACCTGCGGACTCACGAAGTAGACCACGGGTATTTGCCGCTTCTTGAGCTGCCGCGCCATGCGCAGGTTGAAATCCGGAAAATCGATTAGGACGGCAAGCTGGGGATGGCGGCGGTCCACTTCCTCGAGGAGATGGTGGAAAGCGCGATAGGCGCGGGGAATTCCCGAGACGACTTCCGTGATGCCGGCGATAGCGATCTGGTGCGCGTCCACCACGGTGTCCACCGCCGCCTGGCGCATGGCTTCACCGCCGCAGCCGAAGACTTCCAGGCCCGGCAACCGCGCCTGGAGAGCCCGCGCCAGACCCGCGCCGTAAATGTCGCCGGAGCGCTCACCCGCCACGATCATAATTCGGGACACGGGGCTCGGGACACGGGACTCGGGACTGGGGGCTCGGGACTCGGAATTCATGTTATGGGCCCAGGTTTCGCGGCCCCGGGACTCATTTGATTCTCTCATGACTCACCGGTTGCTGGAAGCCTCATTCCCGCTGAAGCCCTTACATCAAAGACCGTGAAAAACCAATTTGAGCTGGCAATTTGTCGTCACAAATCCGCTTTTTCCTGCAAAATTCGTGTCGGTTAGACGCAAATGTCCGAATCTTAGACATAAATGTCCGACTTTTTTCCGTGCATTTTGTCAGGGTTTTGTTTGTTTTCATACACATTCCGGCTTTGAACGTATCTTTTTTAAATCTTTTTTTGTGGTATGCGCTGTCGAACCTTCGAGGATATAAGGACTTACGGTCGAAATTCGGCGAGTTTCCATCCTGCGGAAGCCTCTAGTTCTGGGGACAGGGAGAATAACCTGCAACTCGAAAAACGAACCTCGCCATGATAAGTCGAATTTCGAATTTCCAGTCTCGACTCTGGCACCTGACACCTGGCTCCTAGCCCGGCGCCCAGTACCCAGCACCAGACAAGTATACAGACAGTCATAGGCTTTGTCAACAAAAAAGTGAGGCTAGATTATGCTACCTACAATGCAGACATAATGACCGACCCCGAGGCGGAGGGAATCGGCGGGCGAAAGCAAGCACGTCGTGTAGGGGCTGGGCTCGCCCTGCCCAACGGCACCCCGAGGGGGTGCTCACGCACTCGATGCGCCTGGAAAATCCGTGCGCGGACCTTGGACAGCCGGCGCTTCTTGCTTGCTGGTTGCTGCTTTTGGACGAAAGCTTATCAAATATGATAAGCTGTGTGTGGACGTTGACGGCCGCCAATGAAGCGTTGGCAGATTGAATTCTTCGAGGAGCAGGACGGTGGTCGACCGGTTCAGGCTTGGCTCGATGGCCTGCCAGAAGCCGTTCGGGGGAAGGTCTTGGCACGGATTGATCTGCTGGCGCAGCACGGGCCGACGCTGGATCACCCTTACACCTCGCAGATTGAAGGCAAGCTAAGGGAAGTGAGGGTCAGACTGGGAAAGACTCGATACCGCGTTTTGTATTTCTTTGATGAAGCGCGCGTGGGCATTCTCCTTCACGGCTTCACCAAGAATACAGCGGCGGTAGATGAAACGGATAAAAAAATAGGGCGCGCCAGAATGGCTCGGCACGCTGCGAAGGGGAGAACACCATGAAGAGCTCATGGGATGCTTATCTGGAGCGGCAACTTAAGAAGCCCCAGGTCCAAAAGGCTTTCGAGGAAGAGGAACGAGTTCTCAATATTGGCATAGCTCTGGCCAAGCAACGGAAGCGCAAAGGCCTTACCCAGGAGCAAGTCGCCCGGCAGATGGGCACCAGTGCGCCCCAGGTCAGCAGGACCGAGCGCAAGCCGGAGCGCGCCAACGTTCAAACTCTAATGCGCTATGCGGACGCGGTCGGCATGATGCTGCATGTGAATTTGGTCGGCAAACATTGAGCGGGTAGATTCTCTCTTAATTGTAAAGCGAGAAAGCAGGTAGCGCAGCGGCATCCGTCAGCCAATGGATTCCTCTGCGGTTTTTAAGGTGATAACATCCACACGCCTATTAATACCCGATGACAAAAGCCGCGGAGTAATTCCGGTCGGACCGGAATAACTCTGCGCTATCTCCGCTGCGCCAGCCGGCCCGAATCAGGTGTCCTGTGTCCCGTTTCCCGTCTCCCGATCACGGACGTTCTGGCAAGGACTCCGTCTCGGCGACCAGGCGCGCCGCCGGAACCTCCTGGTCCTTGTACTGAAGTTGATAGAGCTTGAAGTATATCCCGCGCTGATCGAGCAGTTCTTGATGCGTGCCGACTTCGCGCACGTGTCCCTTATGCATGACGATAATCTTGCTGGCGTTCTGAATGGTGGAGAGCCGGTGCGCGATCACCAGCGAAGTGCGGTTCTCGATTAAGCGTCTCAATCCTTCCCGCAGCAAGTGTTCGGTCTCCGGATCCACGCTGGAAGTGGCTTCGTCGAGGACCAGGATACGCGGATTGTGCGCCAGAGCGCGCGCGAACGACAGCAACTGTTTTTGACCCACGGAGAGCGTCGCCCCACGCTCCCTAACTGGCTCATCAAACCCCGCCGGCAAGCTTTCAATAAACTCCTGGAGGTTGACCTGGTGGGCGGCGGCGCGCACCTGCGCGTCCGTAATGTCCCTATCGCCCAGTCGAATGTTGCTCGCAATCGTCCCCGAGAAAAGGAAGGGATCTTGCAGCACGATGCCGAAGTTCTTGCGCAAATCGCGCAGCCGCAAATCACGGATGTCAATGCCGTCGAAGGTGATGCTGCCTTCCTGCACGTCGTAGAAGCGCAAAAGCAGGTTGGTCAGGGTGGTTTTTCCGGCGCCCGTGTGGCCCACCACTGCCACCGTTTCGCCGGGCTCGATGGCGAAGCGGATGTTGTCCAGGACTTTATGGTCGCCCTGGTAAGCGAACCCCACCTTGTGAAATTCCACTTCCCCGCGCGGGTGCGCAAGCGGGCGGGGTTGGGGAGGGTCGGCGATCGTCACGGGCGCATCCAGCAGTTTGAAGATGCGCTCCGAGCTCGCCATCGCGGCCTGCAACAAGTTGTACTTATCGCTCAAGTCTTGAATGGGGCGGAAAAATCGCTGCGAGTACTGAATGAAGGCGATGGCGGTCCCCACGCTGACGGCGCCGCGCAAGGCCATTCCCCCGCCCATATAGAGAATAATGGCGACGGCAATCACTCCCACCAGTTCTACGGCGGGATAGAAGAGGCCGTAAGCGAGGATGGAATCCTTGTAGGCATCCATGTGCGCGCGATTGGCTTCCTCGAATTCTTCAAAGCTGAGGTCCTCGCGGTTGAAGAGTTGCAGCACCGTCATGCCGGTCAGGTGCTCCTGCAAATAGGCGTTGATGCGCGCAATCGCCACGCGAATGCGCCGGTAGGACTCGCGCACCGCCCGCCGAAATGATCCGGTAACGATCACGATCATCGGCAGCACGGAGAAGGTCAGCAACGCCAGCTTCCAGTTTACGTAGAGCATCACGATCATGATGCTCAGAAGGGTGAAGAAATCCCCGAAGATCGCCACCACCCCGGAGGCGAAGAGATCGTTCAGGACATCCACGTCCGTCGTTACCCGGGTTACCAGGCGGCCCACGGGATTGCGATCGAAAAAGGCCATTTCCAGCCGCTGCAAGTGGAGGAAGATCTGCTTGCGCAGGTCGTACATCACCTTCTGCCCCACCAACTGCATGGCGAACGACTGTGAGAATTCCAGCATGAAGCTGACCAACACCGTGGGGAGAAAGAGCACAAAAGCAATCTGGGCAATGCCCACCATGGGATCGCGGCTTAGAAAATGCGCGAGGGCGGGCGGAAGATTTTGGCCGCCGGCGGGATCCAGATAGCGGTCCACTTCCACTTTCATTAGATACGCCGGAAGGGCCTGGAGCATTCCATAAAGGAGCGTTGTAATCAGCGCGAATAACGTCATCCGCCAATACGGACGAAGATACTCGATCAATCGCCGCATCAGCCGCGAGTCATACGCTTTACCGAGAATTTCTTCTTCGTGGAAATCTGAAGCCATAATCTTGATTCCCGCCTTACACTTCTTTCTCCAACGCCTCTTCAATCAACTGTTTGTTATAGAGCTCCGTGTAATGGCCGTTCAGGGCCAGCAGTTCCGCGTGGGTGCCGCGCTCCACGATTTCCCCGTTGTGCAGCACCACGATTTCATCGGCGTTTTGGATGGTCGAAACGCGGTGCGAAATCAAAATGGTCGTGCGCCCCGCCATGACGCCGGTGAGGTGCCGCAGGATGGTTTCCTCCGTATAGGTGTCCACGCTGGAAAGCGCATCATCCAGAATCAGAATGCGTGGATCGCGGATGACCGCGCGGGAAATGGCCGTCCGCTGCTTCTGCCCGCCGGAGAGGGTCAGCCCGCGCTCCCCCACCAGGGTGTCGAACTTCTTGGGAAAGCTGTTAATCTCCGGAAGAATATTGGAAATTTCCGCCGCGCGCTCTACCTGCGCATCGGTTGCGTCCGGCGCACCCAGCCTCACGTTTTCACGAATGGTTTCGCTGAACAGGAAGGTTTCCTGCGGCACAAAACCGATATCCTTGCGCAGCGTTTGGAGGGGAATCTGGCGGATGGGGGCGCCGTCGATCAAAAGTGTTCCAGGCGGAGCATCGTACAAACGGGGGATCAGACTCACCAGCGTGGATTTTCCGGAGCCTGTCGCTCCCACCACCGCCACGGTTTTGCCCGCGGGAATGTGCAAGTTGATATTCTTGAGAATCGCATGACCGTTGTAACTGAAGCTCAGATTGCGGAACTCGATATCGCCCATCAGTGCGGTAATGGGATCTAATGGGACTTCGCGGTCGTCGATATCAGGTTGAGCCGCAAAGATGGTCATCAGCCGCCCCTGCGATGCCAACCCCCGCTCGACCAGGTTGGTCACGTAACCCAGCGCGACAATGGGCCAGATCAGCATGGCGAGATACACGTTGAAGGCGGCAAATGTGCCGACGGTAATCAATCCGTGCACTACGTGCCGTCCGCCCACCACCAGGACCAGCATCAGCGCCACGGCAAACATCAATCCCATGGCGGGCCACAGGAAGCTGGTGATCCAGATCAACCCCTTATTTTTTTCGACGAAGTCCCGGTTCATCACGCGAAACGTCGCCATCTCCGCATCTTCCTGACAAAAGGCGCGGACTACCCGCACGCCCGAGATGTTTTCGCGCACCCGTTCTGTGAGCTCGGAATAAAGCGCCTGGATTTTTTCGAAGCGCTCATGAATTTTGGCGCCGAAGAATTTGACCCCCAGGGAAACCAGCGGCATGGGGGTCAGGGCCATCAGCGTCAGCCTCCAATCCAGATGAATCATCAGGCTGATCGTGGTGATGCCGAGCACCACCGTGGTGGCGGAATACATGATGCCCGGGCCAATCATATTGCGAACGGCGTTCAGGTCGTTGGTGAGCTTTGACATCAGGTCGCCGGTGCGGTGCTCGGTGTAATACCGCGGCGAAAGGCGCAGCAAGTGCCGGAACAAGTCATTGCGCAAATCGTATTCGACGTCGCGGGAAATGCCGATCAGAATCCACCGCGTCCAGAATTGGAAGACGGCCTTGATGAGCGACAAACCTATCAGCACGCCGGCCACCACCGCTAATTGCCGCATCAGCACTCCGTGCGTCAGGTCGTCGACGCCGGCTTTGATGGCCAGGGGAACCAGCGCTCCCACGGACTGTGCAAGGACCAGGCAGACGAATCCCGTAACGTAGCGCGACTTGTAACGCGCAAGGAACGGCCGAATTGGACGGAAGCGTTCGAGCATCCGAAACCTTGTGACTCAAACCCCTTGATCTTGTCCCCAAGACGAAGGAGGGTCAAACTGTTAGATTATAACGGAGGGTTGAAGATACCGGAATGTGGTTTGTGGAGGTGCACGGCTACATCTCCCGCCGGCCCTCGATCGCTTTCATCATGGTGACTTCGTCCGCGTACTCCAATTCCGAGCCCACGGGAATGCCCATGGCGATGCGGGTCACTTTCACCCCCAGCGGTTTGATAAGCCGGGAAATATAGACGGCGGTGGCTTCCCCCTCGACGGTGGGGCTGGTGGCGAGGATAAGCTCTTTTACCTTGCCGCTCCTCAGGCGCTCGAGCAAGTTCTTGAGCTTCAGTTGTTCGGGTCCAATGCTTTGCAGGGGCGAAAGGGCTCCATGCAGCACGTGGTATTGCCCGCGGAACTCGCGGGTCTTCTCCACGGCGATAACATTGTAAGGCGTCTCCACCACGCAAATCACTTCCTCGTCGCGCCGGGAGTCCGTGCAATACTCACAGGGATCGACTTCCGTCAGGTTATTGCAGACGCTGCACAAACGGATTTTGTCCTTGGCGTCGAGGATGGCCGCGGCCAAGCGCTCCGCGTCTTCCCGGGAACCGCGTTCCAGGTGAAAAGCGATGCGCTGCGCGGATTTCTGCCCGATGCCCGGCAGACGTTTCAACTCATCAATCAGGCGAGCCAAAGGCTCAGCGTAGTCTTTCATAGGCTTGGTAACGGGAAACTTGAAGATCGAAACTCGAAATTCGAAACTCGAAATTCGAAATTCGAGGATGCACCCTTCCTTCGATTGAGCGGGTTGGACTCCACAGTACTCGCTTGGGGGTGTTCTTGTTCCGGGGCGCCCATAAGAAGGATTGCGTGCGCAACTTCGGCTTTAGTGAACGGCATTAAGGCTGGCTACGAGTTTCGAATTTCCAGTTTCCAGTTTCGATCTTGTCAGGTCAAGCCTGGTATGTTCAGCCCGCCGGCCAAGCTGCCCATTTGGCTGGCCATCTTCTCGTCCACTTTTCGCGAGGCTTCATTGACCGCAACCAGCACCAGATCCTGCAACATTTCCAGATCCTGCAAGGCAAACACCTCAGGATCGATGCGCACTTCGTGGAGCTGCTTTTGGCCGTTCATTTTGACGGAGACCATCCCCCCGCCCGCCGCGGCCTCCACCACCAACTCATCCAGTTGCTTCTGCAATTGCTCCTGGAATTGCTGGACTTGTTTCAGCATCTGTTGCATTTGCTGCAGGTTTTTCATTGCTCACTCCCGGCTCAGGTCCTTCACGTCCAACACCGTCCCGTCAAACTTCTTGCGAAAAGCTTCCACGGCCACATCGCGCTCGGCGCGTTCGCGCGCATTGGGCCGCTCCCCACGGGCTTCTTTTTCCGGCTCTTCAAGTCTAACACAAATCTTTACCGCTTGGCCCAGCACTTGGGCGCACACCGCGCGAAGTATTTCCTGCTGCTCACGGCTTTTGAGCAGATCCGCAAAAAAGGCATCCTTTTGAGCATAAGAAAATGTGACTTTACCATTCTCGAAGTGCCACCTGGATATGTGTTCCAGGCAATTACCCAGAAACTTCGATTGGTCGTAGACCTTGCTCTTGATGGCGGTCAAGCGCGGATCTTCGTTGGCAGGCGCGGGAGTTTCCATCGGTGCGGCCGGGGGCGGCACTGCCATCGCCGGGGTGGGGAAGGGGTCTGCCGCCGGCGGTTTCTCGAGACTTTCGGTGCGAACCTTGCGCGGTGGATCTGCCGCCAAACGCGGGGGCGGAGCCACGGCGGCAGGCAGGGTAGCAGAATTTTTGCCTGGCAGCGCTGCGCCGCCGAGCCCACTGAGCAGCGCCTCCAGCGACGCCAGTCGCCGCGCGTGGACCATCTTCATCAGGGCCAGTTCCAGATGGAAGCGCGGTGCGAGGGCATAGCGCATGTCGCTTTCCGCGCGCAGCAGGATATTAAAAAAGCGCGAGAGGTCTTCTTCACTGAAGCGTCCCGCCATCTCCCCGATCTGCCGCCGCTGCTCGCTGGGAACTTGCAGCAGCGCGCTTTCCGCACCGCAACTGCGCGCAATCATCAGGTCGCGGACGAAACGAGTGAGCTCGCCGCAGAAGTGGGCGAGTTCATAACCTTCCGCAGCCAGTTGTCCCGCCAGTTCCAGAACCCGGCGAGAGTCCGCGGCATCGACGGCTCTCATCATCTCCGCCAACAATTCCGTGGGTATCACGCCCAGCACCTGGCGGACACGTTTTTCGCTCAGGTGTTCGCCGCAGGCGGCAATCACCTGATCGAGCAGCGAGAGGGCGTCGCGCATGCTGCCTTCCGCCGCTTGCGCCAGCGTGGAGATGGCGCCTTCATCGGCATCAACTTTTTCTTCGGCAATTACCGCGCGGAGTCGATCATAGATTTCCCCATAATCCAGCAGGCGAAAGGCAAAATGCTGGCACCGCGACTGGATGGTGGCGGGCAGTTTGTGCGGTTCGGTGGTCGCCAGGATGAAGAGCGAGCGCGGGGGCGGTTCCTCCAAGGTCTTGAGCAGCGCGTTGAAGGCTTCCGTGGTCAGCATGTGCGCTTCGTCAATGATGAAGATCTTGTAGCGATCGCGCGCGGGCAAGTAGCGCACCGATTCCCGCAGTTCACGGATTTCGTCGATTCCACGGTTGGAGGCGGCGTCTATTTCCTGAACGTCAACGGAATTCCCCGCGGTAATTTCCAGGCACGAAGGGCACGTGCCGTCGGGAGTCACCGTCGGCCCCGCAAAGCAGTTGAGCGCCTTGGCCAGGATGCGCGCGGTGGTGGTCTTTCCTACGCCGCGTGCCCCGGAGAAGATATATCCGTGGGCGACGCGATCCGTCAGGATGGCATTCTTCAGAGTATCCGTTACCAGGTGCTGACCCACCACGTCATCAAAAGTTTGGGGGCGATATTTGCGGGCGATGACTTGGTAAGACATGGAAAGGAGATTTTAGATTTTGGATTAAAGACGTCCGTTGTCCTTGGTCCGTGGTCCGTTGCACGAGTTTGTTAACTCGTAGTCCTCAACTACGTTGGCTTCTGAAACCTGGCGCCGGGACGTGGTGGTCTTTTCTTGCAACGGACAACTGACAACTGACAACGGACAAAGGACGCCTTTGAGTCTGATCAGACTTCGGGTGATCTGCGGCACACGGAGAGGCTCGTTACCGTTGCTTCCTTCCGGACCTGGCGGGGTTCGCGAACATCCGTCGCACAGAGCCCGAAGTCTGACATGTCGTGCCCATTCACTTGCAATTGCACCGAGCAAACTCAATTTGATGGTAACACGCGCCGCGACTCGCGTCGATATGTTTGAAGGTAGCGCGCCGCCACCGTCCGGTCTTCACCGACCGCGCCCTCCGGATTGCGGCGAGCACAGCTCGCCGACCCCCCCGGCGATTTTCAATCGCCGCAATCCGACCCGGCCCCCGCGCCGCGACTCGCGTCCATATGTTTGAGGGTGGCGCGTCGCCACCGTCCGGGTTTTACTGATCGTGCCTTCCGGATTGCGGCGAGCACAGCTCGCCGACCCCCCCGGCGATTTTCAATCGCCGCAATCCGCCAAATCTTAACGTGAATTTCTTACAGCTTCTCAACCCCCGGCTCGCGACGCTTCGATGACTGACACGGGGTCCCCCGGCACCGGGTGGATGCGCCATTGCTGAAGATCGGCACGTTCGAGCAGACGCACCCACTCCGCTTCGGTCCGCTCTTTGCCGCCGGTAACGGCCAGCATGTTCAGGTCACTCATGAGGCTTCGTTCCAGCTCGGAATCAACGCGATTGACCGTGCTGGGGAGGACGAACTCGATGATGAGGATGCGGCCGCCGGCGGGCAATGCCGACCGGCAGTTTCTGAGGATGCGGACAGCCTGCTCGTCGTCGTAGCCGTGCAGCACATGCTTGAGCATATAGACCTGGGCGCCTGCCGGAACACCCTCGAGCAAATCTGCCGCGATGAGCTGGCATTTCGACAACAGCCTATCGTCCGCGAACCGAGGGGCGGCGGCCTCGATGGAGGCGGGCCGGTCCACCAGCATGCCCTGCAAGTGCGGAAAGCTTCTGAGAACCGCGATCAGCAGCGAGCCCCCGCCACCTCCCAGGTCGGCAACCGCCTGCCACGGCGAGAAGTCCCAACTGTTGGCAATGGCGGCATACTGCTCAGCGGGAGCGGTGCCCATGACGGCGCGGAAAATCGCGTTCGCATCCGCGACCTGCGCCCAACGCCAGGGCAGACCGGCGCGCTCCATGAGCCTCGCCGCCTTGTCTCCCGTCTTTACGGATTCCGTGAGATGTGACCAATCGTCCGCGAGCAGGTCCGCCCAAAACACCACAGCCGCCCATACGGATTGGGGCACATCTTGGCGCAGCGGCTCTCCCAGGGGCGTCAATGCGAAGCTTCCCGGCGCCGTTTCCGTGACGATGCCGATGCTCGCCAAGACCCGCAGGAGCCGGTGCAGTGAGGCAGGATCGGCGCAGCACGCCTTGGCCAGTTGCTCGACGGTCCGCTCGCCGTTTGACAACGCATCCGCGATGCGCAACCTCGCCGCAGCGCAGACCACGCGGCTCCGCATGTAACCCATCGCCATGTCAATGAGATTCGTCCCTGTGGCCATCGCGCCCATCCCGCCGCTTGCGTCCCTGTCGCTGGTCAATTATAGACGATCGGTCAATCTGTCCGCACCGATGAATCCCGCAGGCTGGCAGCCCAGGCTTGGTAGGCTTCCACTACGGCGTCATCCAGGCGGAAACATAGAGGCCCTACCAGGTAGCCACTCCGGGCTGCGTGATAGGCAGCAGAGCCGCCGGCTGTGCAAAGGAAGCAACACAGGCAAGAGTGCCTGTGTCATGGAGGTGGCACAGCCACTCCTGGCTGTGCGATAGGCCGCACAACCATCGGTTGTGCATCAGAAACAACACAGGCAAGAGTGCCTGTGTCACGGAGGCTCACTGGGGCCGGTTGAGCGCGTCGAGAAAACGGGGGAAGCTCTTTGCGTAGGTCGCGAGATCGTCCGACCCGCGAAAGTCCCCGGCCACTACTCTCACCACGTCGGCCTTGCGGGGGTGATCCCATTCGTCGAAGAGGTAATCGTCAATGCGGACAGGGAACAACACATTCCTATGTTCGCGGTCTTCCTTCTGCAAGGCGCGCTCGATTTCGCGAATGACGGGCACGCTATGGCTTGACAGCCAATCCAAGTGCAGCCGCCAGCGATTTCTGCCGTTCGTCGAAGGTGAAAAACTCCTTAGCGTTGAGCTTCTTGGCCAGAGTGACATGTAGCACATCGAGACTGCGGCAGCCGATGCGGGGGGAATGAAGCGCGGCCCATTGTGCCGCCGCGCGATAAACCGGCCCCCAATTGACGGGTTGAGGAACCAATCGGCCGCTCCGCAAGTCGCGCTCCACGTCCGACCAGGCGGTGCTGACTTGAGCGGAGGTGAGGATGCGCCGAAAGACCGCGAGAGCCAAGGCGTTCCTCATTTCCAAGCGATGCAGGCCAGTGAATGGCAAAGGGTCGGTGGTGGCGTGAAGGACGGCCTGGGCGCTCAAGCTGTGGGAATCATTGATGTAATACGAGATGAGCAGACTGGTGTCCGCGTAAGGGTTCATGCGGCGTTAGTAGCGCTCCTGTTCCCGCGCCAGCAGGACCAAATTGGGCAGAACCCTGTCGCCAAAAATTCGACGCCGCCGAGCAGCAGCGTCGGGCCAGCGAATCGGGCGTTTGCATCTGGCCGCCGGTTCCACTTCCAGCGCCGTTTCCAGTTCGTGGACGCCCTCGAAGAATTTCCGGCGCTCCCGAGGCGGCAAGGCCTTCACCTGCTCCAACACTTCATTCGCGCTCATGGTCGAAAAATACCACGGACCGGGCCCGCAGCGCAAGTTCGGTTTTGGCAACTGACGACTGACCACGGACAGCTTTTTATGAATCCTGGATGATGAACAGAAATCGGGCCAAAGCGAGTTTCCGCCGATGGACAACAGAAAGCCGCGGACTTACGAAACAGGTCGCGCTATGCTTGCTGCTATCGCCGGAACTGGCGGCGTACGGCCAGCAAGAATAGCGCGATCAAGGCGGAGGTGAGCGCCAGTTCGAGCCAAGAGAGTGCGCGTCCCCAGGGATAACTCGGTTCGTAGGCGAGGTCACGTTGCAGAGCGGCAACGCCTACGCTAGTCATCAGGCTGTGCCCCAACAATGCAGCGAAACTCAGCTTTTCGCCACCCGGCTGAAGGCTTTCATAGTGGATATAGTTGTGATAACTCAGTTCCGGCACATTGGCGTCATGGGACAGGGAGCCGCGAGCCACCGCTTGCCCTCCCGCCACCCTGAGCGCGGGTTGCAACCCCAAAAGGGGGTAAAGGAACATGAAGAGAGACACGACACCGACTATCCACAGGAGCGGCACGTTATAGCTCTCGCCATACTGGCTCGCATACTTGTACCAGGCAGGCAGTCCGAAGTGCTGATGCCACCTTCTCCGAAAGACTTCAAACCGTGGGCCGGCAAGCCCGATGTTCTTCAGCCAGCGCGATAAGCGGTTCGGCTGGGGCGTCGCGAGTCGCTTCATTTCCATCTCGCCGTAATGAAAATCGCCCGCCGTCCAGTAGTCGCGCCGGTCGTCGTAGTTCTTCTTTAGTTGCTGGTAAAGTTCTGCAATCAGACGGTAGTTGCGCTCATCGGCACCACCGACATCAGGGGATAGGGGATCATCCTCGCTTAACTCCACAACCTCTTCGAATACCATCCGTTTAAGGCTGCCAGGGCGCCGACACCACTCAACATCTGAGAATAAGAATCGCGACACGTCACAGTTGTAAAAAAGCGCTTGTCCGAGAAACGTTTGATAGAACACTACAGCCTCAGGCTTGTCAAAGTCTGCCCGGAAGAACCTGGGGCCTGGCAGCCGCGTGCTATCGTCACGGAATCTCGTATGCCTGAACTCAGCACTTTCGCTGAAATGGCTGATACAGAAATCCGCTTCTTCTCTGAACTCTGTTGCTATGAAGCCTGCCGAACCATTGAAATCCGCCGAGCTGAAATCCGCGCGTTTCTCAAATACAGCTCCACAAAGATTGGCCCCGCCATGGAATGCGGCCCCGATGTAGTGAGCGAGGGCTTGGAAGCGGGCGTGCCACAGGCATGCGTACTCCTGGAAAATCGCTCCACCAAAGCTTGCATCGCCCCGAAACTGCGCACCACTGAAGTCGGCAGTATTCACGAATCTGGCCCGAGTGAAATCAGCCGGACCGTCGAAACCCACTCCAGTGAAATCCGCCAATCCCATGAACAGAGAGTCTTTCAAGCTCGCCTGGGATTCGAATTTGCATTTTGCAAAACATGGGCTCAACTTGAAAGTCGCAGAGTCGAACCCAACCTTACGGGAAAAAACGGCCCCATCGAATAATGTCATGCCATCAAACTGTGCGAGCCCAAACTCTGCCTCCCCCTCAATACGAGCTTCAACAAAGCGAGTCGTACCTCGGAATATGGTCTTCCAGAAGCTGGACTTGCCTACAAACACACACCTGAGATAGTTGGCTTCTTGCGCGAAGAAAGCTTCACTGAAGCTGGCCTGCCCTTCAAACCGCGCCCCAGTGAAGTCGGCACCGTTGTGAAAACGGACGCGCGCAAAGATTACGTCGCATGCAAACACCGCCATGCGGAACACGCAGGTCGCATGAAACGTCCTCCCCGAATAATCAACGCTGCCGAATACAAATCCCGTAAAGTCTGCGATACCAGTGTCAGCCTGCGATAGGACCCGTTCAAACTCTACTTGGAACTCCGCATCATCTTTCGTCAGGTCACGTGAGTGCATCAGGCAGACGGGTGCGTTGTCCACCATCACCGGGCTGGGGTGAATGGGTCGTCCGCACGGCTGCTGGTTATACATCCGCGTCGCGCAGCGTTGTTCCGCTACCGCCTCGGTTTTCTCAGCCTCTTTAGCTTCCTCCAAGTCGGTCATATTGGGGGGATTTTACCAGACGGGGAAATAACCCGCGCACAATAGATTTTTCTTGCACACGGCCGCTGGAGGTACAAGTCGGCGGCGGGTTGGCGCAGACATTAAAAAGCGAGCGTCTACACCAGCCCGCAGCGCAGCAAGGTTCTTAAGAGCCAACACCGGAAGCCCCTGCGCGCTCGCGATTCAGCGCCAACAGGCGTTCCAGGATGTCGATATCGCTCAGGCCCTCCGGCCAGCCGTAGGCAGCAAGGACGGCTTTATCGAGTGCCCGGTGGGCATCCTCAAGCCACTGTGGACGCTGGTTGTAGAGGTTCGTCAGAGTGCGCTTCTTTAGTTCCGCAGCGGAGGCCCCGGCCGGATTCAACCACGCATCTCGTTTTTCGACCAGTTTCTTGGCTGCGTCGGCAATCGTCCCAACTCGCTGGTCGTCCTTCGGTTCCTTGCCCGGAGGCCAAGGAAAAGGGAAGGGGTCGAAGCAAGTCCTGGTATTGTAAGTAGGATCATTGCCAACCCCATGCCAGGAGCAGGTTTTCAGCGACCAGATTTCGTGAACACGGGATTGGAGCACACCGAAGAAGTAGTCGTCGTCCCGTGCGAAGGCATACACACGGGTATCGGGAACAGTTTCTGCATCAGCCCATGTAAACAATCGATGCTTCGCGACTCGAGGGGTCAGCACAATTCGCTGCTTGCCGCTTTTCGCCTTTTTCAAATCTCCGCCGCTCCTGCCGAGGCGCCACCAAGCTTCCCGGCGCTGCCGATCGCGGTTTCTTTCTCGTACCGGTTTTACATTGGCTTTGACGTATTCGAAGGGGGCTTCGTAGAGTGCTGCGCTCTGCTCATCCAATTCGCCGAAGTCTATCGTCCACTCTTGGCGGCTACGTCGGGTGATGTCTGAGCCATTTATGGTTGGCTTGATCACGTCGGAATTGGGCCGCCCATTCGGGTTCGGCTTTACCAGCATTGCCTTCGCCGTTTGGTCGTCGATGTCGAATGGTCCTACCTTGACCGGCCCCTGAAATGCGATTTCGCGGTTTTCAGGCAAGCGGCGCGCGCCAGAAAAGTCGAGGGCCGCGCTCAGGTCCGCATTGATATTTTTAGCCGGAACACCGTTCAGCATTCTTTCCCGCTCGCTTCCATCGTCAAATCCGATCATCGAGACTCTAACGGCGGCACCGTCGAGAACCCACGGACGGTCACTCCACGCCATAAAAATATCGCCGCTCTCCTTGATGCGTTGTAGCACCTTGAGGTTTGCGCCCGCCCGGATCGACTGGGTCGCGAGTAAACCCACGCGTTTCGCCCTTTTCGATTCAACCAGGCCTCGAGCCTTCTCAAACCAATAGGTTACCAAATCTGCTTCCGGTGGAACGCGATCGGCGTAGAGATGGAACAAGGCTTCTACGTATGCGTCGCCCAAGCCGGTGCGCAGACGTTTGCCGCCAAGAAACGGCGGGTTCCCGATGATGAAGTCGGCATCGGGCCATTCCGGCTCGACGGGTTTTCCGTGCGCGTCACGAGCAAGCACGGCATCCATGCGCCGGATGTTGTGAAGGCGCTGAAGAATCGGGGGTGGTGGGACGCCGAATCCGTTGTCGTGCAGCCACTGGATGTAGCCAATCCACACCACCACGGACGCCAGTTCCTGGGCGTAGACGTTAATCTCAATACCGTACAACTGCGCTGGGTTCACCTGGTAGGGCAGCAGATGAGCAAGCCCGTGGCTGGCTCCGAAGACGCTCACCTCCTTCCATAAATCCAGCAACGACTTTAGAGCTACGTATAAAAAGTTTCCACTGCCACAGGCGGGGTCGAGCACACGAAGGTGGGAGAGTTCGTCCACGAAACCAAGTAACAAGCTCCGCAATCGAATTTGCAGCTTCTTTCCCGCCGCTTTTCCCGGCTTGGGTCTTTCGAGGAGTTTCTCTGCCTTAGCCCTGACCTCGACCCAGCGGCGGCGCAGCGGAGCCATCAGCACCGGCTCGACAATCAGCAAGATATCGTCGCGGCTCGTGTAGTGCGCACCTAACTGCGAACGCTTGTCCGGGTCGAGACTGCGCTCAAATAAGGTTCCGAAGATGGCGGGTTCGATAGCTGACCAATCGAGCTTGCTGACTCGCAGGAGGGTTTCAATATCTTCCGCCGAGAGGTCGAAAACTTCGGCGTCCGTAAACAGATCACCATTGAAGTGGGCGATGTCGTCTGCACCGAACGCCCCGCCGGTAGCCATTGCTGCGAACAGTTGAGCCAGCCGCGTTTTGAAATCGGCGGGGCGGTGGCGCGTACGTTCGAGCAGCACCGAGAACAGCTTGGGAGGCAACAGCCCGATATCCTCCGCAAAAAGGCAGAAGAGCAGTCGCATCAGAAAGTGCGCGGCGCGCTGTGGGTCAACGCCTCTTGCACGTAAGGAATCCGCGAGGGTGGCGAACTCAGCGGCGGCCATCTCCGTTACATCTGCCGCGCTGCGGTCGGGCCGGAGCCGGGCCGGATCGGTGAAAACGGCGCGAAGAACCTCGAGCGGCGGTAGCTTGCAGTCGGCGGTTGGGTGGTTCCTCAGCAAATCGTCAAGCGAGAAGCGATAGACTTGCTTTGCCGTGCCGGTGAAGTTGGTATGAACCTCGAAGAGCTCAAGGTCACAGACTACAAGGAGCGGCGGATTTTCCAGATCCTCACGATATTTGAGGAGTTGCTGATACGCGACATTAAGGTCCTTGTGCTTGCCCTTGTACTCCCAACCAAAGTAGCCACGCTTCCAGACATCCGCAAAACCCTGCTTGCCCTCGACCGTGGTTCCGCCCTTTTCGAACGTGTACGTCGCGCCTGAGGAATCCTCTGACGCTGGATGCGGCTCGCCCAGCACGTCACAAAGCTCAAGAAAATGCATTTGGGCGCCCGCACGCTCCGTGAGGCCGGAGCTTCGCCACTTGTTGACAAAATCAGGTAAGGTTAGCGTTGGCATCAGAGTAGCAGCAAGACTGTAGCATATTGCTTAACGCTGTTGAACACTTCCGCCACCTTCCGTGTCCATTGGTGTTATCGGCGGGGGCTCAGGGCTTCATGAATATTTTTTAATGTCGGGAACTGGGAATGCTGGAGATGAACAAATCGCCCTAGCACAGGCCTCGTTCACTGGCGGGCGGCCTTGGCCACAATGGATTACTCGCCAGCGCGGAGCGGGTGGCCACGCTCAGCGTTTTTCTGACCGTTCTATGAAAGGGGATGTCAAGGGAAAAACTTCTCCTTTGACTGGAAAGTCGGAGTTTCTGCTCCCGACATCCAGCCCCTTGTGGCGCCCGCGACAAGCTTTGTTAACGGGGCCTTGGATCTTGGATGGAGCTGTGTCCGTGCGCAGCCGCGAGCGTCGCGGGAAAGATAGGGGATTCATCGTCGACTCGTCACAACGTCCGAGAGCAGCGGAAG
>Ga0326728_10005191_pt1 | contig 37195 bp, 28 predicted proteins | sample MB3enrmetagenome_FD_207602 | JGI IMG/M metagenome (GOLD analysis project Ga0326728, IMG submission 207602) | Lab enriched peat soil microbial communities from McLean, Ithaca, NY, United States - MB31MN | ecosystem: Environmental > Terrestrial > Soil > Wetlands > Peat | place: USA: New York...
CACCACGATCACCTTCGCCTCGTAAGGCCCGAACAGCAGCGGCACGCTCACCGAACCACCCGCGGCAACCGCGCCGGCGATGGGGTGAATCTCGCCCGTGCCCAGGTCCCACACCTGCGCCTGGCCGTGCCCGGCGATGGTGGCGACGCGCAATTCCTCTTTGTCGCTCTCGTTGAAGAAGAAGTACATGTCGGCGTCCTGCCAGCTTCGATGCGTGTACGTCAACCGCGGGAAGGCCGCGTCCAGCTTCACGTCCGGCTTGGGTAGCGCCGCGAGCACCCGATCGGTGATGTCGCCGGAGGGTTCGATGAGTGTGGCGAAGCTCAGGTCGGGTGCGTCCTTGGCGTCCCGGAACGTCTTGTCCACAATCAGGCTGGGCGTCTTGCCCACGAAGATCAGTTTGCCGCCGGCCTTGACGAAGGCCTGGAAGCGCGCCAGGCCGGTCCGCGTGATCACCGTCGAGGAGGGCACCACGATGGCGCGGTAGAGTTGTCCGCTGAGATTGCGGAAGCCGCCGTTCTCGATGCTGGCCACCGAGCTGAGCGACTGCTCGTCGAAGTAATCCCAATCCACCTGGTGTTCGAACAACTGCCAGCCGAGCTTGGTGGTGCTGCGGTCGGCATCCTGGTCGCCCATCCAGATGCTGTTGCCGGGATGGTACAGGCCCACCTGCGCGGCCGGACGGCCGATGGCCATCAGGTAGCCGCCGCGGTTGGCGTACCACGCGATCAGGGGAGCCTCGGGCGGTATGGCGGGCGGAGGAGCGGCCACCGAGGGGTCGCCGGGACCGCGCGCCACCGGTACCCGGATCTGCAACAGCGTGACGCCTCTCACCAGTTGAAAATCCATCTGGTACTTCCCGTCGATGCCCGGCCCGCCGCCCTCTTCGGCCCAGACCTTGGGCCGGCCGAACAGGTGCGCCGCCGAAGAGGCGATCTTGGGAAAGTTGTTGTTGACGTTCCAGGTCCCGTCCGGAACGTGAACCAGCCGCGGCACAAGCTGGTCCAGGTTGTCGATGCCGGGCACTTCCACGTAGCGGTTGTCGCGGAAGTAGTCGCCCTCGCTGCGCTCCAGCGCGATCATGGTCTCTTCGTGGTTCAGGTGTACCAGGTACTCCACGTCGTACTTCTTGCACCACTCGGCCTGCTGTCCGAAGAAGCTGTTCGGGAAGATGCCGCTCCACACGTCGTAGTAGTCGGCTCTCACCCGCCGCGTCTCGTCGCTGGCTTCCACCCCCCGGCCAAGGAAGAACGCGGGGAGGTAGGGCTTCAGGTCGTAGCCTTTCCGCGCCTGGAATTCCTCCAGCAGTTTGGGCGTCCATGGAATGGCGCTGCTGTAGTCCGGCTCATCGCCGAAGAAGCCCAGCACGATCTTGCCGAACTGCTCGCCGACCGCCTGCCGGTAGGTTTCGTGCACGGTCTTGAGAAAGGCGCGGGTGGCCTCGGGATCCAGGTAGTCGATGAGAGAATACAGGGCGTCCTTGGCGCGGGTGCCGTCCGCGCGATTGAAGTTCCGCGTCGGCGAGCTGACGTAAACGTGCCGCACGAAGACCACTTCCCAGTCGTAATGGGGCTCGTTGGGGGTCGAGCCTTCGGCCGGCACCGTCCACTTGAGCTGAAGGTCCGCGGGAACCCCGATCTTGACCACGGAGTGCAGCGTCTGGTCGCGCTCCGTCTCGAGCGCCATGATCCCCAGCGTGTCCGCGGGCACCGGCATGGTGAGCGTCTGGCCGGGCACCACGTGGACGCGGATATCGGCCACGATGCCCTGCATCCCCAGTTGCGGGTACAATCTGCTGATATTGCCCCCGGCGAATCCGCTGGGGTAGTCGGATTCGTCCTGAATCCACAGCCGCATCCCCCGCTTGGCGGCTTCCTGGACCGTGAACTTCACCTGGTCCATGTGCTCCGGCGAAAGGTACTTCGGCTCGCCGCGTCCGGGCGAGAGGTTCACCACGAAGATGCCATTGGCCGCCAGCCGGTCGAAATCGCGGACGATTCTGGCCCGGACCTCCTTGGGGTCGGAGCCGTTCCAACTGGCGAACGGCTGGATGGCGCCGTATTCGTGCGGCGGCGCTTTGAAGTTGGCGGCGGCCTCGCGTAACGACGGAACCGTGACTTGTTGCCAGGGCCGTTGGGCCGGCATCACGGCGGCCAGCAACGGAACGATAGCTAGCGTACGAAGTACCTTTTTCATGTGAGACTCCTCAAAAACCGTGCCGTATCCCCGGCCGGCGCGCCAGCAGCCGGATCGGGCATGCAACCCGAAGCCGGCGGCGCCGCCGGATGCGTTCATCCCGGAAGCGCTACTTCAGAAAGAATACCTCCATTTGCGCGGCCCAGGGGCGGGTTCCACCACCGGCATGGCGCGGCAGGTCGCGGCACGTTTCCGGCACTGCCGGGAGAGGGGGCATTGGAACTGGCGGTCAGCGGCGCGCCAGGGACAGCCGGAATGCGGCCATCTCCTGGCCGTTGCGAACCAGCAGGATGTCGCCGGCCAGAGCCGGGTGGTTCCAGGTCTTGCCCCGGATCGCCGGGAACCGCGCGAGTTCCCGGAACCGGTCGGGAACCGCCGCCACCAGCGCCAGCTCGCCTTCCTCGGACACCACCAGCAGCAAGTCCTGGTCGGGCAACAGGACGAGCTGGCCGCTGCCGTAGCGTCCGCCCTTCCACTTGCGCTTGCCGTCCTCGAGGCCGATGCACGCCAGGATGCTGCCGTCGAAGCCGTAGGCATGGCCACGGTGAACCACGAAGTCGTTGAAGTAGGGCTTCAGCCCGGCCGACGTCCAGCGCTCTTCGACGGCGAATCCGCCCGGAGCGTGCGCCACCGCGAGGAGGCGCATGCCCATTCCTCCGTTCATGGAGCTGGTGGCCATCAGGACGCCGCCGTCCGCCGTCAGGGCCGGCTGAAGAATGGCGAAACCCGGCCACGAGTGCTTCCACAGCACGCTGCCGTCGGCTGGCGCGACGCTGGTGGCCCCGGCGTCGCTCAACAGCAGGACCTGCGCCACTCCGCCGATGGTCAATAGGTGCGGGGAACTGTAGCTGCCGCCGCCGTCCGGGCCTCGCCAGCGCGGATCGCCGGTCGCGAGGTCGTAGGCGGCGAGCTGGCCGGCCGCGGCGACGATGACGAGGCCGTCAACCACCAACGGCGAGCTCGCGAAGCCCCACAGCGGAACCTCCTTGCCGGTGTCGGACGCGGCGTTGCGCGACCACACCACGGCGCCGCTGCGGGCGTCCAGTGCGTTCAGGATTCCGGTCGCGCCGAACGCGTATACGCGGCCGTTGCCGAGTGCCGGCGTGGCGCGCGGCCCGGCGCCGGCATTCGACTCCCAGAAACGGGCTGCGTCGCGATGTCTCCACACCGGCTTGCCGGTGGCCGTTTCGTAGCAGGCGACCACCTCGTCGCTGCCGCGCTGCTCCTGGGTATAGAGGAGGCCGCCGCGGACCGCGAAGGATGACCAGCCCGGCCCGATCGGCCTTCGCCACAGCTCGACCGGCGGGGACGCCGGCCAGCCGGTCTCGATCCGCACGCCGGGGACGATGCCGTCGCGATGGGGTCCGCGAAAGCCGGGCCATTCGGCGCCCGTCCGGGCTGCCGCCGGGGCAGCCGGGGGCTCAGCCGGAGCAGCCGGGAGTGGCGGCGGCTCCTCGGCGGCTTGGGCCAGGAGCCGTTGCTCGGGGGTCGTCGCCCAACGCCAGGCGAAATCCGAACCGGCGCCGGAAATGCCGTTGGTCCGCAGGAGCGTCCACACGCCGCAAGCGAGCAGGATCGCCGCCGCCATCGTCACGCGCCGGGGTCCGTCCGGGAGGCGCCGGCTGGCCACCGCCCAGACGACCAGGGCGAGGCTCACGGCCGGGACGGCGTAAACCACGAACAACATCCCCATCATCCCGGTGGCAATCGAAGCGTGGATGAAGGGCTTCGTCGCGGCCATCGCGACGATCATCAGGACCACGGCGCCCCAGCGCTCGATCCCAGGCGCCCGGCTGAAGAAGGCCCACCACACGGCGATAGCCAGCGCGCCCAAGAGTCCGCCCATCACCGCGAAGGTGAAAGCCTCCGGCACGAAGACCGGTAGGACATACCTGCCCAGGCACAGCAGTACCGCGGCGGCCACGCCCGGCCACAGCCGGAGCGGTTTCCGGGGAGCCGGTTCGCCAGTCTGCGCGATGGTCATCTCGAACTGATACGCTTCCCGAGGGCAATTCGTTCCCCGCCTCGGCCCAAACCGAACTCCTTCGGCTCCCGCTTAAGCGGAGCCCAATAATCCCGGTCCTTGCGGCGTTCCTCCCGTTCTTCGGCCTGCAGCGCTTCGCGCACATCGTCCGGGCGCGCCGCGAGCGCGGCCGGAACGGCCGGGCGCAAACCGGCCCCGGCGGGCGCCAATGATCGATGGGCCGCCTGGATGAGCCGATGCGGATGAAACTGGAAATCGCCGGCTTGGTGGCGTACAATGCCGCCAGGAGGACCGGCAATGACCCGAGACCCGAGGCGGAGCGATTCTTCACGGCCGTCCCGGACGGCCATTCTGTTGCCGTGTCTGATGGCGTCCTGGTGCGCCGTGTCGCTGGGGGCGCAACCGCCGGCCGTCCCTAAGCCGCTGTTGAAGACCAGGCAGGCCGTGGATTGGTGGGTTGTGTTCAAATTCAATGCCGGGTCCTTTCCGGGGTGCGGCGGTTCCGCCACGGTGTCGTGTCCATTTGGCGGGACGCCCCAGTCCTACGGGAAATTCAGCCAGCAATTCGTCTATGCCAGCAGTGCCAACCGCGCCCTGCAGCAGGGCGGCGTTTGCGCCGGCGACACGCTGGAAGACCCACTCGGGGCCACCTTCGCCCAAGCGTACCGGGGCAACTACTTTTACGTGCTGTGGAACGACCAGTTCTATGGCGACCCCATCGCCTCGGAATCGGCGCCCGCCGGCCATTCCAAGGGGATGCTGGTTTGGAATGCGGACGGTAACGGGTTCGTGCTGCAGGTATCCACGCCCTCCTGGCCCGGCTCCGGCAGTTCCAAGAGCCCTCGCAAAACCGATGGAAACTCGCTTGGGTGCGTCGAAGACAACGACGTTCTGGTCAGCCAGCACTTCTTTGCGCTTGGACTCGCCCCGGACGACGTGGTGGCGGTTCTGAAAGCCCTGGCGAATTCGAGCGTGGTGACCGACCCCTCGAAGCCCGAACTCGCGCGAAATGGCGGACCCGCCGGCATTCAAGACCTCGTCAAGGGCCTGGGCACGGTCTCCAAAAGCACCATGGCCACCTGGGAGGCGTTGTCGAGCGGCGTGGCGCTGATTTCGAAACCGTCGGGCCTGCACGTTCCACCCTGGCAGATGGTCTCGGCAATGCTGGGCGGCGAGCCGCTGCGCGTGGCAAGCTGGTGGGCTTCGCCCGAGATTCCGACTACCACATCCGGCACCGAAATCGGGTGCTGGGATCAGTCGCTCGGCAAGCCGGGGGCGGTCGAAATCGCGATCAGTGGTAGTTGGGCTGGAAAGTCGATCGGGCTGGAGGGCCTGGACGAGCCCGCTGGGAACCACGCCAAAATCGGCGTGTCCACGGGCGCCCGTCCGTATGTCGTCTTCGGCGACATGAACCAGCAGGGATCGCTGTCGGGACCCAATTGCGATAGCAGCCAGAACGGCCGGGGCGGGCTCTTCTTCGTCGTCGAGGACGCGCAGCTTCACGGCGCCATCGGGAGTCTGATCCAGGGCGCTACCGCGCCCGCCAATTAGCTCCAACCAACGGCCCGGCCTGGTCCGCCCCACGGAAACCACGAGGCCTCCCGCCATGCGGCGCGCGGGAGGCCCCGGTGCGAATCATCGGCTCGCGGAGCAGCCCAACGGCCCGCCGCGGCAGCCGCTAAATGTCGTAGTACAGCGCGAATTCGTACGGATGCGGACGCAGGCGCACGGCATCGGCTTCGTTTTTGCGCTTGTAATCGATGAAAGTCTCGAGCAGCTCTTCGGTGAATACGTCGCCCCGCAGCAGGAAGGCGTGATCGTCTTCCAGGCAGTCCAGGGCTTCTTCCAGCGATCCCGGCATGGAAGGTACGCTCTTCATCTCCTCGGGTGAGAGGTCGTAGATGTCCTTGTCCAGCGGTTCGCCGGGGTTGATCTTGTTGAGCACGCCGTCCAGGCCGGCCATCAGCATGGCGGAGAAGGCGAGATACGGATTCGCGGCGGTGTCGGGCGGCCGGAATTCCACGCGCTTGGCCTTGGGATTGGCCGAGTACATGGGAATGCGGCAGGCGGCCGAGCGGTTGCGGCGCGAGTAGGCCAGGTTGACCGGAGCTTCGTAGCCCGGCACCAGGCGCTTGTAGCTGTTGGTGGTGGGAGCGATGATGGCGGAAAGGCCGCGCGCGTGCTTGAGCAGGCCGCCGATGTAGTACAGCCCCATCTGGCTGAACCCGGCATACAAGTCGCCGGCGAACAACGGTTTGTCGCCCATCCACAAGCTCTGGTGCGTGTGCATGCCGCTGCCATTGTCGGCGAACAGCGGCTTGGGCATGAAGGTCACCGTCTTGCCGTACTGGTTGGCCACATTGCGGGTGACGTACTTGTACATCATCATGTTGTCGGCCGATTTGACCAGCGTGTCGAACCGCTGATCGATTTCCGCCTGGCCGCCGGTGGCGACTTCATGATGGTGGCACTCGATGTGCATCCCGCACTTGATCATGACCTGCACCATTTCGCTGCGCAGATCCTGGTAATGATCGGTGGGCGGCACCGGAAAGTAGCCTTCCTTGTACCGCGGGCGGTATCCCAGGTTGTTCTCGCGGCGGCCCGAGTTCCAGCGGCCATCCTCGGCATCGATGTAATAGTAGCCGCAGTGCTGGTTCTGGTCGAAACTGATGTTGTCGAAGATGAAGAACTCGGCTTCGGCGCCGAAGTAGGCGGTATCGGCAAGGCCGGTGTTCTTCAGGTACAACTCCGCCTTCCGGGCGATCCAGCGGGGGTCGCGCTCGTACCGCTGTTTGGTGACCGGGTCCCGGACGTCGCCTAGCATCACCAGCGTGGGTGTCTCGGCGAACGGATCCATGATGGCGGTGTTGGGGTCGGGGATCAATAACATGTCGCTCTCATGGATCGCCGCCCAGCCGCGGATACTCGATCCATCCATGCCGAAGCCGTCTTCGAAGCTGGCTTCGTCCAACTCGCTCATGGGGTACGAAACGTGATGCTGCAAGCCCGGAATGTCGGTAAACCGCAAATCAAGCTGCTTGGCATCGTTCTTTTTTGCAAATTCCAATACTTCTAGTGGATTCATCCATCCTCCAGGGTGGGGGTCATCAGTGAGGTTGTCGCAGTCGCAGATTGCATCCAGGGTACCACAGTTCACGGCGCTGGCGGGTTCACCCGGCCAGAGCCGGCTTCAGAACGAAATGCGGAACTCGATCTGGCAGCGCCGGGCGTTGGTTCCATCGGAGGAACCACGCGAGGCGATGCCGGCTCCCGCGCCGGAGACGGGCTTCACGACGCCGACCTGGTTGACGGTCGATCCCGGCACGTACTGCTCGGTCGAAATATAGGCGATCTGGTTCACCGCCGTGGCGGCTTGCCGGTCCAGCAGGTTGAAGGCTTCGATGGCGAGCGTTCCCTGGAAGCGCGCGCTCAGCCGGAACGAGCGCGCCACGCGCGCGTCCAGGTTGTACTGCGGAGCGGTGTGCAGGTTGCCGATGGGATCGAAGGCCGCCCGCGGCCATCCTCCGCTTCCGTTCAGGGAAGTGGTGTAGAGCATGGTTCCGTTGGAGAATTGCTGGCCCTGAACCATCACCAGGGGCGTGACCGATTGCGCCGAAGCCCCCGTCCCGATGGCGGAGACGGTCCACCCGTTGACCAGGCGGCCGGCGGCCGATGCCCCGGCCATGGACGGCTGCCAGACGAAGCGGACCACCGCGCGGTGGCGCTGATCCAGCGCCGAAGTGCCCCGGTCGTCGTTGGCGTTGCCGGTGGTGGTGCCCATCAGGGTAAAGCCCTGCGCCGAATTCGGTCCCAGATTGTCGGTGGCGTGCGACCAGGTGTAAGCCGCCGACACGCTCAGGCCGCGCCAGACTTGCGTAAGCCACTGCGCCGTCGCACCGGTGTACCTGGAAGACCCGTTGTTCTGCACGTTGTAGGCGTGAGCGAAAGAGGAATTGTTCTTGGTGGTCCAGAACGGAGTGGTATACAAATCGCTGGTCTGCCCGGCCGCGTTGAGGATGGTATAGGTCTCGAACTGCGGAATCTTCGCATTCGTGGCGTTGGCGGAAGCCGGAGGCGTGAGATTGGCATCCGTCGAGGTCCACATCTCGCGTCCGCGATCCTGGATGCCCCCGACCGTCAGGGTCGAGCGGCGGCCGATACTTCTCTCGATGGCCAGATTGATCTGCTGCGTGAAGGGATTCCGGAACTTGCCGTTGGCGTAGACGACGTCGGTCGTGCCGGTTGGGATGTTGCTCTGTGGAATCACGTTGGGGAATGCCGGCGAGCCTTTCTGGCCGGGAGTCACGGTAATGGGGGTCTGGGACAAAGCGTTGCCGAGATACAGCGCGTCCAGGATCTGGCCCGAGAACGGCGTGTAGTAATACCCATAGCCGGCGCGAACGACGGTCTGCCGGTCCAACCGGTAGGCAATCCCTATGCGCGGGGCGAAATCCAGACCCGGCGACGAAATGGTCCCCGTGGCGTAGTACGTGGTGTTGTACGCCGGCGGCGCCGGCAGAAAAGGCTTCTCATAGCGCACCACGTAATTAAACGTCAGCTTGTCCGTGGCTCTCCAGGTGTCGGCGAAGTACCCGTAGAGTTCCTCGACGTGAAACGTGCGAACCGGCTGGCCCAACGTCTGATCGAAAGCGGCATAGCTCTTCAACCCGCTGAAGCCGTAGTCCTGGGCAAAGGCCGTCAGCGACGAATAGGTATACAGGCCGACGGGGTTGGCGAGCGACTGGAGGTGCTCGTTGGTGTCGGACACATCGATGCCCCACTGAAACTGGTGCCGGTTAACGGACCAACGGACGTTCTCCACGAGTTGAACCCGGTTTTCGTTGGGCGTGAAGGTGGTCCACTTCTGGGTCGCCCCGACCGGGGTTCCCGCAATGGAAATGCCCGTGAAGCCGCTGAAGGGCAGCGGCGAGGTGGGGTACTCGGCGACGCGGTCCTTCAGCCAGCCGAGCCGCAGGTCGTTCTCGGTGCTGGCGCCGGTGCTGGCCCAGCCGAACTTGGCGAAGCGAACGTCGTCGTGCAGCATGGGTTCGCCGATCAGGCCGCCGTTGGGCGCCACCGCCTCGGTTTCCGCCATGCTGGGGGCGTGCCAGCGCGAGGCGTTGGCAGCGAGAGTGAACGTGTTGCCACTGCCGCTCCGGAAATCCAGCTTGCCGAAGCCCAGGTCGGAATGCGCCCAGTCCGGCGCCGGCTTGTTCATCTCCGCCTGCACGAACTTGGCGGCCGCCGTGCACTGCGCCGCGGTCGCCGTGCAATTGGATGCCGGCACGGTGGTGCCGGATGGATCGGCGATCAGCGGGTTGGAAATGCGATTCAGGCCCTGGGCGTCGCGATTCATGATTTCGAAATTCACGAAGAAGAACAACTCGTCGCTGCCCAGGATGGGGCCTCCCGTGTCGATGCCCGTCCGGTATTGCTTCTGGCGGACATCGAACCCGTCGGCGAAGGCGTCGTCGGATGCCAGGTTGGGGTTGCGGTAGTACTCGTACAGGGCGCCGTGGTAGTTCGGGCTTCCCGTGCGTGTGCTGACGTTCACGATGCCGCCGATGGAGCGTCCTGATTCCGCCGGGAAACCGCTGGACAGCACCGCGACGCCGGAGATGCTGTCGCGCGGAAGCTGGCGCGGGATGCCGGAGCTTTCCTGCAAATAGGACGCGGTCGCGTCGATGCCGTCCACCAGCACGGGGTTCGAGAACGGCTGGGCGCGCGCGATCAGCACCCCCGGGCTGGCCGCCGCGATCGTCGTGGCCGGCGCCAGGGAGACCAGCTCACCCGGTTGCCCGCCGCCCGGAAGGCCGCGCACTTCGTCCACGCTCAGGCTGTCCGTGGTGGTGGTGGTTCCATCGTTCGGACGGACGAATTCGCCGCTGGAGGGAAGCGGCTTCTCGACGTTGTCCGGCTGAAGCGTAATCCAAAAATTCACCGTCCGTCCGGTGGAGACGGCGAAGACGCCGGACTGCCACACCGAGTATCCCTTGTGACTCACTTTCAGGGAGTACCCGGCGGAAGGAATGATGGTGGACGAGCTGAACATGCCGTCGTCGGTCGTCATCAGCTTCAGTTCGAGGCCCAACGCGGGATTGGACAGCACAACTTCGGCGTCCGGCATTCCCTCGCTTCCGGCCTGGATCACGGTTCCAGCGACAGCTCCGAATCCAGCGGACGGCTGCGCCCAGGCGCCGGCCGAAAAGACCGATGCCATCAGACACACGAACAGGGGACTCCTCAATTTCCTGACCTCCACAAGTGGTAACTCCTTACGATAACAAATTGGAGGGAAAAAAGGCCTCGCCGGTTATCGGTAATTATGGTGAAAGTGCTTCACGCTGTTGCCTTTACGGCACACGGCCGGAGCTTCGGCGGAGCCCGCCTCAGGCTTCCAGCAGGCGGTTCACGTGAGCCATCACGGCGAAGGCGTCGGCAACATACAGCACGTCCGCCTTGCCGCGCGCCCACCCGCAGTTGGGGTCCAGGTTGACCGCGCGGCGTTCCCCAATGAACCGCCATCCCACGGCGTGCGGCTCCTCGCCATGGCAGCAGGTGGACAGACCCTTGGGATGGCGCGGCGTGGCGCCGGTCTGGCCGATCTGGTTCATGTGGGTCATGAAGCGCAACACGGCTTCGCCTTCGCCGCTGAGGTCCACCAGCGACTTGCTGCCGCCCAGCGAGGCCTGCGTGGCACGCAAAAAGCCGAGAATCAGCGCCTCGGCGTCGGCCGAGTGGACCGCGCCGTCGGCCTGCTTCTTGGTCCAGCCGGCGCCCGCCACGAAGAGCAGTTTCGCATCCGGCCGGATGGTCTGCTCGCCGGCTAGCGGAGATCGCGTGCCGTGTACCGTGGTGCGGGTAACGGGCGGTTCGATGGCGACGGGTTCCACCACGGCGGACGCAGCCGGGCCGTCCCACGCGGGAACGCAGCCGCTATCGAGCAGCACCACCCACGGCCGCAGGGTACGCGTCAACACGGCCTCCATGCGCTGGCGGTAAAACCAGCGCGTGACGGCCGGGACGCCGTTCAACTCGGCCACTCCGGTGGCGTGAGTGTCCACCCGGCCGCCCAGGCGGTACGCCACTCCGGGCAGCGCGCGCGACCAGCGCGAGGTCGCGGGCGCCACCACGATGGCCGCGCCGGCGGCGCGCGCCAGCGCTTCGGCGGCGGCCGCGTCGGTCGCGTAGCGGGGCTCGCCAAAGGCATCGCCCACCACCGCCAGGATGCGTTTGGCGCCCGCGCCGGCCACCTGGCTGGCGGCCGGTTCGACGCTGGCGCCGGCCAGGCCGATGGTCAGGTCGCCGCCCAGGGCGAGCGCCGCGGTGAGAGCCTCGAGAGCGGGCTTGGCCAGCCCGCCGCCGGGTTCCGTATGAGCCAGAAGCAATATGGATTCCACGTGGTTATTCCTCTCCGATCCAGGCGACGATTTCGCGGGCGATCTCTTCGGCGGGCATGTCCTTCACCACGCGCGTTTCCCGCTGCCGTTTCGGCAGGCTGACGGAGACGAAGGCGAGGCCGGCATTCGAGACCTGCGCCGGCTTGGCGCGTTGCAGCGCGGGCATCGCGGCCCGCATGTTCAGCATGCCGACCTGCGGATTGTTGCGCGGTTCCGGCAGGTTCCCGGTAGCCCATCCCAGCACCGCCGGAGGCGCGGCGCAGACCGAGACCTGGTGCTTGCCGCCCTCGATGCGCTCGAGGATCTCCAGGCTGCCGTCTTCGCGCACGGCGATCCGGTCCACGCCCTGAAACTGCTCGGCGATGCCCAAACGCTCGCCCACCATCTGGAGGGTGGACCCGGCGCCGCGGGACGCCGATTCCCATCCGCCGAACAGCAACAGGCGCCCCCGGTCGAGGCCCGCGATGGCTTCCACCGCGCCCGCCAGGGCCGCGGCCGTTTCGAAGGAATCGGTGAAGCCGGAAGCGGGCCCGTCCAGGGCCACCAGCTCGAAGGGCACTTTCTGCGCCACGGTCATCATGACCTGCTGCAGCTTGGCCTTGGGAGCCAGGCTGACCAGCCAGACCTTGCTGCCGGGGAATTCCTGCGCCAGGTGGGCGGCCTCGAACAGCGCGTGGCCGGCCCACGGGTCCAGTACGGCGGGCAGCATCGTCTCGTTCCTGAGCGCCGGCCCCGAGGCCGTGGTCACCGGCTCCAGGGTCTGCAGCGGGTCCGGCACGATGCTCCCGCAAACCACGATTTGAAAAGGTGTCATAGGTTTCGTTCCGCGTCCTAGCTCAGCCACTCCATCGCGCGCGGAGACGGCCTTATGTGGGGCAGGCTGGCAGCCTGCGGCGGGATGGCATCCCGCCTGTCGATTTGTCTACAACGCCGGCATTGGGCCGAGTGCCACTCGGCCGCAGGCTGCCAGCCTGCCCCACATAAGACCACATCCTAATTCTCCGTCGAATGCAAACCGCCGGCGCCGGCCGTCAAAGAGATGTTGCTCCGGGGCGGGCCGCCCTCGAGCGGCTCCCGGCAGTTCCACACGCAGGCCCCACAATACACGCACTTCTCGCGGTCGAACACGGGGACGCCTTGGGGACCGGGCGCGATGGCCTGGCCCGAGCACATCTCGATGCACAGCTTGGCGCTGCACGCCTGGCAGAAATCGGGATGCAGGAACCGCACGTGGTCGGCGTATCCGGGCGGCGCCTGCACCTTGCCGCCCATCAGCAGGGCATCCTGGTGCGTCACCAGCAACTGTCCGTCATATGGAATCGGCGGCCAGCCGCAGGCGTCCATCAGCGCGTCGTGCGCCGGCACTCCCTTGGCGCGGCAGTCGTCGACGATGCGGTGGAAATCCGCGGGCGGAATCCTGGCGGCGTAGAACTGCTCCGGCTCGGGCATGAGCCGGGGCTCGCCGCCGATGTTCCACCTGCCGCCGGTCAGCCCGGACAGCGCCATGCCGAACAGGCCGGTTACCACGCCGCGATGGAAACCGTCGCGGGCCTTCTCCGCCACGCGCAGCTCCTCTTCCAGCCAACTTTCCCGGCGCCGCGCCACGAACGCGCGCTCCAGGTTCTCCTTGGTGAACGGCTGCGATTGGCGGGCCAGTTCCAGAACCGCCTGGGCCAGGCACGCGCCCGTGGTCCACGCCTCGTCGACTCCCGAACCGGTGAGCACGTTGGTGCTGCCCGACCCTTCGCCGATGCGCGCGTACCCGTCTCCCGCCAGGAACGGCTCGCCGCGGCGGCCCGACTCCTGCAGCGACTTGGCGCCCCAACTGCGCAGCTTGCCGCCCGCCAGATACCGCCATACGTATGGGTGCATGACGAAGTGCTGCAAGTAGCGGTAGCACGTGCGCATGGGAGAGCGGAACCAGGAAGGGACGAAGATTCCCACCGTGGCCACGTTCCCCGGATGCGCGTACAGGAAGCCGAAGATCTCCGGCTCGGGATAACCGAAGGTGTGAAACACGGTGCCGGGCTTCAGCGCGCCTGGCTCGGGCAGGTCCACCACCAGTTTCATTCCCACGGCCCACTCGCGCTGGCGATGGCCCTGGGGCAATCCGAACTTCTCGTCCAACTGCCGGCCGACGGCGCCCACCGGACCGTCGCCCACCACCGTCAGGGCCGCGTGGATATCCATTCCCGGCAGGAAGTCGTCCTGCGGCGTGCCGTCGCGGTCCACTCCCTGATCGGCCAGGCGGATACCCTCGACGCGGGGCGGCGCACCCGCGATCAGCGCTTCCGCCACCGGCATGCCCGGCCAGATCTGCACCGCGCCGGTCGAGGTAATTTCGCCGCCCAGGAATTGCATGAACTGTCCCATCGACAGCACCATGCCCCCGCGCTTGTGCAGGAACGGCGGAACCCAGGGGAGCTCGACGCCATAGTGCCGGTGCAGCCGCAGCGCGCGGACCACGCCGTCCGCCATCCGCAGAGTGAAGGAGCGGAGGCTGGCGCCCACCGGGTCGAGCAGGTAGACCACCTTCTCTTCGGCCACCGGCGCCGCCATGGGGATGCGGCTGAAATCCAGATCGGGAAGCGTGGCGCGGATGCCGCGGGCGCGCGTGACCACGCCCGAGACCCCGAAGCCGAGATCGTCGGCGCGCTCGTAGCAGGCCACCTGCAGCGGCATCCCCGGCATGGCCTGGCTTTCGATGGCGGGAGTGCCGTCGGGATTCACCAGGAGACGCGAGAGCACCGCGAGAAATCCGGCCGTGGCGGGGCCGAAGCCCACGCAGGCGATATCCAGATCCATCGAAGGACGCTCGGCCGCCGGGCGGTCCGTCCGCTCCTCGTTCATACGGGGTAGCTCGCGGCTTCGGGAATCATGACCTTGGTGAGGGCTTCGGCGGCGCGGTCCTTGGCCAGTTGCGATCCGGTCAGGCAGCCGTCCAGCCGCATGCGCAAGCGGCCGAACTGGTCCAGGCCCTCGAAGCGCACGCAGGGGCCGGCCTTGAGCGGGTGCGCGCCGTCGCTTTCGATCACGTCGGCATACCCGCGGGCCGCGGCGGCGATTCCCGGGATCAGGGCCTCCATGGCGTCCAGGTCGTCGGCCTGGTAGCAGGACGCGCAACCTTCGGTGTCCCAGGCGGGATGGCGGTTGTATCCGTGGACCAGCTCCGCGCAGATGCGGCCCACTTCGCCGGCCGCGTGGGCCGCCTGCACGTGGCACAGGTCGGTGAAGAACTGGACCAGGCCGGGCAGCCCTTCGGCCACGGTGGGATTGGCGGGTCCTTTCTTCTCGAGTTCGATGAGATCGAGGATCTGCGCGCGCGAGGACAGCAGGAAGCACAAGGCGTCGGCCAGCGGGAAGGTGACTCCCTGGCGCGAGCTTTGATACAGCTTGCCGCCATCGGCGTCGGTGACTCTTTGCAGCCGCTCGAGGGTCCACAGCCAGAGCTGCATGGCGGTGGCCAGGGCGCAGGCGCCGGTGCCCGGCCGGCCGTTGGCGATTTCGCGCATCTCGCGGACCCATTGGCGGAACTGCGCCAGGAAGAGGTCGTCGGCCATAGTGATGCCGAGCTGGCGCCGCTGCACGGCTTCGGGCCCTTCGTAAGTGGCCTCGAGCTGCGCGTCCATCCACTTATGTCCCAGGAAGCCGGGGCAATCCTCGGTGATGCCGTATCCGCCCATCAGGCTGACGGCTTCGCGCATCATGCGCGCTCCGTGGCCGGTGTTCCACAGCTTGCAGGCCGGGCACAGGACGTTCACCACCGAATCCAGCAGCGCGTACTGCACCAGCGTGTCCTCCCCCAGTTCGGGGCGGTTGCCGTGCACGAATTCGATGGCGTCCTTCTGCACCTTGCGCATGGCCTTGGCGATGGCCGAGCCTCCGGAGACCCCGCGCGCTGCCATGATCTCGAGCATCCGCTTCTCGGCCGGGTCGATCTGGTCGCACACCCGCGCCGCCTGGAACCCCAGCGACGCGCTGGCTTCGCCGGTGGCCCACACGTCCACCAGGCGGTGTACCACGTCCTGCTTGAGCTGCAGGCCCAGTTCGTAGCGCGGCGTGCCCGGCATGGCGATGGAACCGCCGCGGAAACGCGTGCGCCCGTAGCGGATCACCGGCTCGATGGCGCTCAGCAGTTTCGCCGAGGTCATGATGCCCACGGTCACGCGGGTGCGGCGGAAGACCGCCTCGATGACCTCGCCGTGGCTGTAACGCGGAACGATGACGCCGTCCTTCACCGTGTAGCCGCCCACGATGCGCGAGGCCGGGACTTTCAGGTTGAAGATGGGATCGCGAGTGGAGGAAAGCTGATGTACCAGCTTGCGGGTGGGCACGCCGCGGTCGAAAACCCCTGGGTCGGTCTCCTCGAGGACGATCTTGCAGGTGCCCTTGATGCGCGGGTCGTCGGATTCCACCGAGGCCGTCACGAAATTGGCGAACCCCATGTTGGTGATGAAGCGGCCGCGCTTCTCCACGTGCAGGACAGGCTCTTCGCCGTCCTTCCATTCGGCCACGCGGACCTTGCCGGCCAATATGCCGGTTTCGACGCCCACATAGGGGAGCGGCTCGGTGAGGCAAAACGCGCCGCGCCAGGGTTTGCGGTCCTCGCCCGGCTGCGGCGGAGCGCACAGGCGCATGTAGCGTTCGCGCTGCTCGGGGGTGCCGCGCTCGTGAATGGGCGAAAGCGCCAGGCATCCGGCCAGGCTGCCGGTGGCCGCGCCGGCATCCACCCACGCCAGCTCGAAGGCCACCAGCGCCAGCGCCAGGTTCTTGGGGCCCTCGATGAACCCGCCCTCGGACGGCTCCATGAAGACGCCGGTGATGCCGGATTCGTCGAACGCCTGCAGCAGCGCCTGTTTTTCGGGGGTCCATTCGTGGGTATTGCGCGCGCCCTGCGCCACCAGGCGGGCGACCGGGCCACGCGCCACGGCGCGCACGGATTGCACCAGCATCTGAAGATCGAACCGGTCCTCGAAGCGCCACAGAATCTGGCGGACATCGTCGCCGGGAAGGGCCCGCAAGGATTCGGTTTTGGTGTCAGCCGCAGCTTGGGTCACGGGGCAGTCCTTTCACGTGAATCGGAATCAGATATGGTAGCAATCGGCGGGCCAGGGCGGGAAGACCGTTGAGAATCAACACATCAGGCGAGCCCCGTGACGGGAAATTTGGAGCTGGGGTGTGGGATTTGGCGCAGAGGGTGTGGGTGCGGGCCAGTGGAACTGAAAGCCGGGTTGAAGCAGGAGGGGATTCGAAGACCGGCCCGGTTTCGAATCCCCATTCGGATCATGGGAGAATGTAGGGGTGCCGGTCAGTCGTTGCCAGAGCTGCGGAAGAGGCCTTGCAGGGTACCTTGATGGCGAAAAGAGCCTGCGCGACCTGAGCCTCCCAGAAACCCGCACCGAGATAGCCAAGTATGAGGCAAAGGAGACTCGGATAGGAGATTGCATGGCCGGTCTCCAAGATGGGACCGTTGCTCGTGCCGTTTATCCGGATGGGGCAGCGTGCCCCAACTGCGGGCACGGATGGCGGGAATTCCGGAACCATCGGAAGGACTTGGCGCAGTTGACGATCGATGAGGCGAGGGCGGCACTCGGAACGAACGCGCGGTGGCTAAGAGGCCTGCGTCGCCGACTTGACAATCGCTAACAGACACACTGCGGCCACGCCGCAATTGCCCGACACCGGGTCGGCGCCCCACACTCCGGAGTGCGGACTGCTCCTTGGGGCGCTCGCCAAGCCTCTGAATTGTCCCAGCCGGAGCCGTGTCTCACATCTCGTCTTCGTCGATCAAGTGCCTTTCCGGCAGCATCCGCTCATGCAGGATGCGGGAGATGAGGATGCCTCCCGGTTCGCGCCGGAAAAACACGACGTGCTTGGCGTGTTCCATGCGGCGCAAGCCAGGGCGCACGGATTCACAAGGGCGGCCAGACTTAGGGTGATCGGCCAACCGTTGGCAACACGCTTCAAGGGCGTTGAGATAGCGGATAGCCTGGTCTTCGCCCCATGTGCGCAGGGTGTACGCACCGATGCCCATCAGGTCGGCATCGGCAAGTCGCGACAAACGGAACGCTGCCACGTGCTACCGCTTCTTCCTGGGAAGCTTCAGCGTCCGCCGGACGCGGTCGAACGGGTTTCCCGCGGCGACCCCGCTGGCATCGCCTTCGTCAATCGCCGTTCGCAGCGCGGCGAGCTTCGCCTCATAGTGGCGCTCCTCGCGCTCCAGGGTTCGTAGCGCGGCGCGGACAACCTCGCTGGCGTTTTCATATCGGCCGCTCTCCACGTTCGCCAGTACGAAGTTCTCAAGCGCATCGGTCAAACTCACATTGCGAGTGGGCATGACGGTCCTGAAACCAAGTATACCAGCATTGGCAAGGCTTGCTGGTCGTGCCTGCGGCGTGCCTCCGGTTGTAGAATCGGAGGGCAGGAGGGTGTCATGCGAAAACTCGCTCTCCCGCTTCCCGCCCTGTTTTTTCGGCTCTGAGCGAGAATCTGATAGACCCCTTGGTTTTGCTGGGTTTCGATGAAATGGGGGTCCAGGCTCCGCAGTCAGTTGAGTGCGGCCAAATCGCTCTGAAGCCAATGCCGACGTGCCCTCCAAAGGGTTTCAGGTTTCCTGGAGGGCCGGAGTGGCATCGGCGGGCTGGCGTTCGGCCAGGCGCCTGAACTGCCGTGCTCGCTCGGGTCGCCCCGCGTTCCTGCCGCCACCACGGGCTTCTCCAGGAGTGCGAGGTTCGGGTTCCTCGAAGGGAGCCGGCCAGTGCTTGAAAGCCTCCTCAACTCTCATAGAATGAAAGACTTCAGGTGTGGCCCCGCGGTGCCGTCTGTGCCCAAGAAGGATGGCTTCGTCCTGCCAAGCATGTGCCTTCGAGAGCCCGCCGCACCGTTCGCCGCCGGCCGGCCGTGGTCGCCCAAAACCGCAGACCTCAGGCGGAGACCGGAAATCACGAAACCCACGCCAATTGGGGGGTTCATCGAATTCCTGCGCAGAGCCGTTTTTTCTTGCCCCAATCGGCGCAGCCCAGGATGATGCGCTGCAGTTACTCAGGAAGGTCGCGGCCACTTACGTCGAGCTGCCTAAGACAACCTATAGTTTCGAGCAGGTGGAAGTCCGGGAATTCCCGGGCACCTTGCGCACCCGCACGGAACAGCGGCAACGGATCGTGGGCAGCGGGGGCAAGTACCGGCAGGAAACGCTCCCCAACGGAGTCTTGTACCTCTTCGACGGGCAGTACCGGTGGTCATACAACCCGGAGCGCAACGAATACACCAAGACGCCCGCGGACGCCGCCGCCAGCCGCGCTCCCGGCCTGGTCACGTTCCAGACTGCGGCCTACCGGGTGAAGGCCGCGCGGAGGCTCCGCCAGGAGAGCCTGGAACTGCCCTCCGGTCTGGTTATGTGCCACGTGATCGAGGTGGAGCAGTTGCCCAACGGCGGCGGAGTCCAGTACTCGCCCATGACCTACTGGATCGATGCGGGCCGGAACCTGGTGCTGAAGCTGCAATACACGGTCACCGTCAACACGCCGGGCAGGCCTAGCCCGCCGGAGACCGGCGTCACCCTCTCGTTTACCAAAGTCTCGGTTGGCGAAGCCGTGGATGAGTCGTTATTGCGGTTCACCCCGCCCGCCGGCGCCGTGCAGGTGGCGCGCTTGATCTTCGGGCCGAAGTCCCCGCTGGTGGGCCAGGAGAGCCCGGATTTCGAGTTGCAGGGCGCGGACGGGAAGCCGATCTCCAGCGCGAGTTTGCGGGGGCGAGTGGCGCTGCTTCACTTCAGCCGGCGGTCGAATGACGATTCGTTAGTCCTCCTGGAGATGACTTACCGCTCGCTCAAGGGCAAAGGTCTGACGGCATTCTACGTGCTACCGCCGCGCAGCCAGCCTGCCACGGGCGGCGAGGCGTACACCGTCCCGCTGGCGGTCGATTCCGATGGGAGCGCGGCGAAGAGCCTGGGGATTCCCTATACCGGAACGGTCCTGATCGACCGCCTGGGGAAGATCGCCTTCGTCGACACCGGTTCCAGGAATTCGCTGGAACTCGCCCGGGCGTTGCAGACAGCGGGGGTTTGGTGAGCTTCGGAGCGAGTCGATGGCTGGGGTGCTGCGAGGTGGCGGACCGGGCCGATCCGCCCGTCAGCGCCTTTTTGCCGCCGCCGCCGGCTCCGGCTTCCGTCAGGGCCCTGTCGAGGTAGCGCTGCGCGTCATTGCGGGTTCGTGGGCGGCTTCATGGCGCGAATGCCCTCGGCGATTTCGGAGGCGCGCACCCGCGCCGTGTGCATGTAGTTCTCGTTGGCCACGATGCGGTCGAGCAGCGGAAGAAACTGCTCCGGCGCCACCACGCGGTCGCGTTCCAGGGCGGATTCCAGAAGCGCCAGGGCATTCACCACACCCAAGCGGTCGTACTTGGCGGTGCGCTCGAGTTCGATGCGGTGCTGCGAAGATTCGGCCATGCGCTCGAACCAATCCAGCAGCGCCTGGGCGTCCTTGTTCTCGGTGTAGTTGAACTTGACTTCGGTCTTCGCGGCGCCGTCTTCGAGGCGGAAGGTCTTGGTCCCCATGAACGCCACTTTGAGCGGAGATTCGAGCGGGAGCTTGAAGAACGCGAGCTTCCCGGCCAGTCCGTAGATTTCCTCGACGGAGGCGGATGGCAGCTTGAACTTGACGGGCAGGTCGTCGTCCGCCGCCTCGCGGTACTCGGCATCGCCGGCCTTGGTGAGAGTCACCTGGATGTAGGCCGGTGTGCTGCCGGGGAACTCGCGCGAGTAGAAGAGCCGGCCATCGGCCGCCAAGGCGGCCATCGCAACGAGCAGGATGGGAAACCGCTTCATACCGGGGATACGAGCCTCCGGAGGGTGGATTCGCGGGTGGCGTGGCAGATGGCCACGGCCAGGGCGTCGGAGGCGTCTTCGGATTGGATGGCTTCGGGCAGCCGCAACAGCGATTGGACCATCAGACCCACCTGGCGCTTCTCCGCCCTGCCGTATCCCACCACGCTGGTCTTGATCTCGAGCGGGGAATACTCGGCCACTGGCATTCCCGCCTCGGCCGCCACCAGCAGCGCCACCCCGCGGACGTGCGACAGCTTGAGCAGGGTCTTGACGTTGACGGCGTAGAAAACCCCTTCCACCGCGGCGGTCTCGGGCGCGTACTCGCGGACCAGCGCGCGCAACCCCCCGGCGATCTCCAGGAGGCGCTTGGGAAACGGCTGCTTGGGGCTGGTGCGGATCACCCCCGAGGCGAGCATGCGATGGAGGGAACCATCGCTATCGATGACGCCATAACCGGTCCGCTCCGAGCCGCAATCGATGCCCAGCACCCGCACCTTACTGCTCGAGGGCCTCCAACTCCTTCTCGTCGATATCGAAGTTGGAGTAGACGTTCTGCACGTCGTCGTGGTCTTCCAGCGCCTCGTACAGCCGCAGCATGCCGCTGGCGCTCCTGCCTTCCAGCTTGACCAGGTTTTTGGGAACCATGGCGATGCTGGCTTCCGAGGTGGCAATTCCGGCGGCCTCCAACGCCTTGAGGATGGCCTCATGGGCTTCGGGAGGCGACAGGACTTCCCAGTTGTCGCCGGCGGGGCGGAGATCGTCTCCACCGGCGTCCAGGATAACGCTCATGAGCTGGTCTTCGCCGGCCTTCTCGACGGGCACCAGCACCTGGCTCTTGCGGTCGAACATCCAGGCGACGCTGCCCTGCTCACCCATGTTGCCGCCGTTCTTGGAGAATACATGGCGGAGTTCGCTGACCGTGCGGTTACGGTTGTCGGTAGCGACATTGACGAGGACCGCGGCGCCGCCCGGGCCGTAGCCTTCGAACATCACCTCGTCGATCTGGCCGCCCTCCAGTTCGCCGGTGCCGCGCATGATGGCCTTCTTGACGTTGTCGGAGGGCATGCTGACAGCCTTGGCCGCGGTGATGGCGGTTCGCAGACGAGGATTTCCGTCGGGATCCCCGCCACTGCGCGCGGCGATCACGATTTCCTTGATGATGCGCGTGAACGATTTCCCGCGCTTGGCGTCAGTTGCCGCCTTCTTATGCTTGATAGTGGCCCATTTGGAATGGCCCGACATGTAAACCTCACGGGTAGGCCCGGCCACGCACGGCCAGGAGAGAAATGTTTATGGAATCGACTTATTGAGGATACCAGAATCGTACAGTCGCCTCAAGGAGTTATGTGGGGCAGGCTGGCAGCCTGCGGCCGATTGGCAATCGGCCCAGTCGCCCCCCGGCCTGGACCGCTGCCGGTCCAATATGGTATGGTATGGATCGATGGTTGGGACATTCGCCCTTTCGCCGGATTCGGAGGTGCCGCTCTATCGCCAATTGCATGAGCAAATTGCGCGCAAGATCCGTTCCGGAGAGTTTGCGTACGGCTTCCGTCTCCCAGCCACGCGTGAATTGGCTGGCCTGCTTGGACTGAATCGCGCCACAGTGTCCGCAGCTTACGAACTGCTCGAGAACGAGGGCCTGGTATGCGGACAGGTGGGCCGAGGCAGCTATGTCACCGCGGGTACGGGCGCCGCCACCGCCCTGGACTGGGACTCCCTCCTGGAACGCAGCGAAGCGGCCGTCTCGGGCGCCTCCGCGGGTCTCGGAGGCGAGGCGATCAGTTTCGCCGTGTCCCGCCCGTCGCAGGACCTGTTTCCGCTGGAGGATTTCCGCGCCAGTTGCGCCGCGGTCTTGGCCCGCGCCGACCTCCCCGGCATTCTGCAACTGGGCTCGCCCAGCGGCTACGAGCCGCTGCGCCGCTACCTGATGGAGGACGCGCGGCGGCACGGACTGGCCGGCCCCGCCGACGACCTGATCGTCACCAACGGCTGCCAGCAGGCGCTCGACCTGCTGGCGCGCGTGCTGGTGCGGCCGGGCGATTCGGTGGCCGCCGAGGACCCGGTCTACACCGGGCTCAAGAGCCTGGTGGCCGGCGTGGGAGGGCGGCTGGTGGGCATCCCCGCCGGCAGCGAAGGCATGGACGTGGCGCAGCTCGAACGCGTGTTGGAGCGCGAGCGGCCGCGCTTCGTGGTGGTTACGCCCAATTTTCAGAATCCCACCGGGGCCACCTTGCCCTTGCCGGCGCGCCGCGCGCTGCTGGAAGCCGCCGCCCGCGCCCGCGTGCCGGTGGTGGAGAACGATGCCTACGGCCAGCTTCGCTACACCGGGGAACCGCTGCCCGCGCTGAAGCAGTTGGGTGATCGCGGCGGCACGGTGCTGCTGCGCAGCTTTTCCAAGATCAGCTTTCCCGGGTTGAGGGTGGGATGGGCGCTGGGACCCAAGCCGCTGATCGACCGCCTGCGCCAGGCCAAGGAAGCCTCCGACCTGCATACCGACCAGCTCTCGCAGGCGGTGCTGCTGGAATTCGCCGAATCCGGGCGGCTCGGCGCGCACCTGGCGCGGGTGCTCGAGGCCGGCGCCGCGCGCCTGCGGGCCACCCTGGATGCCTGCCGCGAGTTTCTGCCGGCGGGCTCGCGCTGGACGCGGCCCGAGGGTGGCATGAATGTGTGGGTGCGGCTGCCCGAGCCGCTGGATGCCGAGGAATTGCTCCCGCGCGCGCGAAAAGAGGGCGTGGCGTACCTGCCGGGCCGGTTGTTCGCGGTTTCGCGCCGCGAGCCCGGGGCGCTACGATTGAGTTTCGCCGGGTTGCCGCCGGACCGGATCCGCGCCGGCCTGGAGATTCTGGGGCGCGTGTTTTGCAGTAGTCTTGAAGCGGCGTCCAGGGACTATGGACCGGCGCAAGCCGTGGTGTAAAGGGGCCCCACACGGAACCGCGAGCGTCAGCGAGCGGCCGGATGGAGGTTTAGGAGAAGGTTATGTTCGATCTGACGAACGATAAGTTCCGCGTGAAAGTCGGCTTGGCCGAGATGCTCAAGGGCGGCGTCATCATGGACGTCACCAACGCCGAACAGGCCAAGATCGCCGAAGACGCCGGCGCCTGCGCCGTCATGGCCCTGGAGCGCGTGCCCGCCGACATCCGCAAGGAAGGCGGCGTGGCCCGCATGGCCAATATCGGCATCATCGAGGAGATCATGAAGACCGTCACCATTCCGGTGATGGCCAAGGCCCGCATCGGCCACTTCATGGAAGCGCGCATCCTGGAAGCCCTGGGCGTCGACTTCATCGACGAGAGCGAAGTTCTCACCCCCGCCGACGAGGAGCACCACATCGAGAAGACCGGCTTCACGGTGCCGTTCGTGTGCGGCTCGCGCAATCTCGGGGAAGCCCTGCGCCGCATCGCCGAGGGCGCCGCCATGATGCGCACCAAGGGCGAAGCCGGCTCCGGCAACATCGTCGAGGCGGTCCGCCACATCCGCACCATCGTTCGCGAGATGCGCCAGCTCACCGTGCTCGGAAGCGAGGAGCTGGTGCACCAGGCCAAGAACCTGGGAGCGCCGCTCGAGCTGGTGGAGTGGGTGGCCAGGAACGGCAAGCTGCCGGTGCCCAACTTCTCGGCCGGCGGCATCGCCACCCCCGCCGACGCGGCCCTGGTGATGCAACTGGGCGCCGAAGCCGTCTTCGTGGGCTCGGGGATCTTCAAATCCTCGGACCCCGCCGCGCGCGCCAAGGCCATCGTCAAGGCCGCCAAGAACTTCGACAATCCCGAGCTGCTGCTGGAAGCCAGCCGCGCCCTCGGCGAAGCCATGCCCGGCCTGGAGGTCTCCAAGATTCCCGAATCCGAACTCTTGCAGACGCGCGGTTGGTGAGGGGCGGCCGATGAAGAAAGTGGGAGTGCTTTCGCTGCAAGGGGATTTCGCGGCGCACGCTGGGTCGCTCGAGCGCGCCGGCGGGGAGCCGGTGTTCATCCGCGACGCCGCGCAGCTCGCCGGGATCGACGGGCTGATCATCCCCGGCGGCGAAAGCACCACCATGCTGAAGTTGCTGCGGTTCGAAGGCTGGCTGGACAAGCTGGCGCAGTTCGGCCGCGAGAAGCCCATTTTCGGCACCTGCGCGGGCGCCATTCTGCTGGCTGGCGAAGTGTCCAACCCGGCGCAGGAGAGCCTGGGGCTGATGGACATCGGCGTGGAACGCAACGCCTATGGACGCCAGGTGGACAGCCGGGTGGCGTGGCTCGATCCCGAGCCCGATTTCGAGCGGCGCACCTCGCCCGGCAGGTTGGAAGCCGTCTTCATCCGCGCGCCCATCGTCCGGCGCGCCGCCGGCGGCGTCACCGTGCTGGCCCGCTATGCCGGCGACCCGGTGCTGGTGGAACAGGGCCGCCATCTGGCGGCCACTTTCCACCCCGAGCTGACCGGCGATTGCCGCGTTCACCGGCTTTTCCTGGAGAAACTGTGAGTCCGGACGGCGCCAGCGATTCCAAGATCCGCGTTCTGTTCGTGTGCGTTGGCAATGCGTGCCGCAGCCAGATGGCGGAAGCCTTCGCGCGCGCCTATGGCGGCGACGTTGTGATCCCCGCCAGCGCGGGCCTCAGTCCGGCCATGTCCGTGGCGCGCGACACGCTCCGCGCCATGGAAGAGCGCAACCTCGATTTGCACGATCATTTTCCCAAGAGCATCCGCCACCTTGGCCGCGCGCAGTTCGATATCGCGGTCAACCTGAGCGGCGCGCCCCTGCCGGCCAGCGTGGCGCCGCGGGTGCTGGAATGGGACGTGGACGACCCCATCGGGGCGAGCTATGAAGAGCACTGCGAGATCCGCGACTGCATCGAACGGCTGGTCATGAAGCTGATTCTGGAAATCCGCCGCGACCTCTCCGAACCCCATCTGCGCGGGCAGGGCTCCCGGTTCCGGCAACCGTAACGTGGAGCGATGACGTGGCACACCTCTTACTCGTCGATGACGACGCCAATACGCTGGCCTCGCTGGCCCGCGCCTTCCGCATGGCCGGGCACGACGCCACCGTCTGCGACAACGCGGCCCGCGCGCTGGACTTGGTGAAGTCGCAGCCCTTCGACCTGATGCTCTCCGACGTGGTCATGCCCGGCAAGGATGGCCTCGCGCTGCTCGAGGAAGTTGCCGGCCTGGGAATTCCGCTCGCGGTGGTCATGATCTCCGGCCAGGCCAACATCGAAATGGCCGTGCGGGCCACGCGCCTGGGCGCCGTCGACTTCCTCGAGAAGCCGCTCTCCACCGACAAGCTGCTGCTCACCGTGGAAAACGTTCTCAAGCTGAAGCGCCTGGAGGAAGAGAACCGCGACCTGCGCCGGCGCGTGGGCAAGCACGAGATCGTCTACACCGGCGAGACCATGCGCCGCCTGATGGCGCAGGTGGACCGCGTGGCCGCCAGCGAATCGCGCGTCTGCATTCTGGGCGAGACCGGCACCGGCAAGGAACTGATCGCCCGCGCTCTCCACGAGCGCAGTCCGCGGCGGCAGGGGCCGTTCGTCACGCTCAACTGCGCCGCGGTCCCGGGCGAGCTGATCGAAAGCGAACTGTTCGGGCACGAGAAAGGCTCCTTCACCAGCGCCGCCTCGCGCCACACCGGCAAATTCGAACAGGCCACCCGCGGCACGCTGTTCCTGGACGAGATCGGCGACATGCCGGTCGGGATGCAGGCCAAGCTGCTGCGCGTCCTGGAAGAGCGGCAGGTGGAGCGAGTGGGCGGCGACCGCGCCATTCCGGTGGACGTGCGCGTGGTGGTGGCCACCCACCGCAACCTCGACGAATTGGTCCGCAAGGGCGGATTCCGCGAGGACCTGTATCACCGCCTCTACGTGTTCCCGCTGCTGCTGCCGGCGCTGCGCGACCGCGCCGAGGACATCCCCGCCCTGGTGGCGCATTTCGCCGCGCAGGTGGCCGCGCAGAACGGATGGAAGGCCAAGCCCTTCGAGCCGGATGCCATCGGCGATCTGCAACGCTACCCCTGGCCCGGAAACGCGCGCGAGTTGCGCAACGTGGTGGAGCGGCTGCTGCTGCTGGCCGATGGACCGGTGGACCGCGCGGCGGTGCGCATGGCTCTGCCGCAAGCCGCCGCCGCCGAGCCCGGGACCGCGCCGCGCTTCGACGGTTCGCTGGCCGACCGCGTGTGCGCCTTCGAGCGCGAGCAGATCCTGGGCGAACTCCGGCGCCACAACCAGCGCATGACGGACACAGCCAAGTCGCTGGGCCTGGAGCGCAGCCACCTTTACAAGAAGTGCCAGGCGCTGGGGATCGACCTGCGGGCGCTCAGGAAGCCGGCGGAGTAGAAAAAGGGGTCAGACGCCATTTTCCGGATGGGGGTGCCGCTTGCGTCAGAACAGCCCGTGCTGCCGGTCCTTGGTCTTTCGCTCCGCCGGCTTCACGCTGCTGACCGCCAGTTCGGGATGCTCGATCCGCTTGCCGGCGAACAGATCCTCCACGGTTAGAATCTGAATGCGAGGGAACTTCCGCCCGCGCAGGTGTTGAGGCTCATAGAATCCAGCGGTGGCTGCCTCGCGAGTCATCTCCCTGGTGGCCGGCTTGAGCGTGATCAGCGCGCCTATGGGGGCCTTCTCACGCTCGATGACGGCCTTGAGCACCCGCACGTCGTTAACGCCGGGATGCTGGCCGCCTTTGACCTGGATGATCGCCTTCTTGGCTTGGCCGGAGTAATCGTCGAAGAATGTGACGGAACCGTCGATGCCGCGATCCATGCCTTTCTTCATCTCGGCCGACCAGTCGCCGCCGGCCTTGATGATGGCCCACCATTGGAACTGGTACTTGTCGCGTTCGGCCAGGGACTCCGCCCCCGCAACGTCTTCCGGGTATCCAACGATCATGTACGGGGCGGCCTTTTCGATCCCTCTTAGGCGCCTGACGATGAGGTCGACGGCCAGGTGAGTAATGTCGATGCCTATCCACCGTCTATGAAGGCGCTCGGCGACCGCCACCGCAGTGCCGCAGCCACAGAACGGATCCAGGATGATGTCGTTCTCGTTGGAACTTGCCCTTATTATTCGCTCCAGCAGGGCCTCGGGCTTCTGCGTAGGATAGCCCATCCGCTCCTGCGCCTGTGAGTTGATTGGCGGAATGTCGTCCCAGAGGTTTTGGAGTGGCACGCCGGGCATCTCGTCGAGGTACCTCTTGTATTGTGGGACGGCTCCTGGCTTCGTCTGGACGATCCGTCCTTCGGCGATCAGGTCGTCCATGTTCTCGCGGCTGTACCGCCAGTGGCGAAGGACTCCCATCACCTCGTATTCCGGGTTGCCCTTCGCCGCTCCTCCCGGGCCCGTAAGATTGTCGAGCCTGTAGCGGCGTCCATTGGAATCCGTGTAGCTGTACTTTCTCAAGTAAGTGGCCCCGTACGGCAGGTACTGCGGATTGAAGGTGTACCGCTCGAACTTGGTGTAGTAGAGAATGATGTCAATGACATTCCCGAATTCGCGGCGGCCTTGTTTGGAATCGCTGTGAGCCGTTGTCCTCTTCCAGGTGATCTCGTTTCGATAGCCCTGAAACCCGAACAGCGCATCCAGGACGAGTTTGAGATAATGGCTCGCCGTCGGGTCGCAATGCAAGTAGATGCTGCCTGTAGGCTTGAGCACGCGCCGCATCTCGATCAAGCGAACCGCCATCATGACCAGATAGGCCATCATGTCGCTCTCACCCAGAAACTTCCGCATGGCCTGAACGAGGTCCGACAACTTCTGATGGCCGCTCTTCACGACCTGCTCGTACGCAGTTTGCGACTCCCTAAGCGTCCAGTGCCAGGTGTCCTCGAACGCCGTGATCTGGGCCGCCGACTGCTTCCCGGTCTTCTGCTCCTTGAACAGCACGTTGTAGCTGGCGTTGGAGTTGAACGGCGGGTCGAGGTAGATCAGATCGACGCTCTCGGCCGGGATGTCCTTGCGAAGCACGTCGAGGTTGTCGCCGAAGAACAGCTTGTTCTTCCAGGAGTCCATGGTGAGTATCCATCGTACACCAACACGCTGCCGCCAGTGCCCTTGAACCTCCGCTGGGCGTCCCGCCTGTAGTTCGAGAGGTCGTACCGTTTGCAAACAGCCTGCTCGATGCCCTCCAGGAAGTGGCCCTCGGCCTCGCACCAGCATCCCTCAATGTCCGAGTCGGCGAAGATGTGGCCCGATGCATGCTTGGAGATCTCGATCGGTATTCCTTCCGTGATCGGGATATCCTCCACCTTTCGCTCGAAGAGGCGAAGCGTCCAAGGTTCATCGCCCGCAAGATACGGGCGGCGCTCCAGAAGGAAGACCTTGGGTCTTCCACCCCGCTCCCAGGAGATCTGGTAATCCCATTCTGCCTGGAAGAGGCCATGCCCTCTCTCCTCAGGCTTCGGATACTCGCAGCTCATGATCGGGCCCATTCGGTCGCGTTCGTACACGGCGGCGAACTTGCGGCGGAATTCGAGGCATTCGACGTAGTCTTCGGCCATAATTGGCTGCCAGTTTGTCGCGAAATCGACGGAGCCGATCAGCCGTGCTCCGCGCCGTGCCCCGCGCGCACCTGCGGCTACCGCTTCGATAGCCGGGGAACGGGCTGCGGGCAACGTCCGCTCTGCCGGCCCTGCAATTGCTTCCATTACGCTAACAGCGTATACTGGTCTATGACATGCTCGTCCCAATGACGGTGGTGGAGACTCCGGGGTTCCTGCGGGAGGCCGCCGCGGCGCTAACAGAGGGGGAGCGGAGCGAACTCGTTTCATTCCTGGCCGCGAACCCCGAGGCCGGCGACGTCATGCCAGAGACGGGCGGCGCCCGGAAGCTTCGCTGGAGATCGCACGGACGAGGGAAGCGCGGGGGCGCTCGGGCGATCTACTACTACCACGACGAATCGCTCCCGTTGTTTCTGCTCAACGTCTTCGCTAAGAACGAAAAGGCGAATCTGACCAGGGCCGAACGAAACGAAATGCGGGGCTTGGTGCCCCGCCTCATCGCGGGATACCGGAAGAGGATGGCGAAATGAAGAAAGCTCCAATCACCAAACGGCGCAAGCCGAGCGCGGGCAGCCGAATCGTTGCAAGTCTGCGGGAGGCCGTGGACTGGGTAGAGGGCAAGAAGGTGCCGGTCCGCGTGACCACGGTCGAAGTGCCGGTGACCGATGTGCGGGCCACGCGCAAACACCTGGGACTGAGCCAGGCGGAATTCGCGGCGAGATTCGGATTCCAGCCCGCCACCTTGCGCAACTGGGAACAGGGCCGGACGCGGCCGGACGGCCCGGCACGCGTTCTCCTGGCCGTCATTGCGCGGCATCCGGAGGCCGTCGAAGACGCTCTGCGGATGGCAAGCTGAAAGGCCGCTTCGGGAGGGCGTCAGCGCACCGATGCCACATAGCTCGGCCTCTTCAACTTCTGGCCGCCGGCGTGGCGATGGTCAAGACAGCCATACGTCTCGACGAAGTGGCGGGCCACGATCCGGTCTATGGAGAACTTCCGATTGGCGGCCGGGGAGGCCGGCGAGCTCGGTGCCGGCTACGCTCCCGCGCGCTGAACGCCCGCGCCGGAGCGCTAGAATTGTGTTCAGCCCATGAAGACGTTGACCATCGCCGTAATCGCCGGAGACGGCGTGGGCGTCGAAGTCATCCCGCCCGCCAAGCGCGTCCTGGAAAAGGCCGCCAAACTGTCCGGCGTCACCTTCGCCTTTCAGGACTTCGACTGGGGAAGCCGGCACTATTTCCGATGGGGCCACATGATGCCCGCCGGCGCGCTCGACCTGCTGCAACCGTGCGACGCCATCCTGCTGGGCGCCGTCGGCCACCCGGATATCCCCGACCACACCACGCTCAACGGCATGTTGCTGCCCATCCGCCGCGCCTTCGACCAGTACGCCAACGTGCGGCCCGCGTACCTGTATCCGGGCGTCCGCTCGCCGCTCGAGAAACCGCGCGGCGGCGATATCGATTTCGTGGTGGTCCGCGAGAACACCGAGGGGGAGTACGCCCAGGTCGGCGGGTTCGTCCATCAGCGCCAGCCCGAAGAGATCGCCATCCAGACCTCCGTCTTCACCCGCCGCGGCATCGAGCGCATCGTGCGCTTCGCCTTCGATCTGGCCATCAAGCGCGGCAAGAAGCGCCGCGTCACTTCCGTCACCAAGTCCAACGCGCAGGGCTACAGCATGGCGCTGTGGGACCGCGTTTTCGGCGAGGTGGCCGCCACGTACCCCGGCATCGAAACCGAATCCCTGCTGGTGGACGCCGCGGCCATGAACTTCATCCGCCGGCCGGAGAGCTTCGACGTGGTGGTGGGCTCCAATCTTTTCGGCGACATCCTCAGCGATATCTCGGCCATCGTCATCGGCAGCATGGGGCTGGCGGCCAGCGCCAATCTCGATCCCGAGCGCAGGTTTCCCTCGATGTTCGAACCGGTGCACGGCTCCGCGCCCGATATCGCCGGCCAGGGCGTGGTGAACCCGCTGGCCGCCATCCTCAGCGCTTCCATGATGCTCGACCACTTGGGGCTGTCCGGCGCCGCCGTCACGGTGGAGCGCGCCGTGGCCGCGGTGCTGGAAGAAGGCAAGGTGCGCACGCGCGACCTGGGCGGCTCCAGCGGCACCGAAGAAGTGGCCGCGGCGGTTCTGGAGAAGATCGCCTAGTGGCGCCCCCCGCCGAGCGCGAGCGCACCGGCCGCCATGCATTCCTGGTAGCGTCCGGCATCCTTCTGAGCCGCCTGGTCGGCCTGGTCCGCCAGCGCGTGTTCTCGCGCTACTTCGGCATCTCCTACACCGCCGACGCCTTCAACGCGGCCTTCCGCATTCCCAATTTCCTGCAGAATCTCTTCGGCGAAGGCGTGCTCTCGGCGTCGTTCATTCCCGTTTATGCGCGCCTGCTGGCCGAAGGCGACGAGGAAGAGGCCGACCGCGTAGCCGGCGCCATCTTCGCCATTCTGGCGTTGACCACCTCGGCGCTGGTTCTGCTCGGAGTCCTCTCGGCCCCCCTGCTGATCGAAGCCATCGCGCCCGGCTTCCACGGCGCCAAGCGCGAGTTGACCATCCACCTCGTGCGCATCCTGTTCCCCAGCATCGGCCTGCTGGTCCTCTCCGCGTGGTGCCTCGGAATTCTCAACAGCCATCGCAAGTTCTTCCTCTCCTACACCGCTCCCGTGATCGCCAGCCTGGCGCAGATCGCCACCATGATCGCCTTCCGCCACCAGCACCAGACGGCGCTCGCCGTGACGCTGGCGTGGGGCTCGGTCGCGGGCAGCGGCTTGCAACTCGGCGTGCAGGTGCCCACCGTGCTTCGCCTGACGCGGAAACTGCGGCCGCGCCTCGAGACGGCATCCGCGCACGTCCGCGAAGTCATCCGCAATTTCGGACCGGTCTTCGTCAGCCGCGGCGTGGTGCAGATCAGCGGCTACATCGACTCCCTGCTCGCCAGCCTCCTGGGCGACGGGCCGGTGGCCGCGCTCTTCACCGCGCAAACCCTGAACGCCCTCCCCGTGAGCCTGTTCGGCATGGCGGTCTCGGCGGCGGAACTGCCCGCCATGTCCAGCGCCCTCGGCGACCAGGCGCAGGTGGCCGCGTACCTCCGGCAGCGCCTGGATTCCGGCCTGCGGCGGATCGCGTTCTTCGTGGTCCCCTCGGCCATGGCCTTTCTGACGCTCGGCGACGTGATCACCGGCGCGCTCTTTCAAAACGGCCAGTTCAGGCACCGCGACTCGGTGTACGTGTGGGGCATCCTGGCCGGAAGCGCCGTCGGGCTGCTGGCTTCCACGCTGGGCCGCCTCTACTCGTCCACCTACTACGCCCTCCGCGACACGCGCACGCCGCTGCGCTTCGCGGTCATCCGCGTCACCCTCACGGGCGCGCTCGGATGGCTCTGCGCCGTGCCGCTGCCGGTGTGGCTCGGCATCCAACCGCGCTGGGGCGTGGCCGGTCTGACCGCCTCGGCTGGCGTCGCCGGATGGGTCGAGTTCACCCTGCTTCGCCGCGCGCTCAACCGGCGCATCGGCAAGACCGGGCTGAATGCCTCGCTCACCCTCCGTCTCTGGACCTCCGCGCTGGTGGCGGCCGCGGCGGCCTGGAGCATCAAGTTGGCCCTCGGAACGGCCCGGCCCATCCTCGATGGCGCGGCCATCCTGGCGGTCTACGGCGTCGCGTATTTCGCCGTCACCTACGCGCTGCAAGTGGAGGAATCCGCCGGCGTCCTGAAGCGCCTGGCCAGGTTCGCGCGGCGCTAACCGCGGGTCTTCGCGCTCTGCGACGGTTTCATGTGGGGCAGGTTGTCAACCTGCGGCCGATTGTCAATCGGCCCGGCGGGCGAAGCTCGCCTGCGCGGGAGATGAATCGCCCTCGAAAGCCCGCAACTCCCCGCGTGACTCGGTTGAGGCTGTGCTGCCCCGGCGGCCGCCTGCCGCGCGGCGCTAACCCTTCAGATCCCGGAAGGCTTCCTCGATCTCGCGCTTGGCCGCCTCCGTGGGCACGCACAACGGCAGCCGCGGAGGGCCGCCGTAGTAACCGTTCAGATCCATGGCGTACTTCAGCCCCGGGATGCCGTACTTGGTGGTCACCAGCGCCGCGGCGTGCCCGATGCGATTCTGCCAATCCAAACCCGCGGCGTGCTCCCTGGCGCGGTACGCTTCCCAAATCGCGATGGTCGAATACGGCGCGGCGTTGGCGTAGGCCAGAATCCCCCCGCACGCGCCCGTCAGCAGCGACGGCCACAGCGTCGGCGCCGACCCCACCAGCACCTGGAAACCGGCCCGCGCCTCGCGGACCATCTGCGTCACCTTCGCCAGGTTGCCCGAGCTTTCCTTGATCCCAATCACGTTGGGGTGCTCGGAAAGCGCCACCACCGCCTCCACCGGAATGTCCACGCCGGTGGCTTGCGGAAAGTTGTAAACGATCACCGGAATGCGCGACTGGTCGGCCACCGCGCGGAAAAACAGCTCCTGCGCGCCGGAGCGATTCATCAGGTTCTTGTAGTAGTGCGGCGTGCGCACCAGCGCGGCCTTGTAACCCATTCCGGCGGCCCGGTTGGTCAGTCTCACCGTTTCGCGCACGCTCTCCACGCCGGTGCCCGCGATCAGCAACTTCTCCGGCGCGGCACACTGCGCCACCAGTTCCCACATGGCCGTCTTCTCATCGGCCGTGAGCATGACGCTCTCGCCCGTCGAGCCCGTCACCACGTAGCCGGCGAGCGCCGTCCTGTTCCACTTCTCCACGTTGTGGCGCACCTTGGCCGGATAGATGTCGCCGTTGTGGTCGAATGGCGTGGCGATTGGTGGGAAAATACCTTGTAGCTCCATTTCTCGCGGAAACCTAACGATAACAATGTTCTCACTCGAAATCGAATGCGACTCGGACGACCGCGACCTGCTCATCGCGGAGCTTTGGGAGCAGGGCTCGGCCGGCATCGTGGAACTGGACGCTCAGCGCGTCCGCGCCTTCTTCGAAGACAGCGCCGCCCGCGAAGTGCTCCTCGACCTGTATCCCGGCGCACGCCTGCGCGAGGAGAAACCGCGCGACTGGGTGGCTGCGGCGCGCGAACTGCTCGAACCCATGAAAGTGGGCCGGCGCTTCTACCTGGTTCCCGAGTGGCGCGACGATCCCACGCCGCCCGGCCGTTTCCGCATCGTGGTCAATCCCGGCATGGCTTTCGGCACCGGCCTCCACGCGACCACCCGGCTTTGCATCGAGGCCCTCGAGGACTACCTCGAGCCCGGCATGACGGTCGCCGATGTCGGCACCGGCTCGGGCATCCTGGCGCGTGCCGCGCGGTTGCTGGGGGCGGGGAAGGTGGTGGCCTGCGACACCGACCCCATCGCCGTGCGGATTGCCGGAGACGCCTTCGTCGGATCGGCCGACGCCATCGCCGCGCATTCCGCCGACCTCGTCGTCGCCAACATCAGCCTGCAGGCCATCGTCGCGCTGGCGCCCGAGTTCCGCCGCGTGCTGCGTCCGGGCGGCCTGCTGCTTGCCAGCGGCTTCGAACGCCACGAAGTGAAGCAAGTATCCGCCGTGCTGCCGCCGGTTCTGAAAGCGCGCCACAAAGGCGGGTGGTCGCTGGTGGTAGCCCGGGCCTGACACGCGCCCCACTGTCAAAACGCTGAGACGCCACCCGCGAAGCGCCGGCTCTTCCCAGAAGCGATTCTGGAGGTTTGCCACTGGCGGCCCTGGGACCTCTTGGCCGTGCGAACCGGGCCTGCTCCGCCTCAATCGCCTACTTCGCCGCCGGAATCACAGCCAGTTGCGCCTTTTCGTGTCCCTTCGGCTGGATGCGGACCCGCGTTGCCTGATTGTCGAATGGCTTCAGGAAACCCGCATCCAGCCACTCGCCTTGCTCCACCTCCTCCCACGCGAAGGCCACATAGTCGCCCGGCGGAACATCCTTCATCCTGACATGGCCTGCCGAGTCGCTCTCGCCCGTTCGCGTTGTCTCCGGAAAGCGCCCGTTGGGGTCGGCCGCCAGCAGTACCACCGTGGCATCGGCCACCGGCTTGTCGTCGCGGGATACCGTGGCTTCGAACTCTCCGCCGTCCGTGCCGAGAACGATCTGTACCGGCGCCGCGAAACCCGCCGAGAAATCCAGCGTCTGCCCAAGCCGCTCGCGTCCGCCCAACTGCACCGACTTCAAGTACGTGCCATCGGGCAGGTGTGGCAGCGTGAAATTGTACGGCGCGGCAGCCAGTTTCTTCACCACGAAGTCGCCGGACTCCGAAACGGTCGCAAGCACCGGCATGGTAGGCGCATCCTCCCCGCCCGCCAGCATCACCGGCAGCCCCTTGAGCGCCACCTTGTCGTCGCCCGCTACCATGATATTCCCTTGCACCGTCCCCTCCGGTTGGGAACCTAACTGGACGTTGTCCAGGCCCTCGGCGGGCACCACCAATGGCTGCATGTGGATCGATGGCGAGGATTCGCCCATCTGCGTTGTCATGATGATATAGGACCCCGGTTCCACGCCGGCGATTTCGAAACGGCCCTCGGAATTGTTAAGCATCCTCATGCGCATGCTGCCGGGGTTCTCTGGGGACATCAGCATCACCATGGCGTTGCCGATCGGCTTCCCATCGGCGTCGACGGCCTTTCCCTTTATCCGCACCACCTTGGACTTCCGCAGTTGGATTACGTAGCCGGAGAGGTCGGCGCCCGCCGCCACCCCGATTGCCGTTGCTTGCCCGATATCCGTGACATTCGGATAGTAAGTGGACACGTAACCGGTCTCCGGCGAGCCGTCCTTGGGCGGCGGCGGAGTCTCGGCCAGCGGATTCGCGTTGGACGGGCTGACGCTGATGTAATAGCGGCCGGGTTTCAATTTGCCCAAGCGGAACTCACCCCGATCGGTGGTCTGTCCGGAATCCGCCGGCTGCAGCCTGCGCCGGCCGCCGCCATAATAGTAGGACTGCGCGACCACCATCGCCCCCGAAACCGGATCGCCATCTTCGTCGAGCACGCGGCCGCCAACCGCGCCCAGTGGGACCAGGCGAAACTCCACGTCGGTCAGCGAGTCTCCGGCGCGAAGGCGCAACTTCCCATCCACTGCGTACTTGCCTTCGGGCTTGTACCGGCCATCCACATAACCCGTCCGCTTGGCGCTCAGGAAGTAGTCGCCCGGCTCGACCTGATCGAACCGGAACTTACCTCCCTCGCCCGTGGTGGCGCTGAACGTCTTGTCCTTGGAATTCGGCTGGTCAGCCGCCGCCGCTGGGTTGGCGCTGCCGAACATGGCCGCCATGGCCTCCATGCCCTCTGGAAGGTCGCTGGTTGTGAGTTTCAGCTCCACTTTCCGCAGCGGCGCGGCGCCAACCGAGGAGACGGCCTTCCCCTCGACCACAATCGGCTTCGGAGCCGTCGGAGATTGAGCCAGGGCGGTGGATAAGACGAACAAGGTGGAATAGAAAGTTCTCATGCGGATCCTCTCATACCATATAGCACAGCGGTATTCCGAATGCCTTACGAAGGTGACGCCGCCCTGCCGCCGGTTCTGGAGTCACGCCACAAAGGCGAGTGGTCGCTGGCAGTAGCGAGAGCCTAGTGCGCCGGTCTTCCCGCCTCGGTTCGTTTGGCTCCTCACCGCCATGGATTCAGAGTGCGAACGCCGGTGCCGGAAACGTCCGAGGTGTTCCTGGTAACAAGCGTCAGATTGTGATGCAACGCCGTCGCCGCGAGAAGGCCGTCTATGACGGGAACCGGCTTACCATTCGCCGCGGCAATTGCGGAGACCGTGCCCCATCGGTCCGCGATGGCTGCGGTGACCGGCAAAACCCGGTCTTGAAAGCGGCCCGGGAGATCCACCTGTAGCCATGATTCCAGCCGGCCCCGGCGATGTCCCGGTCTCAGGCGTTCAACGCCGTTTCTGATCTCGCCCAGCGTGAGCGCGCTCAAAAAGAGGATCGATTCGTCCGTCTGTTCGACCCAGCGGAGCACCTTGTCGTTAGGCTTGGGACTGACCAGTTCGGAGACTACGTTGGTATCCAGCAGGAAGCCGCTCACAGCCGGATCGCCCTTCCGAAATCGCGGCGTCGTTCCAGTTGAATACCCGATCCGGCCAGCGGCGAATCCGCGAAGAACTGGACCAAACTCCCCTGAGGCGAATCGGGCCTGGAGAGGCGTTCGTACTCCTCGGCCTGAAGCACAACCACGGCCGTTCTGCCGTGCTTGGTCACGCGTTGCGGGCCGCGTTCCCGGGCAAGACGGAACACCTCGCTAAAACGAGCCTTCGCCTCCTGCAGTTGCCACTCCTCGCGGACCGCCTGATGCCCGCGAGTCGATGTTCGCCGGGAAGGGACATTCGATGCTTCTCTCATGGTGCGCCCCGTTTCTG
>Ga0326728_10005193_pt1 | contig 37190 bp, 29 predicted proteins | sample MB3enrmetagenome_FD_207602 | JGI IMG/M metagenome (GOLD analysis project Ga0326728, IMG submission 207602) | Lab enriched peat soil microbial communities from McLean, Ithaca, NY, United States - MB31MN | ecosystem: Environmental > Terrestrial > Soil > Wetlands > Peat | place: USA: New York...
GCGTTGGCCGCACTCAGATGTAGCTTGATGAGCGACTTGGCAATCGCCTTCTGGCTGGCAAGATCGTTGCCATTCACCCAATTGGCCTCCAGCGTTTTCAGGATGTCGGCCTGCGGCAAGGCATTGACAGGGCCGCCCGCGCTCGCTCCCTCAGGGGTCAGCTCCGAAACTACCTGATGGATGTGGTCCAACCCGATCCGGTTGATGCCGCTAAAGGCCGACTTGGCCGCGTCCACCAGACCGAAGGCCGCCGTACCCAGGCCTCCGATTGCGGTGATCACCTGCCCAAGCTGATAATCCTGCAAACCGTTGATCATCGTTTCTGCCTCCTCTTGTTTTGTCACTTTATAAGAGAATGCTCAGTCAGTAAAGAAAGAATTTTCAGGATAAAGGGCAGAATTCTCTAGGATGAATCCAGCTCTTTTCATCAGAGTTGTTTTCGGCTCAGCTCTTTCTGGCCAGAAAGTCTTCCATGAACCTGGTGTCGAATTCGCCGGCGCGGTCTCGAATAAGACGATCCCTTCACTAACTACGCGTGGGACAAATCTAAAGGATTTTACGCACTTGACTCTTGATGGCAGCGGCCGTTGCGGTGGAAATGTCCTTTGCTATGGGTGCAAGTGGGGTAGCCAGGAGGCCACCAAGAAGCGCGAGGATTGGGTCTGTGGAGTGCCAGAAATGCGCAGTGCCCACTAGCGACCATCCGCCCGCCAAGGCCAGCTCAACGGCAACTAAAGCAGCGAGCGTTCGAACTCCATTTCGGTATACCCGGTCTGCGGTGTGATAGGCCTCACCCACTAAGGCGGTCACGATTAAATCGAAGCGCGAGAACACGGCGCTTTCGCGCGGTGTCAGCGGGGTTCCGGAGATGTTCTTACTCGCCACCGATTCCAGCTCAGCCGGATCGATGTTGGTCATGGCAGCTGCAGCCGGTGCATTGGAAGGGCTCAGATGAATCATGATGAGCGGTTTGGCCATACCTTCTGTTGGACAAGTTCAATTCCGTCCGTCCAGCTGGCTTCTAGTGATTTCAGGATTCTGGCCTGCGGAAGGACATTGACGGGGAAGTTTCCGCCGATTCGGGCGCCAGAGCTTTGACCATCTCCTCTATGTAACTGAAACCGATGCGATCAATACCGCTGAAAGCGGATTTGGCTGCATCCACAACCCCGAATGTTGCAATTCCGACGCAGATGATGGCTCCGACGATCTCACTCGGCTGTAAATCCTGCAACCCATTGATCATCGTCGCTCTCTCCTCTTGGTTTGCAACTCTATAGGAGATGCATGCACGGAGTAAAGAAGTTTTCTCGCACAAAAAAAAGGCTGGCTTCTCGCGAGAGAATCCAGTCATTTTCCAACGGTTTCCACGCTTCTCAGCCCCGTTCGGCCAAAAACTTCTCCATAAACTTGGTATCGAATTCGCCGGCGCGGAAGCTGGGATCTTGGAAGATCGCCTGGTGCAGCGGGATCGAAGTCTCTATTCCCTGCACAATAAACTGACTCAGCGCGCGCTCCATCTTGGCCATGGCCTCGGCGCGGTCATGGCCATGGACGATCAGCTTGGCGATCAGCGAGTCGTAGTAGGGCGGGACGACGCCCTCCGCGTACAGCGCCGTGTCCACGCGCACACCGTTGCCGCCGGGCACGTTGAAGGCGGTGATCTTGCCCGCCGAAGGAGTGAACTTCACCGGATGCTCGGCGTTGATGCGGCACTCGATGGCGTGGCCGCGGATCTCCAGCTTTTCAGGCAGAATCTTATCCAGTCGGACTCCTGAGGCGATCAACAACTGCGCCTTCACAATATCCACGCCAGTAATGGCTTCGGTGATGGGATGCTCCACCTGCACGCGCGTATTCATCTCGATGAAGTGAAGCTGACGGTCCTCGCCCATCAGGAATTCAACCGTGCCGGCGTTCTGGTAACCGATCTCCTTGAGGCAGTGGCAGAGGGTGCGGCTGATCTCCTCGCGCATCTTCGGCGTCACCTGGAGCGACGGCGCCTCTTCAATGAGCTTTTGATGGCGGCGCTGGATCGAGCACTCGCGCTCGAAGAGCGTACTCACATTGCCGTGCTCGTCGGCCAGCACCTGGAACTCGATGTGGCGCGGATTCTCGACAAACTTCTCCATGTACAGCTCGCCGTTTCCAAAGGCGTTGGCTGCCTCGGTGGTAGCCGCATGGAAAAGATTGGGCAGCTCCTCCGGGGTGCGCACGATTCTCATGCCGCGCCCGCCGCCGCCAGCCTTCGCCTTGAGGATGACTGGGTAGCCCACCTTCCTGGCCCAGTCCAGCGCTTCATCCGCACTGGCAACCACGCCGTCGGAACCGGGCAGGATGGGCACTTTAGCCTGCTTCATCGCCTGGCGCGCCTTGTCCTTTTCGCCCATCAACCGCGTAATCTCGGGCGGTGGTCCAATGAATTTGACATTCGAGGCACGGCAGACCTCGGCGAAGTTGGCGTTCTCGCTCAGCAGGCCATAGCCGGGATGGATCGCGTCCACGTCGGCGATTTCGGCGGCAGAGATGACCGCGGGCACATTCAGATAGCTCTCCGCCAGACGCGGCGGGCCGATGCAGATCGCCTCGTCGGCAAAACGCACGTGCAGCGAGTTGCGATCGGCCTCGCTATAGACGGCGACCGTGCGTATGCCCAGCTCACGGCAGGCGTTGATGACGCGCAGGGCGATCTCTCCACGATTGGCTATCAGGACTTTATGAAACATTCAGGGCCCTTTGAGCGGGGAAAACTTCGACTACCCCAGCCGGATGGAAAAGAGCGGCTGCCCATATTCGATGGGCTGGCCGTTGGAGACAAGGCAATTGACGACTTCGCCGGCGGCGTCGGACTCAATCTCGTTCATCAGCTTCATGGCTTCGACAATGCCGATGACCTGGCCCTTGGAGACGCGGTCGCCGGGGTTGACGAAGGACACTGCGCCGGGCGTTGGCGAACCGAAGAATGTGCCGACCATGGGTGATTTGACGATGTGCAGGCCGGCATCTGGGTCCAGGGCTACAGGCGCTGGAGCTTCCTGGGGAGCTGGCTGGTTTGCCGAAGCCGCGACCTGCGCATCCGCAGATCGAGCCGCTCCGAGCAGTCGCGCCAGATCGTTCAGTCCCACCGAAGAAGACTCCGGCTGGTTGAACTTGAGACGAATCTTTACGTCGCCCCGGTCCAGGTCAAATTCGGCAACCTGATATTCCTTCAGGAATTCAATTAGTTGTTTCAAATCCTCGATGTCTTGTGGTTTCATTCGTTCCTTGACTCTCCCGCTTCGGAGCGGGATGGGCTAATTCAACCTTCAAAGTTCAATCAGAGCCTTGGGCGCAGGAGTGAGCACCTGGCCTCCGGTTCGTGTAACAGCCACCATATCTTCGATGCGAATGCCGAAGCGCTCCGCCAGATAAACTCCTGGCTCTATGGTGATCACCATGCCGGCGAGCAGCTTGCTTGCCTCTCCAGCACCGATGCGCGGCGGCTCATGAATCTCCAAACCGACGCCATGGCCGGTGGAGTGGGAAAAAGCCTCCGCCAATTCTGCCTTGCGCAGCACGCTTCGTGCTGCCTCATCGACCTCCGCGCAGCTTGCTCCCGAAGTCACCGCGGCGACTCCGGCCTCCTGAGCCTCCCGCACCGCCTCATAGACGGCGCGCTCATTGATCGTGGGCTTGCCCAGATGAATAGTCCGGGTCATATCCGAGCAATAACCTTTGTGAATGATACCAAAATCCATGGTCACAAAGCCCCGCTGCGGTAGCCGGGCGGCGGTAGCGCGGCCGTGGGGCAGGGAAGAGCGAAGACCGGCGGCGACGATGGTCTCAAAGGACATTCCTTCGGCTCCCAGCAGCCGCGCCTGATGCTCCAATTCCGCAGCCACTTCAAACTCCTTGAGGCCCGGTCGGATAAAGCCCAGAATGTGCTCGAAGAGCTTGCAGCCCGTCAGCGCCGCTTCAATCATCAGCGCCAGCTCGTCCTCGTCCTTTACCAGCCGCAGCGGCTCTACCAAAGGCGCGGCCAGCGCGGTGAGAAAACTGCGGCGAAGGCGCGCGGGCAGCGCGGCTCGAAAGCGGGCCAGATTGGCCACGGTGGTTTTGGTTGGATCAAAGCCGGCAAACGCGACGCCCGGCAGCGCCGCCAGCCACTGGACAGCGGCCACAGATGGTGAGCTGGCCACGATCTCCACCTGCGCGACCGTCACTTCCTCAACGGCCTGCGTCTTGTAGCGCCCATCGGTAAAGAGGCGCGCCGACCGGCGTGTGACGGCCAGCGCGGCGCTCGAGCCAGTGAATCCGGAGAGATAGCGAAGATCGGGAAGGTGCGTGACCAGCAGGCCGTGAAGCCCGGCTTTGGTCAGACGGCGGCGCAAAAGCCCGATGCGGCGAAAGTGGTCCACGGAGTAAGGATAACAGGGGGCAGGGATTAGAGATCAGGAAACAGATGCCCGTGCTCGATCCTCTATTTGCGAGTGACCCGACAATGGGAAGATAGCTGGATATCGGATTTCAAAGGATCGTAGCGGAGTATTCGTGGAGCAGACGGCCGTCTCATCAAGGGAAATCTCGCCCTGGACATATCGCATGGTGGCCGGTTTGACGGTACATCCACTCGCTGATGCGGTGGCTCGTCACGCTGAATACTCGCGACCTTCCCGGCGACGAGCCCATTATCAGGATTCCATAGCGGCTACAATAGCTAGCTAAACTGCCATTGGCTTTTTCAGCAAGACATAATTGCCCAGTTCATCTGCCCAGGCGGAGATAGCTTCCCAGCCTTCCGATCCCTTGCGATTGAGAATCTCGATGAAATGCGCAATCGGCTCATCCTTGTGCACGAAGATCGTATTTTTCTTGTACTTCGCTTTCATGTGTGGCTTCCTTTCTGTGTCCTTTGGACATTTTTCTGGCGTTAAAACGCCGGCCGAACCGGCTTCTTCTGGAGCGGATCGGCGTCAGCGGCGTGCTGGTCGCTCTGGCGGTCCATCCACTCGTCAAGCCGCGAGCGTTTGAAGCGCCAGCGGTTGCCCAGCTTGAAGGCGGGCACAAAGCCCTCCGAGGCGTACTTGTAGAGCGTGTCGGAGGAGATGCCGAGGTAATCTGAGGCCTGGCGAATGTCCATGACCTCGCGTACCTCGGGAACCAGCAGGTTGGAACGTATGGCGTTGCTGCGCATGATTGCCTCCTGAGGCGAGAATGACCCCAGACGTGATTCCGGCATTCCTGCCGGTACTCTTGTATATAGCGCGGTTTCCCCCGGCATTTCAAGGGTTTTCAGAGAGTTGCAGGAAATTAGCCGCTTTTTAACCCCGGTTCTTACTGCAATTACCACGAATAATCCGGACAGAAGCGCCATCTATTGGGTCGCAGGCAGCCCAATCCACCACCGGTTGCGTTGTTGCGGCAGATGGTGCGCAAAGTGGATGCGGAACAAAATGACACAGCCTGTTTGCTCCGGAGTTCTCGGGCAAGTCAGGCTGTGATCAGGCATGATCTCTGAATCAGTGGCTGATTCAAAGCATCCCTAAACGGTATAGGTCGAAGAGGCAGTACGGCCTCCGTGGCCAGTCCAGTTGGTATGGAAGAACTGGCCGCGCGGCTTGTCAATGCGCTCATAGGTGTGTGCGCCGAAATAGTCGCGCTGTGCCTGGAGCAGATTGGCGGGCAGCCGGCCGGTGCGGTAGCCATCGAAGAAGGCCAGGGCGGTGGAGAAGGCGGGGGTAGGAACGCCTGACTCGACGGCGTGCGCCAACCCTTTGCGCCACGATGCCTGATACTGATTCAGCGCGCCGGAGAAGAAGCTATCCAGCAGCAGATTTTCGAGCGCGGGATTCTTATCGAAAGCCTCCTTTATCTTGCCGAGAAAGCGACTGCGGATAATGCATCCGCCGCGCCACATCAGCGCGATGCCGCCCATATTCAAGTTCCAGCCATTCTCCCTGGCTGCGGCGCGGAGCAGCATATAACCCTGCGCGTAGGAGATGATCTTGGAGCAGTAGAGCGCGCGGCGCACATCCTCGATGAACGCGGTGCGGTCGCCAACAGCAGGTTTGCTTGCCGGCCCCTGCAAAATCTTCGACGCTTCAACTCGCTCTTCCTTAAGCGCCGACAAACAGCGCGCGAAGACCGACTCGCCGATCAGAGTAACCGGCTGGCCCAGGTCGAGCGCGCTGAATACCGTCCATTTCCCTGTGCCCTTCTGGCCGGCCGTATCCAGAATCTTATCAACGAGCGGTGTGCCGTCCTCGTCTTTCTTGGCGAAGATATGGCTGGAAATCTCGATCAGATAACTGTCCAGCTCGCCCTTGTTCCACTCCGTGAAGACCTCAGCCAAATCATCGGCGGTGAGGCCAACGCCGCGCTGCAGCAGATCGTAGGCCTCGCAGATCAGTTGCATATCGCCGTATTCGATGCCGTTATGCACCATCTTGACGTAGTGGCCGGCGCCATTCTCGCCCACCCAGTCGCAGCAGGGCGTTCCATCCTCGACCTTGGCGGAGATGGCCTGGAAGATCGCCTTCACGTGCGGCCACGCGGCGGGATTGCCGCCGGGCATGATTGAGGGGCCATGGCGCGCTCCCTCCTCGCCTCCGGAGACGCCGGTGCCGATAAAGAGGATGCCTTTTGCGGCCAGATCCTTAGTGCGGCGATTGGAGTCGGTAAACAGCGAGTTGCCGCCGTCAATCACTATATCGCCTTCTTCAAGAAAGGGCAGCAAATGATCGATTGTCTGATCGACGGAATCGCCCGCCTTGACCATCAGCATGACGCGCCGCGGCCGCTTGAGCAGGGCTGCCAGCTCTTCCATCGAGTGCGCGCCCACCACTTGCGTGCCCTTGGCTTCGTTGGCCAGAAAGTCGTCCACCTTGGAGACGGTGCGGTTGAAGACCGCAACCTTGAAGCCGTGGTCGTTCATGTTAAGGACAAGGTTCTGTCCCATCACAGCAAGACCGATCAGACCGATATCGCACGATGCATCTGGCATAGAATCTCCGTAATTTTTTGGCGTGTTCCCTGCAATCAGCAGGCCTTTGATGATTGTATTTTAGTGGTCAGATTTATTGAAAGCGGCAGCTTCGCCTACGCCGCGGCGCTATCGTTTGACCCTGCCGATGCGTCTAGTATTGTATTTAGGGTTCTTCATGACATTCATTGCATTCCGATCTTCCACTGTTCTTTCGGTTGCGTTTTCTTGCTTGTTGGCCGTTCTTGCGCCATCCGTGGCGCGCGCCCAGTCCGCCAGCACTCCCGCCAAATCTTCCGGAGGGGAGCAGACTTCGTCTTCCTCGCAGTCGTTTGCGCAGGAAAAGTCGCCTTCTCTGATCGATCCCGCCGGTCCTACCATCTCGTTGACCAGCTCCGAGCAGCTCTTCCTGATGGCCGCCGCGCTGAATGCCTGCGGCTACGACGAAGGCCTGGAGAAGAGCGCTCCGGTCCGCAAGCGAGTCCGCGACGATATGAACCTGGCGCTTGCCAAGAGCGAGGACGCGCGCAACAAGCGCGACAAGATTTGCCTCTACATTGCCCAGCACCGCATGACGGGTTCGGAGCGCGACATTTCGCAATACATCTCACTGGCGCTCTACCTGACTCCGCCGCCGGAGATGGAAACCTCGGCCCAGCTCTCCGAGATGCCCCCCGACTCGACGCAGGTGGTTGAGATTGTGCCTCTGCTGCGCGACTTTGTCGCCGCGGTTGACCTGCACGGCATCTGGCTGGCGGTGCACCATATCTATGATGCTGAGGCCGACCGGCTGCACGATCCGCTCACCAAGATGATCGTCTCCACCAACCTTTACCTCAAGATGCCCGCCGAAACCTACAACGGACGGCGGTTCATCGTGGTCATAGAGCCCTTGCTCTCGCGCAGCGCGATCAACGCCCGCATCTACGGCGCCGACTACGTGGTGGTGGTTTCGCCGGTGGACGGCACGATCCGCATGAGCGACGTACGCCACACTTACCTGCACTACGTGATCGAGCCTCTGCTTTATGCGCGGGCCACGGCTATCGACCGGATGCAGCCGATTCTGAAAGAAGTGCGCGATGCGCCGCTCGAGTACCGCCTGCGCTCGGACTCGATACCACTGACCATCGAGTGCCTGATCAAGGCCATCGAGGCGCGCACCATGGACACCGGCATACCCGAGTACAAGATACCGACGAATGCAGACCGGTCGCTGGAGCTGCCCCGCTATGAGCATGAACGCCAGATCTACCAGCAGAAGGTGGACGCAATCCGGCTTGCCACCATGCACCACGACCTGACCCAGGGATTCGTGCTCACGCAGTACTTCTATCAGCAGCTGATCGATTTTGAAAAAGACCCCGCCAGCCTGAAGGACACCATTGGCGAGATGGTCTACAGCATGGACGTGGAAAACCAAGTGCATTTCGCCCGTCAGATCGACTTCGACAAGGAAGCCGACGGCGACGTGCTGACGCGCAGCAAGCCGCGCATTCTGACCGGCCTCGACCTGGCCGAGGCGCGTCTTGCGGCCGGCGATGTGGCCACGGCCAGCGCCATGGCCCGCCAGGTGCTCGCCGTGCATTCCGATTCTTTGGAATCCATCGCCGATAGCGCGCGCGCCGAGTTCATTCTGGCTCGCGCGGCCATCCTCACCGGCCATCCTGATCAAGCCATCGACGGCTTCCAGAAGACGCTGGCCGCGAGCAAGGATCCGCGCCTGATCTCCTGGTCGCACATCTACCTGGGCCGGATGCTGGACCTGGACTGCAAGCGCGACCAGGCCCTCACCGAGTACCAGGCGGCTTTGAAGACGCGAGACGGACAGCAAGATACCAGGCTGGCAGCCGAGCGCGGCGTCAAGACGGCCTACGCAGTCCACGGCCACAGTTGCGACGAGGATGCCGATGACTCGCCCGATGCAGCGCCGGCCAAGCCGAAGGAGAGTCAACCGGCGCCGGCCAAGCCTGAGGATTCCTGGCCGAATGGGACGGAAAAGCCCTGATCATCTTGTGCTGCATCCTGCGGCGGGGTGGAACGTCTCATAATGAGATAGGGGTTTCTCCTGGGCCGGAAACTCAAGTAGAAAGAGTCGCTCCGGAATAGCACACAAACCCATCAGATTTGAGGTCTTGTGGAAGCCGTTCTTGCCGAACTGGAAGTTGCGTTAGGGCATAACTTTGCACACCCGGAATTGCTGGTGTGCGCACTGACGCATCGGTCTCTTACGAACGATCGCGGAGCGAACGGGCGGTTGGCCAGTGAGCCGTTTATGGAGAGCGTTCAGGCGGATGCCAAAGGCGTGGGCGACAATGAGCGCCTGGAGTTTCTGGGTGATGCTGTGCTGGGGCTGGTAGTGGCTGAGGCACTGTATCTGCTTCACCCGGAGTGGCACGAGGGCGACCTGACACGTGTCCGCGCCCAGTTGGTCAGCCGCCAGCATATGGCGGAGGTTGGCGCGGCCATCGGCCTTGGCAGCCACCTGCGCCTTAGCCGCGGCGAGGAAAAGGGTGGCCTGCGGCGCAAGAGTACTGTGCTCTCGAATTCCATGGAGGCCGTGTTGGGCGCGCTATGGCTAGACGGCGGCATGGAGCCGGTGAGAGCCTTTGTCCGCCGCTGGGTGATGGGCGAGGCGGTCGCGCAGTTGGCTGAGGAATTGCGTGTCGGAGCCGCGCTGGGCAACTTCAAATCGGCATTGCAGGAATACTTGCAGGCCTCACGCGTCGGAGCGCCGGTCTATCGGGTCAAGAGCGAAAGCGGACCCGACCACCACAAGCGCTTTCTGGTCGAAGTCCGGCTCAAGACAGCTGAGGGTGAGCCAGGGAAGCAACTGGCTCGCGGCATGGGCAGCACCAAGAAAATCGCCGAACAGGATGCCGCGCGGCGAGCTCTGGAGCGGTTGAAGGCAGCCGCCAGGAAGGCTGGCGCAGAAGCAGCTATTGAGCTGTCAGCCGAAGAGGAGAAGCGCATAGAGCCATGAACGCTCTTGTCCCGGAGTCAGGCCTTTTTCAGCTCTGGTTCGAGCGGATGCGGCTCCATCTGCCGACTATGCCCGAAGCATTGGCTCGGCTGCTATTGCTGGTAGTGGTGGCGTTGTTTCTGCTAACATTTGCGCTCCAGCCATACCTGATCCCTTCCGAGAGCATGGAGCGCACGCTGCTGGTAGGCGATTTTGTGCTAGTCAACAAGCAGATATATGCTCCGGCCAGCAGTCTGACCCGGTGGTTCATGCCCTATCGCAATGTCGCGCGCGGCGATGTCGTTGTCTTCCATCACCCTCGGCATCCATACGTTGTCAAGCGGGTAGTGGGCATTCCCGGAGACCGGTTGCGCATCAACGATGGCCGCGTCACAGTGAACGGCGCACTTCTCGACGAGCCCTACGCCGCCTTTGATCCCGCCGCCCGTACTCCCTTTCACGATGGATTTCCCGCCAATCTTTATACCGATCCGAACGTGGACATGACTTGGTGGAAACAGATGCAGAGCCTTACTCGCAACGGCGAGCTCGTGGTCCCAGTGGGTCAGTATTTTGTATTGGGCGACAATCGCAATCACAGCGACGATTCCCGCTTTTGGGGCTTTGTCTCGCGGCAGCAGATTGTGGCCCGGCCGCTAGTGATCTACTTCTCGCTCGACCGGCCATCGGCGACCGATTTGGAACAGGCCACAGATGGTAAACTCAGACACGATAGGCCGCTTTTGGCCAAGCTCCAAGGCTATGCCCGCTGGAAGCGCATCTTCCACGTGGTGCGTTGATCCGTTGTCAACTTTCAGTTGTCAGATAAAAAGCTAGGACAACCGAGAATTGGTGACTGATAACTGACAACTGTACTGAGCGACAGAATGACGAAGAAAAAAACGCCGCCACCCAAGACGCCCCCCGAGCCCCAGCCCACCGAAGAACGGGTGGAAGAGACGTTCCCAGAGGCGGTGGCCAGCATTCTCTCTGTGCTGGTCATCGGTCTCTTCATCCTCACCTTCCTGGGGCAGAACTACGTGATTCCCTCCGGCTCGATGGAGAAGACGCTGCTGGTGGGCGACCACCTGGTGGTAGATCGCATCACCCTTGCTCCGCCCACGAAGTGGATGCCGCTGATACACTACCGCGAGCCAAGGCGCAACGACATCGTGGTCTTCATCAAGCCAGTGCCGGACCCGGATGCGGAGGGGAATCCTCAGTACCTGACCCTGGTCAAGCGGCTGATCGGCGTTCCCGGCGACCGTATTCATCTGCGCAACGGTATCGTGATCCTGAACGGCGTGGCACAGAACCAACCCCACGCCCAACCCACGACACCGGAAAACCAAACAGAGTTTCTTGACGAGTTTCCCTCCGAGCCGCCGCCTGCAATCTCTCAGGTTCCTGATTCATGGTCTATGGTTGACTTTCCCAGGAGCCTCGAAAACGGTGATCTGGTGGTTCCTCCCGGCAAGTACTTCATGATGGGCGACAACCGGCACAACAGCCTAGACTCGCGCTACTGGGGCTTTGTGCCCAGGGAGAATATCGTGGGCCGGCCGCTTTTCAACTACTGGTCGTATGTGACCCCGGAAGACCAGTATGAAAAGCCTGGGATCGGCAATGCCGTGGCATGGATGGGCCACGTCGCGCTGCACTTCTTTACTGAGACCCGCTGGAGCCGGACCTTTCACCGGGTGAAATAGTAGGGAACAGGGAACATAATCAGCCCGGTAACTGAAAACTGATAGTTGACAGCTTTACCGAGCGACAGGATCGATGACGAAGAATAAGAAACGCACCACCAAGACACCGATTCCCAAAGCGCAGGTCGAGGCTCAGCCTGCCTCCCAGGCCGACAAAGAGCGCGTGGAAGAGACGCCCTTTGAGGCTCTGGCCAGCATCCTCTCCGTGCTGGTCATTGGGTTGTTCATTCTCTACTTTCTGGTCCAGAACTATGAAATCCCCTCCGGGTCCATGGAGAAGACGCTGCTGGTGGGCGACCACCTGCTGGTGGATCGCATCACGCTGGCTCCGCCTACAAAGTGGATGCCGCTGGTTCACGCTCGCGAGCCGAGACGCGGCGACATCATCGTCTTCATCAAACCCGGAGAGCTGGACGCCGATGGAAAGCCCACCGTCATGCCACTGGTCAAGCGGCTGATCGGCATCCCCGGCGACCACATTCACCTGCGCAACGGCATCGTCATCCTCAACGGCGTCGCCCAGGATCAGCCACACGCCCAGCCCACAACGCCGGAGAATCACTCGAAGTTTCTCGATGAATTTCCCTCCATGCCTCCGGTCGCTACGGACGGTCCCGGCGACGGCATTCCCGAGGCATGGGCCATCGATTTTCCCAACCACATCGAAAACGGTGATCTGGTGGTTCCTCCCGGCAAGTACTTCATGATGGGCGATAACCGGCACAACAGCCTCGACTCGCGCTACTGGGGCTTTCTGCCCCGCGAGAACATCATCGGCCGTCCGCTCTTCAACTACTGGTCGTTCGTCACCCCGGATGACCAGTATGAGCAGACTGGAATCGGCAATGCCGTGGCCTGGATGAGTCACGTGGCACTGCACTTCTTTACCGAAACCCGCTGGAACCGGACCCAGCATCGGATACAGTGATCCGTGGTCAGGAAAAAACCGCAACACTGTACACTGACCCTATGCGCTGTCCACTGATAAACCCATGACTGAAGAAGATATACCACGGCAAACGAATCGAAAGCGGCTATGGATGGCGCTGGCTGTGTTGGTGTCCATTCTGACTGTCCTGATTGTGCCGCCGTTCCTGAGCGTGAGCCGCTACAAGGCCAGCATTACCCGCCTGATCTCCGCTTCGCTGGGTCGCCCGGCGCGCCTCTCGTCAGTCGAAGTGCGCCTGCTGCCCCGGCCAGGCTTTGTGCTCACCGACCTCACCGTAGAGGAAGATCCTGCCTATGGTGCTGAACCGGTGCTGCACGCCAATTCAGTCACGGCCTCCATTCGCCTTCTCTCGCTGTGGCGCGGACGCATTGAGCTGGACACGATCAGCGTGGACGAAGCCAGCCTGAATTTGGTGCGCAACCCGGCCGGCCGCTGGAACCTCGACTCGCTTTTGCGCACGGCCACTGCTCCCTCTCAATCCGCGGCGGGCTCCGCCGAGGCAGGCAAGCCTGTCCGGCTTCCTTACCTTGAAGCCACAAACTCTCGCATCAACATCAAGAACGGCGCGGAGAAGCGGCCATTTTCGCTGATCAATGCCAAAATGTCGCTGGATCAGCAGAGTCCCGGCGACTGGCGCGTTCGGCTGCGCGGCCAGCCTGTCCGCACCGACCTAAGCATTGAACAAGCCGACACCGGCATTATGCGCCTGGAGGCGAATTTCCATCAGGCGCCGCAACTGCGTCAGATGCCGCTGCGCCTTGACCTGGAATGGCGCGAGGCGCAACTCGGCCAGCTTACCCGCCTGCTCCTCGGTACTGACGCCGGCTGGCGCGGCGACCTCACTGGCGAACTTCATTTCGATGGTACCGTTGATGCAGCCCAGATTAAGACCCGGCTGCGCGCCACCGGAGTCCATCGCGCCGAGTTTGCCCCGGCCGCGCCGATGGACTTTGACGCCAACTGCACTCTTGTCGCTCACTTCACCACGCGCGCCATTGACAATCTGCTTTGCGATTCTCCGCTCGGAGATGGCCACATCCGCCTGGTGGGCAAGCTGGCGGAAGGTATGGCTGGCCAGGACGGCCTGCCCAGCTTTTCCATCGAGTTGGACCACATCTCCGTTGCCGCAAGCCTGGACGTGCTTCGCACAGTCCGCAGCGGTATAGCCCCCGACCTCGAAGCCACCGGATCGGCGAGCGGCAAAATTACCTACGATCCGGAGAGCGCCGCACCAGCGAAGTCGGCTCACACCAGCCACTCCCGTTCCGCCAAAGCGATTCCGGCGGTTGAGGGACCGCTCACTGGCAGCATTACGGTCGAGGGACTTCAACTCCGGGGCAACGGCCTTAGCCAGCCCATTCTCGTTTCCAAACTGCTTTTGACTCCCACACCTGCAAGCCAGCCGCCCGGGATTATGGCCACCGTTGCCATTCCCGCCGGCGGTGCTAGCCCGCTCACGATCTCTTCGCGTCTCTCGCTCTCCGGCTATCAGGTTACGGTGCATGGGGAGACTTCGATCAGCCGGGGCAGGGAATTGGCGCGCGTAGCCGGACTTGCCAATGCTGCCCTGGACGCGCTGGCTGGAGACTCTGCCTCCATGGACCTGACCGCCGAAGGTCCATGGATGCAAGCCCAGTCGTCAATCCAACCGTTAATCCTGGCGCTTCCGTCCGGCGGCGCCGCTCAGTCTGCGCTGACCGACCGCCTCACCGGAGCCGTTACCCTGCACAATGCCAACTGGAAGGCGGAGTTCCTGGCCAATTCCGTTCTGATCTCCCAGGCTACGCTCCACATCGCTCCCGGCGAACTTCGCTGGGAGCCGGTCGTCTTCTCCTACGGTCCTGTGAAGGGAACAGCCAGCCTTTTATTGCCCATCCCTTGCGCCGCGCTCCAGCACTGCACTCCGCACTTCCAACTCCAGTTCGGCGCGCTCGACGCCGCAGTCCTTCAGACCGCGTTTCTGGGTGCGCATGAGCGGGGCACACTGCTCTCCACACTCCTTGATCGCCTCCGCCCCACAGCCGCTACGGCCTGGCCGCAGTTGGAAGGCACGGTCAAGGCCGAATCCCTGATCCTGGGGCCGGTCACGCTCCACGAGCCTGTCGCCGCCGTCTCCACACTCGCCTACGGGGCCGAGATCGCTGCCATTGACGCTGGGCTGCTCGGCGGACGTGTCCACGGTATCGGTACGTACCATGCTGCCGCCTCTTCCAAGGACAAGCCTTCGTATGAGTTTGAGGGTCGGTTAGAAAAGCTCAGTCCGCCTGCCTTGGGCCAGTTGCTAGGTTTGCGCTCGACCGGAAGCGCCTTCGACGGCAACGGCAAGATAGACCTTACAGGCTTTACCGGCAGTGACCTGGCCGCCTCGGCCAAAGGCGCTCTGCACTTCGAGTGGCGGCAAGGGAGCATTGCCGCAAACTCCGGCTTCGTTCCTCCGGAACTGGCCCGCTTCGACCGTTGGACCGCCGACGCTGAAGTCGCGAGCGGCGTCGTTACGCTTAAGGAGAATCAGGTCAAGCGCGGTGCACACACGCAGCCGGTTCAGGCGACTATCACTCTCGCCGATCCGCCTAAGATCGCCTTCGCCGCGCCCAGTCAGACCCCGGCGAAGCGGTAGCGTGCATGGCTCATGATCCTCCAAATTCGCCTGGTCTGTTTACTTTTGCCTGCTTTTCGAGGAATAACTGGCGCAAGCGTAGGAAACTTATATCCTTGTCATCGTGTATCGAGGCAGACTTTATCTTCATCCGCATCCAGCCCCAAAAACTTCTGAAAAACGTCGTTAGAGAGCAATTGCCCCTGCGCGGTCAGCCGGACCGTCTTGCCGTCGGAGACAATCAGCCCAGCCTCGGCCAGCCGCTCCACAGCCTCAAGCGCCGGGGCTACCATCGCGCAGCCAAACTCCCGCTCCAGCGCGGCCACTTCCACGCCGGCATTCAGCCTCAGTCCCAGGAACCAGGCCTCTTCGTGCTGCTGCGCAGGGGTGAGCCATGCCATCTCGGCCGGCTCGCTGCCCGCGAGATAGGCCTTCAGGTCATCGCTGGTGGTCGAACGCAGTATCCGAATTGATCCCAAGCTGTCGGCCGCCCACAGCATGGACGAGGCATCCAACCCCACTCCCAGGTAAGGTCGCCGCTGCCAGTAGCGCAGATTGTGGCGCGACTCCATCCCCGGCTGGCAGAAGTTTGATATCTCGTATTGCTCCAGCCCGGATTGCTTCAGCTTGTCAATCGCCATGGAATACATTTGCGCAATCGCATCGTCTGCGGGAACTAGGCCGGCCTGGTAACGCACGCCGTGCGCCAGCACCTCCCGGCCCAGGCGCGAATCCTGGTCCACCTCCAGCATATAGGCGCTGGCATGCGGAACGCCTGAGTCAACGAGTACCGCCAGCGACTCCTCCCACGAAGCGAATGTCTGCCCGGCGAGTCCGGCAATCAGGTCAATATTCAGGTTGTGAATGCCTGCGGAACGCAGTCGGCGCAGATCTTCGAGCACCACGGCACGGTTGTGCAGCCTTCCGCTCACAGCCGCCTCACGGTCTATGAACGACTGCACACCCAGGCTCACGCGGTTCACCCCCGGTGCTGTGAGAGCCGCCAGCGTAGCGTCGGCAAGCAGGCCGGGGGCGCATTCGACGGTAATCTCTGCCTCCGGTTCCAGGTCGAACTCCCCTCGCACTGCCGCGAAGATCCGCGCCAGCAGCTCTGGCGCCAGCAGGCTGGGAGTTCCGCCACCCAGGTAGATCGTGTCCACGCGGCGTGGCAGCTCCACACCCATCCGCGCAGCCCATTTTCCGGAGCTCCGCAAATCTTCGATGAGCCGGTCCACATAGCTGGCGTGCTCGCTGGCCGGATAGACCCCAGAGGCAAAGTTGCAGTAGGTGCATTTCGAGCGGCAGAACGGCACCGAGATGTAAAGACCGAGTGCGTCGCTGGCGGAAGCTGCCATATAGAGATTGTTTCATGGGAGCAGCACAACCCTGTTTGCGCCTTCTCCCGTTTTCATTTCCCGATTCTGGAGACTTCCAATTCCTGCTCCGTGTATCCTCTTCCCATTTCCCATTCTCGGATACCCGCTCCCTTGTTCCGTGCAAGAATTGAAGAAGGGGGAATCGGTTTGAAAGCCTGGCCAATTGTGGGCATCGCGCTGATGCAAGTCTTTCTGCTTGCTGCCCATTGGTTTATTTATCACACCTGGGTCGCCTTTTGGCAGCCTCTCAGCCCCCAGGCCACGCAGGCGCTACGGGAGATTCTGTTTGTGCTGGCCTTCAGTTTCATCACCGCCGCGCTGCTAGGCTTCCACCACGCAAACAGGCCGGTCACGCTGCTCTACAGGATCGCCGCCGTCTGGCTGGGCTTCCTGAACTACTTCTTCTGGGCGGCGTGCCTCTGCTGGCTAGTGAGCTTCGCGTTGGCGCTTCTAGGGCTGTCAGCTAACAAGCCGCTGCTGGCAGCAGCTTTTTTCGCTTTGGCGGTTTTAGTAGGCATCTACGGTCTGGTGAACGCGCGTTTCATCCGCATCCGGCGCATCTCCGTCCAACTGCGCGGCCTGCCCGCGTCCTGGCGCGGCCGCACCGCCCTGGTCGTCAGCGACCTGCACCTGGGCCACATCAATGGCCGCCGTTTCTGCCGGCGCATCGCGTCGCTGGCTGCCCGCCTGAACCCGGACGTCATCTTCTTTCCCGGCGACCTCTTCGACGGCGCCATGGCCGACGCTGCGGCTCTGGCTGAGCCCTTGCGCGCGATGGCTCCGCCCCTGGGCAGCTACTTCTCGACCGGCAACCATGATGAGTTTGGCAACGCCGCCCACTACGGAGAGGTCCTCACCCGCATCGGTATCCGCGTTCTGGCCAACGAAATGGTCACTGTCGATGGCCTCGACATTGTGGGCGTATCCGATGGAGACTCCGGATACCCCGTCCGACTGCGCGCCACTCTGGAGAACCTGCATCTGGCCCCCGGCCAAGCCAGTATTCTACTCAACCATATGCCCAGCCGTCTGCCCATCGTCGAACAGGCCGGCATCAGCCTGCAGCTCTCCGGTCACACCCACGGTGGACAGCTCTTCCCTTTCACCTGGTTCACCCGCTACGCCTTCGGCAGGTTCATCTACGGTCTGCAACGCTTCGGCTCGTTGCAAGTGTATACATCGAGCGGCGCCGGAACCTGGGGTCCGCCGATGCGCGTTGGAACCCATCCGGAGATTGCCTTGCTCACATTTGAGCCGGCGTGATCCTCTTCCCCGGAACAAGGAGCGTCAATTTTGAGAAGAGGTCAAGTTAGGTGCGCTTATGCTGCTGGTACTGAATTCCTCGACAACAAGCCGATCTCAAGCCAAAGCCACAGATGTGACGCACGCAACAGGAGATCACCATCTTCGACGGGTAGCATGAGATTTTGCCCATGACCGGGTCAAGAAGATCGCTATCAAGGAGAAGACGTCAATGAGTGAGGAATTCCAGTCAAATCAGACAAATCACAGCGTGGTCCGGACCCGTCTTCATGGGATTGAGCTGCTTCTGAACTCCCGGCTCAACAAGGGCACTGCCTTTACAGAAGAGGAGCGCGACGCCTTCGGCCTGCACGGCCTCCTTCCGCCACACATCGGAACTCTTGAAGACCAGCGGGAGCGCCGCAAGCGTGTGTTGGACGGCCGTGGCACCGCCTTCCTCAAGTACAGCAATATGCGCGACGTGCAGGACAATTGCGAAACCCTTTTCTATTCACTCATTGAGCACTACACCGAGGAGTTGCTGCCGATTGTCTACACGCCGACGGTGGGCGAGGGCTGCCAGCGCTTCAGTGAGATCTGGCGCAGGCCACGAGGCCTCTATCTCAGCTATACCCATAAATGCCGCATCGAACAAATCCTCGCCGACCCGCGCTTTGACGAAATACGCTGCATCGTAGTTTCGGACGGTGAGCGCATTCTCGGCCTGGGCGACCAGGGCGCCGGCGGCATGGGCATTCCCATCGGCAAGATGGCCCTCTACACCGCGCTGGGGGGCATCCCGCCCGAGTACTGCCTGCCCATTCTGCTTGATGTGGGCACCGACAATGAAGCCCATCTCAACGATCCCATCTATATCGGCTGGCAGCACAAACGCGTTCGCGGCCCGGAGTACGACGAGTTCATCGAGGAGTTTGTCACCGCAGTCGAGCGCCGCTGGCCGAACATTCTCCTCCAATGGGAGGACTTCGCCGGCGTCAACGCGGCCATTTTGCTCAGGCGCTATCGCAATCGGCTCTGCACCTTCAACGATGACATTCAGGGAACAGCCGCCATCACCACCGGCACGCTGCTGGCCGCCGTCCGCGCCACCGGCCTTCCGCTCAAGGAACAAACGATTGCGATGTTCGGCTCCGGTTCGGCCGGCATCGGCATCGGCGATCTCCTTGTAGACGCGATGAAAGAAGAGGGACTAAGCGAAAAGCAGGCCCACAGCCGCATCTACTGCTTCAATCGTTATGGTCTGCTGATCGAAGGATGCGAGGGCGTCCGCCCCGGCCAGGAGCCGCTGCTACGCAAACGAGCCGACGTCGCGGGATGGAAGCTGGCCAGTTCAGCGTCCGGCCCATGCGCCATTTCACTGCTCGATGTGGTGCGCAACGCTGGTGTCACGGTGCTGGTCGGCGTCTCCGCACAGCCCGGTGCGTTTACCGAGGAGATCGTCCGCGAGATGGCCAGACATACCGCGCGCCCGATTATCTTTCCACTCTCGAATCCCACCTCGAAGGCTGAGGCCACACCGGCTGACCTGCTCCGCTGGAGCGATGGCCGCGCACTGGTCGGAACGGGAAGTCCCTTTCCGCCGGTGGAGGTCAACGGCAAGCAAGTGCGCATCTCGCAGGTCAATAACTCGTTCATCTTCCCCGGCCTGGCGCTGGGAATTCTCGTTTCACGGTCTACGCGGGTTTCTGACGCTATGATCATGGCCTCCGCCAAGGCGTTGGCCGGCCTGTCGCCCACACTCCAGTCCCCGGACGCTCCGTTACTGCCGCCAATCGCCGATTGCCGCAAGGTGAGCCTGGTGATCGCAGAAGCAGTCGTCAAGCAAGCCATCCAGGACGGAACTGCCGAAGCCGTGGATGATGCAACCCTTCGCAAGCGCCTCCGCGCCTACGTCTGGGAACCCGTCTACCTGCCGTATGAGCGGATAGCGTAAACCACAAACATTACGGCCCTCCGGTTTGTGTCGGAGGGCCGTAGTGTTTCCGAGTAAGTCCACGCCTACGCCGTGGCCGCTCGCGTAGGCTTGTAGCCCGAGAGACCGTAGTAAGTTATGAAAACGTAGCAGAGGATTGGCAGGACAAACGCATACTGAATGCCCACCTTGTCGGCCAAAAATCCAAAGAGTGGCGGAATCACCGCACCACCGACGTTGCCGATGGTGATGACACCAGAACCCTCGTTGGTCATATGTCCTAATTCAGCGATGCCCAAGGTAAAGATCGTCGGATACATGATGGAGTTGGCCAGACCGCAGAGGACCAGGCTCCAGATGGCAATCTGGCCATGCGTAACCATGGAGATCAACATCAAAACTACGCCCAGAATGCCTAATACGACGAGCATCTTTTCGGCTTTGATCACGCTCATCAGCGCGCTCCCAATGAAGCGGCCCGCCATGATGAGCAGATAGTAAACCGTAACCAGGATTCCAGCCGTTTCGACATTGCTGATTCCTTGCTGCTTGCAGTATTGGATGCAAATCGCGGCCAGGGCTATTTCGACTCCTACGTAGAAGAAGATGCCAACCATTCCCAGCACGGTATGTGGAAAGCTCCAGATGCTGCGGCCAGCCGCCGGAGAATCTTCGGAAGGACGCGCCGAGGCGATCGCCGGCAAATGAAGGAACATCACCGTAAAACCCAGCAGCAGCAGCGCAATGGCGATGAGGACGTAAGGCCCTTGCAACATATGGGCCTGACTGGCTGCATCGGATACCTTCGTGGTATCGGCGAGGATGAAGCGGGCGGTAAACCATCCGGCAATGGCTGAGGCACCGGAGTTGAAGGCCTGCGCAAGGTTGAGTCGTGCCGACGCGCTGTGTTCGGGGCCGAGGATCGCGACATAAGGGTTAGCCGAGGTCTGCAAAGCGCAGACGCCGGATGCCAACACGAAAATGGCTGCAAGCGTTAGAGGAAAGCTCACCAAATTTGCAGCGGGTACAAATAACAGTGCGCCCACCACCATGATGAAGAGCGAGATGACCATGGTGCTCTTGTAGCCAACCTTCTCGATCAGCTTGCCGCTGGGAACCGAGAAAACCAGGTAAGCAAAAAACCAAGCCGATGTCGCCAGCATCGATGGCCCGTAGGGTAGATGAAAGATCTCTTTCAGCTTGCCCACCAACTGGTTGTTAAGGCTGGTGAGGAATCCGAAGATGCCGAACAGCGCGGTGACAATGATGAACGGCATCAGGTAATTGGGCGCGTTGGAAGCCGCCGGTGCTGTGGATTGCTTGGCCATGAATGATTTTCCCCGTTTCCTTCTGAATCAACCACTGTAAAACCTACCCCAACAACTCTACGCACAGGGACCAAGACTAGTCCAGCGTAAATCAAAAATGCCGGGAGCGAAGGCTTTTCTATTCACTACTCCCTGTTCCTTACTCCCTTTCCATTTACACTGGAGTTCCATGATTCCCACTCTTGCCTGGACGCCGGAAGGCGTTCGCTTCATCGATCAGACCCGGCTCCCCCTGGAGGAGAGCTACGTGCTCGCCACTACTTATGAACAGGTGGCCGACGTGATTGTCACCATGGTCGTCCGCGGCGCGCCAGCCATCGGCGTCTCGGCGGCCTATGGCGTCGCCCTGGGCGCGCTGCGCACCCAAGCCGCCACGGCCACCGAGTTCGCGCCGGAGTTTGAGCACATCTACGCCCGGCTGGCCGGAACGCGTCCCACTGCGGTGAATCTATTTTGGGCCATCGACCGCATGAAGCGTCTCTTCGCGGCACTGCTTGCCGCGGGCGCAACCATCGCTCAAATTCAGGAAAAGCTCCTGGCCGAGGCGCACGCCATGTACGAGGAGGATATCGCCGCCTGCAAGGCGATGGGGGCTTTCGGCGGCGCGCTGCTGCCCGATGAGGGTGGCGTGCTGACCCATTGCAACGCCGGCGCGCTGGCCACCTGCGGCTATGGAACCGCTCTGGGCGTGATCCGCTCGGCCATTGAGCAGGGCAAGCGCATTCACGTCTTCGCCGACGAAACGCGGCCCTTCCTGCAGGGTGCGCGCCTGACTGCTTGGGAGCTGATGGCCGACCACATTCCTACCACGGTAATCTGCGACAACATGGCCGCCAGCCTGATGCGTGCCGGAAGGATTCAGGCTGTTGTGGTCGGAGCAGACCGCATTGCAGCCAACGGCGACGTAGCCAACAAGATAGGCACCTACAACGTCGCCATCCTGGCAAAAGAGCACGGAATTCCGTTCTACGTCGCCGCCCCCTGGTCCACCATCGATCTGGCCACTCCGACCGGCGACTCCATTCCCATCGAGGAGCGTCCCGCCACCGAAGTCACCCACCACGGCGGCAGGCAGCTCACACCCAACGGCGTAAGCATCCGCAACCCGGCCTTCGACGTGACGCCCGCCAGGTACGTCACCGCCATCATCACTGAGCGGGGCGTGCTGCGCGCGCCGTATGGCGACTCGTTGCGCGCAATGGATCGGGTAGGCTAAGAGCGACGGGCGCCTTCCCCCTCTCCACAATTGCTTCACATCACCCGCGACCAACCGGGCGATCCACTCCTAGGTGATCGTGTTCGTAATCGGGATGATCGGGAATTGGCTCTACAGGATTGAGTCGAGCCAGAGCTTCCAAAAGCGCGCAGCAGCCTCTTCGAGCGCAGCCGCGTGATCCCGAGCCGCTCTCCGCAGGCTGGCCGCGGCGATACCAGCATGATGCAATTCACTGGCGTGGCCGACATACCAGCTCTCCAGGCCGGCGGCAGAGACTTCGGGATGAAACTGCAATCCAAGCGCGAAGTTTCCTATTGCAAATGCCTGATTCTCATACGTTTCCGACTTTGCAAGATGCAGCGCGCCGGAGGGAAGATCGAAGGTGTCCCCATGCCAATGAAAGACGGAAACTCCGGGCGTGAGCAGCGGGGCGAACCATGCGGGAGGCTCGGAAATGGGAACAGCTTGCAGCGGCGACCAGCCGATCTCAGCGCCCTGTTGGCCTGGATAAACGCGCGCGCCGAGAGCTGCTGCCATCAGTTGCGCGCCTAAGCAAATTCCAAGAATCGGCTTGCGCGCCGTCAGTCGTTCCCGGATGCAGGCAATCTCATGGATGAGAAAAGGATAATCTTGGTCGTCGTAGACCCCGATCGGGCCACCGAGGACCACCAGAAGATCGCAAGTCTCAACCTGCGGCAGCGGGAAACGCGCCGTGGCCGCTAAGACGCTCTCGATTTCAAAGCCGCGCTCCCGCAGCGGCGCTTCGAGGGAGCCGAGGTCTTCAAAGGCTACGTGGCTAAGCACGAGGGCATGGCGCGAAGGCATCTTCATGCGATTCAGTCTATGCGGGTAGATATAAGGATTCAATCCGCAAAATCCACTTGAGGCACAATGGGTATGATGCCGCGCTCATAGCCCAGATCGAGCAACTTGCGGATCGCCGCGCGGCCGTCTGCGCCGTAATCCAGTGTGCGCTCGTTCACATACATGCTGACAAAACGGCTGGCCATCCGGGAGTCCAGATCGCGGGCAAACTGCATGGCATACTCCAGCGCCTGCTCGCGGTGGTCCAGGGCGTGCTGAATACTGTCGCGCACCGCCTTGGTGACGATGTGGAGCGATTCTGCGCCCAGCGAGCGGCGAGCGGCGTTGCCACCCAAAGGCAGAACCAGGCCGGTGCTCTCGCGCCACCAGACGCCTAGGTCGAGAACCTTATAAAGGCCACTGGAGCTGTAGGTGAGCTGTCCCTCGTGGATGATGAGCCCTGCCTCAAAGTCGCCGGCCAGGATCGCCGGAATGATCTTATCGAAGGGAACGGTGACGGTCTGGAGCTCCGGGTTGAAGATTTTGAGCGCCAGGTAGGCGGTGGTGAGCGTGCCTGGGACGGCGATCTTGATGCGGCCCAACTCTTCTGGCGCGAGCGGCTTGCTGGAGACGACCATGGGTCCGTAGCCTTCGCCAACGCTGCCGCCGCAGCCCATCAGCGTGTAGTTCTGTTGCAGGTAGGGGTAGGCGTGGAAGCTGATGGCGGTTACGTCGAAGAAGGCCTCATTCTGGGCTCTCAAATTGAGGGTCTGGATGTCGCACAATGTATGGGAAAACTTGTAGCCGGGAACACGAATCTTGTTGGTGGCCAGTCCATAGAACATGAAAGCATCATCGGAGTCGGGACTGTGGGCGATGGAGATTTCTCGCGTCTCGGCGGGGCTGGCGACTACTTGATTCAATTGACTCATGAGATACGAAAGTCCTTTCGCTTATAAGGCCCCAAGGCAGATCCTGGGGTGCCGCTCGGAAGCCCTAAATCTCTGTCTCTACGTCAGTTTTCTCGGCCTGACCTGGAGCCTCGGCAGCGCGCGCGAAAGGCTTGGAGCGGCTACGAGCGCGCTGCATGATAATGTGACGCGCCACGCCTAAGGCCGCAACCAGCAGTCCCAGGAGCGAAACGAGTAGAACCATCAGTAACCAGCGCATCCAGAAAACCTGCCTCAGAATACCAGACAGACCGATCCTGAGCCTGTTAATCAGGCCAGGGAAGCTGGGCGTCAGGGCTGACGTAGACTGGCTAGCAGCCAGTCGAGGTAAGGCTGGCTGGCGGCTTCGACCCCCAGAACCAGGAATTCGGGCGTCTGGTAGCTGTGCAGATCATGCAGCCGGGCTTCCAGGGCGACCAGATGCTCGGGGCCGGTCTTGAGCAGCAGCAGTGTCTCGGTAGAGGATTCGACCTCACCCTGCCAGCGATAGATGGACTGTACGGCAGGAATCAGCGTGGCACAAGCGGCGAGGCGTTCCTCGACAAGCGTACGGCCCAGTCGGGCTGCCTCCTCGGGGTTGGCAACGGTGGTCAGGACGATACGGGCTGGCGGTGGGGCTTCGGGCATAGATTGTTTCACCGTGCGATTGATTCTCAAATAATTATGTATCTTTAATCCGCTCCCGGTTAGAACTTTTGCTTCAAATCAGAAGAGTTGTGCCATGCAACGGCGGCTTGCCGGTTAAGCTTGAGTAGGGCAGTATGGATTTGACGCCGGTGAATCGGCGCGGGGAAAATGCGATGACGAAAACGATTAGGTTTGGCACTTCGGGCTGGCGGGCGATTGTGGCCCACGAGTTTACTTTGGCCAATATACGACTTGCGGTGGCGGGGGTTGCCGCCTATGTGAAGACTCAGTCGGAGCCGCACCGGGTAGTGGTGGGGCGCGATCCGAGGTTTCTGGGCGAGAGCTTTGTGGACGTGGCGGCGCGTGTGCTGGCCGGAGTGGGTGTCACGCCGATCATTATTCCCGAGGCCGCACCGACGCCGGCAATTGCTTACGCGGTGCGCGAGTTGAAGACCTCTGGGGCGATCAATTTTACCGCCTCGCACAATCCGCCGGAGTACAACGGCATCAAGTTCTCGACGCACGACGGCGCGCCGGCGCTGCCTGAGGTTACTAGGCAGATTGAGACGGCGATTGTCGCGTTGCAGACGAGTCGCGCGGCGATTCCTCAGGCTAATCCCCCTGAAGGGGGCTTCGAGACGGCCGACGTGAAACCTGCATTTCTTAAGCGTTTGGCCGAACTGGTGGACCTGAAAGCAATTGCCAAGTCGGGGATCAAGGTGGTTTACGATCCTTTCTGGGGTGCGGGGCGCGGATACAGCTCCGATCTGCTGCGCGACGCGGGCGTGACTGTCGAGACGGTTCACGACTACCGCGACGTACTCTTCGGCGGCCATGCACCAGAGCCATCCGGCGAATTGCTGGGCGACGCCAGAGCCAGGATGAAGGAGATTGGCGCCCATCTCGGCATTGCCACCGACGGCGATGCGGACCGCTTCGGCATTGTGGATGCGGACGGAACCTTCATTCAGCCGAATTACATTATCGCGCTGCTCTTCGATTACCTGGTGGAGACGCGCGGCTGGCGCAACGGCGTGGCCAAGAGTGTGGCGACGACCAACCTGATCAACGCTCTGGCCGATTATCACAAAGTTCCGCTCTACGAGACGCCGGTAGGCTTCAAGTACATTGGCGAGTTGATCAACGGCGACAAGATCGCCATCGGCGGAGAGGAATCGGCGGGGCTGACGATCCGCGGCCACGTGCCGGAGAAGGACGGGGTGTTGGCCGGCTTGCTGGTAGCCGAGATGGTTGCCAACCGCGGCAAGAGCCTGGGAGTGCAACTGAGCGAGCTGTTTGCCAAGGTTGGTTCCTTCTATCCGATTCGCGCGAACTTCCGCTTGACCCGGGCGGGGATGGCAGCGTTCACTGAGAAGTTGAAGGCCGATCCTGCCGAACTGGGCGGACGCAAAGTTGTCAGCGTGGTGCGTACAGACGGGCTGAAGCTGATCCTGGAAGACGGCTCTTGGGTCTGCTATCGCCTTTCAGGGACCGAACCAGTCGTGCGAGCCTATACGGAAGCGCGCAGTGAACTGGACTCGGAAGCGCTGCAAGAGGCGGCCAAGGAGTTTGTTCTCCAGTAAGGATGAATGGATCCCATGCAAGACAAGAACATGCAAGCCGGGAAGAACGCGGTGGCCATTGGCGAGGTGGCCGTTCCCGCGTCCGTCTCGCAGCGCGCGCAGAATTGGATGCGGCGGGCATGGCGTCCGGCGGCGTCGGTGGTGGCCGTTTCGTTGGCGCTGCTGCTGCTCTGGCACGGATTCAGCGGCAAGAACGGTTTGCTGTTTTGGCAGCAGAAGCGCACCGAGGACCGGCAGTTGCGCAAGGAGATCGGCGGCCTGCAACAGGAAAATGCCCGTTTGCGCCAGCATAACGAGCGGCTAAATTCCAGCCCCGACGCCATCGGCCAGGTGGCGCGAGACCAGTTGCACTACGCCAAGCCTAACGAGGTGATTGTTCAGCTGCCGCCTGAGAAGAAGACGCAAGCCCAGCCGACAGGAACCGTCAAATAGTCAGATCCTATATTTATATTGGGGATGGGTATTGAGACGAGGAGTAATTCGATGCCTCAGCATGAACGGGAAAAAATGAAGTTGATGCAACGCGTGCGCAAATTGCGCGGCCAGTTGGACGCGGTGGAACGGGCGCTGGGCGTTGATGAGCAGTGCGGAGACCAACTGATGCTGCTGGCCGCGGTGCGTGGCGGCGTAAACGGATTGATGGGCGAAGTGCTTGAAGATCACATCCGGTTTCATCTTACGGATGGATCCAAAGAACAGATTGCCCCGGAACTTGCCGAGGATCTGATTGATCTGGTGCGTGCTTATCTGAAGTGATGGTCGCATTTCTCCCTCTTTCCAGTGCTAGAACTCCCAATGGATGCGCGTGCCGAAGACCGAAACGGGGCCGCGATCGCGATTGAACGCCGGATTGGCAACGAACTGGTAATCCAGGGCCCAGTGAATCTGCTGCGGGAATGTGTGATCGTAGTATGTCTCCAATGCAAATTCCCGGCCGTAGTTCAAGTTGCCATCGCCGTCCAGGATGCCCGTGCCGCCGGCCATGAGGTATTGCTGATTCACCTTTGAAATGCCGCTGATCACGGCGGCCAGGCCGGCTGCATCGCGGGAGCGGCGCCACGCATCTCCCTTTATGCTTACGCCCAGCGATCCTGTGTGATCGATGTCGGTATACAACCATGCTTCGTTATGGCCGTCGTTCCATCCCACGCGTGAAAACACGCCGATGTTCTTCGTGATCTCCTGTTCCGCGTTCAGGCCGAAGCCAAACGAATGACGGTGGGCGAAAGTCTGAGAGATATCCGCTCCCGGTACCGAGAGAGCTGCCTTGTAGCTGCCGAATTCCCCCTGATTGAGATAGGCCAGGGGGCGGACAACTCCCGGATGGCCTCCGATGCTGAATCGGCGCTCGCCTTCGACCACCATTCCCCAGTCGTGGACGAACCTGCCGTCGCCCGCGGAACTCTCTCCCGGCCATATCAGAAACCGGTCTTCGGCGGTAAAGCCATTCCGTTGATTCGCCAACTGGAAGAATCCGTAGCGCAGCGCCCACTTCGGTCTCTCCAATTCGACCGATACGCCGGTCGTGTAGCCCAACGCGTCGGCTGGATAATCCCAAACAGCGTTGGCGACCAGCGCCCAGTTCATGAATTGTGTGCGTGGATCGTTTGCATACGTATTGTTGTCGAAGATATCCTTCGCGCTGAACCGTCCGGCGGTGAATGTGAACCGCGAAGCCTGCTGATCTCCGGCGAGCGTGAGTTGGTCGGAAGGCACGGCCTCTTTCTCTCCGCCGAAGCCGATAGTCTGCCGAATGAAGAAGCGTGCAATTGCCGAGTGGGGATAGCGAATACCTAGTTTGTAAGCTTCCCCGTCGGGAAAGGCCTCTATGCCGAGAGTATCGTCCAGGCCGAAGCCCTGCCACGTCAACAGGTCGGCGTGGAATTCGGCGCCGCGCCACAACCGGTAGCCGCCAAAGAAGTCCAGGGACACAGTCTCGCGGGCCTGACCGGCGGTGGGCAGGCTGTTGACGCCCGTGTATTTGGCGCTAAAGGAAGGATAGCCCTGGCCGGTGATGGTGCTTTGCATGTGCCAGTTCTGAGTCTGCCATTGCTCTTCTGTGGGCGCCGCGCTTACTTTTACGCCACCGGTTGCCGGCTTTGCATCGTCGATCGCCGCCAGGGTTTGCGCCGTTGCGGATGCACCGAAGATGGAAGCCAGCAGAATCAGTATCGCGGGCGCCGGAATCGTCAATTGTTTTCTTAACATCATTGTGTCTGGCTACTCCAACATGCGGTGTTTCAAGTAAATGATTTCCCGATAAGGGACGACTGCTTGAAGGACTTCGTTTTCATCGACAACCGGGAGCGCTCTGAATCCATAGCGAAGAAATGCGGAGGAAGCCGCTTTCATCGTACAGTCGCACCTGAGGTTAATGACATTCTCGACCATGAAGTCTTTCAACTGGATTAAAGGCTCGGCGATCAACAACTCCTTAATATCGAGAACGCCAAGTAGCTTTCCGCTCATATCGGCGGCGTCGAGTTCGGGTTTGGCTACGCGCACAGATGCATCCTCCCGAATTCATCGTTGGAAGGCGTAACTATAGAGGTCTGCGGTGTTTGTGCTCCAACCCAGAGGCAGGCCAAAGGTCTCTTGGCATCGCCCGTTGGAACCCAAATGCAAGTCAGGCGAGCCGTCTTTTGCAGCAGATGCAGTTTGTTCTTCATGGTTCCTCCTCGTCGAGTCCAATCGCACTCGGATTCCGGACGCACAGAGGCGCAATCCAGTTCTCTGGTGCAATGGAATCAGTGTTCGGGAGGGGTGAGTTGGCTCTTTCGATTCCCTCTCACGCGCTCAATTCACAGGTCTTATACCGTGAAGAGCGGGTGAGGGAATCGCCTGAAGCAAGGCTAGAGGCGGTCACCAAAGCGCATATCGCGGCACAGGATAGAACTCCCAGTACTCGGAGGTTCCTTTGCGGTTTCGATGCTCATGGATTGTGTTGTTTCTCCTGCGAGGGGCGAACTCCCCGCATTTCCTTTGTACCATACCCCCATAGGGTATTGTCAAGCAATAAAAGAATGGGCGCGAAGATAAAAACGAGGTGGACGAGAGAATGAAAATCGTGAGCTGGAAGTGACTGGTTCTTCGAAACTGTGAAGCTAAAGGCAGCCGGTTTACCCCCGAAATGAACAGCTACAGGTTCCTGGTTTCGGAGAAAGTGATGCTCTGTAGCTGTCTGGTTTTGCCTGCATCGGTGATTTGAGACGCTACGGTTTTCTATGAATTGGCTGCAAATATGTCAGTAGGGATTGGGGAGAAGAACCGAAGAAAGGGCGAATTTCGCTGGTCAGGGCGAAATTTCAGGGTTTTTCCTCACTATGGGGTTGGGGAAAGCAGGAAACAGGGACTAAGGGACCAGGGACTAGGGATTCGAGAGGGCCTGGCCGGAGTGAGGGCGCATCCCAGGTCTCGCTGGAGACCTGGGATGCGGACGATGATTGCGAGTGGGCTACTGCACGGTGAGGGTGATAGTCCCCGTTGACACGATTGTGCCCGATGTTCCGGTTACGGTAATGGTGTAGGTTCCTGCCGTAGTGCCGGAAGTGCCGCCACCGCCTCCACCACCACCTCCGCCTCCGCCGCCTCCGCCACCGGCGCTACCACCACCGCCGCAAGCGAAGATGCCGCCAGAGAGGAATATGAGGAGCACTAGCGCTCCGAACATGGTCCGACCTCTGCGCCGCCGCGCGGGGATGCCCAAGAGCAGCAGGCAGGCCAGCGTCGCTCCACCGGCAGCGTACCAGGGCACTCCGGGGCGTTTGGGGTGAACGAGCGCTGCACTAGAGGCTGCCGTAGTAGTAATGGTCAGGGTCGCAGTTCCGGCAGAAGCGCCGGTAATGCTGACTGGGCTGGTCGAGCCGAAGCTCAGCGTGGGCGGATACTGCGCGCCGGTGGGGCTGGAGGTGACGGAGGCCGTCAAAGCTACGCTGCCTGTGAAGCCGCCGCTGGGGGTGAGGGTGATGGTGGAGGTGTTTCCGGTGTTTGCGCCAGGGGTAACTGTGACGGATGTTCCGGCAAGGCCAAAGGTAGCCGGAATCGCCGTAACAGTGACATAGTAGTTTCCAGCTGACGGATAATAATTGGTGTCACCGCCATAAGTGACGACGATAGTGTCGCCGCCGATGGGCAAGGTGTTTGCTGGAATCGTGAAGTTGGCCGAGCCCCCAATCAACTGAACTTGCGATGAAGTATATGTGGTTCCACATGAGAGCGTGACTGTACCGGTCGCATTTGGGAGCCCTGATAAGCCGACCGAAACATCAACTGTCAAAGGCTGATTGACGACGATAGTTTGGGCAGAGAGCAAAACGTTTACGAGGGGATAAGCAAAGACATTAACTGTAACCGCGCTGCTCCCGCTGGTGTAGTTGGAGTCGCCCAAGTAGCTTGCGGAGATCGTATTTGGGCCGCCGGATATGCCTCCCTGAGCCATAAAAGTAACGGATCCGTTGGTGAGCGGTTCCCAAAAGGAATAACTATATCCGCCGTTACCGGCATAGATGAATACGGAACCCGTTGGAACCGGGTCTCCGACGGGTCCGCTCACGGTAATTGTGACTGAAAAAGGTGAGGACACTGTCGTCGTGGGTGCAGTGATGGTCACTGTGGGCTTGATTGTGCCGGAAGAGTACACGGTGACAGATGCGGTACCAACGTTTGTTGCGTAATTGCTGTCGCCGCTGTAGGCCGCGGAGAATGTGGCGGTCCCGAGCGACAGGGAGTTGGCGGGATAGTTAAATGTGGCTGTTCCGTTCACCAGGCTCGCGCTGAGCTGGGAAACCGAGCCGCTGTAGAGGGTGACTGTGACTGACCCGGTTGGAAGTGCGATGCCAGCGACAGGGGTCGGAGTAACGGTGACTTGGAGAGACTGATCGGGAGTGATAGTGGATGCGGAAGGGGTAACAATAACCGCCGTGGAGGCTTTTGTGAGGGTTACAGCGACGGGCGAAGAGGTAGATCCGGCATAGTTGGCATCGCCGCCATAAACGGCAACCAGATTATAGCTTCCTGCGGCAAGGCCTGAAGGGTAGAGGAATCCGATACCCTGGGCGGAATATTTGCCGCTGGCTGCAGTGCCCTCCAGCGGCGCTGTTCCCACAGTAGTCGAGCCATTCATAAAGGTCACAGTGCCTGTGGGGGCAGCGCCGGCGCTGTCGCTTGAGAGCTGGATGCCAACCACAATTGGAAAGGTTGAGGATTGGAGAAAGGCAATCAGAGTAGTGGCAGCGGGAACAATCGTGATCGGGTAGGGGGCGCTGGTGCTGGCCTGTAAGCTAGCGTCACCCGGAAAGGATGCGATGAGGCTGTTGGCACCTCCAGGAAGCAGGGAAGTTGTTAACTCAGCAACGCCCCGAGCATTCAGGGCAGCCGTTCCGAGAGATGTTGTGCCGGCCTGGAAGCTGATGACGCCAGTCGCCGCTCCATTCGGATTTGCGGCCGATGCGCTATTGCCATAGGGCTGGGCGTCAATGGTCGCATTGAAGCCGTAAAAAGGTGTTGTTGTTTTCTTTCCGGTTACCGTGTCGGTGAAGGTGACGTTGGTGATCGTCGTGGTGCTGGTCTCGGGAGCGACAGTGACAGAGATGGCGTTGGAGTCGCTGGCGGCAAAGGTGCTGGAGCCGGCGTAGTGAGCTGAGACGGCGTAGGTTCCGCCCGGTAAGGAGGTGGTTGTGCCGGTGACGGATCCGGCGGACAGAAGGAAATCGGCGATGCTTTCGTGATCGGGGAGGACCGCGGGGCTGAGGTTGTCGACCAAAGAGAGTTCGCCGGTGGGAGTGTCGCCGGCACTGGTTACGGTTGCATTCACCTGAACGCTCTGGCCGTGGGTGATGTTGATTGGAGTTGTTGATCCGTTGAGCTGGAGGGTCGAGGATGTGGCGCTGAAACTCGCCACCGGCCAATGACTCACAAGCTGGATGGCATTCACGCTACCCAGCCCACTGGCAAGGTCGTATCCGGCTGAAGCATTGTAGCCGGTCATGAAGTAATAGCCGGCTGAATTCTGACTGCAGCCGCTGGTGCTTGGGGTGCAGTTGACGGAGTTGTTCCCGGTACTGACGTCGTGGAAGACGGCTGCGTAGTTTGTTTTGGCCAGATCGTAGAGGGCGTAATCGGCCTGCCCGAGACGAGCGCCAGTCTTTTGCTCCACCAGGGCCAGCATGCCGGCGAATGCTGGCGCGGAGGCTGAAGTTCCGCCCACGCCGGTGAGATTGAAGTTGTTCCCCGTGGCACCTCCAATACAATCGACGCCGATTGCATCCTGGTCGGTGCATACACCCCAGACTGCTCCGTAGAATCCACCGCCTGCCAAAAAGGAAACATCGGGCAAATTGCGACCTGTTCCTGTTGCAATAGAGGATTGCCATGCGGGCACCGGGTAGACCGCGCTGATGCCACCTCCACCGGCGACGATGCTGTTGTCACTCGCATTTCCGCTGATGGCTGAGACAGGTTTGTTCTCGGATACGCTCGTGTTGGGATAGGTGGAATCGTTCCAGGGCTCTTCGGAAATGTATTGGAGTGCACTTCGATGGTTTGGCAGCGTATTGGTAGTATTCACGTAATCGGTGAAGCTGCTGGGGAAGTTGCTGTACAAGACATCGAAATCCGTGCCGCCGACGGAGATGTTGTAGGGCGTGGAACCGAGGCCGTTGACTGCCCAACCCTGCGAAGCAACGGTCTCAGTATCTTGGTCATCGCATCCTGCCGGACCGCTGTCGCCCGCTGAGACCGTGATTGCAATGCCCTGGGCTGCAGCCTGTTCCCACAGGTTGAAGATTTGCTGGTTGCCGGCAGCGCCTAGCTGCGATTCACATTCGCCGAAGCTGATATTCAGGATATCGGCTTGGTTGTCGTCGAGCGCGCGCTGAATAGCCAGCAACAAACCGGGCTCAAGCAAGGTATCTGCGGCGGTGTAGAGGATGACGTTGGCGCCGGGGGCAAGACCGCCGGAGACCTGCGTGTCGAGATATGCTTCGATCGCGTCGCCGGTTTCACCCGGGTCGTCTCCATCGACAACCACCGTCGTGGGTTTGGGGGCGAGCCCAAAGGTGGCACGATAATTTGCGTTCTGGGTCAGATCTATATTGGAGTCGCCAACGACGCCGATGGTAACGCCGGTTCCATCGTAAGCTGGCCCGGTAAGATTGGCATTGAGGGAAGTTGGGGTGTTATAGACGGTGGCTGCGTCCTCAGGGCCGAGGAAGATGTAATAGCCGTTATATGCGCTACCCACGGTGTAGGACGGGGTAATGGAACTTGTTTCTGGATTGTAGGTGCCGCTTGGCCCGCGGATGTACTGCGCCCTGGGCTTGAAATCATTCAGAGAGGCAAGGCCGGCGATGACGGGCGCCAGCGCGCTGGGGATTTGCGGATCGGAGGCGTAGGCCCAATGCTGCTCTCCATTGACGAGGTAGCTGTGTAGCGAGGTGTGAAAGGTGCGTTGCACCTGGTCAACCGAGCCGGCAAACTCAATGGCCATGCGGCCTTTGGCTACCTTGTTCACAGTGAATTCGTGACCCGTGAGCCAGCTCTGGATCGACTGAAGATCTGCGTCGCCAACGCCAAAGCTCTTGCCGAACTCCTCCGGGCTGAGAAAACGGTGGTAGTTGGGCGAATTCGCATCCTGCACCGACTGGAGATATGTCTGGAGCGCTGCCTCCTGCTGCGTGCTGCGGGCAAGGACCATGAGCAAGCGGTTGGCCGGCATAGAGAGGGGAGCCGGGCCCTGGTCGAACCTGGGCTGCGCGAGCGGGTGTGTATTGCCATGCAGAGTGACTAGAGTGGACTCGTCAATGGCTCCGGCAATGCGCGGAAGTACGGAAGAATGCTGCAGATCTTGAGCGCAGACGGGATTCGTGAGAGAGTGTGGGCATGCCAGAAATAAAGCGAAGAGAGGAACAAAGAGGTAACGCCGAATACAGGAATTCATGATGCCGTCCTGTCTGGTATCGCTTCTGTCGAAGACGAATTTCTCAAACAGAAGACAAACCTCATCGTGATTCTGAACGAGTGTATCACAATTGGACGGGTGAGGAGAGGAACAGCTATGCGGAGGACGCGCGCATGGAGGCTATGGCGGCGGTGAGGCGGCGGCCAGGGTTTGCTGGGCTTCTGGAGTTAGTTTGGCGGACTGGCTGGTTAGATAGAATACGTAGATGGCGGTCTCGCCTTCGGTGTCGATGAGGGCTACTTCGATGTTACATTAATGCGTGCTTAGAGTTAGCGCGATCTGGCGCAGCAGGCCGGGTAAGTCCTGGGCTACCACTTGCAGGATTGTTGAGTGGGTGGAGGACGCGGAGTCGATGGCGGCGCGGTAGCGGAGCTCGTCGACCGAGGTCCATGAAGTTGGCGCTGGCCAGGTAAAGCTGCCAGAGATTCTCGGCCTTTCGCAGGGTGAGGGCGCATCCCAGGTCTCGATGGAGACCTGGGATGCGGACGACTGATTCCGGGGGCTACTGCACGGTGAGGGTGATGGTGCCCGTCGACACGATTGTGCCCGATGTTCCGGTTATGGTGATGGTGTAGGTTCCTGCAGTAGTGCCGGAAGTGCCACCACCACCACCTCCTCCGCCTCCACCTCCTCCGCCGGCGCTACCACCACCGCCGCAAGCGAAGACACCGCCAGAGAGGAACATGAGGAGCACCAACATTCCAAGCAGGGTGCGCCAGCTACGCCGCCGCGCGGGGATGCCGAAGAGCAGCAAGCAGGCCAGTGTCGCTCCGCCCGCTGCGTACCAGGGCACTCCGGGGCGCTTGGGATGAGCCAGCGCCGTACTGGTGGCGGCTGTCGTGGTGATGGTGAGGGTAGCGGTTCCGGCGGTTGTGCCGGTAATGCTAACTGGGCTGGTCGTGCCAAAGCTCAAAGTGGGCGCATCCATGGCTCCAGCTGGGCTGGTAGCTATGACGGCGGTCAGCGCCACGCTGCCGGTGAAGCCATTGGCCGGTGTCACAGTGATGTTAGAAGTGTTCCCCGTTGTAGCGCCGGGAGTGGAGACGGTTACCGCCGTGCCGCTGACCGTGAAGCTGGGAGCTACGGTTGCGGCATACGTGAAGGTCTCGCCGTTGCTCGTACCGCCCGGCGTGGTCACAGTTACGCTCACCGCGCCACTGCCCGCCGGCGAAGTCGCCGTGATCTGTGTTGAGGAATTCACAGTAAAGCTGGTGGCTGCGGTGCTGCCAAAGTTAACCGCTGTGGCCCCGGTCAGGTTGGTTCCGGTCAGGGTCACCGAGGTGCCACCTGCCGCCGGGCCGCTGGCCGGGGTTATCGCCGACAGCGTGGGCGCCGCCGGCGTGTCGGCCGTGATGGTGATGGTTGCCAGGTTACTGTTCCAGTAATAATCGGTAGTCCATCCGCTGTTGAAGACGCCAACCTCGACGGTGTAAGTTCCGGTCGCCGTGACGGCCGGCGACTGGGCGGACGGAGTCCAGGTATACGTAAAGGGCAGGGTTCCGTTCTGCGTGAAGTTTTGTCCGCTATACACCTGAGTTCCAACTGCAGTGGCCGCCGAATTAAATACTTGAATCTCGACGTTGGCATTCGTCAGAACCCCTCCTGTGTCTTGAACGCTGAAGGTAATTGCCGAGCTTCCGCTTGCGGTGATCGAAGTCGGATTGGCCGATCCCGAAGCAGTGAAAGCGGGCGGTACCGATCCTCCCGTCATGGTGATCGTTCCAGCAGTGCTGTTCCAGTAGTAATCGGTACTCCACGTAGAGTCGAAGACGCCGATCTCGAAGGTATAGACGCCGTTGGTCGTTGCAGGGGTCGAAAGTGTGGAGGGATTGAAGGTGTAGTTCAACGTCAGCGTTCCGCCGGCAGTGAAGTTCTGCCCGGTCCAGTTCTGTTGTACGATCTCCGTGCCCGACGGATCGATGATCAGCAATTGAACGATGCTGTTTGTAAGACCGACGGTTCCCGTGTCTTTTACCTTGACCGTAATAACGGAAGAGCCACTTGCGGAGATCGAGGTTGGGCTGGGCGTTGCCGTACTGCTGAACGAGAGCGCAGAGTTGACGGTGATCGTGCCGGCCGAGGTATTCAGGCTCCATTGCTGGCCGGTTGCGCTCAGCACTCCAACTTCCACTGTGTAGGTTCCCGCCAGGGTTGGCGTAAGTGTAGCCGTGTAACTTTGAGTCTGGTTTGATGTGAAGCTCTGGGCTGTGAAGTTCTGGGTGAGCGCCACATTGCCGTTCGGATCCAAAGCGATGATCTGAACCGTTCCATTGGTCAACGAATTTGCTGTGCACTTGACGGTGGCTGTGATGGTGGTGCTGACGTTTTGCGTAACAGGACTCGGTGAGGCGGTTGCCGAAGAGGTGAACGTGGGCGGAAGCAGCGGAGTAGCCGCTACGGGGGCCGAATTCGGGCTTGTGCCCTTGCTGTTGGTGCCTGAAACCACATAGTAATACGTGTTGCTGTTGGTGAGACCCGTGTCGGTGTAGGTGGTTGGCGCGGGGCTGGTGACGGTTCCGATGGCTGTGAACGGACCCGTGCTGGAAGAACCGCGCGATACGGAATAACTGGTGGCGCCGCCGCCTGCATTCCAGGTGAGTGTTACTGTGCCGTTGCCAACCGCGGCAGCGAGGCCTGTAGGGGTCGTAGGTGCAGTCAAGACACTGCCCGATGGAATCACGAAGAGTGTGATGCTCTGCGAAGGAACAGTGGCGCTGAGGGAGTTGTTCGCAATAGCCACGCTGCCGAGGCTGTTGATCGAGGTCTGTGAAGCTGATGAGACCTGATATGCCTGCGCAGTTCCCGTCGAGCTGAAGTTGGCCAGGCTGATGGTCACTGGCGTGCTGCCCGTCTGCTTGTTGATCACCATCACCGTCAGCGCGCCGTCCGTGCTGCGCAGCGCGGCAAACGCCGACAGGTTGTCCGGATCGGCCACGGTGGCTGAGACGCTGGTGTCTCCAAAGGTGGAGAGATTGCCGTCATAGTTGCGATAGATCT
>Ga0326728_10005194_pt1 | contig 37188 bp, 19 predicted proteins | sample MB3enrmetagenome_FD_207602 | JGI IMG/M metagenome (GOLD analysis project Ga0326728, IMG submission 207602) | Lab enriched peat soil microbial communities from McLean, Ithaca, NY, United States - MB31MN | ecosystem: Environmental > Terrestrial > Soil > Wetlands > Peat | place: USA: New York...
TTCATCAACGGAGTGGCGCAGCCGCCGCCGAAGGAAGGCGCCGACGATCCCGGATCGGCCATCGATCAGGTTTATCTCGACGAGTTTCCCTCCATTCCGCCGGCGCAGGCTCCCAGCGGCGCCGCCACCGAAGGCTGGGACGTCGAGGAGCCCAACCACGTCGCCGATGGCGACCTGGTGGTTCCACCCGGCATGTACTTCATGATGGGCGACAACCGACACAACAGCCTGGACTCGCGCTACTGGGGCTTCGTTCCGCGGCAGAACATCGTAGGCCGCCCGCTCTTCAACTATTGGTCGTTCCAATCCACCGAGGCCGACTACGAGCAAATCGGGATGGGCCCGCGCCTGGCCCGCATGGCTCACGTGGTGACGCATTTCTTCACCGAGACGCGCTGGAGCCGGACGCTGCATCTGACAAGATAGCCCTCAGCTCTCAGCTTTCAGCTGTCAGCTTTTCCGTGCCGGTGCGTAATGATCGCCCAGGCAGCCATCTCGATTGAGCGAGCAAGCTGGTTCTCCCGCGATGGAGCTGAAAGCTGAGAGCTGACAGCTGCTCCTCACCGGCTAGAATGGTCCGTGGACCTTCCATGACAAACGGCGCTCCCAGCAAAAAGAAATCGCACCGCCGGCTGTGGATGGCTTTGGCGGCCGTGGCCTTTTTTTTGCTTGTGCTGGTTGTGCCTCCGCTCATCAGCGTCAGCCATTACAAGGGACAGATTGTGCGCCTGATGGCGCAATCGCTCGGCCGGCCGGTGCGGCTTTCCTCGGTGGAAGTGCGCCTGTTGCCCTGGCCCGGCTTTGTACTCACCGACCTGAGCGTTGCCGAAGATCCCGCCTACGGCGCCGAGCCCGTGCTGCACGCCAACAAGGTCAGGGCCTCGCTGCGCCTGCTGGCCTTGTGGCGCGGCCGGCTTGAGATCGACAAGATCAGCGTCGACGAGGCCAGCCTGAACCTGGTGCGCGCCGCTCCCGGCCGATGGAACCTCGATCCCATCTTTCGCACCGCTGCCGCCCAGACCGGCGCGGCAACCGGCTCGTCCGGCAGCGTGGCGGGCGAGGCAGGCCCGCGCGGTCTTCTGCGGCTGCCTTATCTTGAAGCCACTGACTTGCGCATCGACTTCAAGAACGGCGCGGAGAAGCTGCCCTTCTCGCTGGTCAGCGCCGATCTCTCGCTTTGGCAGGCGAGTTCCGGCGAGTGGCGCATCCGCCTGCGCGGCCAGCCCGCGCGCACCGACGTAAGCCTTTACCAGGAAGAGACCGGCGTGGTGCGCATGGAGGCCAGCGTCCGTTCCGCTCCGGCCCGGGCCCAGATGCCGCTCGACCTCGACCTCGACTGGCGCGAAGCGCAACTGGGCCAACTGGCCCGCCTCATCACCGGCTCCGATCTCGGCTGGCGCGGCGACCTGACCGGCGAGCTGCACATGAATGGCACCGGCGACGCGGCGCAAATCGCCATGCGCTTGCGCGCCTCGGGCGTGCACCGCGCCGAGTTCGCCCCGGCCGCGCCGCTGGACTTCGACGCCAACTGCGGGTTCGTCTATCACTACACGCGCCGCAGCCTGGAGAATCTGGTCTGCAATTCGCCGCTCGGCGACGGCCGCATGCGCCTCACCGGCGAAAAGCCCGGTGCCGGCGCGCCGTCCCAGTTCACGGTCGAACTCGATCGCATTCCGGTCGCCGCCGGCCTGGATGCGCTGCGCGCTCTGCGCAGCGGCCTCGACCCCGATCTTGAAGCCAGCGGCGCGGTGAGTGGAAAGATCGTCTACGCCGCCGGCTCCGAGAGCGCCGCGGTGCCGGTCAAATCCGCAAACGGGCCCGCGCAAGCGAAGCGATCGCTCGAATCCGGCGCCCAGCCGCACGGCCCCGAGGAGCCGCACCGGCCGCTGGCCGGCGCGCTCACCGTCACGGACTTCGCGCTCAGCGGCGGCGGCCTCAGCCGGCCTGTGCAGGCGCCCAAAATTACGCTCGAGCCCTCGGCCGCCCCGCGCGCCTCGGCCGAAGCACTCACCGGAACCGTGGCCATTCCCGCAGGCGGCGATGCGCCGCTGGTCTTCAACCTGCGCTTCTCGCTTTCCGGCTACCAGGTGGGTGTGCGCGGCCAGGCCGCCATCGCCCGCGCACGCGAGTTGGCTCATGCCGCCGGCATTCCCTCGTCGCAGGCGCTGGCCGCGCTCGCCGGCGACCCGCTCACTCTCGACCTCACCGCGGCCGGGCCATGGCTTCCGCGTGAAGAGAATTCCCTCGCCGCCACCGCCGGCGCCGAACCTGCTTCAGCCGCCGCAGCGCGGCAATCGCCGGCGCCGGCTCCCGCGCTCGCTTCCGGCGCGGCCGACCTTCCCGCCCCCGACCGTTCCGGTGTTGACTCGCTTACCGGAACCGTCACTCTGCACAACGCCAACTGGAAGGCCGATTATCTCGCCGGCCACGTCCAGATTGCCGAGGCCACGCTCTATCTCGACGGTACGAGTCTGCGCTGGGAGCCGATCGTCTTCGCCTACGGTCCGGTGAAGGGAACCGCGACCTTGAGCATGCCGTTGAGCTGTCCCTCCGGCCTGCCTCAGCCGCAACCCTGCCCCGCAGAATTTCAAATGCAGTTCGCCGCTGTCGACGCGAGCACGCTCCAGTCCGCGATCCTGGGCGCGCAGGGAAAGGCTACGCTGCTCTCGAGTTTCATCGATCGCCTGCATCCCTCCGCATCCCCGCCGTGGCCTGCGCTCGAGGGTACGGTCAATGCGGATGCGCTGGTTCTGGGGCCGGTCACCTTGCACGGAGTCTCGGCAGACGTGCGCCTTCTGCCCACCGGCGCGGAGATCTCCAATCTCGATGCGGGTCTCTTCGGCGGCAGCGTCCACCTTGCCGGCTCGCTCGTGAAGCCCGCCAGCGACAAGGACAAGCCCGACTACACCTTCGAAGGCGATTTCCAGAAGCTCAATGTCACTTCGCTCGGCGGGTTGCTCGGCCTGCGCTGGAGCGGAGCTCCATTGCACGGCAACGGCAAGATCGAGCTCTCCGGTTACACCGCGGAGGAATTGACGGCTTCGGCCGAAGGCGCTCTGCACTTCGAGTGCCGCCGTGGGGCCATCGGCAACCAGCCCTCGGAATCCTCGAAGGCGGGACCTGTTCCCGCCCCGCTCGGCCGCTTCGACCATTGGACCGCCGATGCGAACGTCGCCAACGGCAGCCTCACGCTCGGCCAGAACCTCGTCGCCGCAGGCGCGCGCAAGCAATCCATCGCCGCTGCAGTGACCTTCGGCGATCCGCCGGCAGTCAGCTTTGCCCCGGCGAAGCCAGCGGCTCAAAAACACGATTGATCCGGCAGCAAGATGCTGCCACCGCGCCCCATTTTTTCGGCGGGGGCGCACCCTCGATGGTGGGAGAACCAACAAAGAGATCGGAAGGGTGGGCCACCAGGCGCCCTCATCCTTGGGAGCTCCGGGTCACTACACAAGCGACCCCATCGCAGCATCCGCATACACCGCATGATTTGTTGCCCCTAGAGTGGTCTGAGTAGAGACGTCGCGCTCTCGTTCACGACTAAAGATTGGGTGTAAAATCCAAGACTATGCCTGCCGATTTTTCAATGGCCGTAATTTGCTTGAGAGAGAATCTAGCTCTCGTAGACGGGAATCGAACCCCGGAACAATCCGCACTTTGGAACATTAGCAATGCACTTCTAGTCATTTGCGATTCACTTCAGGAAATTCAGGCGCGACTCCAAAGACTTGAGGCAGCATCAGGAAGAGCCGGATAACCCCGCGTAGTTAGCCAACTATACACCAACGTTACACGCTAACTTGACATAATTCCCGTCCATCTAGGGTCAGTTCACTATTTTCTTGACATCTCTCGCAAAGGGTCTGGACTCTAAATGGACAGCTTGCGGGGGATTGGGATGACGGCGGCCAAGAGACGCGACAAGCGGGTGGGGTATACGAGGGTAAGCAGCCTTGATCACAACACTGAGCGCCAACTTGGAGGCGTGGAACTCGACAAGGTGCTTACCGACAAAGCATCCGGCAAGGACACGGCACGGCCACAGTTGCAGGCTGCCCTCGACTACCTCCGTGAGGGTGATTTGCTGTTGGTCCACAGTATGGACCGATTGGCTAGAAACCTGGATGACCTCCGGAAGATTGTCCTAGACCTCACCAGGAAGGGCGTGCACGTCCAGTTCGTCAAGGAGAACCTGACCTTCACTGGAGAGGACTCGCCGATGTCCAACCTCCTGCTGTCCTTGCTGGGAGCCGTGGCGGAATTCGAGCGCTCGATGATCCGGGAGCGCCAGCGTGAAGGTATCGCGCTCGCGAAGAAGGCCGGCGTCTATAAGGGACGCAAGCCTTCTCTGACACCACTGCAAATTGCGGAAATTCGCAAGCGGGTAGCTGCTGGGGAAAAGAAGACCGGGTTAGCCACTGAATACCGGATATCGCGGCAAACGTTGTACGCAGCACTTGCCTGAAGGCCATGACCGCTGCAGGCGCGGCTTTGCAGTTCGCCCGATAGAGCTGCCTCTCCCGCCCGAGTCACGAGATTCCAGTCGACTTGCCGACTTTTGAGGACCTATCCGTCTTCTATGTGCGTAGCGGCGATTTACGTTAAAGTTAGGTGCGACTAGTAATACACACTTATCCATTCGATTCTTGAGTGGGCGCTGTACTCCAGGGGCAAACAAAACATTAGAGCGCCAGAAGATCGCGCAGAACCTTCGCCTGTCTCCGCGAGACGACGACATCGGCTCCATCGCGCAGAGAGACGACATAACCGCCGCCTTCCGGCGAGATCGATGTCACGCGACGCAAATTGATGATCTCGGAACGATTGGCTCGAAAGAACAGGGCCGGGTCCAGACGCAGCTCAATTTGCCCTAGCGAGCGAGGGATCATCGGGTGATTACCCGCAAAGAAAACACGAGTATAGTTCCCTTCGGCGCGCAGCAGGCTGATCTCATCCATACGCACAAGCCAGCATCGGTCCCCATCGCGAACGAATACCTGGCGCAGGTTGCCGCCGGTTCTCGTGGTTGAAACTGCACCCCTGGCCTGCGCTTCGCTTTCGGCTGTGGAGGAGCGAGGCTGCAGTCGCTCGCGCACGCGGCGCAAGGCTTCAAACAGGCGCTCGGGTGCAATGGGCTTGAGCAGGTAGTCCACGGCGTTGAGCTCAAAACCACGCAGGGCGTACCGATCGAAAGCTGTGGTGAGGATAGTCTGCGGTGGGTCGGGGCAGGTCTCCAGCATCTCCAGGCCGCTACGGCCTGGCATCTGGATATCGAGGAACAGCAAGTCGGGATCGTGCTTCTCCAGCATGTCCTCGGCATCGTCGGCGTTGCCAGCTTCTGCGGCGATCTCGACATCGGGGTGTTCTTTGAGCAAGCGGCGAAGTTCCTGACGCGCAAGCCGCTCGTCATCTACGATGATGGCTCGCACATGGCCTCCGTAGTCTGGTAGGGGATCGAGACAGTGGCGCGGACCCAGCCCGGCGGTTCTTCTGAAAGACTGAGGTCGGCGGGTTCCCGATAGAGAAGCCGCAGCCGCTCCCGTGCATTTGCCGTGCCGATGCCTGCAGCATCGTAGCGAAGAGTGCCGGTATTGCAGATTTCAATCTGCAGCCGATCCTGGCTCCGCCGGATGCGAATCTCAAGTTCGCCACCGCCGGGCAATTCGGCAATGCCATGCTTCAGCGCGTTTTCAACCAGGCCCTGCACCAGCATGGGCGGCACGAGGGCAGATGCGGCGCCGCCGTCGATGTCACGCCGAATGCGAAGACGATCCTCAAACCGCACGGATTCCAATTCGAGGTAGGCGTTCACCGTGGCGAGTTCCTCTTCGAGTGTGATGAGGCTCCGCTGGTCCTGACGCAAAGAAGATCGAAGCAGCTCCGCCAGACGGGTAACCATCTCCTGCGCGCGCCGGGTGTCTTCATCAATCATGCCGCGAAGGCTATTGAGGCAGTTGAAAAGGAAGTGAGGGTTCAACTGCTGCTGCAGCGATAGCAGTTTGGCTTCACGAAGCAGCACCTGCGCGCGCAAGGCGTCCAACTCCGCGGTGCGCCGGCGCCGCACGGCTTGCACGCTGAGATAGATCGCCAGCCACAGCCCCACCAACAATGCACTAAAGAAGATGGTAACGCCAACGATCGCCATCCCCTGGTCCTGGCGACTTATGTGCAGTTGGCCTTCGAGGGCCAGGACTCCGTCAAGAGCAAACGCCTGACACGCGCCTACAAGCAGTGCCCCTGCGATCAGGCGGGGAATGAGTTTGGAATATGTGATCTCACTCCAGCCGCGCAGTTTGATCCGTGACCGCAGCAGGTGCGTTCCCAAAAGGCCGGTCAAGCAGTATGCCAGGTCGCCGGCAAACTGTTTTGGCCCGGCGGCATGTAATGGCACAAGAACGGCCAGGAAGTATACGAAGCCATATCCTCCCCAGCCCAACAACTGACAAGTCCAGTAGCCTTTGCTTTGACCGTCAGTCAAGACTGTCTTGTTCTCGAGGGCGTGCATGCCGTTGTCGCCTCCGTAACGCTATTTACTCGCGGACGCGGGTTGCGTGTTCGTTGCGAGAAACCCGTCCACTTGAGTATTGAACCATGCCGGATCGTCCCACATGACAAAGTGGCGGGCTTGTTTTGCCATAACGAACTGCAGGTGGGGCACACCAGCATACTGTTGCTGAAAAAGCTGCGTCGCAGAATCTTCCGTGACGCCGTAATCCTTCAGTCCGACCCAGGTGCCGATGACCAGCACAGGAGTCTCGATCCTGCCCAATTCCGGTCGCAGATCTTCGCTCACCAATTCGATCATGGCATTGGTCACGGTCTTTTGATCGGAGGCGAGCCCCCAGGAAATCAGCGTCTTCTGATCCTGTTCGCTGGTAGCCATCCCATTTGTGCTGGCGCCCGACCGCGTCATCCCTTCCCATTGCTCATGAGTCATGCCTTGCATACCAGCCTGCATCTTCTCAATCGTTGGCCGTGCCGCAGCCAGGGAGTCGGCCCGAAACCATGCGCCAGCCATAAACGGGAGTGAGTCCACGATAATGACTGGCCCCACAAGCTTGGGATAGTGCGCTGCCAGGTCGAGGGCAATGGATCCGCCCAGGCTATGGCCCATGATTACCGGCTGGTCGAGGTCGTTGTCGCGGATGTACTGTGCGATCTGCTCCCGAGCGCTGGTCAGCAGCGGAGTGTCAATGGGAGGCGCTCCCGCAAACCCGGCCAATGTCAGCTGAATGCATTGATAACGATCGCTCAGATGAGCAATGGTTGCATCCCAGGTTGCGCCTGACGAGGCCAGTCCCGGGATCATGATGATGGTACGCCCCTGGCCTTCGACTTTCACTTGGAATGCGGAATAGGAATGCCCTGCACTCCTTACCGACGCGGCTGGCGCTGGTTGCTGTGCTATCGCCGCGTGCCCCAGGAACCAGGTTGCAGACAAGGCAAAAGCGAGTCGAGATATGACTGGGGCGATCGCTTCCAGCGATGTTGATCGGATGTGCATAGAATCCTCCTCCGCTTGACCCTAACGCCATGCTCGCAGAGAGCCGGAGGAAAGTGATGAACGGAGGGAATAGCGGCCCAAACGGTTCTCACAGCTGACGGTGAATCTGCAAGATTCTCTCGAATAGCGGCAGCAGCCCAAGCCGCTTTCTGACCACAGGGCGCGCTGAATGCCCGGGATCACTCCTGACAAACGCCCCATGCTTCGGAGAAGTGCTATCCCAACCTCAGCTACTGGAAAACTAACGCAGTGCCAACATAGGTTTGCTGATCCGGCATCAGCATCCGCGAATAGCCGTTTGGGGAACCAATTCAGGCAGGTTCAAGCACTTGCCTGGTTGTCGTCGGGCACGATGGGCCGCGAAATGTGCCGTGCGTTTCATGCGTTGCGAATGATTTCTCCTTCCGGGTGCTGGTAGACCATGGCGCTTCTTACATCACCGTGGCCCATTGCGTTCATGACCGCTTTCAGATTTCCGGTCTTCGCCAGCACGAAGCTGCCGAGCCACAATTACGGCAGACCCACATCCGCTGCTACTTTGGAACATGAGATGGGGCTCCTTAGACCGAAAACAGAGATGCTGTACCCAGCGATGGTGGTCTCCCACCCTTGCGACAGACAAAAGTCGCAAGGATGGGGCACGGAGCTCTGGGGTACAGCAATCATGGTTCCGCTCTAGCCGCTTCAGAAATCTCACGCTGGCGGAACGCCCGGCTCAAATCAGAGCGCCAGATTCTTGATGAGAATCTCCCTTATCATTCGATACTTGGGTAGACAGGCCGCAACAGGTTTGGGTTCATTTGTCCGATATGGCGACGAATCGCTCACGCGATCGACCGGTCGAAGAATCCATGATTCCTGTCCGATTCAGCTCAAACGCCTGTGCTTTGCGATGCGCTGCCGAGGGATTCGAGTATCTCATGGGCCTCGCGAAGCTCGGGGGTATCGGCTCCCTCGGTGAACCAATCGTGAAGAGGCCGCAGAAGCGCGACGGCTTCATCGGACTGGCCATGTGTGCGGTGGAGTTTGGCGAGAGCGAGTGCGGCACGCAGTTCCAGCATCTTTGCCTGCTGGGCCTGGGCGCGTTCCATGGCGCGGCGAAGGCTGGCTTCACCGGCAGCGCGCGCACCCTGAGCGATGAGGATTTCACCGCGGAGCCGGTGCAATTCTGGCTCGTGCGTGCGCTCCTGGTTCGACTCGACGTAGGCAAGGCCGCGCGACAAAGCTGCCAGCGCCTCACCGGGGCGACCGGCGCGCAATTGCGCCTCCGCCATCATGAGGCAGAACTGGGTGGTCATGAGATCGGAGCCGGTCAGCCGGTAGCTCTCGAGGCCGGCTTTCATTTCATTGATGCCTGCGTCCGCGTGACCGTTCATGGCCTGCACCCAGCCGCGGTAGATGCGCCCCTGCGCGGCCCAGAGGAGATAGCCGCCCTCGGTGGCCATCTCAGAGAGCTGTTCCGAAGTGCGCTCCACGGTGGCGTAGTCACGGCGGGCGTAGTGAATCATCATGGCGATGGCGAGCCCGTACACCGTACAGGCGGGGTTACGAAGCGCCTCTATGACTTCCCAGGCATCGATGCGCGCCCGCTCCGCCTGCTCGGGGTAGCCCATGAACCAGAGGCTCATGCAGCGGAATTCACCGCATGCGAACGACAACGGGATTTGAAAGACAGCGACCAGCCCGCGCTCCCGCTCGGGATTGTAGTGAACGAGCGCCTTCTCAGCATGCTCGCGCGCCGCTCTAAAGTCGCCCAGGAAGTAGCGCGACCATCCATTGGCCTGCCGGGCCACGATTTCCAGACCGGGATCTCCGGTTGCAAGCGCCAGTTCCAGCACAGGCTTGGCCGCCTCATAGGACGGACCAATAGTGCCCCGAAGGAGATACACCGACCACAATCCCCATAATGCTCCTAGCAGGCCCTGGCCGTTCCCCAGCTTCTCACAAAGGTCGCGCGCTCGGATGCAGGCGGCTTCGGCTTCGCGCGAGCCCCATCCTATGGTCGCCATGAGCGCGGTGGAGATGGCGAGTTGGGCTTCCATCTCGGACTTGAGGCGCCCTTGATCGTCTTCTGGAAGGGTATGGAGCAGCGAGATGGCCTTTTGCAGGTAGGCCGTGCATTCGCGCAAGGCGGAGCGCTGCTGTGCCTGCTGGCCGGCCTTCATCCATCCGGCGATGGCCTCGGCGGTGCGGCCCGCGCCTTCAAAGTGGCGAGCGAGCAACTCAGGCTTGGTCTCGGCCATCAGTGGGAAGCGGTGGATAAGCGCTTCGGCGATTTTTCCATGGAACTCCTGGCGCGTGGTGCGGAGGAGCGAGCCGTATGCCGCATCCTGGATAAGGGCGTGGCGGAAGGTGTAGGTGGATCCCGGCGGGGCGCCGTTCTCGATGACGATCTCGAGCTCGACCAGGTGCACGAGGGCCGCGGCGAGGGATTGGGTGGATTTGTCAAGAACGGCCTGCAGCAGCTCGAAGCTGCATTCGCGGCCGATGGTAGCGGCGAGCTGTGCCACCACCCTGTCCGCGCCGAGGCGGTCAATGCGGCCCATCAACGAGTCCTGCACCGTGGCGGGGATCAGGCCGGGAGGCAGCGGTCCGGTCAGTTCGAAGCGGTCATCGAGTTCGCGAAGGATTCCAGCGTCGATGACGGTGCGGGTTACGGCTTCGACAAATAGCGGAATGCCGCCGGTGCGGGCGACCAGCTCTTCAAGCAGGGCGAGCGGGAGAGGCTTGGGGCCGACGACGCGTGCCACGAGGGCACGGGTGTCTTCTGGCGGCAGGGCGTCGACGCGGACTCTGCGGCAGCGCGGCTGGTCGAGCCAGGGAGCGGTAAACTCGGAGCGGGCTGTGGCCACCATCAGTACGGGCTGATGAGATTGGCGCTCGAAGATCTGGACGAGCAGGTCAAGCGTGGAAGGATCGGCCCAGTGCAGATCTTCCACAAGCAACAGAACGGGTGAACCGTCGACGGAGTGGATCAGGATCTCGGCGACGACTTCGATGGTCCATTGCAGAATTCTGGCCGCGGGCAACTCGAGCTCAGGGTAGCGCTCGGCAGCGGAAACGGAGAAGAGACCCGCGAGAGCTACCGCGGCCTGCTCGAGGGGGACGCCGCGACCGACGGCGAACTGCTCCAGCAGGTCGAGCTTCTCTGTCGGAGACATATTCTCTTCAATGCCCACGCGGCGTTCAATCATCTCAACGATGGGGAAGAGGGGATTGTTGAGCTGATAAGGCGAGCACTGCGCTTCAAAAACTTCGAGGACGCGGTTACCGGCATGTTGGATGGCGGCTTCCAGCAAGCGGGATTTTCCGATTCCGGCCTGTCCCTGCAGAACCAGTGTGCAACCGTTTCCCTGCGAGGCTTCAGCCCAGGCGGCACGGATCGACTCGAGCTCACGATCGCGTCCGACGAAGGCAGTGAGCCCCTGCGCGCTGGTCATGGCCTGGAAGCGGCTGGTGGTCCTGCTCTTGCCGATGACTCGGAAAACCTGCATCGGCCGCGAGAGTCCTTTCAGAGTCTTTGAGCCGAGGTCCTCAACCGCGAACTGGCCGGCCAGCAAAGTGCGCGTAGCCTCGCTTATGACGATGGCGCCGGGCTGCGCTTCGGACTGAATGCGCGCCGCGACGTTGGGAGTTTCACCGAGCGCGAGCTGCTCACGGCGGCCGCCAGAGCCGACCTCGCCGACGACAACCAGGCCGGTGTGTATGCCGATGCGAACCTGGGGACGATTCTCTTCGGGAGCGGCGCCTGCGATGCGGGCAAGGATCTCAAGTGCGGCGCGCACGGCGCGGGAAGCGTCGTCTTCGTGTGCGGCGGGATAGCCGAAGTAGGCCAGCACGCCATCGCCGAGGAACTGCGCGACATGGCCTTCGTAGCGCTGGACGATTTCCACGCAGTCGGATTGGTATTTGGTAAAGAGGACACGCAAATCCTCGGGATCGAGCTTTTCAGCCAGGGCCGTGGAGCCTGCGATGTCCGCAAAGAATACGGTCAGATTGCGCCGTTCCGCCGCCGGGCCTTTTGCAGCAACAAGGGAGCGTCCGCAGCCAGCGCATTTTTCGGCATCCCGTGCATTGCGGTGCGCACAGTGGGGGCAGGGCACGCCCATCGGCGAACCACACTCAGAACAGAACTTTACACTTGCGGAGTTCTCCGTTCCGCAGCCCGGACAATGCATTTGCCCTCGCTTCGAGCGGCCTAGGGGGAGACCGTTACCTTTTCGTTACTATAACATGCAAGCCACCGAACCCCGGAAGGAATACGGAGGCGCAGAATAAGGCGTGATTTCGATGTGTGCCTAGTATTGTGTCCCAGAACTTCACGAAATAAATACATCTGTCATCGCGGAGCGAATTTTGGCGCGTTTTGCGGCAAAATAAGTCGAAGGACCTGCGGTTGTTCTTCAACAAACTTCTGCCTCACCACCCTAGGCTCTTCTGGCGGCAAGCAGCGGCGGATAGGGCAGGCTCAGCCGCCACGGGGCTCTGAGTTCGTAGGATCCGAGTACGGATACATCGATGCCGCGAGAAAAGCCGGTGCCGGGATAGCGTCCCCCTGGATAGCCGGGGATGTATTCGACATCCACCTCGAGGGTGGTTTCGAGCGGGCGCACGGTTGCTGTCCGCCAGTCTTTGTCAAAGTCGGAGAGGATGAAGAACGGGCCCATGGCTGCAGGGAGCATGGAGATGATGGGCTGGGTGAGCATTTGGCGAACGGGCTCGAAGTGCTTCACTTCGGCGATGGCGCGGAACTCCGGTTTTTTCGGATTCTTCCAGGCAAGTGAAGTCAGGCGCTGGCCGCCCATGGTGTTGACGGTGTAGCTGGTGGCCGTGACCTCGACCGAAGCCATCTCCTTGGCAAAGCCCCAGAAGAAGAGACCTCCGAGGGTTGCCCACAAGTTGTCAAGATAGAGCTTGGGCATGAAATAGTAAGGGCCTGGGACTCCTGCAGTAATGGACCCCTTGGAGATATAGGCGAAAGGTACGCCGACGCTGTGCTCATGGTAGGTCATGTTAGGGAGCAGAGTGGGAATCGACATCTGCGCACGGAACATGTCGTGAAAGAAGAGGATGACGGGGTGCGTACCGGCTGGGGTTACCTGTTGCTCGCCGAGTTCGAGGCCTGCGGGAAGCAGGTCGAGAACACGATCGGTAGGCAGTGCAAGCGTTACGCCGCGCATGGTTCCGTTGCCGTTGAGGTTGATGGCGGCGAAGGGGTTGGAAGGAGTCATCGTGTTACCTCGCTAGCAGACGGGGGTTGCGAATTTCCGGGGGTGTAAACCATGCGCATTTTCGTTCTCGGAGCCACGGGGCATTTGGGACAGGCTGTTGTGCGCCACGCCATGTCGCGCGGCCACGCTGTGAGCGCAGCTACCCGGCAGGACGATCCCGCAGCCCTGCGCGGACTTAAGGTAAGGATAGTACGGATGGACGGCGAATACAGAAGATTGAGAGAAGCGTCTGCCGGCCACGATGTGCTTGTCGATGCCGCAGCGCCGTATCCCCTTGAGCCATGCGTGCCGGGCAGCGCCCAATGGCGCGCAGCAGTGAATGGAGCGGTTGCGCGCACCCGGCGGGTGGTTGAGGCCGCAGGATGGAACGGGTTTCGGCTGGCATTCATCAGCTCATTTACCACGCTCGCGCGCCGCGAATCGGCAGTCGCTGCAATGGAGAGAAAATGGCGATGGTCGGTATATCCGTACTTTGAAGCAAAGGCAGCGATGGAGCGGGTGGTGTTGGCAGCGGCGCGCGAAGGGCTGCCCGCCGTCATTGTGAATCCGGCGGCCTGCCTGGGGCCATGGGAGTTTCGGGCGGAGAACTCGAGCCTGGTGCGCCTGGTGCTGGCGCGGCGGCTGCCGCTGATGATGGACCAGACGCTGAGCGTGGTGGATGTGCGCGATGTGGCGGAAGCGATTGCAGAAGCGCTGGCGCGGGAGCTGTTCGGACGGCCCATCGCGCTTGCGGGGCACAACGTGACGCTGGTGGAGTTGGCGCGGCAGATCCTGGAGCTGGATGGAGCAGGCGGCCACGCACCGGTTGCTTGCAACGCAAGCCTGGCAGCCATGGCAGCATTCTGGACTGCGGTTTCGCATGCTGCGTGGAACCAGGCGACACCCGACCCGTGGCGAGCCGTACCGCTTGCGGCCGACGGTTTCGCGATGCTTCCCTCACCTGAACAAATCTCGCTGGGACTCAAACTTTTCTCCTTGCGCGAGACACTGCGCGACGCGGTCGGCTTCCACCGGAGTCGCTGGGCGGCTTGAGTTTGGGCTTGCCGGGAATCCGAAATTCGACATTTCTTCCGTAGTACCAGTCCTCGTCCCAGGAAAGTGAAAGTGGCAGCAGTTCATTCGATCGGCTACCGACAGAATCACGACGGATGCAGAAGTCGGGCTTCTGATAAGCGCGGGAGAGCTTGTTCAGAAAAGCTTCCTTCTGCGCATCGCAGAGGCTGCGAGCCAGTTGGACCATGTGGCGGAACTCTTCAGAGTGCTGCTTGGCCCACGTCATCCACTCCCCGGTTTGCCGCACGGCCCCTTTGGGCATGGGTTTGAGATCGAGCTCCTTGATCATAATCCGGAGACGTGCTTGATTGGCGCGCACACTGGCATCGAGATTGTTGGTTGCGGAAGGCTCGCCCTGGATGGGGAGATGGCTGATGGCGGCGAGAACACGAAGGAGATCGTGGCCGACCGCGGCGAGTTGGCTGTCAGTGGGCGCCTTCTTTCCAAGGTCGGTGTACGTGCGTTTGAAATCAGGCTGGTCGAGAATGATCGCGGCAGCGAGCGCCTTGACGCAGGTGTCCAATTCCAGGCGCAGGCGGGTGAATTGTTCCTGCGAAAGGATGATGGTTTCAATCTGGTCGCGCCAGCGCTCGCTGGTGTTGGCGGGACGCTCCGCGCCGAGGCGCGCGATGGCAGCGGGAATGTCTTTCACAAACGCGTTGATGTCCTGCAACGGGCTGGCAACCGCGCCTGGGCGCGCAGCGAGTTCGTTGTTCACCTGGCGGAAGAGAACCGAATCGGCAAAAGCGGTGGTTTTCCCGCTGACCGGCAATGCGCTGAAGGCCGTGACGAGCGTCCTGCGCCCCGCGCGCCATTTGGCATCGGGGTCTATGTTGCCCCACTCGCGGGAGAGCACAGACTCGATCACGCTTTGCGCATCGATTTTGCCGAGCGCGTCGCGGGCTTGGGCTTTGCTGAAGGCTGGCAGGTTTTTCTCCTCACGTTCGGCAGCCGTCATGCCGAGCCTTTGCGCGGCCTGGAGCATGATGGCGCTCATGCGGCAGGGATCCATCTCGTCCTGAAGCTTTTCGGCCTCGAAGTCGGCGGTGATGGGCTGGGCTCCCTCTTCGTTGCTCAGAAGCGTGGAGAAGGCAGCTTTGCTGTCGATGTTCCACTCCGCGCCTGTGGCGCGCCAAGTGAGGCGCTCGGCTAGAGGCTCATGGAGCGCGGCGCGGATGTAGAAGGGCCGCACCGGCTGCACGGTGCTGACGATTCCCGATGAGCTGGCCGGCAGCTTTGTCGCCACCAGTCCAAGCTGATCGACAATGTCAAGGCTGGGGTAGTCGTGAATGTGAACGATGAGTGTGTCTTCAATCTCGGCAAGGTCGTAGAGCTCAGTGATGAGGCGAGGCACGCGAACCAGGGACTGATAGCAGGCCTTGTCAGGATCGGCAACATCGCGAAACTGCTTGAGAGAGTAAGCAGCGATGGGCATCTGGTTGCCGAGAATCTCCAGGGCCAGGGCGCGGCCGATCTTGAGGTCCCCAGGCGCCTGGGCTTTGATACCTTTCTTTTCCAGGAGCTCGGCGCGCAGGCTCTCAGACCATCTCCAGGCTGCATCGGGCCCATCGCCCAGGCCCGCATCCGGATCGCCCTGACTGATCTCGATGATGGGCTGGACGGTGGCCTTCTGGGCCTGGCCAAATGCGGACCATACCTCGGTTTCGAGAAGCAGGAGCGACTGCAGTGGATCGGTGGTGGAATTCTCCTGATCGCTCAACCAGACGCTGGCGGGGCGGCAGAAGTTGGCCACTGTGGCCTGAAATCCCTGCACCTCCAACCGGGCGATAGCGGCGATGCAGTTATCAACGAAGCTGAAAGCGGGAACCACGCCGATGCCTGCGATATTCCATTTTCCATTCTTGTCTTTTCGCTGAAATTCCACCGGGATCATGAAGGAGAGCTGATACTTTGTCCAGTTCCCGACGTTGTTGGTGTCGGAGGCGACGGAACCGAAGCTGCTAACGATGAGGTAGACATAGGCCAAATCCCCATCCGTGCCGGATTCGTCATCGTCAACGGTGTCACTGGGCAGATCGATAGGCGAGCGGCGCGACCAGACTTTGAATCTGATCGCCTCTTTTTTGCCCTTAAGGTCCCGCATAGGGCTTTCGAGGGGGCGATTGATGTAGGCGTCGATATAGGCTTTCAGTTTGGCCCGCTCTGCAAGAAGAGGCAGCACGCGCACGGTGGTGTCAGGGAACTCGAAAGGACCGGCGATTTCGTCGATGGCCGTAGTGACGGTGGAGTTGAATTGTGGCGATTCGGCCGGGCCGGCCGGCGGCTCCGGGTCAAACTTAACGCCCGCCGCATCCTTCCAGATGCCGTCATTGATTCGCCAGGCAAGGTTGACGCCGGCATCGTATTTGACATCGACGTCCAGCCAGAATGGAACCACAGGCTTCAGCTCGTTCACGTTGCATTCCGGGCCTGCCCACGTGCGATGCACCTCAAGCCCGAGCGTGCGGACGATGGGCAGGGAGGGGTAATCGTAGAGCTTGATGGAGTGGCCGCCACTCAGGTCGCCAAACAGAATGCCGTACTCGCCGAGCAGTCCGCCGCCGTTGAAGGCCTTGATCTCCATGCAGCCGTTCGTGAGGGCTTGATAACAGATCTCCGACGGCCTGTTGGAGCGGCGAAACTGCTTAAGGTTGATGGAGTTCTGGACGAAGCCGTTGCCGCCCGGGGCAAACCAGGGCATCATGCGCGCGAGCATGGACTGGAGGACTCCCGGATCCATGGGATTGACCGCCGAAATCCGCATCGACTGCGCGAGCCAGGTAGCGTCACGGCCGAACCCCGCGGCTGCTTTGGCAAGATTGGAGGCTATTTTCCACGGCATGATTGCGGCGGAGGGGTCAATGGGCATCTGCAGACCCGAGGCAATGTCCCGATCGATCTCAAGGAAGACGCGGGACTGCATGTTTTTGCCGGCATAGGCTTGCGGAAAGACGTCCGTGGCAATGCTGGCCAGAGTCACGGGCGCATTGGGGTTGTGAATCCAGGCGCTCGAATTCTGCTGGATGGTCGCGAGAACTTTGGGAAATCCATAGACGGTGCGCCCCAGCGGCACGGAGAAACTGTCGTCCACAAAGACGTACGGGGTCAGTACGGCCCAGTCGTGAAAGACCCACTGGCCCTCGACGAGCTTGTACCACTCGACGGGGATCATGAAGAAGACTTCAATCTGCGCGAACCATCCGATGCGGGCGATGGCTTCAGTGACCTGGCCGTAGTCCAGCACCATCATGAAGACGTAAGGCATGGGAGCGCGGAAGTACCCCGCCTGGTGGGGAACGAAGTTGACCAGCCCGTCGCAGACGCGCTGCAGTGTGTCGAGTTGCGCGCGCAGCGGAAAGACGCGGGTCGACATCCCGTTGAAGACAAACGGAGGCTTGATCGGCAGCGCGTTGTCTGTGAGCAGGGGCAGTGCGCGGGTGAACTCCTGGGCGGTTTTAGGGCGTTCGCTCATTGTCAGTTCCTCTCGATGACCCAAGCCGGGAGAGCTTCCAGGAATCGCTTGTCGCGCGAGTCCGGAAGATGTCCGTACAGGTGGTTGAATTCGTACCTGGCGGCGCCGGCCAGGCCATGAGCGACTTCGCGGGCATAGTCAATCGAGCCATAGTGGTCCATCCGCCGGCGCACCCATGCCACGTTATGGTCAGTGCGACTCTCCCGTGGCTGTCCCAGCATGGAGCAGATGCGTTTGCGCTCCGATGGAGTGGCATGGTCGAGAAGGTGAATGAGCATAAGGGTGCGTTTGCCTTCACGGATGTCGCCGCCCAGTTCCTTCCCATAGGCTTCGGGGTCGCCTTTCAGGTTGAGCAGATCGTCCTGAATCTGGAAAGCGGCGCCAAGGAAAAATCCGAAGCGGATGCAGTGGTCGAGATCGATAGCGCCTCCGCTACCGATGAGAACACCCACGCGGCTGGGATGAATGGTAGCCAGCCAGCAGGTCTTCTTGAGCACCATCTCCAGGTAGTCCTTTTCGCAGACCGTGTTGACGTTGTCGCGCCTCCAGCCAAGTTCGAATGCCTGGCCCTCGGCGGACTCACGCGCCATGCGCTCGGTCTCTTCAAGGATGCGCAGCGAAATCTCAGAGCCGAGGACGTTGCGATTATCGAGCAGGGGACGCAAAGCCAACAGGCAAAGCATATCGCCGACGTTGATTGCAATCGGCACACCCTGTGTGACGTGCATGGCGGGTTTGCCGCGGCGCTGCTCGCTTTCATCTTCGACATCGTCATGGATGAGCATGGCGTTGTGGAGCATCTCGATGGAGACCGCGGTTCGCAGCGCGAGTTCCATGGGAGTGCCGAAGGCGCGGGCGGTGGCGATACAGAGGCTGGGACGAAACGACCGGCCGCCACGGCGCGGATAGTCGGCCGCCAGATCGTAGAGGTAGCGGCGCGGTTCCACGGAAGGCAGATATTGGAAAAGCAGCGCACGGGTTGCATCGCCATACTCGCGCAACACCGATGACACCAGGTTTCCATCAGGCGTTTTCATAGGCACATTTGCTTACTGCGCAATCAGCTAAGGACGACCGTCAGTTCCCCTGCAATGCTTCCATCTGCCTTCTTCAGGATGTATCCGTGATAGCGGCCGGCCGGCTGCTTGTCTCGAACTTTGATCGAGATCTGAATCACGCCGCCTTCGCGGGAGATTTCGACAGGGCCAATGGGCGCGGCCTTCGATGTTTCGGCGCGCAACGGTTCGGAAGCCAGCCCGAGGAGTCCAAGGCCAGGATGTAGATGGGCGGTTACCTCGACGGGGCGCGAGGAGGAAACCTTCACCGAGACTTTGGGCGGTGCCGCGTCCTGCTGCGCGAGGAAGGGGTTCATTCCAGCGGGCGGCCAGCCTCCCGGAGCCAAGGAAGAAATTGCCTGGGTCCAAACCCGCATGGCCATCATCCACGGTTCTGTCAGCATGGCAAGCGGGTTTGCGGAGTTGAACGGGTTGGAGTTGGTGGACGGAGGGGCATTGAATCCGCCGGGGAAGCCTGGGCGTTCGTCGCTCATATAGCCTCTTCTGTTGGAATTGTTGAAAATGCCGCGGGCTGCATCCTGTCCGCGGCGCATGTATTCATCGATCAGAGCGTATGCGGTGCTTACGCCATTCTCGAGTGCGCCGCAGACTGCAGTGCCGACAGCTGCAACCGGGTTGCGCGCAGCGGTACTGTCGTGAGCCGGAACCGCGCTCGGCGAAGGTGGCGCCACCATGGGGTTGCGCACCGGGGCACTCTGTTTTGGCTGCGCACGTTTCAGACGTGAAGACCGGGGTTTCATCAACGCACCTCAGGGATGGTCATACCCAACAATTTCACAGATACCCGGCCTTCCGGAAATCGCATGGGCTGCCAGAAGACCGGACATTACTGCGGATTCGATACAGCCGGAGTCGAGGCCCGTGGCTGTCCAATCGCCCGCAATGGTTAGATTGTCAAAGCTCATGTCGAGCGGCGAGAGGCGATGGACGATGCTTCCCGGCAAGGACTGGATGTAACGGTCCGTTGGGTTCACGTTGGCGGCCCAGTACTGCGATTCAAACTGTTCCGGGCCCGGTGGTTTTGACCGGGCGCGCTTTGCGCCGGGCGTTCGAGCCGGCTTGTTGCCGTCGGCCAGAATCTCCCAGCGGAAGCTGCCATTGTGGACTGCCTGCGGCCACAGCGCCTCTGCGCCGGTGTCGAGGAAGTGAATGGCGTTGCTGCGCACCACTTCTTTTTGCTCGCGATGGAACGATTCGGTGACGGCGCCTCCGTCATTGGCGGCATCCGGCAAAACGCTGCAGAAGTAGGCGATTGAGCGTACGGGATGCTTCCAGGATTCCTCGGGAATGAGATGGCTCATCTCTGCCCAGGTGTCAAACGGCTCTACGAAGCCGGAGAGGTTTGCCGGCGGAAATTTCCATCCCAGTTCGGCGGTGCTCTCGCGCATCCACAACTGAAAGGCTTGCGTGGGAACAGTCTTGACGTGCTGAACCATATGACGCCAGCGCGGTTCGCGATCGATGAGCTCGCTGGCGACTTCGGGGAGGGCTCCGACGCTGACGCCGAGAACCACGAAATCGAAGTCGCGGCCGACCTTGAGATGCTTCACGCCAGTGCGTCGCTTTTCCCAGGCCGACTCAAAAGCGCGCCCGGCGCGGGACATAGCGCTGCCGTTAACAAGCTGCGAATAGTCGGGCTGGGAGGGCCAGCTAGGCAGGTTGTGGACATCGACCAGAGGCTGGTACTCTCCACCCCCGGCGACACGAGCCTGCACATCGAATTCGAGAGTCTCTACAAACGGGGGCTGGCCGGCCTTAATGGATGAGAGGCCCACGTTGCGGAGGCGATGAAAGAACTCGAAGCGCACACCACGCTGTTTGAGAACCTGGTAGAGCGGGGCGAAGACGACATCGCCCATGCCGGCATTCATGCGCCAGAACAGCGAACCGCGATAAGTGAAAAACATGCGCATGGCGCCGCGCAGTGCGACCCCAGCGGCAAGCCGCGGCCGGTGGATGTCGCCGTCTTCAAATGCGAAGACCAGATCGTAAATGCCGCGCATAAAGCCGGAGGCGAGCGACTGCTCTGCGGCACCGTTCATGCGCAGCCACTCGCGCCAGTCGTAGTCGTTGATGGCGTCAAAGCCGCGCGGGTCTGCGGCCAGGCCGAAGCGGATGGAGCCGCGCAGGATGGCGAGAATGATGTCGATGACCTGCCATACGCGTCGCAATTCGCGGTCCCCTTCGACAAGCGTGGCGAGGCGGCGGCGCGCGGCGACGGATAGACTTTCAAGCAGCTGCGCAAACGGCGAGCCGATGCCGGAGATGACCTGCGGAAAAAGTAGATCGGCAGCCTGACGGAGAAGCTGGCTGGCCTCAAGGATGGCGGCGGTAGTGGCAAGCTGACCGTAGCGCAGCAATGCGGTGATGGAGGAAAGCAGCGCGTCGGGCCCGGAAGCAGCGGAGGCGGGTGCGGGTTCCGCGCCGGGTTTGGTTTCCATGGCGCCGGCGGAGCGGAGTAGTTCGACCACAAGCATGAGCGCCTGGCGTAGATAAGCGGTTACGGTCAGCGGATCGCCTGTTGCTGGATCGCCAGGCTCACCCTTGCCGGGCGGAAAATGCGCCATCCAGAACTCCCAGCCATCCTGGTTGCGATCTGCGACGCCCACATCGGGGGCCGGCATGAAAGCCTCACGCCAGCTGGCAAAACGGGAGTTTGGAAAGTATTGGTTGCGCTCGGCATAGCACTCCCGCATCAGGCGGAAGGCATTTTCGTAGAAGCCCATCCAGAGATGCAGCCCGTGTTCTTCAATACGCCCGGCCACGCCACGCCCTGAGGCGCCTTTGCCGCCCAGCCGCCATCCCATCTGATAAACGGTAACCTCGTAGCGGCCGTTGAGTTCGGGGCGCGTGAGTTCAAAGGCCGCGGTGAGCGCCGCACAGCCGCCGCCGATGACTGCAACGCGAATCGGATCCTCGGAAGGTGTCATCAGCCTGAGCTCCGGGTGACCCAGGAGGCTGGGCGCGGAAGATTGTCGGGCAGCCTGGTCGCCAAATCACCGACCGCATCGGCGATCTGACTTGGTACGAGTCCCAGTGCGGTGCTTAAATCGGCGCCCCGGAGGTCGGCGCGGCGGAGGAATGTGCATGCCAGGCTGGCATCGCGCAAATCGGCGCCGGACAGATCGGCGGAGAACAGATCGGCGCCGTCAATTCTTGCCGACCGAAGGTCGGAGCCGCGAAGGTTGGTCTTGCGCATGATTGCCCTTTCGAGGATGGCGCCCTCAAGATTGGCGCGTTGAAAATCGGAGTTCAGTAGGAAGGCCCGGTGCAGGTCGACGCGAGCCAGCTGGGCCTCCGCAAGCAGAGCGCCGTTGAGCATGACAACGCCGGGATTCTGGCCGCGAAACGCGTTCCAGCGATCAGTGCCGGATTCCAGCAGCTGAATGAGTTCCTTCTTGTAAACCAAATAGCCCCCATTTTTCACTTCGGGGAATCGAAATCCTCGAGGACTAATCGAGCATTATCAGGAAAGTAACCGTTACGTCAAACAAATTCGCGCAAAGCGCAATAGCAGGATGCGGCTACGCGCGGTGCGCCGAGAGGCCCAGGCGGGATATGAGCTGCACAAAGGCAGGCGCGTTGTGCAAAACGTCGTAGCGTGGATCGACGTTGACCCACACCAGCTGGCGAATGCGCTTTTCATAGGAGTCTTCGAGGCAGTCGATCGCGGCATCGTGGTTTCCGAGCCCAACATGAACCAGAGCAGCGCTCAGCGGTGAAACCCACGCCTGACCCGCCTGCCGATGCAATTCCTCGAGGGTGGCAAGGGCAAGATCGCGGCGGCCCATGCGCGCATGGCAATAACCGACCTCAGCCAGTCCCGCGGGAATCTGCCCCATCACTTGCAAGGCGCGCTGAAAGCATTGGAGGGCCTCGTCATCCCGGCCCTGCTCGAGGAGCACGCGACCGAGCGACCAGTGCGCGTGTCCGAATTCAGGGTTTGTGTGGAGGGTCCCGCGCAGCGTCTCCGCAGCCTCATCCCATCGCCGCATTCTGTAGAGACAGCCGCCGACTGCGGTGTGCACAATGGGAGATAGAGGGTCAAGGCGGAGAGCTTGATGAAGCTCGCGCAGCGCGTCTTCGAGGTGGCCGCGCGGGGTGAGGAAGTCCAATCCGTAGTGGAAATGTACCGAAGCCAGGCCGGCTCCGGCGGCTATGGCTCGATTGAAAGTGTTGCCGGCAGCGGTCCAATCCCAATCCCAGCCCGCTTGCGTGATAGCCAGATTGCACAGACCGGCGACGGAGTCGGGTTGCAGCCGCAGCGCTGAGGCGAGGGCAGATCGGACGGCGGGCACCGCTTCAGAGGCCGGCTCGAGCCCGTACCAGTCAAGCCGCATGTGCGTCTCGGCGATTCCGATCAAAGCCGGAGCGAATGTGGGATCGGTGGCCGACGCGCGGAGGAACAGATCGAGAGCCTGCTTGAATCCCTCCGGCGTTTCATGATTGAAAGCAAATCTCCCCTGCAGATAAAGATTGTATGCATCGGAGGAGGGCATGTTCCGTGCCGCTTCGAGTCCGGGAAATCTCGCTCCCAATTGCACGCGTAGTTTTTCCAGCACCGCGGCGGTCAATTCGTCCTGGAGCGCAAACAGATCGGTCACTTGCGAATCAAAGCGCTGGGACCAGATTTGATACCCCTCGTTCGTCTGGCTTAATTGCATGGTCAGACGAAGGCTGCTCCCTGAGCGGCGAAGGCTGCCATGCACAAGAAGGCTGGCCCCCAGGCGACGGCCGGTCTCTCGCACGTCCGAGCTGGTTCCCTTGCACTGGAACGAGGAGCTGCGCGAGACTACGCGCAGACCTTCAATCTGCGTGAGGCCGTTGATCAGCTCCTCAGCCAGTCCGTCGCAAATGTATTCGTTTTCCGGGTCGGGGCTGATATTGATCAACGGCAAAACTGCAATCGTCCGCGTATCGGCGGCTGGGGCCGGCTCTGAGCTGGGAGTGGTATTGACCCATGTGGCGTTTAAATCCGTCAGCATCTCACGGATCGACTGGTATCGGTCGGTCACCTTCTTTGCCAGGGCGCGGCGTACCACCATCTCAATCGATGCGGGGATTTCCGGCCTGGCATCGCGCATTGGGTCGGGATCGACCATCTGCATGGCATACAACAGGGCGACCGCATTGACGCCACGGAAAGGCAACCTGCCGGTAAGCAATTGGTAGAGGATCACTCCAAATGAGAAAACATCGGCGCGCTCATCCACGTCTTCGCCACGGGCCTGCTCCGGCGCCATGTAGCCCATGGTGCCCACGGTGAGGCCACCGAAGAAGCTCATGGCCTGCGTTTCGGCATCAGGGGAATACGGCCGTGAGACCCTGGCTACGCCGAAGTCGAGAATTTTGATCTGCCCATCGTCACGGACCAGAATGTTTGCCGGCTTCAAATCCCGGTGGACAACTCCTGCCGCATGCGCAGCCGCGATGGCATCGCAAATTGCGGCAGCCATGGAAACTGCGCGCTCGATGGCCAGGCCGCCGTCCGGGATCAACTGCTGAAGCGGCCGACCCTGAACGAATTCCATCACGATGCAAGTGGTGCCGCCGTGGAAGAGAATGTCGTAAATCGTTACGATGCCGGGATGATTGAGCGAGGAGGTCAGCTGCGCTTCACGCAAGAGCGCCGCCTCCAGCACGGGGCTGGAAGCCTTGGCAGGAATGATCTTGATGGCGACATTGCGTTCGAGACGAGTGTCGCGCGCCTTATAGACGACTCCCATGCCCCCGGATCCGATATGCTCTTCAATCCGGTAGGGCCCCAGCAGGGTCCCGACAGAGAGCTGTTCCGCGCTCATGCCGCTCTCTTCAAAGATTGCCGCGGGGCGGAATCGGCAGTGGGAGAAGCCGGAGGGAATTGCGTGGTGAGAAGTGGATCGGGAATTCGGGAGTGAAGGTTTCCTTCATCGCCGTGGAATCGTTCGGCCTCCAGCTTCCTCTTGGCGCTGGGATCCCCTGCCAAAGCGGAATTCACTAACCTGCCAGGCAGAGCTCCCGGCTGCTCTCGGGCAGCCGCGGGCAGATCCGCGATCCGGGTCTGGCGCGCACGGGCCATATTTCTAGCATACAACTGCGATGCGACGTTTTTGTGCCTGCCATCGATTGAACGTCAGAGGCGATGCGTATACGCAGTGCACGGGGATCGGCATCTGAGGGTGGAGAAGAATGAGGCTCCGGGTGCATTGCCGGCCATGAGGAGATTGAGGCAGGACAGCGAATTATTCGGCAAAGGTCCCGAGCGAGCGGAACGGGTTCGACGGCGAGAATGGCTACCTGTATGGTGCTCAAGTCCGTTACAACGTGAGGCCGGATGTTCCTCTTGGGTCATGGAAGGTTGCATGGAAGAATGCACTCAAAATAGCCAAGGTCGAATGCCGGTGGCATGATCTGAGGCATACCTTCGTCTTCCGAATGGCTGAGAGCTTGGCGAGCGACGCGACAATCATGGCGCTGTCGGGCCACCTTAGCGTGAAGATGAAGGAACGCTACTCTCATGTTCGGGCGGAAGCGAAGCGGCAGGCCATTGCGACTCTTGATAGGCCATCCCTAACACTCCAGTGAGCCCGGCTCCTGCTTCCTCTCACGTCGCACGTCGGCGAGCTCTGCCTGCACTTCACAGCAGAGTCTTACCGCTTTGTACTCCCATTTTTCATGTAGGGTGGGCACAAAACTTGGCACATGTCGAGCCCGGTCGGTGAGACTCGATTCATATCTCATTGATTTTAATGGTAGGCGAGGCGGGAATCGAACCCACAACCCCCGGCTTAGAAGGCCGGTGCTCTATCCGATTGAGCTACTCGCCCATATCAATATTGTAGCTGCGAAGTGAACCCCGCGCGCGGCTCGGTTGCGGACGGCTCACCCGCGGCGACAGCCTGAAGGTAACGGACGACAGTATCTTCTGCCCAGTGGGTGACCCAGTGGCCGCCGGCGGAACGGCGCGCCAGAAACGCGCAGTGGCCGCCGTGGCGGGTCTCGACAAAACGGATGTGCGGGTTCGAGAGAATGCGCGCGCGGGTCTCGGGCGTGAGGCGGATGAAGGGATCGTCCGCGGCCGAGAGAATGAGCGTGGGCACGGCGATGCGGTCGACGACGCGGGCGCTGGCGGCGCGGTCGTAGTAGTCGTCGGCTGAGCGGAAGCCGCAGTGGGGCGCGACAATTTTGTGATCGAACTCGCGAATGGAGCGAATGGAGCCGATGCCGTCGATTTGATAGACGCCGGGAAAGAGCTCGGCTTTGCGGCGAAGGCGGCGCACCAGGCCGCGCAGGAAATGCCACTCGTAGATGCGGTTTGCCGGCTCGTGGAGAGCGTCTGCGCCGGTGGCGAGATCGATGGCCGGACAGACGGTGGCGACGGCCACAAGCGGCGGCCGGGCGCCCCACTCGCCGGCGAGCTTGAGCACCATATTGCCGCCCATGGAGTAGCCGACCAGCGCCACGCGTCCGAGCCCGAAGCGCGCGGCGAAGTGACTGACCACGGCGCCCACGTCCGCCGAGCGCCCGGAGTGATAGAGCGTGGGAGTGAGCCGATCGCTGCCGCCGCAGTTGCGCATGTTCATGCGGATAACGTTCATGCCGGCGGCGAAGGCGCGCGCGGCGATGCCCTTCATGTAGCGGGAATCGGAAGAGCCCTCCAGGCCGTGCACCAGCACTGCGGTCAGCCGCGCGGCGCGCTCCGGCTCAGGCTGCCAATGGCAGTGGCAGAGCACGCGGCTCGCATCGGCGGCATCGACTTCGACGGTTTCAGCCATAGCGGGCAGGAGAAACGCGGGCCGGGGAAGAAAGTTGCCGGCGATGGTCTGCAGATGGCCGTTCGCGAGCCATGGATGGGGTTCGAAGGCAGTCAGCCAGGCGGGAGGTTCCGCGGTTGCGGGCGGAGAAGAGGGAACGGGCGTCAGGGAGGAAGGCACGACGGATGAAGAAGCGAAACCCTCGTGTTCCATAGATTCAGGATAGATGAATTTCGAGTTTCGGACCGCTTTCTCCGCATGCGCTCGGAATAGGGCGAGAGGAGGCATCCATATTATCCGCTTTGCGTGCTGACCCACCGAAGGGCCAAGGCGCGGTTCGAACCTGTGGCCGATCCCGGTTTCCACCCTACGGTGGAGGAAAACCCCGAGAGATCCACGGAAATTGAACCAAAATTCGACCGGATCGACCATCATGGACCGCCCATGACAACCCGGCTCGCGGCTTAGCGCATGCCGGCAAATCTTTCCCAGGGTAAACGTATACCTAGAAGAAAACAAAAGGGTTAAGCGCGGAGGGCGCGGAGAGTGCAGAGCCAGATTAGCCATACGATGTGTCCGCTGCGGGTCCGATTGCCAAATAAATCGCTTTTCTATTGGGCAAAAATGAATTTTTCGTGTTGACAGCCGTGCCGATTGCCGTTTATAGTTCGCACCGCTGGCAGTAACCAGCGTTTTACAAACTTGAAAGGCGTGCCCGATGTGTGCAATCCCGCGCATCGTGCTCTGCCTAGGAGGCAACATGTTGCAAAGTAACTGGCGTTGGATCTCCTGGAGAACGGCCTGTTTGGCGTTGTTCCTGGCGATTCTGTGCTTGAGCGTGCCGTACGTTGGACATGCTCAGGTGACGGCAACGCTGACCGGAACGGTCCAAGACTCGACCGGCGGCGTCATTCCAAACGCAAAAGTCACACTGACCAACGAAGCAACGCAGGAGGGCCGCACCGAGACGACGAATGGAGCCGGCCTCTATGCGTTCCCGTCGTTGGTACCTGGTATCTACGACATCAAGGCATCCGCAAAGGGCTTTGAGGCCAAGGTCGTCACCGGCATCGTGCTGAACGCCGGCGACTCCAAGACGGTTCCCTCCCTCTCTCTGACGGTGGGCGCTGAAACTCTGACCGTAACGGTCTCCGCTACGGAAGAGATGATTCCCGTCGAGAACGGCGCACACACCGACGTTCTCACCTCCAAGGATATTGACACTCTGGCGCTCGAAGGCCGCGATGCCTCCGAACTGCTCAGAGTCCTGCCCGGCACGGTCACTGCGTCCGGCGGCCTCAACCAGACCGCTCCCATGTTCAGCGACCTTACGGTCACGGTCGATGAAGGTGCCGAAGGCGACGGCATGTGGACCAACGGCTCGATCTACCGCGGCGGCGAGTCGATCCTGGTGGACGGCGCGGAAACCATCGACATCGGCAACATGGCCCAGTCGCTGGTGGTCGTCCCTCCTGAGATGACTTCGCAAGTCTCCGTGCAGTCCTCGAACATGAGCGCCGACCAGCCCTTCGGGCCGGTCGTCATCAGCACCCTCAGCAAGTACGGCGGCGCCAACTTCCACGGCGAAGGCTATTTCGACGCGCGTAACAACGTGTTGAACGCCAACGGCTGGCAACAGAAGGCTGGCGGCCAAGCGTTGGGTCCGCAGCACTACTACTATCCCGGCGGCAACGCAGGCGGACCGGTTCCAGGGACACACAAGCACCTGATGTTCTGGGGCGGCTACGAGAAGTGGCTGCAAAACCTGGGCAATGGCAGCGTTGCGACATCCTACATCCCCACCCCGGCGATGCTCAATGGCGATTTCTCCACGGACGACGCCGGCAACAATGGCATTTGTCCCAATGGGTTCTACGCAGGTGCGGCCCCGGGCGGCCCTGGCAAAGGTGCGTGGTGCAGTGACCTGGGCGGCACGATTCTCGCCAACGGAACGACTACGGCGACACTGCCGACCCTAGCTGCAAGTGGAACAGACGCCGGCCAGAAGTTTCCTGCCGGGTTCATCGATCCTGGATCAGCGGCCATGGCCAGCCTCTGGCCCAAGGCGACCAGCACGACTCCGTTGAGCGTCTGCGGCGGATGCAACTACTACTTCCCGGTTCCGAATCAACCAAACGGTTGGATCTATCGTTTCCGCATCGACTATCAACTGGGCGACAACACGAAGATCTACGGCAGCATGGAGCAGGCCTACGCTATCAACCTGGCCGGCAACGTCGGCTCGCACCTTTACTGGACGCCGGGCAACTCCGTGCCGTATCCAGGCGGCGCAGAGATCGAGTCCGACAAGGGCAAGGTTCTGGCCGGTCATATCGTCCACAACTTCAGCTCCACAACCACCAACGACTTGATGGCGGCCTGGGCTTTTGGCAGCTATCCGTTCGTGACCCCGGATCCCTCGGCGGCGTACAAGAAGACGGTGGGCTACACCTACGGCAAGGTCTTTAACACCCCTTCTTTGAACATTCCCGCGTACAGCAGCAATGGATACACCCCAGATTTCTCGCAGGCTTCGATCTTCGAGAATCCTCCAGGGCAGTATGGCGTGAAGAAGGAAGCTCCGCAATTCGGCGATACCCTGACCAAGGTCTGGGGAACGCACACCATCAAAATCGGCGGATTCACGCAGACCACGGATAACTGGCAGAGCTCGTTCGGCTATTACCTGGACGGGAACCTTAGCTTCAACGCCGGGCAGAATCCGGACACCTACATGGTGCCGGGCGAAGGAGGGATGGTCCCATCAGTGGCCGAGGAAGGCTCGCCGAACAATCCCGTCGCCCAATGGGTCAGCGGCATTGCCTCGGGCTACAGCGAGAACAGCGCAGCTCCTATTGGAGATGTAGCCGAGCTCAACACGGCTGGATTCATCGACGACACCTTCAAGGCCACCAAGAAACTGACCCTGGAACTCGGCCTCCGCGTGGAGCACGTCGGCCACTGGTACGACCGCGACCACATTGGACTGGCCGTCTTCTACCCGAACCGCGTGCAGCAAGACTACGAAACGGGCAAATACGCTCCCGGATTCTACTGGCATGCCATCGATGCCGGCGTACCGCTCAGCGGCCAGCCCAATCGCTTTGCCTATGCCGATCCTCGTCTAGGCTTGTCCTACGACCTCTTCGGCACCGGCAACACCATCCTTCGCGGCGGCTGGGGCGTGTATCGCTTCGTGACCCAGGTCAATACCGTCGCCAACGGCGAGGCAGCGGGCACCGCGGCCTCCGTGTTGGGCTACGGCACGCCTGGCGGCAAGAACATCCAACTGCAGAACATCGGCAAGCTGGCTTATTCGGCCTGCCCGAACCCGCTTACTGGCTTGCTGCCGTCTTCCTGTGGCACTCAGGGCGGCCAGACCGGACTGGACGCGAGCAACTACGGCCAGCCCATGACCCAGGCCTACAACCTGACCATCGACCAGAGACTGAAGTGGAACACTCAGATCGAAGTTGCCTACGTGGGAAGCCAGAGCTCCCAGCTCGTGCAAATGGGCGAAGACATCTCGGCTAGCGACTTCAACGAATTGGCCAACGTCAACAAGATGCCGAAAGGCGCCTTGTTCACTCCCGATCCGAAGACCGGCGTGATCTCCACCAACCCGGAAAACGTCGGAACGAACCCAATGGGTCTCGGCACTGCCGCTCCGTGGGGTGTTGCGACGGGGAACAACTATGCAGATTGGCACCCCTACGGCTATGCCTACGGCACCCAGTCGTTGGTCGTTGAGGAGAACACCGCGTATGCCAACTACAACGGTCTCCAGGTCTCCTGGATCAAGAGCACCGGACGCTTGACCTTCGACTTCAACGGCTCTTGGGCAAAGGCGCTGGGTACGACCCTGCAAGCAGACCCGTACAGAGAGGGTGGGAACTACGGCCCCACGGCCCAGGACCGGCCCTTCGTCTTCAACTCCACCTACACCTACAACAGCGGCACGCTCCATATGGGGAACGCGGCGCTGAACATCCTGGGCAGCGGCTGGACCGTCTCCGGCATCTCCACCTGGCAGGCAGGCGGCTACGTTCCTGCTGAGCTGGGCAACGGCGTGCCGAACTTCGGTTTGGGCACCCAGTACGCAAGCGGTATGCCGCCAGACACAAACGGCGCGTCCTGCTACTCGTCGGGCAGCTACGTTTTGGCCAACTGCAGCCTGGCGTCGGACGCAGGCGTCACCACCGGCATCTCGCAGAAGTCATACTTCGGCACGGACGAGTCGGGTCTCCCGATCATACCCGTGCTGACCTGCAATCCAACCAAGGGCCTGGCCACACACCAGATCCTGAACGGAACCTGCTTCAACGCTCCGGCATTGTCGTTCAACGGTCTGGCATCCTCGACCGGGACGGTTCAAGCGGTCTCCGCACAAGGCGGCCAGGCCTTCCCGTACATGAGGACCACGCCGTACTTCGACAACGATCTGGCAATCTACAGGACGATCAACATTCACGAAAGCCAGAATGTCCAGCTCCGCTTGAGCGCGTTCGACTGGCTCAACCATTCACTGCTGACGTTCTCCGGCGGCAGCTACTACACCGTGAACTACAACCAGAATTACGCGACCAGGGCGATTACGCCGAACTACACCACGGGCGCTACCGGCTTCGGTTACATGGCCGACAGGTCGGCACTACCCTACGCCAGGGTCCTCGAACTGGATCTGAAGTACAACTTCTAGTTCAGTTCCTGAACCACAGCGGGAGGCGGGCTCAACAGCCGCCTCCCGCTTTTTCTTTGCCTTCTTTCCGGTCCCGCCGCGGCCGGGAGCTCGATCTCCCCATGCGCGTGCGGGGATACGTCTCAGGGCAATCGCATGAGCGAAGGAATCCGGAGAGAATTTCTTTGAAAGGGCACGGCTTCAGCCGTGCCGCAAGTTCCGGAAAATGAGTGTGGGCTTTAGCCCCTGGGGCATGTTCTCTCACGATCAGCCGCAAATTCGGCCATTTCCCGCAGCCCGTTTAGGCTCCGCGGGATGGGATTGAGCCGGCAAAAAAACATCCCTCAGCGGCTAAAGCCGGGGCTGTTTTAGCTTACTCATCGGCACGGCTGAAGCCGTGCCCTTTCAAATCCCGTTGCTTCCGATGGTTCACTGTCTTCGTGCAATTGTCCGCAGGGTTCCGCTTGGCGCCCTCCAAACCCGTTTCCCCTGTGACAAAATGAAAACATCCGCGACCTCTTGGAGGGAATCGGGAATGCGATGCCGGCAGGCCAACCTCGTCAGTTTTGGAGCCGTTGTTTTCGGCCTTCTGGCTCAGCTTTTGTCCCCTGCGCAGGCGCAGCCGCGGCCGCAGAATGCAAACGCAGATGGCTCTTCTCTTCAGAGCCTCTACGATGCCGCCCTGCGTTTCCAGAAGGCGGGCGATCTGGATGGCGCCGCGGGGCAATACCGCGCGTTTCTTGCTGCCGCCCTTGACGAACTCGCCAACGGCCGATCCTGGACTGGAGATTCCGCCAAAGCCTCTTCGCTCTTCGAGGAAGCATTGGCGCTGACTCCCGCGTCACCATCCCTCGAACTGGATTACGCCAGAGCTGCATCGCGAGCCGGAGACTTCGATCATGCGGAGACGCTGGCCAGAGGGCTTCTGAATCAGGACGCGCTCGATCCCAGCCTGCAGGCGCAGGCCCACGAGATTCTGGGGCTCACGCTGCGCAGAATGTTCCGCGACCAGGATGCCAGGAAAGAGCTGGAAGCGGCAGTCGCGCTCGATCCCAATTTCACCAACCAATATGAACTCGCCGCGGTATGTCTGAGTATTGACGAAGAGAAATGCGCGGTACAGGCATTCGATTGGATCCAGGCGTCGAGTGCGGATACACCGGCGCTCCATATGACGATCGGACTGGCCTACGGGCATTCGGATTTTACATCGCGGGCCGTCGTGGAATTCAAGAGAGTCATCGCCGAAGATCCCAGCTACCCTGAAGCGCACTATTGCGTGGCAGCGGCCCTGCTGGCCGTCGGCGAAGATGAAAAGACGCTCGCGGAGGCCGAGGGCGAACTCAAGCAGGACCTCGCCATCTCGCCCAACGACTTCCTGGCCTATGCCGCACTGGGCAAGATCGCCGTGAGTTATCACCGGTACGCCGAGGCCGAGGGCTACCTGAAGCGAGCCATCGCGCTGAACGCCAAGAACCCCGATGCTTTTCTCTACATGGGGCAGATGGATTACGAGACTAACCGCCTAAGCGAGGCCGAGACCAATCTGCGCAAGGCGATCCAGCTTACCACCGACATTTCGCGCAATCATTATCAGATCCAGAAGGCGCACTTTCTGCTGGGGCGGATCCTGATGCAGCAGCACCGGGAAACCGAAGCGCACACGGAGATGCAGATCGCGCACACCTTCAACGACAAGGCGCTCAACGCGGACAAGAACAAGCTGGCCGCGATGCTGCCCGCGAACGGAGCGGGAAATGCCGGCTCCGATACTTCGGCTGGGCTTTCGCCGGCGTCCGCTGGGCAATCCGCCGACCCCGAGGCGACCAGAAAACAGAAGGCGCTCGAGGCCGAGCTCACGCCGCCCATTGCCGACAGCTACAACAACCTGGGCGCGATCGCGGCGTCCGAAGAGAAATACCCTGAAGCGCTCAAGTATTTCCAGCATGCGCGCGCCTGGCAGCCTGCGCTCGAGGGACTGGATTTGAACCTGGGCCGGGCCGCGTTCATGGCCGCCGATTTTGCGGAGGCGATTCCGCCCCTTACGCGTTATCTGCGTGCGCACCCGCAGGACGCGGCGTTTCGCGGTCCCCTGGCCATGAGCCAGTTCATGACCCACAATTACAGCGCGTGTCTCGCAGCGCTCAAGGGCGCGGGTGAGAGCGTGACATCCATTCCGCAGATGCAGTTTATCTACGCGGAATCGCTGGTGAAGACGGGCCAGGTGCAGTCAGGCCTCGCGCACCTCGAATCCCTGGAGAAGGCAGATCCCAGCGTTGCGGAAGTGCATCGCGGCATTGGGGAAGTGTATGCGCTTCGCCGCGATTGGCCGGATGCCTTCCGGGAACTGAACCAGGCCATCGCCCTGAAAGCGGACGATGCGGAGGCGCATTACGACCTGGGCACAGCCGATCTCGAAACCGGCGACACCACGGCGTCAATGGGGGAGTTGGAAGCCGCCGTGCGCCTCATGCCAACCGATGCGCGCTTTCATCGCGAGCTGGCTGTGGCCTACGAGCGCGACTTCAGGCCCGCGGACGCGGAAAGAGAACGCCAGGCAGCGCAGCAGCTCCAGGGCGCGCAAGCGCCAGCCCCAAAAACCGCACCCCCGGCCGCGAAGACTCCCAGCCGATGAAGCCAATGCCCGCGATCAGTGCGCGGCTGTGACCGCTGATTTCTTAAGCTGCGGCCGGATCTGATCGGCGGGGACAATTCCGTGGCCTTCTTCAACCGCGTAGAACTGGTCTGCTGCCAGGCTGCCGATGCGATCCACGGTTCCGGAAGGCCAGCGAATCTCCACGCTGTCGATTTTGCTGGCCGAGCCAAGGCCGAAGTGCACGCGCAGATCGTTTTGCGAAAGATAGCTTCCGCCGCTGTGAACCTCGTCGGTTTGGGTCATGCCTCCGGCAACGATCTTGACCCGCGCATTCAGCGCCAAGCGGTTGCTCTTGGTTCCGGCCAGCTCGAAACTCACCCAATGGCGTCCCGGTATTCCATGATTCCTTAAAATCATGGGGCTGCCATCCAGGTCTTCGATCACCACATCCATGTTGCCGTCGTTGAACAGATCGGCGACGGCCAGGCCGCGTCCCACGCGCTTTTCTTCGAGCACGGGGCCGGCCTGGTCGCTGGCATCGCAGAAATTCCCATTGCCAAGATTCATGCTGAGCTGCGTCGGCTGCCGGTAGCCCGGATCGGAGGGGATCATGTCCACCTGCGGATAAACATGGCCATTGGCGGTGATGAGATCGAGCCAGCCGTCGTTGTCCAGATCGACAAAGGCCGTTCCCCATTTCACCCAGGGTAGCGCCGCCATCGCCAGACCGGAAGGAAACGATACTTCCGTGAAGTTCCAATCGCCATCGTTGCGGTAGAGATCGGGATTTTCGTTCTCGAAGTTGTTGACAAACAGCGACGGACGCCCGGTGTGGTTATAGTCGCCCACCGCGATGCCCATCGATGCCTGTTCCGAGCCGTCGTTGCTCAGCGCGGTTCCGGACTCGTACCCGATCTCTTCGAATTTTCCATTGCCCAGATTCTTGTAAAGGTACTTCGGAGTGGAATCGTTGGTGATGTAGATATCGGGGCGGCCGGTGTTATTGAAGTCGGCCCAGATGACGCCCAGGCCATAGTAACCGTTCGGGTCGTCCACCCCAGCCTGCTTGGAGACATCGGTAAATGTTCCATCGCCGTTGTTATGGAAGAGAGCGTCGCCGGCGCCCTTCAATCCGCGCGGACCGCACTGCACATCGACGCCGCGATATTTGCAATACGATGTGCTGCCGAATTGCGGAAGGTCATTGAGGTGAAAATCCACATAGTTGGCCACCATCAGGTCGACGCGGCCATCGCCGTCGTATTCGCCGAAGGCCGCGCCCGCCGACCAGCGCCCATCGGCCACGCCGGCCTTCGCCGTCACGTCCGTAAACGTGCCGTCGCCGTTGTTGTGGTAAAGAATATTCCCGCCCATGCAGGTGATGTAGAGATCGGGCCAGCCGTCGTTGTCGTAGTCGCCGACCGCTCCGCCCATCGCCAGGCAAGGCTTGGTCAGCCCGGCGGCCTTGGTCACGTCGGTGAAGGTCCCGTCGCGATTATTGCGATAAAGCGCTCCCATCGCGGTCTTGCCGGCCAGCGCCTGGTCGATGGTCGGCGCGTTGGTGAAATAAATGTCGGGCCAGCCGTCGCGATCGTAGTCGAAGACAATCACGCCGCCGCTCATGGACTCGAAGATGTACTTCTTGTCCGGAGAAGACGCGTGCTGGAAGGTGACGCCGGATTTCGCCGTGACGTCTTCGAGCTGCGGAATCGGGCGATTCACGCACTTCGCGGATTTGGCGCCAGGCGGAGGCGGAGCCGTCAGGGGATGGCCCATGCCTTGCGCGTGCATTCTGCCGCTCGCCAAAGCGAGAAGGACAACGGCGCTGGCGAGTTTCAAAAGCGAGCGAACCTGCATCGTCGAGAGTCTCCTCAAATTGCAATTACGCGCGAGTACCGGCAGTTCTTGCCGTTCCTCGCGCGGCTGAAAAACACGCCGGAGCTTCCCGCGAAGCAAGCGCGGAAAGGGCGAAGATTCTGAGTGCTTTTCCGCAAAGGAGTAGCCATTGCGTGCGGAATCAATCGCATTTACAGGCGTTTCCAGCTTATCACTTAGAGGTATTCCATCCTCCCGGTTTTGCGATTTCCCGGCTATTCACACGTGTTCTGCCGGCCTTCTCGGTTCGCTGTTCTACTGCTTGCTCAGGTCGATGGACTCGTATTCGTGACGGGCGATGCCGGCGCGGATCTGCGCGGGCGTCCAGCCGGCCTTGGTCTTCGAATAGGCGTAGAAGCCTTCGGCAGCACACACGTCGCACTCGGTCGAATGCGTGTTTTCGTAGCAACTGTGCAGGCTGGTGTGGCCCAGGGAGCGGTCGCAGCGGCAGTTGCACGGCAACTGATAAATCACGCCGGGAATCTGCGCGGCCAACTGATAGGCGCGCACCTGCCAGTGATAACGGAAGTTCGGGCCCGTAAGCTGAGCGCCGTGCAGGATGGGGGGAAGGGAATGAATGTTGAGCGGGGCCGAAGGGTGATACGCCGGAACGTCCTCAGCCGGGTTGGACCACTGCGCATAACTGGCGGCGGTGAGCGCGAAAACCGCCAGGCCCAACGCCCAGCGGATTCGAATCGGATGCTTCATGAGTTGCCTCATCTCTATTCTAGGGGAAATTCCGGTCCCTTGCAGCCGCTCCCCTCGCTCTCGCGGCGCGGCGCAATCTAAAATCAACCTCAGCATGATCTGGAACGATCTCATCGCGGATATGGCCGCCCTCGGCTCCGCGGGCAGCTCGAACGCGCCTCTTACCGGAATTGAATATGATTCGCGGCGGGTGCGACCCGGCGCCGTCTTCGTCGCCATGAAAGGCGGATCGACGGACGGCAATCGCTACGTCGAGAAGGCCCTCGCCGCGGGCGCGCTTGGTATCATTACCGATTCCGCTCAGACCTTCGACCGCCTCACTGTCTACGAACCCGGCCTGCCCATCCTCCACGTCGAGCACGGCCGCCGCGCCCTTGCTGAGGCTTCGGCTGCTTTTTTCCGCCACCCCGAGCGCGCGCTTGCCTCCACCGGCATCACCGGCACCAACGGCAAAACCACAACGGCCTTCCTCATCGAAGCTCTTCTCAACGCCGCCGCCCGCACCACGGTTCTCATCGGGACGATTGAATCTCACGTTGCCGGCGCAGTGCGGCCCTCCATCCATACCACCCCCGAGTCGCGCGACGTCTTCGAGCTGATGGCCGAGGGCAAGTCGCAGGGCGCCAGCGAACTCATCACCGAAGTCTCGAGCCACGCCCTCGACCAGGGCCGCATGATCGGTATCCCCTTCGACGTGGCCGTCTTCACCAATCTCACGCGCGACCACCTCGACTATCACCAAACCATGGAGAACTACTTCGCGGCCAAGCGCCTGCTCTTCGACGGCACGGTGTATCCTGCGCCGCGCGTCGCCGTCCTGAACGCGCACGACCCGCGCGCGGAAGAACTCGCTGCGGCCGCACGCAAGGCCGGCGCGGAGGTCCGGACTTACGGAATCGAAAAGGGCGATTGGCGCGCCTCGAGCTTCCATCTCACGCCTTCCGGCGCGACCATCGAGATCGAAACTCCCGCCGGAGCCGCATGCCTCAGCTCGCGCCTCGCCGGCGAAGTGAACCTTCTCAATCTGCTCGCCGCCTTCGCCGCCGCGCACGCGCGCGGCGTCGCGTTCTCGCATCTCGCGGCCGCGGTTCCCGCGCTGCGGCCCGTTCCCGGCCGCTTCCAGCCCATTGCCGCGGGTCAGCCTTTCACCGTGATCGTCGACTACGCGCACACCGACGACGCCCTGCGCAACCTCACCGCGCTGGCGCGCCAGATGACGGCGGGCGCGCGCGTCATCACGCTCTTCGGCTGCGGCGGCGACCGCG
>Ga0326728_10005195_pt1 | contig 37188 bp, 24 predicted proteins | sample MB3enrmetagenome_FD_207602 | JGI IMG/M metagenome (GOLD analysis project Ga0326728, IMG submission 207602) | Lab enriched peat soil microbial communities from McLean, Ithaca, NY, United States - MB31MN | ecosystem: Environmental > Terrestrial > Soil > Wetlands > Peat | place: USA: New York...
AAACCCTCTTTTTTGAAATCTTCGATAACCTGTCCTATTGTTGCAGCTTCGTTCAGAGTGGGAATAAGAATACATACGTCTACGCTGTTCAAGTTTCACACATATCCTTTGCTTGAATCATACGTGTGCCGCATAGCCCATTTTATTGTGGACTTTCGACAATCTCCTTTTCCGTAGAAAAGAGCCCATGAGGGGTATATAGTTAATGTGATAGATTAATGGTTCTTATAAAAGGCCCATGTTGTCAAGTTGCTGGCGGACGACTTTGACACCCTTTTCGCAATCTTCAGGGGACTTGCCACCTGTAACTACCAATTTTCCGGAACTAAAAATCAGAACAACTACCTTGGGCTCATCGATCCTGTATACAAGTCCTGGAAACTGTTCAGGTTCATATTCAATGTTTTCCAGTCCAAGTCCGATTGCAATTGCATTCAGATTCAGGATGGTGTGCAGGTCTGCTGAAGCAACAATATTCTGGACAGTAATATCGGGATTTTCTAGGGTCTTGATTCCTATGCTGTTCAGCTTTTTTGCCATATTACCTATAACTGTATGCACATCGGCTACATTTTTTGCTCCTGTACAGACAACTTTTCCAGAGGTAAAGACCAGGAATGCAGCTTTGGGATCTGAAACCCTGTAAACGAGCCCAGGAAACTTCTGCTTATTGTACTCAGCCCCTTCGAACTCAGATTCTATTACCGTTAAGTCGAATTCTTCAGCGAGTTTGGTGGATGCGACCACGTTTTCGATCTTTATACTAGATTCGCTCATTCGTCAACCCTCAGTATATAAAGCAAAAGTAATATCCTCTAACCGATATATAAAGCTATAGTTAAATGCCCCGTATGGTTTATAAATGGTTTATATATGGAATATGAATCAAACAGAAATATTTAAATTAAGGTCCCAGTTTTTATACAAAATTAAGAGAGATTCAAGCTGCAGCATCATTTTTCAGGCACCTCTTTTTTCAAATTTACTAAGACCTTTAAGAATAGAATCATATTTTTTGCATATCCTTTCGAGGAGATCACCCTCTACACTGTGGTGAGTGGGTATTAGGATTTGACCCCCTCTCTCAATTTTTACGTCGTTTCTTAAAGTCCCGTAGTCTGGAGCAATAAGAATGCCTTCTGAAGAAATTCCAAGAGAAAGGTCATTTATGATCCTTGAGGCCATTTCAGTTGCTGGTTTTACCTTTTTCTCAATGAGAACAGAGGAAGAAACATACTTTTCCCTTGTATTCCTTATTTTCTTAAGAGTATTTTCCACTGCTTCAGGGTCTACTTCATTAGTAAGTTCCTCGGATAGTAAGGAGACTGCTTCTGTAAGATCTTCAAAGGTTGTCGAATGAATTTCAAGGATTTTTCCGTCAAAGTACTGTCTTAAAGTATCAATATAACCTGCTGAGGCTACAAGCACATCAACCTCAAGCAAACGTGAGGTCTCCTCTTTTGAAGGCGAGTAGGCATTAACAACAAAGTACTCTTTAATTCCACACATGCTCATAAGAGATTCATACATAGGAGTCACAGCAATAGTTCTTCTTTCAATCCACAAGTTGATCTCACTTTGCCCACCCTGCAACTTTAGAAGTTCAAGGATTTTCTCTTTTATGGCTTTCGGATCATTTTTCATAAGCCCGAAATAATCTGCAAAAAGAGAAGTTGTGGAAAGCTGCCTGCTTTTTCCGCAGGGTATGGATTCTACAAATCCTCGCTTTATCAGATCCTTAATATGATCATAAGCACCACTACCTCTCATATCAATAAGATCTGACTGAAGCAAAGGCTGATGATATGCAATCATCGAAAGAGTGCGGAGTTTCGGAGCTGATAGCTCTTTTGGTGCAACTTCCTGCATAAGTTTTGCATATTCGGGCTTGACCTGCATTACATAACGATCTCCAAGGTTTATAATCTCGAGGGCAGATGTTCTGGAAGAGTAAGCCTTCATCAGCTCCTTTAATGCCAAAAGAACAGCTTTTTTGGGTTTTCCGCTTATTTTTGTAAGCTTCTCGAGGCTTATTGCACTTCCAGCAGCAAAAAGCACTGCTTCGATAATTTCAAATTCATCCATAAGTTTCACGTCCATAAAAGGAATAAAAACTAATCAGATTATTTATTCTTCAAGTGGATTTAGCTTTATATGTTTCAATTAAAAAAAATAATGATTTGGACACTGTTTTTCAGGCCATTCATCCACTTACTCGTCAGGAAGGTATAACTTATAAAACTTGCTTCAAAGGATCTCTGGATCCGATACCTTCAAAATTCGATTTTTGATTCTAATTTAATCTCATGAAATAAAGGGGGATTATTCTCAGTGGAAAAGCCAGATTTTTCTCCTGGATATATATACAGTTCCCCAAATAGCTCATTCTGGAAAAGCCAAATCTTTCTGTTTGAAGCAAGAAAGAGAAGAGATAGATAATCCATAATTCTATCTTCACTTATTTTCAGGAAGCTGGAAAGAAGCACTACAGGCTGAATCATAAATAATTCTTCAAGACTGGTCCAGATAAGTGCTAGCCGCGAGCTAATGGCTTCTTCATGCGCAATACCGAGGATATCACCGGTAGTAAGGTGAATATCTTCAAGAAGATGAAGTTCTTCTGAAGCTCTAAGAGCTTTCTTTTCATTTTTTTTGAAGATTATTTTCTCGACTTTCTTGAGTTCAAGCATCAATTCATTGAGTGTAACTGGTCTAGTTGAAATGCGGCGGATCGGAAGCTTCGGAAGAGGAAAGTCTTCAGGTTCAGGCAGATTTAGTTCGTCGACAAAATCAGAATCAAATTCTATAATCTCTTCCTTCTCTACCTCTAGAATTCTCGAGGATTTCATACGAAGAAGAATGGCAGAATAAAGAAGTGTTCGTGAAGAAATTCGGAGGTCCATTTTCTTGAGATCTTCCACTCTCCCCAGGAAACTGTCCGTGAGCTGTACAATATCGATATCCCAGGGATCTATTTTTCCACCCTGAGCGAGCTCAACCAGTATGCCAAGGGGTTCATATGTCTCAAATTCAGAAATATCAATCAAATTCCAATCAATTCCAAGGCGTGAAAGAGTATTTGGAAGCCCATAAGTTTCGGGATCTAAAAAAAAAGAGTTGTTTTCCTCAGTTTCACGGAAATTATGACCCGATAGGTTGGGGACTTCAATTGTCACACCCACGTTATCCATAAGTTCAGCCATTAAGCTTCACTCCAGTAATGCTGGTGATGTTATTTTCCTGCATTGTGACCCCTATTGTTCTGCTTGCAGCCTGAATCATGGGTTTTCGTAAAGAGACAACGATAAACTGAACTTTTGATCCTGAGGATTTAATTCGCCTTGAAACTCTCTCCACATTCCAACCGTCCAGAAACATATCAATTTCATCAAAGGCGTAAAAAGGAGCAGGTCGATACTGCTGAATCGCAAAAATGAAAGCAAGAGCTGTAAGGCTTTTTTCTCCTCCTGACATGGATTCGATCCGCTGGAGAGTTTTTTCCTTGGGCTGGGCCCGGAGGATCATACCTCCTGCAAAAGGATTAGCTGGGTCTTCAAGCAAGAGCTCACCCATGCCCTCGGAAAGCTCATGAAAGATATCTTTAAAGTTGGCATTGATGATTATATAAGCTTCCATAAAAGAATCTCGCTTTAGCTGTTCGTACTGATCTATACGTTCAAGTAGTTGCTTCCTTTCAGTAGAAAGGATATCACGCTTTTCCTGAAGATTCAAAAGCCTGAGTTCTACCTCTTCATACTCATCAATTGCTCTCATGTTTATTGGCTCAAGCCTCATGAGAGCTTCTTCGATTGCTTGAATCCGCATATAAATAGTTTCGTAATTTGGGACTTCATATGTTTCTTTTATGCCTCTCTTCTGGACTTCTTCAGTGAACTTTTTTTCTTGGTCAAGAAGCGCATTTCTAGTAGCTGTGAGCGTAAAAACCTGCTGTTTTGCATTTTCAAGAGCGTTTGCAGCAATGCTAACCCTGCGCTTCACAGTGCTGTGTTCTATCTTAACACGATTTCTTTCTGTTTGAAGCTCTATCAGCTTATCGGAAAGCTCAAGTTCAAGAGTCTTCTTTTCATCGAGTTTTTCCTTGAGTTCCTTTATTTTTACCTTTAGAGAGTCAATTTTTTTAATCTTTGAGTTTTTCTTTTCATCAAAATCTCCGATGAGTTCCTTTGCATCGGCAATTTTCTGTTCAACGTATTCTTTTTCAAGCTTCAGAGCATTCAGGTTAGCCTCAATATCCCAGATTCTACCTTCAAGCCTTCTTAGTTCCTGGTCAACGAACTCCAACTTTTTATTGATCTCAGGTAGAGGAGAATCAGCAAGTTTTGCCTCAAGTTCGGAAATCTGTGCTTCAATTTCAGCTGTAGCTTTTTCTTTTTCGCTTTTTTCTGCAATAATTTTGTCCATCTCAACCAGGAGTTCAGTTTTTGAGTCCTCTATTGCTTTAAGATCTGTTTGCTTAGTTTTCAAAAGTTCTGCAAGCTTGGCTCCTCTGCCTGCGATTTCCTCAAGCTGATGTTCCTTTCGAGAAATCGTGGCCTCACAGTCCCTAATTTTCCGGCTCAATTCAAATAGATGACTTTCAATGTTATCCTGTTTGCTTATCGCTGCAGTCCGGCTTGTATCTAAAGAATTTATCTCTTCTGCAAGCTCAAGAAGTTTATCTTTTTCCGCAGCCTCAAAAGTAATTCCAGATTTTGAAGAAAGGAAACCTCCTACCATTGCTCCGCTTTTTTCCAGGAGTTCCCCTTCAAGTGTAACCATTCTTGCCTTTCCCATGAGTTGACGAGCACCTGCTAAATTTTCCATCACAAGGGTATCCTGGAAAACATACCAGAAGGCAGGTTCAAAATTAGGATCAAATTTGAGAAGATCAATTGCATATCCTTTTACACCATTTTCATAACTGAGATTTTCAAGACGTCTAGATTTTTTCATTTTGTTGAGTGGAAGAAAGGTAACTCTTCCTCCTTTTCTGCGCTTTAAGTATTCGATTGCTTCAGCAGCTTCAGCATCAGTGTCTACAACAATTGCTTGCATTCGATTTCCTGCGGCAATTTCCAGAGCTGTTGCATATCTCCGGTCCACTTTTCCCAGCTGGGCAATTGTACCATGAATTCCGAAAAGTTTCCCTTCCATAAAAGCTCCGATCACCATTTCAACAGCTTTGGAATAGCTTCCTCCTTGTTCAGATGCCCTGATCCTCGCTTCAGTAATTGCATATTCTTGCTGCAGGGTGTGAAGCTTGCTTTCTAGTTTTCTGATATCTTCCTTGATTCTGAAATGACTGCCCTCTATATCGTTATTATCTTTTATAAGAGATTCCTTATTTTTGGAAAGTTTTTCGATTTCATACTGGACAGAAAGTGTGTCGCTATCGGAACTAGATACTGCTACTTCTGCATCTAGGATCTGTTTTTCTATCTCCCTAAGTTCCGAAGATCTTCTCCTGAGAGTATCTAAAAGTCTGTCCTCAGTTCTGATGAGCTCATTCCTCTCATTCTTTATACTCTCAAGCTCCCTTCTGGTAGCCATGAGCTCGTCTCTTGTCATGGCAAATTTTGTATCCACATCAGCAATCCTGTTGTGGAGTAGTATGCCCTCTGTTTTGCGCTCGGAAAGCTCTGATGATATACTATCCTTTCTCAGGTTTTCAACTTCGATTTTTTCTTCAAGTTCCCTGATCTTGTTCTTGCTAGAATCGATATCTACAAAGGCTTTCCTGCGTCGTGAGTCAGCTTCCTCAAGTTCAGCTTCCGAAAGTTCAATGCTATCTGTACAGCGCGAAATTTCTCCCTTGATCTCTTCTATTTCCCTCTTGACCTGGAGTTGTTCATCTTCCCCTTTTTTGCGGATTTCAAGAGAGATTTTTTCAAGAGTCTCTTCATGAGCTTGGATTTCCTGTGTTCTCTCGTTTAGCAAAGCCTGCACTTTTTCAAGATGTTCTCCTTTTCTGGCAAGCTCGTTATTCACGTTATTCAGTTCGATCCTTGCATCCTTTAGTTTAGAAAGCAAAATATAGCCCTCAAAGTTAACTTTTTCAGCCTTGAGTGCCTGGTATTTTAAGGCTTGATCACGCTCTCCGGTCAATTTTCCCAGTTGAATTCTTACTTCCTCTAGAATTATATCAACACGTTCGATTTGCTGTCTGACAACCTCCAGCTCTCCAAAAGATTTTTGCTTGCGCTCTTCAAATTCCGTTACCCCTGCAATTTCATCGATAATCTTTCGCCGTTCTACAGAGGTCATGGAGATAATCTGTGTGACATCCCCTTGCATTACCACATTATAACCTTCAGGAGTCACACCGGCTTTTGCGAGCTGAAAATGTATCTCTCCAAGGTTTACAGTTCTGCCATTGAAGTAAAAGTAGCTATAGTATCCGCTTTTAGTCCGCTTGACCTTTCTCGAGATCTCAACTTCGTCAAGTTCCATAGGTAGCTTGCGGTCGGAATTGTCAAAACGAATCGTAACTTGGGCAAAATCAGGCTTTTTTGCTTCTTCACCGTTGTAAATCAGATCAGTGAGTTTCTCGGCTCGAAGAGTTCTGGAACTTGTAAGCCCTAGTGCAAAGAGAATCCCATCTATTATGTTTGATTTTCCACTACCATTCGGGCCGGAAATTGTGGTAAAGTCGTTATAAAAGGAAATCTTTACTTTTTTTCCGAAGGATTTGAAATTAATGAATTCAATCTCTTTTATGTACACAGAATGCCTCTTTAATTTACGTTTTTGAGGAAGTTTCTGTTTTTTAAGCCTCAATATGCTCTGGGATTTTTCCGGCTGCAGATGATAAGTTCTGCGTCCTCTTTTTCCCTCGCTTCCACAGACTCTTCTACTAAATGCTTTTTTGGAGCCTTTTCAGCGATTATATATTCACACTTATAATCATCTGCAGGTCTGGCTCTTATAAAATCCACCTTTTCAGGGGTATTCTGCCTCATAGTGGATAGCTTTTTGGTAGATTGCTGTCTCACAGGCTCCAATCCCCTCGAAAGCTGCTGTTTTATATTCCCTTTATATAATCTTTTATCCCCGCTCTCGGCAATAATATACTCACATTTTGGTTCAATTTTTTCTTTATCAAGTTCTTTTGGCTCTATTTCTTTAAGCTTTAACTGAACTTTTGCACTGGTGCCTGGTAGGTGGGTAGAAGCTTCCCCAAAATCAATCATTCTATCTGTTGGAGTTTCTTTTTTAAATTCGGAGTTATGTCTTAACTTTCTGGAAAGAGAAGGGTGATCCAGAGGATCTTCAAGTGAAGGGAGGAATACAGGAGAGGAGGGTTCAAGAGTAGTGCTTTTCATATCCTCCAGTTTTTTAGTGAGATTTTCGATTTCAGTTCTCAGTTTTTTCATAATCATTTTTTGGTCAAGTAATTCCCGAACGAGACCGTCTTGAACTCCCGCTAGTTCCCTTAGCCGTCGATCAGTTGCTTCCAAATTATTTTTCTCGGAAGTATTCAATTCCATTTTCAAATCATTGAGGATAGAAGCCTTGAGTAATGCAGGATTAGGAATTTCCATCAATTCAGTTCTGATGTTGGAAAGTACGGTATCCTTTAAGTATTCCTGATCGGAAACTTTTCCCATTTCGGCTCGCAGTTCGTTGAGAACTGATACCTTAATAGATTTCTTGAGAGTCTCGAGTTCCTCACAGCTTATTGACATTCCCCTTTTTGGTATATTGTGCACGTCCCTCTGTCTAGTTCTCATAAAATACCTCAATCTGGTCCACATCTCTGATCGCCTGCAGTTTTTTGATAGCAGGGCATATCAGCATAATTATAAAGAATTTCTGTAAATTTCTAAATTTTGTTATATGCTTATAAATGATCTATAAATGACTCGTGAAAATCAGAGGTCTATCTAAATCCCCTGTAGTAAATTGATTATCTAAGACAAATTTAAATGATGTGTATAAATTACATGTTATCTTACTTTATATATATATGGTGATTGATAGTATTCTTTCATTCTCAAATTAAGTCCCTTTTCCTTATATTATTAATAAGAATAATTCGAAGATCGTTCCATCTCATTGTGAACGTCCATCAATCTAATTCTAACTGTTTTATTTTTGATCAAACTATCAGAATTTAGCGCAAAGAGAACATAAGTTGGATAAAGGTCAATACTAGAAAGACAAATAACTATTGATATATTTTAAAGAAGAATGATATATATATAATTTACTCACGAAAAAATTATAAAAGATGGATATTTTTGCGATTCACTTATCAGTATTTTACCTTTTCAGCCAGAAATCATTATTTTGTAAATAATAATTTATCTGACAAACCCACTTATCGCCAAATATTTTCTTTTCCAAGAGAATAAGCAAATTAAAAGCCTTATATCTTTAAAAGTCGAATAGTTAGTCTTTGATTCGATTTAGTTCCATAGTTGCCCAAATAGATCTCTCAGAATCGAGAAATCATTTGCACATCTGATCTTCAAGCTTTGGGAATGTACAAAAATGATGGATTCTCCCCTACTCATAGAGAAAACTAAAAAGTTCAGCTCGGATGACTTTCCCACATGATGCATGGACAGCTTTGAGTAAAATTACAGGATCAATGACTTTGTTTGTATTCTCTAAAATTTCACGCATGCATAGGTTTAAGGTAAAATATATACATCAATGAAATAAGAAAAATAGAAACTTGTCTGCATAACCAGTAACATTTCATCCTATTTTATTTTACAGAATTTTTGGTATAATATTAGGATAGATTTTATTGCAAATTTGCTGTAAATGAAAAGTCAAATTTTTAAGTACTGTGCTTAATTTGATTCTAATATGTGGAATTTTCGCTTTTCTTCAGCCATTTATTGAACGTCTGGTAGGGGATTCCTGCAACTTCGATAGCAAGAGCGAGTATGAGTCCAACGCAACATTCTCACCGATTTGCTGTGTTATATCTGGAGTTGATTTACAAGGTCTAGCCATGATAACACCGTTTTTACTCTTAAAAATAAATATCTATGAATGTTGTATTTATATTTACTTAGATTCTTGGATAAGATTTAAATATTTTACACTATTTAGTTTAATTAGTATTCTGTAGGATATATCCAAAAAATATATGTATTATTAAATCTAGTTAAATTTTGTAGGCTCTCAAACCTTTAAACGGATTCTCTACCGGACTGCAGGCAACGACCCCCTGCAGTTCACAAGATCAACTTTTTTGACATTTTGGATGAGCCTGCTCACCTAAACTAATTAAATAAAGTGGAAGAAGATTGATTGTGGAACGATTTAAGGCAGTTTTTTGAGTAGGTTATCGCATTGAATGAATTATAAACTTGCTGTAGGGGGCTGAGATGAAGTCATTTCGTAAATGGCGTGGCAAGGCTTCCTATATTATAATTCATTAAATTAGGATCACATAATGTTAATACTAATTAGTTTACGTTAGTAAAATATGTTCATAAAAGTATATAATAAATTAAATTTAATTATAATTAATAAATTTCCCCGTATATCCAATTAGATATTCGATCGAGCTGTAGGTATCCCCTTCACCTGCAGCTCACAAGATCAACTTTTTTGAAATTTTAGATCAGCCTGGTCACCTAAACGAATTAAGCAAAAGAACTCTCATTTTGGAATTTGAGCATATAATCGATCCTTAGAATTGATCGAATTTTGAAGGAGAAGGAAAAGCACAATAATGCTTGAACTAATTCATGTAATTTAACAACATCAGACAATAAAATATCTAAAGAGGATTGCATACAATTGTCTAAACATTACAGGTGAGGCTCATAGGATCAACCGGATTATTGAGCGGAGTTATCTGGCAGATTTTTTCCAACTTCGTTGCTCATACTAACTTAATAGAATTTATACTGGATAAACAATATAGGTATTTATGTTATTTTTCAATGGACAGAATAAAACAAACAAAGGCATTTATTTTTACTTAACTGTCATATTTAAATTTTAAAGCTGAGAGAACAGAGATTACAGTATGATCTACAATTGAAGTGAAAATATGATTCAAAAAGAATAATCTGGAGATAGATTCTTCAAAATATATTTTCGCCGCCGTATTTTATAGACTTCTTGAGTTCTTAATCTTTTGTAGAGAATTTTACATCTCCTTTTTCAATAAGAAGTTTAAGATCTTCCAGGCTCAAACGAGCATTTTTCTGGAGCTTTTCACGAGCATCGCTATGTTTTTGGTTTACCTTGTGCTCATCTTTAGTGAGCTGCAAGTCCTTCAACCTTTCAAGATATAGAGAGATTTCATTCCGACTGCTAGCAATATTATTTTTAAGTGGGTCAATTTTTTCCTTGATTTTATTTGTATTTGTGAGATTTTCCGCAAGCTGAGCGTGGTACATATTTGCTTCTTTTCGGATTTCGTCCGCGGACTTGAAATTTTCGAGCATTTCTAAGTGGCAGACCTGAGATTCGTCAGATAGTGCCTGGATTTGTCCATGGAACTCATCCCCCTCTTTATGGATTCCCTTAGACTCTCTATAACTGTCCTGAATTTGTGCGTGCAATTCATTTGCCTTTTTTGCAGCGTCAAGGCGTTTGCTGAGGTCATTCAATTTCTGGAATATCTTAATTTCCACTAAAAGAAGAAGCTCTTTATTAAGGAAAGCATCGAGCTCAGTTTCATAAACCTTTGAGATAGATTCCATGCTTCCATGGGAAAGTTTATTGCACTCATCACGTTGTTCTTTGAGTCCCGCAATTCCTGAAAACAATTCTTGTGTCTTTGAGTTTACGCCACTCCTTTTTTCTTTGTACTTGCCAATTGCCCTGTTAATCTCGTCTCGTCTACGTCTAAGTTCCTGCGCTTTTGCAACCTTTTCTTTTACCTGCTGGTTCAAAAAGTCTCTCTTTTCCTTCAGTTCGTCTACATCAGTTCTATTTATTTTCAGTTCTTTAAATATAGAAGCTAACTGACGTTCGCTTTTCTCTATCCTGCTTCTAATTTCGTTTACCTTTAACTTCAGCTCCCGTTCGCTAAGGTTTGAAAGGTCGGCCGTTGCAATTCCTGTGGTTGAAACGTCGTTGTCCATATACTACCACTCGCATGTTTTCGAAAAATGGTTATTTTTTCAATTTTTCCCAGTAATCCAGGGCTTCTTCGTGATTTTTTATTTTGCTATTGAGCCATTTGTGCTGAGATTTACTTTTAGAAATCTCTTCATTTTTGCTGCTATCATCTTCTTCAATCTGTTTTTCAGATCCTACGATTCCCTTTAGTTCGAGATTTGAATTCCTGGCTTCCTCTAATCTAACCTGGATTTGTAGAAGAAGATTTTCTTCAAGCTCAGTTACCTGAAAAGTTTCACTCAGATTTTCTATAAATGAGTCTTTAAGTTTCTGTTCCTCTTCAGGTTCTATCTGGCTTTTGAGTTTTTTAATATCTTCCTTGAGTTTATTGGCAGTTATCTGGTTGAGTTTCGGGAAAAGCTCCCTTTCAAGCAATGCTTCTGCTTGATGGTAAAACTGTTGCCGTTTCTCCTTCAGGATTTCTTTTCTTTCCATAAACTTGATTCTGAAATTCTTTAAATTTTTAGCGTCCTCTTCGATCTGGTTCAATCTGCTGTTTAGTTCTTCAAATTCCTTTCTATCATCTTCTAGAAACCTTCTGTGTTTTTCCACAACTGCTGATATCAGCTCCTCTTCTGTTAGCACTCTGATCCCAATTTTTTCGGTTTTTTCATTCACGGTATCACAATCTGTAATTTACATTCTATAACGAAGTTATTATCTTCCGATCTATATCCAGCCGGAAAACTAAACCAACTAATTTCTGCCGAATTTTAGCCTTCAGGGATCTTTCCGATAGTAGCTTATCAAATCCTGAAGATCTGGGCATGAGGTACATAATCGATCATTATCATTGAATCTGGATCAATAAACCCGCACTTTATGGCGCACATGATAGTTTTTTCCCCAAAGAGATTTATAGTCGTGGCTTCATAAAGAGATTTCTTGAGTTCTTCCTCTGAGACATATTCCCCTCCATAAAAAGCCTTGCTAATCTCCACTACAGAGTTGCCATGTTTCAGTTTTTTTCCAAGCACTTCCTTATCGCAGGCTGCAATTAGAACATGCCCTCCATTTTTATAGATCTTTAGATACATATTCTACATCTCAGTAGTATTTTATTTCTTTTTAGTATTTACAGCTTGACCGTATTCACATAGTTGTTATGTGTGGTATTTTTCTCTGGAGTTTTGGGAAGATATTTTGACTTAGTTTTTGGAGTTTCACTCAATCTCAAATCAATTGACGAGTCTTATATGTTTTTGATCTGGGGAAAGAATGTCTCCTCCCTGCTTCATTTTCTTGATATACTCCTCTGCATGAGTTCTATCTATTCCATGCTTGCCTTCAGCTTCTGTATACACTTCTTCCAATGGAGCTCCTTCTTTTCCGGGATATCTCTCACTTACCTTTTTAATTATGTCTCTCAGGGATTTTATCTTATTCCTCTGGCTCATGCTTGTGCCAGATGCGATTATATCTGCATCAAGAACTCCTGTATCAGGGTCAATACCTACGTTTTTCAGACAATTCATAACGATTTTGATAGTTCTTTCTGCATCCTCAAGAGTGACTTTATTGCTCAGCCGGACTCTTGCGCTCGCTTCCGACAGACGGACAAGGGCTTCAAGCTGTCTGGCTGTTACAGGTACTGGTGTATCTTTGCCTTCTCCTGTTTTCCGAAGATCTGTATAAAATTTCATTAGGCGATCACGTGCGTTGCCTTCCATCACCGGAAAAACATTTTTACGAGCATATGCAACATATTTTTGCATGATTTCAGGACCTATGATAGGCTCGATAACTTCCATTTCGGCTTCGACAAAATCTTCCGTAATATGGGAACCAGGAAGTTTTTGACGCTGCTCGAAAAGTTCTCCTGCATAATGAGACTGAAGAATATGGTTTGCAATCCTGCTATCTAGAGCATGGTTCGGGGTATCGAGCAAAACAAAAATAAGGTCAAAACGAGAGAGCAGAGCTGGAGGCATGTTTATTTGTTCTGCCAGGCCTTCATAACGGTCAAAACGTCCATATTTTGGATTTGCAGCTCCTAAAAGAGCGCAACGAGACTTAAGAGTGGCAATGATCCCGGCTTTGGCTATACTTATAGTCTGCTGCTCCATTGCCTCGTGCAGGGCGCTCTTATCCTCTGACTTCATTTTGTCCATTTCATCAACTGCAGCAACTCCCATATCCGCCATGACAAGAGCTCCACCTTCGATCGTCCATCTTCCGTCATTCAGATCATCTTTTACGGCAGCTGCAGTCAATCCGCTTGCAGATGCACTCCGTCCTGAAGTAAAGACCCCCCTTGGGGAGAGTTTGACAACATATCTTAGGAGCTGGCTTTTTGCAATTCCAGGGTCTCCTACAAGCATCACATGAATATCTCCTCTTATCCTCGAACCATCAGGAAGATTTTTCACCACGCCTGAAAATAATTGAAGCGAAAGGGCTTCTTTTATGTCCTCGTACCCGTAGATTGAAGGTGCAACAGAACTAACAATTTTGTTGTAGATTGCAGGGTCACTGGAAAGTTCAAGAATCTTTACTTCATCTTCTGCAGTTATTTCAAGTTCATCATAATCCCTATCTAGGCGTTCGATAGAACTTGCTTGGAGTACAAGGTCATAGAAGGTAGATTTCCCATCTTTTAAAGTACGTTGGACAGATTTCAAGATCCCATTAATTATGACCCTATCCCCAGGAGTAACATTTCCTGTTAGATCGTCATCAGAATCAACTTCCAGACTTTGAGGCTGAGATCCTCCTTTGAGATTTTCGGGTGATTCCTGAATCTGGAGTTTCTGGGCATCGATAAAAGTAGATTCCTCTATTATAACTTTAAAAGGTCCTTTCTTTCCACATGTTTCATCTTCACAGCCTGCAAAGGGCTCCTCAAATTTGAAGCTACTTTGCTCCACAACGGTCAGATGCCCACACCTGAGACACTGGAAAGCAGCTTTCGTAATCCTCGGCCTGACCTCAGTAGCTTTCCTTATCATGCCTTCAATAGCAACAAAGCGCGAAAGATGTTTACTTCTCAAATTTCTTATAGGTATCCTATTCGGGATTTTTATTATCCTTACATGAGCTTGTTCGAGGTTTTTTTCTACAGGTAAGTCTATTTCCTTCAGTGCAACCTCAGCAGCTTTTAGAAGTTCTCCAGGATGCTCAAGAAACTCTTTTGAAAGCTCCCTGTCAAATTTCTCTATATCTGTAAAATCCACATCAAGGCTTCTCTGGTCAGGATACTCGTTTGCAAGCTGGAGAATTTCATTCCAATAATAGTCCTTAAAAAATCTTTTTAGCTTTTCTTCCCACTTGCTTTCTGTTTCAGTCATATTATTCTCGGAACTATTTTGATTTTTATGTAAAACTCTCATTTTTCTTCAAACTAGTTTTGCACAAAACGATTCAAAAAATTGAAAAAAACGATAATAAAATCCAATGTAAGAACATGCTTATTCTCATATGAACTTTTCCATGTTTTACGGATTTTCTATTCCTAGCTTTCAGATTCTTTTATTGGGCATCCCATTTTTCGCTCTATTTTCCTTATTATACCCCTCAAAGTTTGAACTTCCCTCGGAGTCAGGCCAGCTCTTCCTAATATTCTCCGCAGCATAAGAGAAGTTTTGTCTTTTTTGTGGAGAGGATAGTCTATTTTCTCCAACAGTTCTTCCAAATGCTCGTACAGAAGCTGCAGATCAAACCCATCTGCAAGCGGATTGTTTCCTCCTCCCAGCTCCGAAAGTTCGTAAAGTACAACTGCAACTGCATGGGAAAGATTCATTATAGGATATCTTTCAGAGGTTGGAACCGTAATGAGCATATCAAAATTTTTGAGTTCATCGTTTCGGAAGCCATTGTTTTCTCTTCCAAATATAATAGAAACAGTCCCGCTATACTCTTTGAGCTTCTCTTTGAGTTCTCTGGATGTATAAAGCGGAAGACGGATGTGTTCTCCTACCTTAAGGCTAGAAACTCCAGTGGTTCCTATCAGCAGGTTTGAACCTTTTACGGCATCATCAAAACTTGAGGTAATCCATGCACCTTCAAGAATATCTCTTGCATGAGATGCCATTGCCCTTGCTTCTCCCTCGAGTTTGCAGGGATTTACCAGCACCAGGGTAGTATATCCAAAGTTCTTCATTGCTCTTGCAACAGATCCGATATTTCCCTGGTATATGGGTTCTACAAGCACTACACGGATCTCAAGTGACAAATACCTCAATCCTTTTTTTAAAATCAGTTATTAAAGGAGATTTCATCTCCATAAAGACAGTCACAAACATTCTGTACACCAAGTAGAAGACAGATCTTTCAAAAAATACCTTCTGCTTACTTTTTTTCTATGGAATAAACCCCCGGGCTTCTTGGACAAATAGCTTTGTATTTCCCATAGTTTGTACACTTTTTCTATCAATATAAATCTTAGTCGCTTATTTTTATCGGTTAATATTTGAGAAGACCTAAATATTTTTAGATCCCTTAATTTTTACTTTGACTCTACTATATCACATTCTCTAGAAGGTATATTTTTGAATTTAACTTTTCGTTCATCCTCATAAGCTAATCCACTATTCTCTTCACGAAAGTTAAAGTGAGTGCATTAGAGCTTCATATGACTAGTCGACCACTTTATTTTTTTGGAAATTTAATTATCTTTCTCAAGACTATATTATTGTTTTGTCTGTATGTTAAGTTTGCTTTATTTAAGGCACTGTCTATTGAAAAAATAGGTGGCCTTTTTGTGTAAATCTGCGAAAATTGAATGAAGTGATTGATAAAACAATAAATATATTATACACAAACAAATAATACTTTTACTGCTTCTTTGAACTATACATTTGATATGTTAAATACAAATTTAAGTTTTCGAATCTCAATTACTTAATTATGTCATTTTATAGCATTAATACAAAATCTCGGCATGAGTATGACTACAAATATGGAAAGGATCCCACTAGCTTTTGGGAATATGGTAATTGAGCTGGAAATTCCTGAAAGGAATATCTTCAGCATTATATTGCCTTCAGAACCTGAAAAAAGAGAAGAAACAGCTTTTTTGATCAAAAAAGCGCTTGAAAATCCCATAAAAAGCAGGCGCCTTTCGGAGATTGTTGACCCCAATACCAGAATCGCAATCATCGTCAGCGATGTAACAAGGCCAACTCCGACTGCGAAAATTCTTCCTCCTCTGCTTGAAGAGCTTTATATGGGTGGAGCAAAGGACGAGAACATAAGAATTGTCTTTGCTCTTGGGCTCCACCGCAAGCAGACTGAAGAGGAGTCTAAAAAAATTGTCGGAGAGGACATATATAAAAAAATATTATGCATCCAGCATGACACCCACAGATGCCAACGTATTGGCGTGACTTCACGTGGAACCCCTGTAGAAATATTTGAAGGCGTTATAGATTCGGATATTATTGTAGGAACCGGAAATATTGAATTTCATTATTATGCAGGGTACAGCGGGGGGGCAAAATCAGTACTTCCTGGTATAAGTTCGCAAGAATCCGTGATCACAAATCACAAAATGATGTTTGACGAAAACTCTATTTCCGGGAGAGTGGACGGTGCTGTCAGGCAAGATATGGAAGAAGCCGCAAAAATATCTGGCCTTGACTTTATCCTGAATGTGGTGCTTGATAGCAAAAAAGAGATCGTTTCTGCAGTTGCTGGGGATTTTATCGAGGCCCACAGAAAAGGGACCGAGTGCGTGGATTCCATGTACAAGGTACCTGTGGAACCTGCTGACGCAGTTATAGTTTCTTGTGGTGGATTTCCGAAGGATGTCAACCTTTTCCAGGCAACTAAAGCTCTTGATAACGCAACCAAGGCTGTAAAGGAGGGTAGTTTCATTATCCTTGTAGCTGAATGCGCAGAAGGAATCGGAAACCAGGTATATGAGTGCTGGAATAAAGAATGCAAGAGCCCGGAGGATGCAATCGAGCGTTTCAAATATTGTTTTGAGTTTGGAGGGCATAAGAGTGCAATTGTCGCAAAAATTTCAAAAAAATTCAAAATTTACCTGATATCAAAACTCCATAAGGAACAAACTAGAAATGCGTTCTTTACTCCGATGCCAAACTTGAAAGAAGCTCTTTCTGTAGTACTTTTCGAAAAACCTGATGCAAAGATTCATCTGATGCCTTACGGGGGGCAGACGCTGCCAGTCAGAAAAGATCTCAATTGATAAGCTCTCTTGAGCTTATTTTTAAGTTTTGAATCTAGATTTTTTGAAACAATAAGGGTTACATTAAAAAACAATCGTGATATTCTTTGAATAACATGTCTAAATTATTTTTTACAAAAATAGTTTATATTTATTAAGAAATAGATATGTACTACTATGTCTAAAACAAATTTCACACTTATAAATAATTCTCTTGATCAACTTGATTGGCATATACGGATAGAGCAAAATACTAAAGAGATTTCGATAAGCTTCTGATTTGCAAGGGTCATAGATATACAATTTATGAGCATGTGATAAAAGTTCTTTCCACTACTGTTCATAGAGTGAATCTGAAGATGTTGTGTACACCTTTTTGTTATAATCTCTATCATTTAATCACATTGAAATAAAAGGGTATTTTTAGGTAGCTGAAGCAATCTTTAAAATCAAAGAATAACGAACAAGAAAAAAATAGACTTAACTACAGAAATTTGTGGGAAAAATTTGGACATTATTTCCGCGAAAAAAGGAATCAGAGGTAACTCGGAATCCTCTATATTTAGAGCTTGCTATAATATAGAATAGCAATGAGAACAAAAAAGAATAAAAAGATTGGAAAAAGGAAAGTAAGGTATATTTAAAAAAGGGCAAATGCCTTCATACGTGCTTTATTCCGAAAGATTGAAACAAAATTTCGGGATAAATTCCACCGCTTGAGATAGTTTTTTTGTATTTAAGGTCGTTTACATTAAGCCTAGCAGGCGCAAAAATACCTTCATTAACCTTATAAAAGTCAAACCCTGCTTCTTTGAAGGTTTGATAGAAAGGTTTCCCGAAGTGGGGGGAATTTGTGGAAGGTACCTTCTTTACTAATTCTTCAAGTTCGGCCAATTCTCCATCAAAGAGTACTGTATAGTTGGTTTCGCCACAGTAAATTACACAGTCATTGGTTGAACCCATGCACTGAATATCGTTTCCGACTACCGGAGCAATAGGAGCAATGCCATAGCCGCTCTTAATGCAGTTGATGTCAAAGTCAATTGACTTGAATTTGTGAATTCCAGTTTCCACGACACGGGCGGAAATTTGGACAGACCCGGCAATAGAGGCTGTGGGAGCAACTGCAATCATCACGTTTTCAGGATCCACACTGCAGTGCTTTGCAATGTACTCGACAACTTTTTCGTCAGGTAGCTTATTGGATTCTATGAACAGAATTGCAGATTGGAAGTCATCTTGATATCCTATCTCTTTATAGAGTTCTCTGGGTTTTAAGGCGAGTGTACGCGCAGGACCTGAAACCATTCCGAAGTAACCTCCTACAGAGATTCTCCAGCCTGCATACTGGGAAGCCATACAAGCAATCAACGGATTGTCAGTTGCTATCTGAATTGCTGGCCACTTGAGACCTTTCAGATCAAAGGTAGTATATTGTAGGTCAGCAAGGTCAGCCAGGCAGAGTCTTGCCAGATACATACCGGCTTCATATCCCCCTTTTTCTTTAACTCCGCAGTCAATAACTGTAGCCCCATTTTTGAGCTTTATAACTTCTATCTTCAGGTCTTCGCTCCAGTCGAGCATCTCTTCTATGACATATGATCCCATTTCGTTGACACTTATCAAGATATCACCTTTCTGGCTCTGGGTAAACAGGAATAATGTTCTTGTCAGGATAATTTTCTTTTAGACAACTTTTCATCACGTAGAAGGATGGTATATCGGTTAAGGAGTTGCTTATCTATCAAGAATAATTCTTAATTAGGACTCTTTATAGATCAAAAAATTCGCTATTAATAGATAAAAGTTTACTTAGCTGGGTTTTTGTTCATTCAATGAGGTTAACTACAATATTATTTTGGAACTTTGTCCAATCAATCAGTGTCAACGACGATATTATATATACAGAAATGCATTCGAGACCCGGAACCCAAAAGTAAAAGCCTGTAGGAAAGCCCCTATTATAAACAGAGGAAAGTTCTAGTTTTCAGACCTCTACTTTTTCTAGATTATAATTTCCTTCTCTGAAGGTGTCGATAGCTTCACTAAAGCAACAGGAGCCCACTTCAAGATAACCTGAATCTAGAACCGTCCTTCCACCTTAAAGGAATTTATTTTCGGCTTTAATAAGCTCTGGAATGTACACTATCATACGAAGGTCTTTTTCACTGAGAAGATATTTACCCAGGCTATCTGCACAAATCCTGTTTTCCCCATGAAGCTTCCATTCACATCTGTATGGCTGGATGCAATCTCCAAGTTTCCGGATTTACCAAGGGCATAAGCTGAAAGATGACACCTACCTGAAACTGCCATGCACATTGCACCATGGGCAAAATTTTTGATCTCTACTTCGGTTTGTTAAATTATTTCCGTTATCTATTTAATAGAAAGTTCTCTTGAAAGTACGATAAGTTTTGCCCCCAGAGTTCTATAAAATTCTGCAGTTTTGTGGTTAGTAATATTCGCCTGCGTGGAGACCATGGACTGTAGCCCTGTCTGTCGTGCTTTCAAGATCACAGCAAGGTCCTAGGGCGATAATAGCAGATATCCTATCCTTGCAGCTATCGTTATTACTTCCGATACAACCACAAGACTATCCTCATTTACTATCTAGTTTACAGCAAGATAAGCTTTGAGTCCTCTAGCCTTCATATCGCAAACAAAATTCACAAAGTTTTCAGAATAATATCTTTTTCTCTTGCTTGATATGGGACTCAAGCATAAAGTACCTCAAAGCTATCAGGGAAAAAAAATTGAATTTTTTAACAAAATTGAAATCAAATCGTTTGGAGAACTCTGATAATACGAAAAATATGCCTTTAGACATAGTTTAAATCCTACACGAGGAATTGGGATTCATCTGAAGGTGAATGGATTTGTGCAAGTATTATAGGATAATCTCGAAAAACAAAGCATGCGATATCGGATCACAAAATATACCGGATATGATGAATCCAAGAAACAGATGGACTAACATGTCCTGGAAAATTGAGGAATACCGTGGAGGCCTGAAATAGTTTTGTGGTGTGGAAATGATTCAGCACAAGAAAAGAGTTGCAGAGAGCGCATCTAATGTTTTCATTGAGGCCTTTTCTAAGGCTGGAGATATAAAGAATTAAAAACGGAATTTCTTTATTTGGAAATAAAATATAATTTACAGACTAACAGTAGCTGCATATATAAGCCGACTAGAATATAATTAAAATTAATTAAAATACTAAAAAAGATTTGGGAGAAAATATTGTGCAAAACTTGATACTTTGTCAGTTCTATTTCGATAAGCTTTAAAATTTTTCTGAGGAATGTTCTCCGATTTGCCTATAAGCATAATACGATTAAAAAAATTGAAAAGAAGGACGTTTTTGAAATTATTTGTGTGCAACCAACATATTATGAATACAAACATCATTCAATAATATTTCCGACTTAACTAATGAGTAAGCCTCAAGATTAAACTCTCGAAAAAGTAAGGAAATGAGCTCACTAGTTGAAGTTTCCCTAACGAAAAGTAGGAGAAAAAATACTCACTTTTTTAGCGATTGCTTTTTCTTCCCGCTTATATGCAGAAAAAAAATGTGCATGATTTAATTCGTCTTTCGAATCTTTGCAAAAAGCTGTCTTAAGGTATCTTCGTTACTTTTTGTGAACTCAAATGGAGAACCTGTAAAAGGTTCAAAGTACACCGGCACATCATCTTGCCTGTAAAAAGTCCCGTCACATTCCATGGCATCAATGACTCCTGGGAGCATGATGTCTGAGATAAATGTTGTCGGGCAAGGTACAATATCTAGGTAGATCAGGGGTATTTCGGCAAGGTAGGTCGCGCAGTCCGCAGGGAGATTACTAATAAGGTCAGAGCATACTACAAGAGCTGCATCCACGTCTTTTTCCCGAAGCATGTCTACAGTCGTAAATTCTCCAGGGTTGAAGCGTGGATATCCCCGCGTGAAGTCGAGCCCGAAAGGATAACCATACATGTAGGAAGCTACTTGGTTAAAGCCTACCACATTGCAGTTGCCATGGAGAACTCCAAGAGTAAACTTGGTAAATTTATTAATTTCTTTTACGAAATTCATGACAATTTCCGCGTTCCTATGCTTCCCTGTTGATGATGAAAGCCCTAAACCTACTGAAATGAAACCGAAGTTGCAATTTTTCATCATATCGAGCAGCTCTTCCATTACGGAAATAGGAACACCTGTGATCTCTTCAACTGAAGGGTGGGGAATTTGTCCATGCAGGAGCGTAAGAAGTGCGCTGATAAGTTCATAATCGGAATTAGGCTTTAGCTGCACGTGGAAGTCTGAAGCTTCAGTAGTAGGAGTCTTTCTCGGGTCCAGTGTGATGATCATTCTGTCGAGACGTCCACGTTTAGTCCAGTAGCCACGAGGGAAAACTTCGTACCTTGACATTTGCCTCGGAATGGACTCAAGAGGATTGGTTCCCCAATAGACTATTAGGTCACATCTGTTTTTTTTCTGCCCTTCTGTTGTACCAACTTTTCCAGCTTCCTGGATTCCCATAGCTGTTGGCCCATGGTAGATAGATGTATTTGAGTCTACAACTGCACCAAGGTATTCTCCAATATGGAGCCCCACTTCATGAGCCTCACAGGATATCTCGCTGCCCAAGAAAAGCAAGGGACGTTTTGCAGAAGTAAGGATATCTGTGGCTTTTTCAAGAGCTTCATCCCAAGCTACAGGTATCAGTCTTCCCCCTTTCTTTATCAGAGGCTGCCTGAGTCTGTGGGAACTTACAAACTCCTTAAATTTGGCATTTCCAATCTTACATGCATTTTTAGTTTCAATTGTTCCATCCCCGAGTTCTATTTGGATGTCATCGCAGGCAGCCCCACAGGCCGGACAGACTATGTTTTTGAACACCATATTTATTGCCCTCTGACATAAACTTTCAGCACAACATCTTCTGCGCTCAGTACACTTTCTTCGGTGGGCTCAATTTTCACTGGAGCACCTTTGTAGAGAGGGGATCCCGTCGAAAGGGTATCGGGGTCCACAACCACATTGGTCCAGATTGCTTTTGGCATGAATACATTCCCTGGCCGGACTGAATCCATGCATTTTGCATAAACTACAACTGAATGCTTACCGTTTTTACTTGTCACCCTAACTTTCTCAGGAGAGCAGAGAGTTACAAAATCAACTGGGGAAATCCAGCAGGCTGCGCACTCTTTAGTATACTCAGCCTTAAATTTATCTCCCCCCTTTGCAAGTCTGCCTTCTTCAATCGTACTTCCAGTAATGAGTAATACTTCCATACATCTGACCTCAAAGCTCGGCATTTGTATCCACAGCCACATAAAGCACTCCTTTTGCACGCGTGCTGATCGCATAATCCCCTACGAATTTCTTGAATTTACCTTTTAACTCAACACCGCCAAGAGTGAGCCCTTCTTCAATGCCTATATATTCGAAACCTGGAGAAAAGCGTTCGATTTTACCCCCGATAACTATGGTCCCAGCTGTCATTTCAGCACCTACCCCCCTAAGAGCTCTGCCTTTCACAATGATTAGTCCACCGTTCTGGCGAATCCCACAGAAGCCTTCAACATTGCCTTCCACAAAGATTTCACCTCCATCCATTCCGCCTCCTACCTGATGTCTGGCCGAGCCTTCGATTACAATTCTCCCACCTTTCATACCGTGCCATTTGCCTCTGTAAGCACAGCCAACATGATCTCCAGCATTGCCTTTAATGTAGAGTAGTCCCCCTGTCATTTCCATGGCTGGCCAGGAATCCGTATCTCCGGAAACGAAAATTTTGCCCCCTTTCATTCCTGTCCCTAAATGCATGCCTGCAGAACCCTCAATTTCGATTTTCCCTGCACTCATACCTTCTCCAATTCTTTTGACCCTGCTTGCATCACCTTTTATACGGATTATGGTATCAGCTTCAGAACTACTTCCATTTACTTTTACTTCAAAAAATTCGCAGAGAGGATAGGTCCTTGGCCCCTGCCAGATTGGAAGATTTCCGATTTCTTCTGCACTTTTGCCAGCAAAAGAGTCAGGAGTTATAATATCTGCCTCCAGTTTAATATCGACATTCCTTTTTGGAATAAGTATTACTTCTGTCATTACTTCACCTCTCACCATTAACCTTTATTGGAGTCGGGTTTGCAAGATACTTTTTGGGAGTTGGGTATTTGGCAAAGCCAAGGGTATAGTACCGGAACCATTCCTTCACATCGGCCAGCATATCCTTTTCCCTTTCATCCTCTACATGTACTTCGGAATAGTGAGTCCGCTTATCAGGAATGGAAACAACCTCTCCCTTAGCAACAACAATTTCACCTCCCTTTATGGTATATTCTGCCTTCCTGAAGGTCCTGAGGAGAGTTTCGTAATTGTTCGGATCAAGTTGCTGCGGGTTTATGTTGTAAATTGTAATATCTCCGTCAGCACCTACTCCAAGAGAGCCTTTTCTATGCGCCATGCCAATTGTCCTGGCAGGGTTGGCTCTAGTTAGGATCGCAAGATCATAGAGGGAAAGTTCCCGTCTTACTCCTCCTATCTCACTTCTATCATTGGCCCACTTGTGGCATTCACTTAGGGTTTGCTTCCTGTAAGCCTCAGACATGAGCCAGGTCATGACTTCCGGGTATTTAATAAACGGACCTCCGTTAGGACTATCCGTTGTCATAATGGTCTTCCAGGGGTCGTTGATTAACAGGAGACATTCAAGGCCCATCGCCCACTGCACGCTGTGCACTGGATTGGACTTGAGGTAAGTAAAGGGCAGGATACCTGAACCGCATTCCATTTCAACGTCTTTATTTGACCATTTATTTCCTGTAAGTATGTATATATCGTGGATTGCAGGCCCGTCTCCGGTCATGGTTGTAGCTTCACCGAAAGGCACGCATCCACTGTCTATTACGACATGATCCTTGTTGTTGATATATCCTGCGAGTTCTTTAACACCAGATTCGAAGTCTGCCCAGGTGGTACCTGCAAAACTATTGAACATCAGGTGGGCAAGGTATACTGAACGATTCTTTGCAGGATTCATTTTGGTTTCAGCCCATTCCACTTCCATGTTCTGCCTGGGCTTTATGCCGTCAGGGATTTTGAGAGATTCTTTTGCAATAGTATAGCAACCCGGATGGCCCAGATTGTTTGCATGCAGATGAAGAGGCATCGGCATGCCCAAGCGTTCGTTAATCTCGGAAAGTCCTTTTATGATCTCTCTTGGGGTAATTTCAAAATGTATGTTGGCCTCATCAAGAGAACTTACGTTTTTTCCCCAACCCCAGTTTTCAACTCCCGCTGGGTTGACGCATTTGACTCCATAAGTCTTGTGAGTCTCCATCATCCAAGAAACATAAGCAGCAGCCCTTTCAATGTCACCTTCTCGGAGATAGCGCATCACAAAGAAATTGTTCCCGAGCTCCAGATACCCTCCCATATCAAGAATTGGAGTTGCACGCATTTCTTCATGTGTATGGCGAGCTTCTAGAGGGGGAATTGCAGCTTCAAAGACAGTTGTATAACCCATTGCTGCGTAATCATAACCCTGTTTGTAAACTGAGGGTACGGTATAACCGGAACCTGAGTGGAGGAGTGACGTTTTCTGTATAGTTGCTTTGTAGTGGTCTTCCGGGCGCATCAACCTACCGGAATTAACCTTTGAGCCTGCAACGTGAGAATGAGAGTCGATCCCCCCTGGCATGACAGTCTTTCCTAAGGCATCAATACACGTTCCTGTTTTTAGTTCAACCGCAGAAAGCTCTGTCACAACTTTTCCGTCCTGGACGAAGATGTCCATGATTTCCCCCTTTATTTCGTTGAGGGGGTCAAAGACATATCCATTCTTGATCACAACTGTTCCTGCCATTTAGTTCACCTCTCTTTTCACAAACCAGATCGCATTAACAGGACAAATAAGGACGCATACTCCGTCTTCCCCGCAGAGGTCTTGGTTTACAACAAAAATTTTCCCGTTTTTAACCTCAAGAAGAGCTTTTTCGTCCATGTTGTTTAAGTATCCTGCAGCAAGTTCACGGTTATTGAGAGCATTTACCGGGCAGACAATAACACAGTTCCCACAGCCCAGACATGCATCTTCATCCGTTTCTATGCATGTGCGATGTGTAGCTTCCGAAACAGGAGCTTCGAGTATCTTTTTCTCGAGGAGACCTTTTTTCTCCAAACTCGGCAGAATTGCAGTTTTTCGAACTGTAATAGCATTCACAGGACAAGCAACCGCACAGGCTCCACAATAAATACAGGCATCAGGGCGGTGAGTTATCTTTTCGACCCGTTCTCCGGATTTGGCTTTTTTGTTAAAAAGAGCATTTGTGGGACAGACTTCCACACAGGTATGGCAGGTCTGACAGATATCCTCAACCCAGCTCCATCGTCCTTTAAAGGGTTTTTCCACGAAAATTGCATTCATCGGGCACACTGCAGCACACCAGCCACAGTGAACGCAGGATGCTGAATTAATGAGAGTCTTTCCAACCAGCTTCAGGCTGCCGTCCTTTGAAATATCCCGGATTACCTCAATACAGGTTCTTGGGCAGATATCCTCACAAAGCCCGCAGTGGACACAGTTTTCATTCACTGTCGTCGGTTTCATGGCCTCGAAAATATAAGACATGTCATTAAGGGTTTTTCCTTCTTGCCTCAATTCAAGAGCACCTGTGGGACAAACTCTTGCACAAATTCCACAAACAAGGCAATCTTCGCCCTTTCTTTCCAGAAAATCCGCATCCAATAACTTTCTTACTATAGATCCTACGGCTCCTACTGATAGGCCACTTTTGGGGCATGCTTGTACGCAGGTCCCACAGCCGATGCATTTTTCAGGTATATAGAATAGTTGCCGGGTTTTCTTTCCGGAGAAGACAGACAATCGTTCACATTCTTTCATTTTGCTTACCTCTCAAAGTTATTCTGTGCATGCGCCACAAAGTAGCTAATTTGCAATGTTCAAATATCAGGCTTGGAGTTATGGATAGTTAGTCGTCTTCTTCGAGTCTAGGCTTCTTCGAACACCTCTTATGCTGTGGACTCATCCAGGAGCCTTTTTGGTTATTATGGCTGCCATTTCCCCCATGTTCCTGATATTGCGTCAATTGTTTCCGATGATAGCTACAGCAAGGATCTAGTATGGGCATAAGTACAGCTTTGTGTCTAGCATATCCCATATATGCGTTCTACTTCGCGGATATCGACCACCCTACTTGCAATATTGAATATATGGATACCGATTAATGCTCCAAAGTTAAGAAAACCATGAAAGAAAATTACCTCTTAGATCTGTGAAAGCACCTCATGATCTTTTTCTGTTTTAGAATTGCTCCCATAAGATATTTATCGGAATTTTATTTTTTATACAATGTGTATAGCCATGGATTTTATTTTTAGATTTTCTTAAACATAAAGTAGAAGAATACGGGGAGCCAACGTAGTAACATATTGCAAGAAATCTTGTTTTTAGAGATGTGAGGTGCAATATATCCATGCAAAAGTAAGATAAGATTATTACGCTCAAAACTAGATTACATTGATACTGGCATTTTTTGAAACGTCCTCGATAACTACACATCGACCTGGCCGAACTCTGCCACATCGGAGCAGTTCGTCAAATGCATCTTAGAGCCACTTTGTGTGACGGAGCCTGCAACTTTGCCTTTAAGGCATCCGCCTTCAATAAACAATTCGTTGGTGACAACTAAATAATCATCAGATGTGTTATAGATTTCCGCGGCACAAATTGTATAAACATATAGGGAAAATATATATAAAGTCTAAATTTATATAATATGTTGGCTAGATGGGTACATTGCTAAGAGGTTTATAAATTCTTTAAAAGTTTCATTATTGTAGAAAATAGTCAACGCGGGATTTTGGGAAAATGGTTAAGATCGGCATTATAAAAATGGGAAACTTGGGTATGAGTCAGGTTATCACTCTGATCCAGGACGAAATGGCAGCGCGAGAGGGAATCACAGTACGGGTATTTGGAACAGGTGCTAAGATGGGCTTAACCGAGGCTATGGACACTGAAACTTTCAAGAAGTGGAACGCAGACTTTGTGATAATTATCAGCCCTAATGCAACAGCTCCAGGCCCCACTGCAGTCCTTGAAGCATGGAAGAACGTGCCATGCATTGTGATCTCAGATGGGCCAAAAAAGAAAGAAGCCAGAGAAGCCTTGGAGCAACAAGGCTTTGGATATATTATCCTCCCGGTAGATCCGCTCATCGGAGCAAAAAAAGAGTTTCTTGATCCAGTGGAAATGGTAGTCTTCAACGCCGATGTGATGAAAGTCCTCTCTATTTGTGGTGTTGTAAGACTTATTCAAGAAGAACTCGACAAACTAACAGAGTACCTTGGTTCCGAAAAGTCCAAAAAGGAACTGGAGCTCCCACATATTTTTGCAAAACCAGAAAAATGCATTCAACATGCAGGTTTCTCGAATCCCTATGCGAAAGCAAAGGCTCTTGCTGCCCTCCACATAGCTGAAAAAGTAGCACAGGTTAACTACCCTGCCTGTTTCACGCTAACGGAACTTGACCAAATATGCCTTACAGCTGCAGCAGGACATGAAATAATGGGAGCTGCCGCTCATCTCGCAACTCAAGCAAGAGAAATTGAAAAATCCAATGATACTGTCTTCAGGCAATCCCATGCAAAAAGCGGCATCTTACTGAAGAAAACCAAATTATATGAAAAACCAAAATAAAAATTGAAAATTATTTAAAGTTTTGAAATCGAAATCCTTATTAGAAGATCATGAAAAAATGTTATTGGATAAGAAATAGTAGATTGGTTCTTATTTTCAGGGTTTTTGATTGATAGAAGGCAATTGCCAGTGGAATTAAAGATCAATTTTGGAAATCCTCGAAGATGTTAAAATCTCGAGATTTAAGTAACAATTTGATTAAATAACATATTTAATTAAGTAGCTTCTCCAGTAAGACATGAAAAATTAAACAATTTAAAACTGGAATTAAAGAAGAAACTTGAACGAGAAAATATGAAATAGTGAATCTGGTCTAAAGTATCCAAGAAAAAGAAAGTTTCAAATTTGATTATTTTAACTGACATTCTTCAGATGTATACAGATGCGTAATTCGTTTGCCTATTAGGCCATGATTATTCTAGAGCTCACTTCCCGTAGATTTACGCACGAATTTCATCTATTTTCTCAATACGAAAGTAGCTTAAAAATTAATTTAGCTTTCAAGAATAATAGTGGGCAAATAGGCAAACAAATTATACATCTGTATACATTTGCGAAATGTAGGATTATTCATTGAAAAATTTTTCCCTGAATTTGTGATGAATTGCAGTCAATTGCCAGTAAAATTGATGATAAATTTTTGCGATCCAGAATATATTAAAAAATCTTTAAATTAACAATGATTGTAAAAGAGGGACTTTTATAGAAATCAATGGAGTAAAAATCGAAGATACATATGCAGAAGCTTTTCAGATCAAGATTGCACGAGTGCTCATCACAGCCGTTACAAAACGCTGGGCCCTTGTGGCAGCTACTGAAGCTACAGGCTTCGCGACGTCCGTTATAATGTGTCCTGCAGAAGCAGGAATCGAAAGACTAGCAACCCCAAGTGAAACCCCTGATAATAGGCCTGGAGTCTACATCCAAATCTGTAATTTCAAATATGAAGCTCTGGAAAAACAACTACTTGAAAGGATTGGACAATGCATACTTACAGCTCCTACAACTTCAGTTTTCAACGGGCTTTATGAAGCTGAAAAGCAATTTAACATCGGCTCCAAACTCAGATTTTTCGGAGATGGTATGGAGTCAGAATTCCAGATTGCAGGTCGTAAAGTATATAAAATTCCTATAATGGGAGGGGATTTCCTGAATGAAGTAAACATCGGAGCTGTAGATGGAATTGCAGGCGGTAACTTCTTTATTTTTGGAGATTCACAGATGAGTGCTCTGACTGCAGCCGAAGTTGCTGTGGATGCAATTGCAGAGCTCGAAGGCACAATTACACCTTTCCCTGGAGGCATAGTAGCTAGTGGGTCCAAATCCGGAGCGAACAAGTACAAATTCCTGAAGGCTACAACTAACGAAAAATTTTGTCCCTCCATAAAAGACAAGATTGAGAACACTGAGATTCCGGCAGATGTCAATTCTGTTTATGAAATAGTTATCAATGGGCTTGATGAAGAAAGCATTAAAGCCTCCATGAGAGCAGGAATTCAATGCGCTGTAACTGTTCCAGGAATCAAGAAAATCTCCGCAGGAAACTACGGCGGAAAGCTCGGAAAATACCAGTTCAAGCTGCACGACCTCTTCTGAGCTCCATATCTTTTTTTCGATTTTAGTTATCACAATTTCCTTTTTTACGGATTAAGACGAAGTAAGAAAAAGAACAACATGTAATATATCACTAAGAAAAAAATATAACACAGAAAATATTGACTTCACGGACTGATTTTTCGAGATTACGTGTAAAGAAAATATTACCGTACTAATTGGCTATTTTTTGGTCATCAAATTCCAAGAGCTCTGAAACCAGCAGAAAGAATTTCTTTTGGATCAATGCCAGTAACTTGTATCATTAAATAAGCTGCAGGGAAAACTCCTGCAATAATTCCGAGATTTTCGGCTTTGAGCTTTATGTTCTTGGTGTGGATTTCATCACCTTCCTGCTTTCCTCAATCGTTTATTTCTATGGAGGCTACCCATTTCTCGAGGTAATAAAATAAGAGCTTGCTGAAAAGACTCCTGAGATGGTGATTCTGGTAGCTATTGTCATCAGTGTGGCTTATATTTATAGCTCTGCTGTGGCTTTCGAGCTTCAAGGAGGAGTGTTTTTCTGGGAACTGGTGACTTTTATCGATGTAATGCTGCTCGAGCACTGGTTGAAAATGCTGTCGGTAATGGGAGCTTCAAAAGCTCTTGAGGAACTGGTAAAGATCATGCAGTCGGTTGCTCACCTGATGACAATCTGGATACTTTGATCAGCGCATCGGAGGCCTACGACTACACTCTCAGCATAGATAATCCCGTAATGTCAGAATCCTCTCCGAATCTCTCCAAAAATATTTTCCTTTCCCGCTGCGTCACCATGTAAAGGTTAAGAAGGAGACAAAGGAGTGGAAGAAGATGAAGGAATGGGCTGAACCAAAGCAGGTTATAGAGCCAAAGGCTTATGAAGGCCGTGAACTTATGGATCCCTACGAACAATTTAGAGAAGCATTCGATGAGCTTGAGAGCGATTGGAACGGTTGGAGCGGGTAGTAAATAAGCTCACGCCATTCATACCGAAAGAACAGTGTCCCGACTTGAAACAAAAAGCAAAGGTCAAGCGCGAGGAGCAGGAGTTTGGGCTTGTTTCTGATCCTAGACCAATACCTAACTGAATTCAACCTCAGGTTAAAACGGGTTGCAGAACGTAAGGAGATGAAAACATTTTCCTGACGAGCGTTCAGATCGCCCTCGATTTGGCGCTCGTCTTCCGTTTATCGGAGCAAGATGCTAGCCATCCATCTGCAATATGAGGACGCAACCATCGAGATCCTAGATATCAATGGCGTCTATTGCGGAATTAACGACTTCGAACATAGGCTATGGGAACAATTCACCCTCGATTTTGCAATAAACAGATCCAATAGGTACTTCACCCTTCAACTATTCTTGGTGATACTCGTCTCTCTGGTCTCACTGGGCAATCTGGGGTCTCAGAGCCTAAAAACGGTACGTTAGAAGTCCAGATCCTGGCCATCAATGATCTCCACGGCCAACTTGAGACGCCCACCAGCAAGATGGCTATAGGTTATAATGAGATCGGTGCTCCCATACATGTCGATGTCGGGCGTACAGAGTACCTGGCTACCCACATAAGGAGCTCAGCTCTTAGACCCCCAATACATTCGTTGTCTTAGCTGGAGACTCTATAGGCGCTAACCCGCTTGCAAAAGCATCCAAACGCGATCAAAAGTCATATTTGGGATTTTATCCTGAAAACATCAACCCTGTATCAGTAGACAACATACAAAATAGCGAAGAGCCAAAATAGCTTTAAAATAAAAAATTGTTAGTAAATGAGATACAGTAGCTGTTAATAGCCATGTTTCTCCATTTCTTTAAGAACCACTGCACTGAAATCCGTAAAATGCTGGATCCCTCCAGTCCAGGCAGCGATCATCATGGCGTCAGTTATCTCTGCTCTGGTAGCTCCGAAATGATGAAGCCTTTGCAGGATTTTGACTGCGCTTTCTGTGTTGTTGCTGGAACAGGCAATGGCAAAAACTATAAGGTGTTTTTGCTTCATGGAAAGTCCACCATCTCTTTCATACCAGACTGCTTTATAAAAACCAGCGATACCTTCAGCAAAGTCTTCGTTTATCTGTTCAGCATATACAACAGACCTGGGCACAAAGCCCTTTATTTCCTTGATTTCTTTAACATCTTTCCCCATAATTATCATATTTCAATACGAGAGAATCGGATATAACAATATCTTTACAAATTTTCATGGATCTTAATTTCCACGGATGTCTCTGTAGTTATGATATTTTGTAACTCTTTAGCCATACCTTAGGACCCCCCGTGAATTAACTTAGGCACATTTTTACACCGTACTTAACTATTCTCATAAGCGGTTCCATTGATTATGTTCCATAATAATTATGCGTTGCCTAAGTTATTTCGTAACGAGCCCTTAGTATACAGTTGTTTTTTAAAAAGTACTTTATTACTGCTTAAATAAAGACCCATATCTTGAGATAAAAGGTAAAATACAGTAGTTTTAGAGGAAAACGACTGGATTTTTAGATACCATTCCGGGAAAGTGGATAGCTATTGGAGCAGGTACGGAGGCTGCAATCGAAACTGTTGATATTGTTCTGGTTAAAAACGATCCAAGGAATGTTTTAAATATAATCAGGCTTTCCAAGAGTAGCTACTCCAAAATGTGTCAAAATCTTCTTTGGGCAACAGGATACAATATTTCTTCAATTCCACTTGCTGAAGGGATTCTCTACGGATATGACTTTTATTGAGCCTTTCTATGAGCGCAATTCTCATGAGTCAGAGTACCGTAATCGTAGCTTTGAACGCAAAAACTTTGAAGATAGAATGATTTGATTCTGACAAGGTTCCTAAATTAGGTGGTTTATGTGCTGATTAGTTTCCTTATTTTGCTTGCACTATCAAAAAAAGCTTCCTCGGAAAGATCGAAATAAGAAGTAACAAAAAAATACAATTATAAGTCCGACAAAAATAAATCCAATAGCTTTAATAATGTCAAAACGTTTCTTCGGAACTTCTATAAGAGTATTGAAGGAAGGGATACTTTTCGGATATTTAAGATATTTAATTACTCCAGGTTTGTGCCCTGCTCCTATCACCACAACGACAGTTTTGTTTCCACATGCAGCGATATTAAGTATATTTCCTGCAAGATACGCGTCTCGTTCATCAATTAACACCTCGGCTGCTGTAGGGGCAAAACCCCTGAGTTCACTTACAAGGGTAGTTACAACATCCTGTTCTGTTATTTGATCGATGTCTATATCAGTTCCTTTTCCAATTCCTATAAGACCGTCGAGCAGGGAGATAATCATCCTGATTTTTTCCAGGAATTTCATCTTTCTCCAAAATCGCTGAAGAGTCACCTGGATATCTCGGTCAATTAAGGCAACTTTAGACCCTAAAGTCTCGGCTTCCTCGATCGCAGCAAGCATCTCAGCGCCTGGTTTTACGCCCATGTCTTCACCTATCTTTTTCTGCATATAGGCAAGAACCCATTGAATAGTATAGTAGTAGATCTTCCCTTCAAAAAGAATATCTTTTATAGGAACCTGGTTTTCCTGGACATTCCCTTTTATAGAATCATAACGCCCCCTGCAGAGCTCGACAGCAACTACATCTGGTTTCAGACTTTGGATAGCGTCCTTAACTTCGGCGACACTTTTTTCTGAAACATGGGCTGTCCCTATGAGCACAACTTTTGAAGGGTGGTATTCATCCTTGCAGTCACATGGAAATTGAGAAAGCAAAGGAATTGAGATTTCCACAGCTGAGTCAGGAAGCGTTTCTGTAAAAAATTTTGAAGTTATATCCATTTTTACTTCAGCTTCCCAGGGTTCTACTGCAGATGAGGGAAAAGAGACTTCATTTTTTCTTTGTATATTAATTGGAGAATCAGAGGGTTTAGACTTCTCGACAGAAATAGAATTTTCTGCGGATTCGGTCACAAGTTTGTTCATAGAATATATCGACTCCTAATATGAACTGTAAAATTGTAGTCAGAGTCACTGTTATAGCGATCTGTAATTTAGGATTATGCATTATCAATCTCTCTGCTATGAGAATTAGGAATGTTGGATGAAGATAATAAAGGATTGTAGGTCTTGTTCAGAGTTGTTGAATTCCAAAAAAACGAATACATATTAATAATTTTTATAACAATTTAAAGATATTCTCTTGCTCACAGTTTCCAATAACTCATATCAACTACCAGATTGAATTTTGTAGACGAATAATTCAGCTTTCTACATAAAGTAACCAAGTTATAGAAAAGTCTATTGCAAGCAGATAATTATCTGATGGTAATTACTTGCAGGAATTTATATCTTGCTACGGTTGTATTTTTTTATTTTTATTTATATTATCTCATTCTAAATTTATTCCTACAAAATTATTTCGTAACTATTTAGATAGGAAAATATGATATCAATAGCTGTTTTAATTAATATTAGATGGGTCAGGTTTTAGGGATAATTTTCTCTAATTGCTGGCTATTTTTGGATACCTGAATGTTACTTAATTTGTTGCATTTTTTAAATATAATCCTTAATAGTAAAAGTTAATAAGTATTGTTACAATAATTCGATTTGCTGTATAGTGCGAATGATTATTCTTATTAATTTATAATTTTTCTCAATAGTTCACAAAAAACTTCATCAATACATCTTAATTCTCATTTTTTATGATCGCTTATAGAAAATTCAATATTATAGCATTCTAAAGTATAAATTATGCATAGTCCCCAATAAACCGACATTCTGCAGACTTATACAGGTGTATAATTTGTTTGCCGATTTGTCCACTATTATTTATTGAAAGTTAGATTACTTCTGAAGCTACTGCCATATTGAGAAAATAGATTGTATCTTGTGTACATATGTGAAAAGTAGAATATATCTATTTACTAATCATAAAATGTATGTTTAACCACAGAAAGCATGGAAAACCATGGAAAAAAGGAACTAAAAGCAATTTTACTGTCTCTTTCTGTTGTTTAATGTTGTGTTTAAGTTTAGTAAAAAGATGGCCATGCTTGATTACAAATCTATTTTTTAACTATTCAGCTTGAGAACACCATTATATAGCTATTTTTAATATACTAAGCAAATTTCGATGGGCTTATTTTCTTCAACTATCTACTATTAATTCTGTTTTTTGTTTTTCCATCAGTTAATAATCAGAAGTATCTATTGCGTCAAATAGATGTCAACAAATTAATTTTTGGTAGGCTGAATAGTTACCTATTTTTTTAATTTTTTTAAATGTTAATTTTTACTGTGGGGACTATAAACAGAATCTCTCAAATATCTAACTCGGATAATATCTGAAGCTGACGTAATCATTATGTTTAAAATGCTTGTTTTACAGCAATTGCATGGTCTTTCAGACTTTGAACTCGAGAAACAATTTATTGATTGGATTTCTTTCAGGAAATTTCTTGGTTTTTCTGATAACATACCATACCGAACCAAGTCTGGTCATTAGAAAGAAAATTATTGATAACTCCAAAGAAAAAGAAATATAGTGAAAGTTGCAAAGCCGACTTGATTGCCTTGGTTTTGAAAATAAAAATGGAAATGATTCAGGAAACTACTTTTGTCCATTCAGATCTGGCCATGCAAAAGAGGATAAACCTCAGAAAAATGGAGCAAAAAAAAGATAATCAGAGACATAATCTGGACAAAAAAGGGTAACAAGTCCCACTTTGGATATAAATTTCATAGCATAATATCTAGGGATTATGAGCTGATAAGAAGATTCAAAAAAATAATTGTATAACTTCATGATTCTCAGATAGATATATCAGAAAAAAAGAAATAGTTTACAGAGATAGAGGTACTTTTCAGCAAAATCAAAAGGTTAAGATTCAACAATGAAAAGATTAGTAAAAGAACATCCTCTGCGAATGAATGATAAGTTCAAAAAAGAGTGTCAATTCAAAAAGAGCTCCAAGAGAATGAGTTTATACAGTAACTAAAAAGATATTTAAGGCAGGAAAAGTTCTTGTCACTACTGTCCAAAGAGTGAATCTGAAGATGTCATATAAAGCTTTTTGTTATAATCTATATTCAGTTGATGACATTGAAATTAAAAGGGTTATTTTAAGGATAGCTTCCGCTATCCTTAAAATAAAAGAATAATGAACCAGAAAAGAAAAAAATAGAGTTAACTACAGAAATTTGTGGGAAAGATTTGGGCAGGATTCCCGCTAAGAAAAAAATTATATGTAAATTGAAATCCTCTTTGGTATTCCGCTTATTCTTATGTACCAATCAAGTTTTTCAGGAGAAATATTTATTCAGTAATATATTTTTTGAGATCTCGTCATAGATATATTTTTTTTATAAAGTTGAATACTTTATGTGGAAAACTATAACTCAGGATTACATTTATCTAGTATTTTCTTATTTCGAGTGATTTATATTTTGAGTAAGTTAAATGTGAAATAATAACCCATATTAATGATAATTCCAAAGATTCTGGAGAAAAATTCTCCTTCGAATGAAGTAATCAAGCTTGGGAAAGCACAAAGGTTTTTTAAGCGAATCTTCAAGTTAATTCTAAAAAAAAATCTATCTGGAGAAAATGCATCATGCAGGAAAAAATCAAGGAAATCGCAGATAGAGTCCATGAACTACGGGAACTGTCAGAAATCCCGGTCAAAGAAATGGCAGAATATCTGCAGATATCCAATGAGACTTACAATAAATATGAAAGTGGAATTGAAGATTTTCCGGTAAGCATCATTTTTGAAATTGCACACAAGCTGCACATAGACATGGCTACTCTCTTGACAGGGGAAGAGCCGCATATGAATATTTTTACCGTCACGAGGGATAAAAAAGGGACTAGCTTTGAAAGGAGAAAGCAGTACCGGTATAAGAACCTGGCCGAAAAATTAATCCATAAAAAAGCCGAATTTTTCATAGTCTCAGTTGAACCCAAACCTCAGGAGATGACGCCTGAAACAAACTCTCACCCAGGACAGGAGTTCAATTATGTGCTCGAGGGAACGTTGAAGGTTTATATTCACAATAACGAAATTGTTCTGAAAGAAGGAGATTCAATTTATTTTGACTCCAATTATGAACATGCTATGGAATCTATGGGAGGAAAGCCAGTTAAGTTCTTGGCAGTTATAATGTAAATTCGATATCAAACTAGATGAAAACTAGATGTTAGAGATAATACCTCGGAAAACTTTTGAAACTCAAAATATCCCTAAGCTTTCAAAATGCAAAAAGCATGAACATACAAGTAGATAAAACTGGTGTCAAAAATGACTTCCTTGCTGAGCCAATTTGTTTCCCAAACCGATTTTGAATCTTTTGAGGATTTCCAGGAAAATTTTAAAATCCTGGTCCCTGAGAACTTTAATTTTGCCCATGACGTTGTAGATGCCTATGCGAGAGATTTTCCTGAGAAAATTGCCATTGTTTGGTGTGATGATAATGGGAGTGAGAGAATCTTCACTTTCAAAGACCTCAAGTACTACAGTGATAAAACTGCAAATTTCTTTGCAAAACACGGGATCGGGAAGGGTGACTATGTAATGCTTACCTTAAAAAGCCGTTATGAGTTCTGGTACTGTATCCTGGGACTGCATAAACTTGGAGCTATTGCTGTGCCTGCAACCCATATGCTCAAAACACGAGATATAGTGTACCGGATCGAAAAAGCTGGATTGAAAATGA
>Ga0326728_10005197_pt1 | contig 37132 bp, 26 predicted proteins | sample MB3enrmetagenome_FD_207602 | JGI IMG/M metagenome (GOLD analysis project Ga0326728, IMG submission 207602) | Lab enriched peat soil microbial communities from McLean, Ithaca, NY, United States - MB31MN | ecosystem: Environmental > Terrestrial > Soil > Wetlands > Peat | place: USA: New York...
CACAGCCGCGTGTTCCGACACACGCGCTTCGTGCGCGTCTGGCTTCCTCCCGGCTTCGACGAGCGCGCCTCGCAGCGTTATCCCGTCCTGTATCTGAACGATGGGCAGAATCTCTTTGATCCGGCGACCGCCTTTGCCGGCGTTCATTGGCAAGTCGGTGAAACCGCCACTCGCCTGCTTGCCGAGAACCGCATTCCGCCTCTCGTCATCGTCGGCATCGACAACACCGGCAAGAACCGCGTGCGTGAGTATATTCCCTACAGGTCCCGTGACCCCAAACTCCCGCATCCTCTCGGCGCGCATTATCCCGAATTCCTGCAGGGCGAACTCATGCCTCTAATCGAGCGGCAGTATCCGATCCTCAACGGAGCCGACAACACCGGTCTCGGAGGCTCCTCGCTTGGCGGGCTGATCACGCTTTACACGGCCATGTTGGCTCCCGATGTCTTCGGCAAGGTGCTCATCGAGAGTCCGTCGTTGTTTGTGGCGGATCGACGGATACTGGAGCAGAGCCGCGTCCGTGACCACTGGCCCTCGCGTATTTATCTCGGCATTGGGACGCGAGAAGTCGGCAGCCCGGAGAAAGACGCTAGGACCGTTGCGGACGTGCGTGAATTGGCAGCGATTCTCACCAATGCCGGCCTCGACGAAAAACGATTGCGTGTGCGCATTGAGGAAGGAGCGCCGCATTCGGAGTCGGCGTGGGCTGCGCGGTTTCCTGAGGCGCTGGAATTTCTTTATGGCGGAACTGCGGTGAGAGAATCGTCGAATCACTCTGCGGGCGGGGTCGCCACCATCGGGCCTTAGGGTTTAATATTCCGTACTTGGACAAAAGGGGGTCGTTGATGAATTTACGTCGTAGGTGGGTGACGTGTGTATTCGCGCTAACACTGGCGGCATGCGCCGTCGCGCAGCCGTATAACGAAGAGCAATTCAAAGGCATGCAATGGCGCGGTATCGGCCCTTATCGCGGAGGCCGCGTGCTCGCGGTCACCGGCGTGGTCGGCAATTCTTTTACCTACTACTTTGGCGCGGTTTCGGGCGGCGTCTGGCGCACGAACGACGGTGGCGTGAGTTGGCAGCCGATTTCCGACAAAAGCGTGATGGCCTCAATTGGCGCCATCGCCGTTGCCGAGTCCAATCCCAACGTCATCTATGTCGGAACGGGCGAATCCTGCCTCCGCGGCAACATCTCCTACGGCGACGGCATGTACAAGACGACCGATGGCGGCAAGACCTGGGTCCACCTCGGCCTGAAAGATACGCAGCACATTGCGCGCCTCTGGATCGATCCCCGCAATCCCGATCACGTGCTGGTCGCCGCCATGGGCCACGCCTATGGACCGAACACCGAGCGCGGCGTCTTTCGCACCAACGACGGCGGCAAAACCTGGGACAAAGTCCTTTACAAGGACGAGAACACTGGGGCGATCGATATCTCCGTCGATCCGCACAATCCCAACATCGTATTTGCCGCGCTCTATCAAATCCGCCGCTCGCCCTGGAGTCTCGACAGCGGTGGCCCCGGCAGCGGCCTCTATCGCTCCACCGACGGCGGCAGTACCTGGAAGCATCTTGAAGGCAACGGATTGCCCGAAGGTATTCTCGGACGGATTGGCGTGAGTGTTTCCGGCGCCGACTCGAATCGCGTCTATGCTCTGATTGAGTCGAAAGAAAGCGGCCTCTATCGCTCCGATGACGGAGGAACCAACTGGACGCGTGTCAACGATGATCAGCGGCTCACGCAGCGTGCGTGGTATTTCACCCACATCTTTGCCGATCCCAAAAGCGCCGACACGGTCTACATGTTGAATACGGGCGCGTTTCGTTCGTCCGATGGTGGCAAGACGCTCAGCCTGCTTCCGGCGCCGCATGGCGATCACCACGGCCTCTGGATCGATCCCCAGAACCCGGACCGCATGATCAACAGCAACGACGGCGGCGCGACGATCACGGTGGACGGCGGCAAGACCTGGTCTACGCAGTACAACCAGCCGACGGCGCAGTTCTATCACGTCGCGGCCGACAATCGCTTCCTCTATCACGTCTACGGCGCGCAGCAGGACAACTCCACCGTCGACATTGCCACGCGCACCGATGACGGCTACATCGGTCGCCAGCATTGGGCGGACGCGGGCGGCGGCGAGAGCGGCTACATCCAGCCCAATCCCGATGATCCCGACATCGTCTATGCCGGCGCTGACGGCGGACCGATTACTCGCCTCGATCGCCGCACCCACCAGTACCTCGACATTACCGTCTGGCCCGAGGACAACTCCGGCCACGGCGCGGGTGACTTGAAATATCGCCTGGGATGGACGCAACCGATTTTGGTTTCGCCGCATGACTCGCACGTCATCTATACCAGCGCCGAGCGGGTTTTCAAGACTACGGATGAAGGCAAAAGCTGGACCGCCATCAGCCCCGATCTCACCCGCAACGACAAGAACAAGCAGGTTTCCTCCGGCGGCCCGCTCACCAAGGACAACACTTCGGTTGAGTATTACGACACGGTTTTTTCCATCGCGGAATCTCCCGTTCAGAAGGATCTGTTGTGGGCGGGAACCGATGACGGGCTGATCCACATTTCTCGCGACGGCGGAAAGAACTGGGCCAATGTCACTCCCAAGGGCATTCCGGAATGGAGCCTGGTCAGCATCATCGAAGCTTCACCGCACGATGCCGGCACCGCCTACGCCGCCATCGATACGCACAAGCTCGACGATTTCCGTCCCCTGATTTATAAGACGGCAGACTTCGGCAAGACCTGGACGAAGATCGTCAATGGTATTCCTGACGGTTCCTACACGCACGCCGTGCGCGAAGATCCGGTGCGCAAGGGCCTTCTTTACGCGGGAACGGAAACTGGCGTTTACGTTTCTCTCGACGGCGGCGCGAATTGGCAATCACTCCAGCTGAATTTGCCCAACGCGCCGATTCACGATCTGATTATCAAGAACGATGACCTCGTGGTGGCCACGCACGGCCGTTCCTTCTGGGTTCTCGATGACCTTACCCCGCTACGCGCTGCAACCGCGCAGGCAACGAACGAAGCCGTGCTCTATAAGCCTCGCGTCACCTATCGCATGCACTGGCCCGACTATTACGAAAAACGGCAGCCGGTAGGAGAAAACGCTCCCAATGGCGCGATTCTCTACTACTACTTTCCGGCCGCGCCAAAAGGCGTGGTAAGTCTGGATATTCTCGACAACGCGGGGAAGCTTGTTCGCCATCTCTCCAACGAGGAAAAGAAAGAAGCGGAAACGCCGCCCGAGTGGCCCGATCAAACCCCGCCGGCAGAAAAGATTCCTGCCGTTGCCGGCCTGAACCGCTTCATCTGGGATCTGCGCGGTGAGGGCCCGACCCCGCTACCGGGTGAACCGGGGGCCGAGGACCGCAATCGCGGGCAGATGGTTCCTCCTGGCTCATACCAGGTCCGGCTTACGGCGGAGGGCAAATCCTACACCGCGCCGCCGTTCGAGCTGAAGATCGACGCGCGCATAAAGGTGTCGGATTCGGACTTGCAAAAACAGTTTGAGTTGGAACGCAAGGTCAGAGCCGAGATTTCCGAGATCCACGATGTGGCTGCGAAAATGCGCGATGTGCGCGTGCAAACGCGAGCTCTAAATAAGCGTTTTGCCGACGACCCGCGCTTCACTCAGTTCCTGGCGGCAGCCAAAGATTTCGATAAGAAGAGCAACGACGTCGAATCGCAGCTCATACAGGTGAACGCCAAGAGCTCCGAGTCCAATCTGAACTACCCGGTGCTCATCGACGAACGCCTGCATGGCTTGCTCAACGGCCTCGACTCCGACGCCGCCCCGACGGCACAACAGTTGGAGGTCTTCGATTCCCTTGAAAAGGAGGCCCAGCCGCTGCTGGCGCAGGCTCACGAGCTGTTGACGAAAGACGTCGCCGCGCTCAACGACATGGTGAGCAAACTGAACATCCCGGCGATTTATGTGGCGGAAGGGAAGTGAGGGTTTCAAGGCAGAAAATCGTGAACGCCGCCGGCAGTCGGCGGCGTCACCATTTGGCGTTGTTCGTTGCTACTTGGTGATCACGCCGCAAGCAATGCGATCGCCGGCGTTACCGGTGGGATCGGTTTTGTAGTCGTCCGCCTTGGCGTGAATGACGAGCGCGGTCCCCCCGTTGCTGAACAGCGAGTGGGTGTCGTTGCCCAGAGTGACATCCTTGTTGATCACGCGAAACTTGGCCTTGCCATTCGCGTCCACGGTAAAGTTCCTGTTATCGCCTGCGTGATGGCCCTCGGGATTGTCGAGGCCGTGCTTCTTGTTGTCCGGATTGAAATGCGGCCCCGCTGATTTGAAATCGGGCGCATCGCACTTGGCGTTTTGATGGAAGTGCAGCGCATGCTCGCCCGGAGGCAGGTTCTCCAGTTTGAGTTCCATCGCCACCCCACCCGATTTTTCTTCCCAGAGCGTTGCCTTCCCCACGCTCTTGCCCTGGGCGTCATTGAGTTGGACCACAGTCTTGGCCTTGCTGCCATAGATACCCATGGCCCCGCTCGCTGGCTCGACAGACGCGGCCAGCGCCAACAGAACAAACGAAAGCAATGTGTTTTTCATAAGAAGCAATTATAGATAAAACGTAAGGTTACCAGTGCCACATCAGTTGTCCTTGTCCACCTTCGAATCAGAGTTGTCAGCAAAAGCAAGCATGTGCGACGGACTGCCCGACAATCCTGCTGCCGCGAGAACTGCCTGACCCAGTTCTTCCATGGTGACCAAAGGCTGGGTATCGTACTTCGATTTAGAGGCACCCGATGTATCGGTCTCCATTACACAGTGAGCGAGGAAGCGATATCCCTGGCCGACGATGGTCTGCAGAAAGCGCGGCCTCTCTGGATGATCGCGCAAGACAATGCGAATCTTGCGAATTGCTGTGTTGATTCCCTGGTCGACGTCAACAAACACGCCTTCGCCCCACAGCTTCAGTTCGATTTCACGGCGCGTGAGCAGTTCTCCCTTGCATTCAACCAGAAGCATTAAGAGCCGCATCGGCAGGCTTTCTATCCTCACGGCCGAACCTCGGTGCCGTAACTGAAAGCCTTCAAAATCGAGCTCGAATTCCCCAAATCTTGCAAAACGTGCGGGCATCGGTTCTTACCTCGATACGGATGCGACCCCGTGCGCCTCAGCCAGTTTTCCTACCCAACTGGCGGAGAGAAATGCTAGAAACCAGCGCTTTTGGAAAGAAGTTGAGCTTACTGTGACGCGGTTCCCTGAGACTGTCAACCCGCAGCGCGTGTCGCCGAAGGGAGTGCCGCAATAAAGTTCCACCATTTCAGTTACTTAGCGGTCCATGAAGCTTGAGATCGCTCTATGCGCCCTCTATGGACCTTTTCACCGATTGAGGGCAAGATCGCAATCGTTGTGGGAAAAGATCACCTTCCCCGAAATTCAAAATTGGAAAAGGAGAAACTTATGAAAAAGCATGCTGCTGGGCTCCTCATTCTGATGCTGGTCGCGCTGACGGGGTTGGGAATTGCGCAGACCAGAACGATGATCGAAGTTCAGGTTCCTTTCGACTTCGTTGTCAACGGCAAAACCATGCCGGCGGGCGAGTGCACAATCAAAGTTGAGGGCAACGGACCGCATATGCTGTGGATTACAACTGGAGATAAGCACGCCTACGTGCTCCCAATCGCAACCGAATCGAGGGACGCGAGCTCCGAGACGATTCTGGCGTTCCACCGCTACGGAGACCGTTATTTCCTGGCCAAAATCAACTTGGAAGGATCGAGCGGCGGTTACGAGTTTCCCGCGAGCAAGGTGGAGGCTGAACTTCGGGCGCGGAACACGACCGAGAAAATCGTCACCCTTCTGGCCTCCGCCAAGTAGGCGAGAAAGCCGGATCGCACTCACGAGGGAACGGACCTGGCGTCTGTTCCCTCTTGCTGTTTGCGAGCCTCCCGGTCCGTCTTCGGTAGAATGAGCGAGTGCCTCCCGCCAAAACCAACGCCGCGGAAACCCTTGCCCAGGTGGGCCTCTTCGCCGGCCTTTCTGAAACCGAGATTGCGTCCATCGCGCAGCGTACCATCCCGCGGAAGTTTGCCGCCGGCGAGATTGTCTTTTCCGAAGACGAGCCCTGCGCCGGGATGTATGTGGTCGTGGCCGGTCAAGTGCGCATCTTCAAGACTTCCCCGGGCGGCCGCGAACAGGTGTTAAGCATCGAGGGCCCCGGAGGATCGGTGGCTGAATTGCCCGTTTTCGATGGCGGCAATTATCCGGCCTCGGTCGCCGCGATTTCCGACTCGACATTGCTCTTCATCGCCAAGCAGGATCTTCACGCGGTGTGTGTGTCTCACCCCGAGATCGCCCTGAAAGTGCTGCGGGTAATCGGCTCGCGCCTGCGCAAGCTGGTCGGCATCATCGAGGAACTCTCCTTTACCACGGTTCGCCACCGTCTGGCCGCGTTTCTGGTCAGGCTGGCACAACGGGAAGGCACGCGCGTCGACGGCGGTATCGCCGTCAGTCTTCCCGCCAGCAATCAGGAACTGGCAGCGCAGATCGGCACCGTCCGCGAGCTTGTGTCGCGCAATCTGAGCCGCTTTCAGTCGGAAGGTTTGCTCCGCATCGACGGCCGCCGCATTGTGATCACCGATTTGAAGGCCCTGCAAGCCGAGTTGGATGAAAGTCAGTAGCCAGTAAACAGTAGCCAGTTGCCAGTGTCCAGTTGCCAGTGCCCAGTGGCTAGTAATCCACAGGACAGCAACGGTTCGTTCTTCGCGGAAAAGTGATCCGGTCCGACTGGTGAAGACCGAATGCTGTCAACTTGGAACTGGCAACTGACCACTGGTTTCCGTGACAAAAGTCATCGCCCGCTCATTCGCCCTCCGCTACAGTCATTTCGTCAGCACAGACCAGACTATGAGGGAAACCCGATGACTCTAACCGCGACCAAGACCAAAACCGTCCGCGAATACGCAATTGAAACCCCGCAAACCATTCCCGTCTTTGAAAAGCTTGGCATCGACTATTGCTGCGGCGGCAACCGCTCGCTCGAAGAAGCTTGCGCTACCGCGAAAGTCAGCTTTGATCAGGTAATGGCGCAGATCGAAGCCGCCATCGCCACACCCGTCCGCCCCAGCGACAAGGAACTGCGCTCAGGCTCGCTGGCCGAGATGATCTCGCACATTGTTCGTACCCACCACGTATTTGTGCGCACGCAGATTCCTGATATCAACGCCCTGATTGAAAAGGTATATACCAAGCATGGCGCGAACCACCCTGAGCTGACCACAATCCGCAACGTCTATCGCGGCCTCGGCGAAGAGTTGATGGCGCACCTCATGAAAGAAGAGAACATCCTGTTCCCCTACATCGAGCGCATGGAAGAGTCGGTTCTTCAGCGCGAGCCCGTCCTGCCCCCGCCGTTCGGGACCGTCGCCAACCCTGTGCGCATGATGGAACATGAGCACGACAACGCGGGTATAGCGCTGCGCTCTCTCCGTGAGACGAGCCAGAACTTCACTCCGCCCCCCGATGCCTGCACCAGCTTCCGCGCGCTATACACGGCGCTCGAGAACTTCGAGAAGGACCTCCACCAGCACATTCATCTCGAAAACAACCTGCTATTCCCGCGCGCCACGGAGATGGAAAGCGCCGCGCGTAACTAGCGACCCATAAGTAGAGGGACACGCCTTGCCGCGTCTCCCCGGTTGGCTGCGTCTTAACGCTGCCGCGTCTAGGTCGGCGGTGTCTTCCTGAGCGGAGTCGAAGGACCCCTACCGTACCCGGCTTTCGGCCCGAGAGATATCGGACGCCCCTCAAAGCCATAGCCTCACGCCCCAGCCGCTCTACGCGCGCGAAATGCCTCCCAATGTAAAATAGAAAAATGCGTAAACCTTACTTCGCAGCGGTCCTATTGGCTGCCGGGACAGCGTTGGTGGCCAGTGGTACCGCCCAACAAACTCCCGCAGCGACGACTCCACCGGCTCAGGGAGCCCCTACCTTGAAATCTCCGCCCAAAGCGGCAGCGGCAAAAAGCGCGGAACCGGCTTCGCCTTTCAAAACGCGCAAGGAAAAATTCAGCTACGCGCTGGGGATGAACATCGGCAACGGCCTCGGGCAGAACCTGAAAAAGCAGAACGTGGAATTCGACCCCGCCCTGGTCGCCGATGGCCTGAAGGCAACCCTGGCAGGCTCCAAGACGCTTCTCACCACCGATGAAGCTCAGGCTGTTCTCAAGGAAGTCCAGACCGAAGTACAGAAAGAGAACCAGGCCAAAATGAAGGAAGCGGCCGACAAGAACAAAACCGATGGTGAAGCTTTTCTTGCTGCCAACAAAGACAAGGAAGGCGTCGTAACGTTGCCCAGCGGCCTGCAGTACAAGATTCTGACCGAAGGTACCGGCCCCAAACCAACGGCCAGCGATACCGTCATCTGCAACTATCGCGGCACGCTCGTTGACGGCAAGGAGTTCGACAGCTCCTACAAGCGCGGTCAGCCGGCCACGTTCCCCGTAAGCGGAGTCATCAAAGGTTGGACAGAAGCGCTCCAGTTGATGCCCGTCGGCTCAAAATGGCAGTTGTTTGTGCCGCCGAGTCTCGCCTATGGGGAGCAGGGTGTGGGCAACGATATCATGCCCAACTCCACCCTGATCTTCGAGGTCGAGCTAACCGGCATTCAGGAGAAGAAGGAAGCTAAGCCGGAAGAAAAGAAGGAAGAACAAAAGCCGCAGAACTAGTCGGATGGAGGGCGAGCGATCGCCCTTGTCTGCGGTACGAGCCTCATTCGTTGGCAGCGTAGCATGCGCGAACGAATGGGGCTTTCTGCTTTGCTGTGGCTGCGCGACCTGCGTGCTGTAAACGTCCATGAGTTATCCGAAGTTAACTTCGCCTAACGGACACCGCGGCTATTCGTAGCGGAGGGCTTCGATGGGGTCGAGGCGAGAGGCGCGGATGGCGGGGACCATGCCGCTGACCAATCCGACGGCGGTGAGAATAAGGATGGCGACGAGCAGGGTAACGGGGTTGATCACCAGGCGGATATCGGCGGTCTCGGCATGCTTGGCGACGGCGCTATAGAGCGTGAGATGTCCGACGAGAATCGCGACAAGATAGGCGAGGATGATTCCAAAAACGCCGCCGAAGAAAGTAATGGCGAGAGCTTCGGCGAGGAACTGCAGGAAAATGTGCCGTCGGCGCGCGCCCAGAGCTTTTTCGACGCCGATCTCGCGGGTGCGCTGCGTGACCGAGACGAGCATGATGTTCATCAGGCCGACTCCGCCAATGCCGAGCGTGAGCGTGCCGATGAAGCCGAGGAGAATCTTCAGACCAAGCGCAATGATGAGGAAACGATCAAGCTGCTCCATGAAGTTGAAGACGAACACGGCGCGGCGGTCGGCGGGATTGAAACGATGCTGGTCAGCAAGCGTATTGCGGATGTTGCGCTCCACGCCTAAATAGTCGTTGGTCTCATAGTCCAGGTGGATATCGCCCAGATATTGCGTGTTCATCAAATCGCCAAGAGTGGAATATGGAATGAAAACCAGGCGATTGATGTTGTTGTCTCCGGGCTGAATCTTGGGACTGTAGATGCCGACGACCTCGAAGCTGATGCCATCGATGCGGATATGCTCGCCGAGGGCGCTGCGGCCGGAGAAGAGCTTGTCGCGCGCCTCAGGGCCGAGGACGGTGACGCGGGCACGCTGGCCTTCCTCGAGTCCGTTGAAGAAACGTCCCTGATCGAAGCTCAAGCCGCGGATTATAGCCGCGCACGGGTACTCGCCAACCAGATCGAGGCTGTAGGAGCGATCCTCGTACTGGACGTTAGCCTTTTTGCCGTTGCTCGGAGTAATGTGCATGATTTGCGGAACGTTGGTGGTGAGCAGATCGATATCGTCGAGGGTGAAGCGAATCTGGGTGCCGGCTTTATCGCCTCCGGCCTGCATCGAGGTGCGGCCGGGAGCCACGAGCATCATCTTGCTGCCGAAGGAGGCGAAAATGTTGGCGATGGCGCGGCCAAAACCATCGCCATAGGCGAGCAGCATGCAGACCGTGGCAATTCCCCAGGCCATGCCGAGCATGGTGAGGGCGGCACGGCGCCGGTTGTGGCGCATGGCGTTATAAGCTTCGCTGAAGATGTCGCGCATCATCCGAATTTGTAATCTGTAATTGGTAATTTGTAATTGAGGCCTTGCGAACAAGGCTGGTTTAGCAATTACAAATTACCAATTGAAAATTACAAATTGTCTTACTCGCTTCGCAGGGCCTCTACGGGCTGCAGCATGGCCGCCTTGCGCGCCGGATAGAGTCCCGCGATCACCCCCGCGACCGTGAGGCTGCCGATGGCAATAGCCGCGCTCATGGGCACCATGCGTGGCGGGTCGAAGCCGCCAGGGCCGCGGTAATTGCGCAACGCGAACAATATTGCAGACACCATCCCCATGCCGATCAGGCCGCTGACGAGGGTAAGCAAAACGCCTTCGGTGAAGAACTGCATCAGGATGCTGCGATTGGTTGCGCCCAGCGCTTTCCGGAGGCCGATTTCACGAGTGCGTTCGCTGACGTTGACGAGCATGATATTGATGACTCCGATTGCGCCCAGAGCGAGCGTGACAAAGCCCACGGTGCCGAGGAACTCGTCCATGGCGTCGAAGATCAGGTCCATCATCTCGGCCTGCTCGACTGTATCCCAGCCTTCGAAGGCATCTTCGTCGTGATAATCAAAGCGGTGGTTGCGGGCCACGACCTTGCGAACCTCCTCCTTCGCCAGGACGTGATCGGCGGCAGTAATGGGCTGATAGTTCATGAAGGAGATGGCGTCGTATTCGCTGTCACCTTTGATGGGGAAGTCGGTTCGCATCACCTGAAAGGGGATGTAACAACGCATGTTGGTGGAGTTATCGTCGCCGCGGCCGACACGCTTCAAAGTCCCGACCACTTCAAAGCGAAAGCCGTTCAGCAGAATGAAAGAGCCTACGGCGGGGCGGCCGGGGAAGAGATGGCGTGTCATCTCGTCGCCGAGCACGACTACGTTGCGGTGCTGGGACTCATCCAGGTCGTTCAGCCATCGGCCCTGAAGAAGCGGCAGAAAGCGGATGCCATTGTATTGCGGCTCGGCTCCCGTGAGTTGCCCGCTGGCGGTGGAGAATTCGCTGGATGCGTGGACGTCATCGGTGGCAAGGACAGGCGTGATGGCATGAACGTGAGGAGACTCGCGGCGCGCATCGAGATAGTCGCGATAAGTAAGACGATAACTCCGCGCGGAAGTCATGCTACCGGCGACAGCCGGCGCGCGTCCCGGATAGATGAACATGATGTTCTCGCCGTATTCGGAGAGGCCGCGCTTGTTGCCGGTGCGGAAACCCTCGCCCAAACCAACCAGCAGCAGCAGCGAACCAACGCCCCAAGCAATGCCGAACATGGTCAGGAACGAGCGCAGTTTGTGCGCCCAAAGGGCGTGAAAGATCTCAGCGAAGATATCCAGGACGCTTTGCATCTGGGCCTGTTACTGCCCGCTGCGTCTTACATGTGGGCCATCAACATTGTATGGCCTTGGGCGGCACATCAGCAGGCCAATTGTTCGCGCGAGAGTTTGAGGCCGGTAAGGTTGCCAAGGATGGTAACGGCGATCTGTTCGGTGCGAAAAAATTCTTCGGCGGTCTGGCGCAGGTCCTCGGCGGTCACGGCTTCGATACGTTCGATGAGTTCGTCGAGGCCATAGAAGCGGTCATAGTACATCTGCTGGCGGGCAAGATTCGACATGCGCGCCATCGACGACTCCAGCGAAAGCATCAGGCTGCCTTTGAGCTGGTCCTTCGAGCGCCGCAACTCTTCTTCCGGTACCGGCGTGGTTTTAAGGTTCCGGAACTCGGCTACTACATTTTCCACGACCTTGATTGCCGATTCGCGCGATGTTCCCGCATAGACGCACATCGAACCGGTATCGCGGAAGGGGTTGAGGTCGCTATAAATCGAGTACGCCAGGCCCTGCCGTTCGCGGATATTCTGGAACAGCCGCGAACTCATTCCGCCTCCCAGCAGCGTATTCAGGATGTAGGAGGCGTAGCGGCGTTCATCCGCCATCGGGTGCGAAGGCACGCCAACGCAGATTTGCACCTGCTCCAGGGATTTTTTGTTCCTCAGATTGATGCGGAACGAAGTCTTCGGCGGCGGCGAGAAAAGCCCGTTCTCACCGGGTTTCACTCCGGCAAAATATTTCGCTGCCAGTTCCACAAAATTTTCGTGATTCAGGTTGCCGGCGGCGCAGAGGATCAGGTTTCCCGGCGCGAAATGATGTCCGTAGAAACGGCTTACCACCGGGCGATCGAACTTCTTCACCGTCTCGCGCGTGCCCAGTATCGGCAGCCCGAGCGCGTGGTCTTTCCAGAAACTCTGGGTGAAGATTTCGTGGACCAGGTAATCGGGATTGTCCTGATCCATCTTGATTTCTTCGAGGATCACGCCGCGCTCGCGTGCAATGTCGTTGTTATCGAACACCGGGTGCAGAACCAGGTCGCTCAGCACATCCATGGCGACCGGAAGGTGCTCATCCAGAACCTTGATGTTGAAGCAGATGCATTCCTTGGCGGTAAAGGCATCCATGTTGCCGCCGATCGAATCTACTTGCCGGGCGATGGCCTCGGCGGAACGCGTTTCCGTTCCCTTGAACACCATGTGCTCGATGAAATGGGTGATCCCGTTCCATTCCGTTTCTTCGTCGCGCGAGCCCGTTTTCAGCCAGATTCCGATCGACACCGAGCGGATGTGCGACATCTGCTCGCTGATCACAGTCAGACCGTTGGGCAATACGTGACGATGAATGTTGCGGGTTTCCTTTACCATCGGACTCGTTTCCTGCTGCTCGGATCGATCGACTGGGATCGACCGGAAGGTGGGCCGCTACATCTATTGTCCCATAAACGGGGCGCTGGCAGCGCTCGGCTTAGAACATCGGCCGTTCAAAAGCAGTACAAGAACCGCCGGGAGGGACCCCCCTCCCCCCTATACCGGTCTAATGAAACCATGGACTTAGGGGCAAAGTATTGATCCGACGGAAGTTATAGTCAAAGTATTCAAAACAAGAGAGTTAAGCGAACAGGGCCGCAGACTGATCCTTTAGGATCAATAGCTTAGCTAGCTAGTTCCGATTAAAGTCTTGATTTTAAAGATCTTAGTCTATCACCCGCCTGAGCGGACCCGATCAGTGATTCTGGTGTTTTCCATTTCTATCTTCAAGAGTCCGACTTCCTTACGTCAAGGGAAATCTCGCGCCCGGTCCGCTTGCCCGAATCGGGATAAACTCGAGGCGAAACCATCCGTGCCTCAGACCGCACCCAAACCGCTGCTTGGCATGTCTCGCGAAGAATTGACCGGCCTTGCCGTCGCGTCGGGCCAGCCCGCCTACCGTGGCCAGCAGCTTTTCGACGCTCTGTACAGTCAGAGGGTTGAGACCCTGGATCAGATCACGACCTTGCCTGCGCAGTACCGGGCCGAGCTGGCGCAAGAAGGCTGGCGGGTTGGTATGCCATCGGTGGAGCAGAAGTTCGTTTCGAGCGATGGGACGATCCGCTATCTGATCCGCATGGCTGACGGTGAAACCGTGGAAACCGTCTGGATGCCGGAGGGCGACGGCGGGGAGACGGGCGACGGCAGCGAAGCGGGCGATGAGGAAAGCGAAACAGAACTCGGCAACGCGGCAGGCCCAAGCGAATCGGCTGAACGGCGTCGTCGTCGCGCGACGATCTGCGTTTCCAGCCAGGTGGGCTGCGCCGTCAATTGCAAATTCTGCCTCACGGCATTGCTCGGAGTGAAGCGAAACCTCGAGGCGGGCGAGATCGTGGGTCAGATCGCAGCCGTGCTCCGTGACCGCGCGGTCGATCCGCCGCTCGAGCGCGTCAACATCGTTTTCATGGGCATGGGCGAGCCCTTTCTCAATTACGAAAATTTCATGAAAGCGGTGCGGCTGCTGGTCGATGGTCTGCGAATTCCCGAATCGCGCATGACCGTATCAACAGCCGGCATTGTGCCGCGCATTGCGGATTTCGGCAGGGAAGCGGTTCGTCCCAAACTGGCGATCTCGCTGAACGGATCGAATGACGCTTTGCGCACCGAAATCATGCCGCTCAACCGCAAGTGGAATCTGGAAGCGCTTCTCCAGGCAGCGCGCGAGTTCCCGCTGCGGCCGCGCGAGCGCCTCACGTTTGAATATGTTCTGTTGTCGGGCGTGAACGACTCTCCCGAACACGCACGGCAGGTCGTGAGGCTTATCCGCGATATGCGGGCGAAGGTGAATGTGATCGCACTGAATCCGGGTCCGGAGTTGCCCTATCGAACTCCCGCTCGCGACCGCGTGGCTGCTTTTCAGGAGATTCTGACGGCGGCCAACATCCCAACTTTTGTGCGGCGGCCGCGCGGGCGCGACATTTTTGCCGCCTGCGGGCAGTTGAAGCGGACGGTGGAAATCGCGCACGCAGAGTGAGTGGCTTCGGTTTGCCAAAAGACTCTGGAATTAGGCACGAACGGGAAGGGTACGAGTTGCCGAGGTTGCGGAAAGAGTCGTCTGGAATGTGGAAGAGACCACCGGGGCTAAAGAGTGTGCGTGAGAACTGGGTCGTCCCTCCGGGACTTGAATCGTTGGTTCCACTTTACCCCACGCTGAAGCGCGGGGCTAAGGTGGATCGTCCCTGCGGGACTGGAATCTGCCTGGATTTGGTCCACCTTATTCCGCGAAATTTAGTTCTCACGCACACTCTAAAGCCCCAAGTGATTCGAAGTCTTACGCGGCCCTGAAGGGCCGCTCTTCCACGGTAATACCGGCAGCAGTGAGTTTTTCCGCAGCCTCTTCTACTCTTGCCGTAAGTCGCGACAAACTAGCAGCGGATTGGGGCCGCCGTGGGAAGATTGGCGGCGGAGGACACATTTTCACCAAGTTGTTAGACGCCACTTTGCGCGGCTGCGCGGTTTGTGGGTGCGTTCGCCGACGGCTGAGCTGCGGCCAGTTCGACTCGAAATGCCGGAATCGTCAGGTTCTTCGGGCGCAGCAGGCGTCCGCCGTGCTCTTGGACAATGTGGCAGCACGCGCTCAGCGAAAGCGTTGCCGGTCGAGCGTTGCCTTCCGAACTCATGACCAGATCGAACGTTGGTTTACCGAGAAAGGGCGCTTCCGCGAAAAAGTCAACTTGCAACAGGCTTCCGGCGCGGTGCGTGCGTACACAAAGAGAGGAAGTCATTCCGGGATCGAGTTGCACTGCGATCTGGCCAGCGAGATGCAAGCACACTTGCAGCAGCTGATTGGCATCGGCGAGGACAGGCGGAAGCGAGGAATCCAGTTCCATGCGCACGGCAATGCCTTGCGTTTGTAATTGCGAAGGGAGCATGCGCAAGCCGGTTCGCAGCACGCTGTTGAGATCCACTGGATTCAGCCTTACCGGTTCGCGCCTGACAAATGTCAGCAAACTCGAAACCAGGGTCTTGGTTCTGCGGACCTGCTCGCCGACTATTTGCGCCTGTTCCTTCTCCTGCGGAGGAAGATTCGATGAGCACAGTAAGTCGGAGTATCCCAGCATTGCGGTCAGAGGATTGTTGATTTCGTGCGCCGCCCCTCCCACCAAGCGGCCCAGAGATGCCAGTTTCTCCGATTGAATGAGCTGTGCCTGTAGCGCCTTCAGATCGTCCAGAGATTGCTGGGACTTTTTCACAAAGTAGGAAAGCTCGCGGTCAAGCAGGTGATGCCGCTCGAAAACCATTACGCCCATGACCACGAGGGTGATCAAACTCACGGAGGTCCGAAATGTCCGGACTGGAGGAGGTTGTGCTGGATCCAGCGCAGAAAGGACAGCCGCGCCGGGCAGGCTCAACAAAGCCAGCATACTCAGGCGTGTAATCCAGACCCCCAAAACCGGCTTGGCGGTTTCCAGTGGAGATAAATCGTAGCCGTCGGCGAGAGCGGGGAGCATGCCGATCCAGGCGATCGAGGCGGTCAGCGGGATGTCATAGATACTGCCACTGTAATACGCCTTGTGGGCGATGGCCCAGTTGGCAACGTAGGAGCTTGAAGCATAAAGAGCGGTGGCGCCGAGTAACTGACCGTATAACCGCCGCCAGCCGCCGTGCGACATATAGCCTAGCCCCGCCAGGAGGCCAAGCAGCACGAGTTTTTCTGTCAGGTACCCCTGATTGAAATTGTCACTGTAAGTGGCTTCGTCGACATGGACGGTTTGCCACGGAATCACGAGGTAAATATAGACGAAAACCCACCAGGTGATTAACAGCGAGAAATCTAACAGCCGGATGCGTTCGTCGCGTTCGTCGCTGCGCAAATGGGGCAGCACGCCGACGGCGGCAATCATGGGTACAAGGTGAAGAAACAGAACTACGTCACCGGCGAATGGATCGGGCACATCCTTGCGCAGGATGACCTCAAAGTAGCTCCACATGGTCTGGTAGGCTAGCCAGAACGTCACTCCCGCAGTCATGAGGAGCCAAAACAGGCGGGCTTGGAGGGTCTTGGAATAACTGCGTTTGGTCTTGGGGAGAAAGGCGGCCGTGACCGCCAGGAGCATGAACTCCTGAACACTATCGCTGATAATGGTAAGGGCCGGGCCCCGCGGAATAAACACCGAGGCGGCCACCTGGACCAGCGTGAGCGAGACCAGTAAGACTATCCAGATTTGGTTGCGCCTCGCCAAGACGGGGTGTCCAGTCTTCATTATTCTAGAGCGGCAACCAGGCGCGACGTGGGAACCAAAGTAACATTGAATCGATTCTGGCCTTTGGCAGGGAGACGTCCTCTATCTTCAAGTGTCAGATTTATTCAACACGGAAGTGATCATTGCCATGCGGCGCCAATGGAGTTCTGCGGCAAGAAACCTTAATATTGTTCCATCAAGTAGACGAACAGAACCTTGCACTGGATGATCCCTCAAAATCGGGATTTGTGGCGGTTTCGGGCGCCGCTGAGCGCGGATGAAATCCGCCGCACCGAACGCTGGCTGGCGACCGCCCGCGTGGCCCTGACGATTGTTGCGCTGGTCACGTTGTGGATGGAGCCGGTGCGCGAGTTTCCGCATTCGCGCGTGCTCTATTGGCTGCTGATCGTCTATCTGTCGAATGCGGTGGTGGTGATGCTGCTGGTGCGAGTGCGGCCTCGATCCACGCGCGCCTTTCGCCTCGTGGTGCATTCGGCCGACATTCTGTGGCCGGTGCTGATATCCATGTTCGCGCCGGCTCAAGGTGGGCCGTTCTTCCTGTTCTTTGTTTTTGTAATTGCCGCGGCTGCCTACCGCTGGGGTCTATGGCAGACCGTGGGCACAGCCGCGGCGGCGGTGGCTCTACTGTGGGTGGAGTCTCTGGGGGTGCGCTCGGTGCTGGAGGGCTCGACGGGCTACCAGCATATCGCGGCGCTGTCGGCCAACGAGTTTGCTGTGCGTCAGCTTGAGCCGCAACAACTGGTCATGAGTTCGGTGTACCTGCTGGTGCTGGGTTTCCTGCTCGGTTACATGGCGGAGAATCAGAAAAAAATGCGCGCCGAACGAGCGGTGATTACGCGGGTGCTGAGCTCCACCCGCGTGGAAGCGGGGCTGAGCGCAACCATGCAGCAAATCCTGGGCGAAGTGATGAATATTTACGGCGCCCGCCGCGTGCTGAGCGCATCCCAGGAAGCCAACAGTTATCGTGTTTTTTTGGCAGAGATGGACCACCCGGCTGCCGGTGAGCCCGCGTTGCGCTGGCACGAAGCTATCCCCGAGAGCAAGGACGTATATCTGTTCGGCACGGAAGCCGAAGCGATTTACGCCTCGCGCACTGCCAGCGGCTTCAACACAGTTCTATTGGATGACCATGGCGGCCGCGTGCGCGAGGCGGATGTGAAGTTTCTCGATGCGCTGGCGGGGGCGGAACCCTTTTCGGCGATGGCTTCCGTATCCTTCCTGTTTGGCAAAGAGTGGGCGGGGCGGGTCTTCGTTTTCGATCCCCAGATCATGGGCGATCCCGAGGACGAATTGCGCTTTCTGCGGGAGTTCGCGCAGCAGGTTGGTCCGGCCATCTATAACGTATATCTGATGCGCCGGCTGCGCGAGCGGGCGGGGGCGGTGGAGCGCGCCCGCTTTGCCCGCGAACTGCACGACGGCGCCATTCAGTCGCTGATCGCGGTTGAAATGCAGCTGGATGTGCTGCGACGCCAGTCCGGAATGCAGGCTCCGGTGGTCAACGCCGAGCTGGGCCGCATCCAGAAACTGCTGCGCGAGGAGGTTCTCAAGCTGCGTGAGCTGATGCAGGCGATGAAATCGTTCGAGGTGGACGCCGACCGCCTTCCCGGGTTCATTTCCGACACGGTCGAGCGCTTTAAGCGTGAAACAGGAATTTCCGCTGTATTCATCCGCGAAGTCGGAAAAGTCGAATTGCCGCAAAAAGTCTGCCGCGAGTTGGCTCGCATTGTGCAGGAGAGTCTGGTCAACATCCGCAAGCACAGCGGGGCGCGCAACGTGCTGGTGCGGCTGGGGCAGCGCGCGGGCAATCTGATGCTGACGGTCGAGGATGACGGGCGGGGATTCGCGTTTTCGGGCACAATGTCAGAGACCGAACTCGACACGACCGGCAAAGGGCCGGTCATAATCCGCGAGCGCGTGCGCTTACTGGAAGCCCAACTCGCGATAGAATCAAATCCCGGACACGGAGCGCGGCTGGAAGTCAGAATTCCGCTTCCACAAAAGCCAGCGCTCAGCAGTTAAAGCGTATTCATAGAAGCGACGGTAGGAAATCATGGACAAACGTTCAGACCCAATTCGGATTGTGATCGCCGACGACCACCCTATTTTCCGCGATGGGCTGCGGCGGCTGCTCGAATCCGAGGGCGACATGAAAGTGATTGGCGAAGCCTGTGATGGGTTCGAGGCGGTCAAACTCGCCGGCGAACTCAAACCGGATGTTCTCTTGCTCGACTTGGCTATGCCGCACCACACCGGGCTCGATGCCCTCCGCGACCTCAGCAACCAGGGCGGAGCCGCGGGCGCGGTACGTATTATTCTGCTGACCGCTGCTGTCGAAAAAAAGCAAATCGTCGAAGCCCTGCAGCTTGGCGCCCGCGGCGTGGTGCTGAAAGATTCCGCCACCCAATTGCTCCTCAAGAGCATTCACGCGGTGATGAGCGGCGAGTACTGGGTGGGCCGCGATAGTGTCTCCAATCTCGTGCAGTACCTGCGCAACCTCTTGCAGAGCACGCATGAGGAAACCAAGCAGAAGAAATTCGGGCTTACGCCGCGCGAGCTCGAGATTGTCTCTGCGGTCGTGGCCGGCTACGCCAACCGCGAGATTGCCGAGTACTTCAAAATCAGCGAAGACACCGTGAAGCACCACCTGAGCAACATTTTCGACAAGCTTGGTGTTTCCACGCGTCTGGAGTTGGCGTTATTCGCGGTGAATCAGGGATTGCCGATCAAAACTATCATCTAATCAACAACATACGTGACCACCCGTATGCACTAGCACAAACGTGCTAGATGTGGTCACAGCGGTGCCATTGAGTCGCCTTGCGCGTGAACGTATGTTACAGGAAGACTACGACGAATTATTGCGAGTAGCTTGTGTGTGCGCCGGTTCGTCGAGGGGGCATAGGGTCGTGATTCGAGTAATTGAGAAGCTTTGGAGTGAACAGGACGGCCAGGACGTCGCGGAATACGCAGTCATGCTGGCGGTTATTCTCGTGATCGTTGTCGGTACCGTCCGTTTGATTGGCTCCAACGCCAACAACGTGTTTTCCCAAGTGGGAAGCGGGCTCGCGCAATAGTAGCTAGCTGATCCTCAGCTAGATCTCTCGCGTCGCCTGGAGCCGTTCTTAAGAGAGTCGGCAGCTTCGGTTTGTCACCCTTTTATCTCGGAGAGACACAAAAGCCTGAGCCGAATTGCGCTCAGGCTTTTTGATTCCGCCAACCTGCTACTGCCCGGATGGAGTAACACCCGTGGTTTTTTCGGGAACTGCGGCGGGCGTGGCCGCAGGCTCGCTTTTCTCCGTCGCGGTCGATCCGAATCGAGTGAGAAACGGGAAAAACGGAGTGACCTCGAATGGCATCTTGTCGGATGCCGTTGCGATCGCTACCGGCTTGGTTTTGATCAGTTCCAGCTGATCGGTCCAAGGATCGACTTTCACGCGTCCGCCCAGCGGCAGAGCGGCAATCTGATCGATCTTCTTGGGGTCCAACTGCGGCGATTTGGTCATCAGTTCAGACATACGCGTGGCATCGCCATTCAGAATGCTATCGCCGAGATGCGGCCGAATGAGGCTCTTGAGTTGTGGCGCGTGCGCCTGCACGGCCTTGAGGAATAGTCCGGCGTTGCTGAGTTTGTCTTTGTAGGGCGAGTTGCTGAGTAGTTCGACGGCTTTCTTGTCCGCGGCTTCCTCTTCGCCTTTGTCGCGCGCGAAGTCCATGCGCTCAAATGTACGTTCATCCGGGAAGAACATGCGGTCGTTGAAGGCCAGCTTGGTATCCAGACGATGACCCAGCACGATGTGCGCCAGTTCATGCGTCAGCATCATGGCCAGGGCAGCTTCGTCAGGGAGCACATCGATCATGCCGCGGCTCATCACGATGGTGTGGCCGATGGTAAACGATTCGATAGGGGTGGTCAGCAGCACCCGGCAGTGTACTTCAGGCTGGATATCGAGATTGTTCGTCACCATCACGTTGTTGACGACGGTCTGCAGAACCTTGTCGATGTCGCCTTCAGGGGCCAACAGGCCAATCTGCTGAAGACGGTCGATGACGTTGATCTCCGCCTGGTGTTCCCACTCCCGCTGCGCTTCGAGCGGCGATGCGTCCTGGCTCTTGTCGCTCTGATCCTTCACGGTTTGCGGTGCATCCACCGTAATCTCGGTAAATTCCGAGTTGCGGCGGAAGTCCTTCAGGTTGTATCCCCAGAGCCGCGTCTGCGCTTTGTAGTGCAAGCTCTGGCCCAACCTGTACTTCATATCCGATTCCTCGGAGTAAATCAGCGAGGGCAACCATACACCCGGTCGCATGTTCTGGCGCCAGCTGTCAAAGTGGAGATAATAGCTGGCGCGCGGGTGAGGATAATACGTGCCATTGAAGCGGACGATGTTGAAGCCTTCGTCTTCCACCCAGATCCTACCGAGGAAACGTCCCTTACCCGCGTCTTTCTTGGGCGCGACATCGAGCACGATGCAGCGTATTTCCCCGAGGAACTCCCGGCGAACAAATGTGAAGTCATAGTACTTGCGCTGAAAATCCATGTCCATGACGACCATTTGCGCGAAGCCCAGCGGCAAAAACTTCATGGAGTACATGCCGTTTAGCTTGCTGAGCATCCTCTTGCCCAGGCCCGAAGTCGTGGGTGAGTTGAATGTCCGGTCGTCGGCCGCAGCGCCGCTCAAATCCAGGCGGCCCAGGAAATAAACGTCGCTGGTTGGGATGGGCGCGCCCAGATCCTTATCGTCTCGCAGATTTTGCAGATAAGTTTCCACCAGTGGGTGCAGTTCCCTCATCTGGGCGACGAAGAAGTGTTCGCGTTCAACCGCGCGGTCGATCACTTGATCGAAGGTGGCTGCCGAGGCAGCCGCGCGTTCACTGGTAGCGTCGCGAGTGGAAAGCTGCGGAGGCACGGAGGGAGTTTGCGCAGAGACAACTGCGGCTGAGAAAGCCAGTGTTAGAGCAACGATTACTAAGAGGGAGCGTGACATTTGTTTCTGCTTCTTTTCTCCTTAAGATGCAATCTCTACGACGCCAGCTGGAAAAGAACGTGAACCACGGCTTCGAAATCGGTTGGGCGCCCGTCCTTCAGAGCGGGCTTGAACTGAATCTTCTCCGCTGCCCGCACTGCCGATTCGTCGAGCCCATGGCCCAATCCTTGTACCACTTTTTGAATCCTGATTTGGCCGCTGGCGGTGAAAACGACGTCGATTAAGACCTCGCCCTCAACCTTGAGTTGCCGCCCCTCGTCAGTGTAAACGGGACGCGGCTTAAATGTAATTTCCGCGGGCACTGTTTTGACCGCGGCTTCGCTGGAATTATTTCGGGGCGTGGCGGTCTTGAGCACGTCCGCATCGCCGAAACCGCCCTGGCGCACCGTGCCGCGCGAGGCGGAAGCACTTCCGGAATTGTCGCCGATAGCGGTCCCGTTGCCGAACCCGGCGCTGGCCACCACACCACGCGCTCCATGGGCGCCACCGGTGCCGTTGCCGTAGCCCGGACCTGCCGGCAGGTCAAAGCTACCGGCCTGTGCGATGGTGACCGGGCGGCCGTGAGTATCCTGTGCCGGTACGCCATTAGGATCGCCAAAACCGCCGGTCTGGACTTTTGACGGCGCGGCCGCCATGGTGGGCGTCGCCGAACTTCCGTTCGAGAATACGTTCGTCTTTACGAGTTGCTTGGGAATGATTGGCTTTACATCGGGCAGCGCTTCTTTACTCGCCGCCAGCGTCACTTTTGGCGCTTCCACGTCGGGAAGGGGCGTCCGTTTCGGGTGGGTGAGTTCAGCCGGGACGCGCAACGCCTGGGGCCGCGGCGTCACCATCTGGGCAATTTTCGGCGCGGGCGTGGGAAAATTCTTCACTGGAGCCGGCTGCTGAGGAATCGGCGGCGGCGTGTTGACCAGTCCAATGAAGTGATAATCGTGCTCCGGCATGACGAGAATCTCTGGATGCGCGATCGCCGCAATCACAAAGGTTGCCAACAATACCGACTGCACGCCATAACTGAACACGAATCTTCCCCAACGCGTGCGCGGCTCAGGAAGCAGTCCTAAGGTCAATTCAGATGCCTGGGAATTCATGGATGAATACCTCTAACCCCTAACCGTCTGTCAAGTTGCCCACTCAATGCCAAGGAGAGGTAGGAAGCTAACCTGGCGGGGACCCAGAGACGGTGCGACCCCTACCTTCCTCCACGTCCCATTGCGTGCACGCCGAAGGCCATTATTCGTCCTGGTGGCCGTTCGTAAGAGATTGCATGGCGGTCACTTGCGCGGGGGATGTCCTATCTTAGCAGAACCCAGGTTGCCACTTGCAAGGTTTTTCCTACTTCTCGGGAAAAATTGGGACTGCCTTGGGGGAATTCTTGCGCAAGGTTACAAAGCTGTGCGGGGCAGGTAAACCGGCGTTCTTGGGATTACCCCTGGCACGGGTTGGGTATCCCGAACCCGCTAGTCTTCCTCCGACTCGTCGTCAATCTTAATGCGGAGGGATTTCAGGAATTTCAGATCCTGATCGCTAACCTTGAGCTCCGGGTTCGTGCTCAGCGTGGAAACCAAAGAGGCTTTTTCCGGGGCGTTGTCACCTTGTTTACTCACGCCAATGGTGGCTTCGAGGACCAGGAAAATGTCGTAACCGCCTTCTTTGATTCGCGCTACCACTTCGGCGATCTGCTCGGAATCGGAAAGAGAACCGTTGATGGCTTCGCCCAGTTCCTTCATGAGCTGCTTCAATTGTTGATCCACGTGGTGGCCCCCTGCAGCTTGGCTACACTTAGTGCGTGGGCGCCAGCTGCGGCTGTCACATCCGCCTGTGACGCCAGTATTAGTCATTGTACGCTGGCTCACTGGTAAAATCGACAAAATGATTTTGGCCGAAGTGGGCAGAAAACTCGGCGTGATTACGCGGCTGGCGCTGCAACAGTTGCGCCGCAGCCGCACCGGCATGGCGCTGATCCGGGGAGTCCAGGCCACGGCCGCTTCGCTCGGCGGCGTTCTGCACCAGCTCTGGCTGGAAGTCACGGGGTTCATTTTTCTTGTGCTCGCCGCTGTCGGTGCTACGAGCGGTTTCCGCGAGTACGCTAAGCTGCACGCGGGCCGCGTTGCCAGCCCCAGCCGGTTGGTGATCGCCATTGTTTTTAGCCTCTGCTTCGCCTGGTTCGGTCTCAGCTCATTTTGGCGGGTGAACAAAAATGTGGCCCGCCGGCGCGACTCGCGCCTTCGTTCGGAGATAAGATGACCGCATGGCGCAGCCATGCGCCGCGCGAGCGGAGGAACCGATGATTTGCGGATCGACGACTTGCGTATCGGCTCAAGCTCCACGCCTCGGGACTCTTGCCAGCTTATGGTGGAAAACTGTTCCGGTGTTCGTCTGCGTGCTGCTCGTAATGCCAGCAGTTGCGCAGCAATCCGGCCAGGCGGATTCTGCGACTACTAACTTTGCGATTGCCTCCGCGCATAACATCCCCAACGCTGCCCAGCTTATTTTCGACGATGAATTCGATGGCGACCAACTCGATCTGACCAAGTGGTATCGCTGCTTCAACTGGTGCGATGAAAACGTCGGCTACTCGTATGGCCCGCCTTACGATCTCGAATGGTACTGGAAGCACAATGTTTCGGTGTCGGGCGGATACCTGCACCTGAGAGCAAAGAAACAGGCCGAGCACGGCTACAATTACACCTCTGGGGTGATCACGACCGGAGGCTCGCCAACCGTGCCGCCATCGTTCACCTTTCAGTACGGCTACATGGAAATGAGCGCGAAGTTCCCGCCGGGGAAGGGCATGTGGCCTGCATTCTGGCTGCTTCCCGCCGATGGCAGCTGGCCGCCCGAAATCGACGCCATGGAATGGCAGGGCGGTACGCCCACCATCGACTACGCCACGATTCACTGGGGAGTCGAGCACAACGGACATCATCCTTCGAGCGGCACGTCCTTCGATACCGGCATCGATCTCACCACCGGCTTTCATACCTATGGTCTCGACTGGGAGGCCGATTCCGTCACGTGGTACTTCGACGACAAAGTGATCAAGACGTTCACCAAGGTGAACGACATCCCGCACAAACCGATGCATGTCCTGGTGGATCTGGCCGTTGGGGGATGGATCTCATTCCCCGACCAGAGCAACCATTTCCCGGCCACCATGCTGGTGGATTACGTCCGCTTCTGGAACCAGAAGCCGTGAAGTGGGATGCAGATAGCGAAGAGCAACGATTGTGAGTGGCTATTATTATGAGCAAAACCAAGACTGCCGATCTTACTTCTAAACTCGCTCCTAAACCCGCCGCGAAATCGAAGCCGGAGATTCCCGAACCACAAACCTCCTCCCACATTCCGGTGCACCAGCTGTACACGCCCGCCGACCTTGCCGGTCGCGACTGCGATCGCGACCTCGGCGCTCCCGGCGAATTCCCCTACACGCGCGGCGTCCAGGCCACCATGTATCGTGGCCGCCTGTGGACCATGCGCCAATACGCCGGCATGGGCGACGCCGAGGAATCCAACAAACGCTACAAATATTTGCTGGCCAACGGCACGACTGGACTGTCCGTTGCCTTTGACTTGCCCACGCAGATCGGGCTCGACTCCGACAATCCCCTGGCCATGGGCGAAGTTGGAAAAGTCGGTGTCGCCATTGACTCCATCGAAGACATGCAGCGGCTGTTCGACGGCATCGACCTCACCAAAATCTCGACATCGATGACCATCAATGCTTCCGCGTCGATCCTGCTTGCCTTGTATGTGGCCGTGGCCAAGCGGCAAGGCATGGATATACGCAAGCTCTCCGGCACCATCCAGAACGACGTGCTCAAGGAGTACATCGCTCGCGGTACGTACATTTATCCACCGCAGCAGGCGATGCGCATCATCACAGACATTTTTGCCTGGACCCACGAGAACGTCCCCGACTGGAACACGATCTCCATCTCCGGCTACCACATGCGCGAGGCCGGCTCGACCGCCGTGCAGGAAGTGGCGTTCACTTTAGGCAACGGTATTGCCTATGTCGAAGCCGCGATCAAGGCCGGTCTCGACGTGGATAAATTCGCCCCGCGTCTGTCTTTCTTCTTTAACGCGCACAGCAACTTTCTAGAAGAAGTTGCCAAGTACCGTGCCGCCCGCCGCATGTGGGCGAAGATCATGCGCGACCGCTTCCAGGCGAAGAACCCTAAGTCGTGGATGCTCCGCTTCCACACGCAAACCGCCGGTTCCACGCTGACCGCGCAGCAGCCCGAGAACAACATTGTCCGCACGGCCATTCAGGCCATGGCGGCCGTCATGGGGGGTACGCAATCGCTGCACACCAACTCCTTCGATGAAGCCCTTGCTTTGCCCACCGAATCCTCGGCGCGCATCGCGCTGCGCACGCAGCAGATTATTGCCTATGAATCCGGCGCTCCGCAGACTGTTGATCCGCTCGCCGGCTCTTACTATGTCGAATCGCTGACTAATGAAATCGAGAAACGCGCCGACGACTATCTGGAAAAAATCGCAGCCATGGGCGGCATGCTCAAAGCCATTGAGCGCGGATACGTGCAGCAGGAAATTCAGAATGCCGCCTACGAGTACCAGCAGGCCGTCGATCACCAGCAAGCCATCGTTGTGGGCGTGAATAAGTTCCACATCGACGCCGAAAAAGAAGTGCCCATCCAGCGCATTGATCCCGCGTTGGAGCCGCGCCAGGTCGAGCGAGTCCGCGCCCTCCGCGCCAAGCGCAATGCGGGCGCGTGGCAAGCCGCCCTCCGCGCGGTCGAAGACACCGCCCGCTCCGGCGATAACTTGATGCCACGTATCCTCACCGCTGTCGAAGCGAACGCGACGGTCGGCGAAATTTCAGACGCTATGCGCAAGGTCTACGGGGAATACAAAGAAGCGGTCGTGATCTAGCCTTACGGAACTAAGTTCAAGCGCGCAGGCGAATATCGACGCTGCGCGGGTGCGCCGAAGTGCTCCAACGGTTCATCCCCGACCAAATGCGGAGCCAATGCGGGAGCCAGAGACGATTCAGTGAAGTCGAATCAGTGTGTTAACATGCGGTTACCGCGATTTTGTGGGCGCTTAACTCAGCGGTAGAGTGCCATCTTCACACGGTGGAAGTCACAGGTTCGAATCCTGTAGCGCCCACCATTTATTCATACTGCTGTCTTCGCGGTCATGGCAGCCACTACTGTGGTTTCAGTGTTGCAGCCGCCGAGGATTGAATCGGTTGGTCTGGGGTTGTTTTCGATGCGATACCCGCCTGCACTTGCTTGTTCGGGGGTATCTCGGTCCCGGCCGGATAGATAAGAATCTGCACCGTACCCCAGCCGGCATCCGAACTTGCGTCCGCCTGCTTTCCTAGTCCCAGAGTCTTAACCTGACTGTCGTCGAACCCAAAGTTCTCGACCAGATACTCACGCACAACCATGGCGCGCGCTTCGGTTAGCACCAAGTCCTTTTGGGTATCGCCTTCTGTGCCCGCGGACGCCACGATCACCGCAAACCCGAACTGGTTATTGGCCAGGAACTCGCCGCCTGCATTTAGAGATTTCTGGTTCTTCAGCTTGGCCGAATCTTTCTTATCGAAAAGCTGCTTTGCCGAGTAGGTAAATTCCTTGACCGTCGTTCCTTGCGGCAGCCGTTCGATTTCGTTTTGTGCCAGTTCGGCGGAATCTTCGTAGCCGCGGCTCTTGAAATACCCGCGCAGGAAGAAGTTGTGTTTCATGGCTTCCATATTTTCCTGGAAGTCAGTGACTCCTGCTTGGGCCTGGACCATCGTGTCACGCATTGAGGCCGTCGTCTGTTCGAGGTTGGTATAGAGCTGTTTGTCATTGACCAACGCTCCTGCGGTTCCCTGGCCGGAATCGACCTTGGCGCTGATTGACTCTAGATTGGCTGTTGCCCGAGTTGTGTTCTGCATGGCCTGCTGGCTGCTATCGAGAATGTCGCTTGTCTTCTTAAGCAGATCTGCCATCTCGAGTGGCGGTTCGCTAGCGATCGTGTCGCCATTCCTCACATCGGCTTTCCCCGCCGATCCAAACGAGATCGCCAGATATTGGTTTCCCAACAAGCCTTCAGTTTCAATGGTGGCCACGGAGTCTTGTTTGATGATCTCGTGCGTCGACTTGCCGAGATCCATAAAAACGGTGACCTTTTCGCCGGGACTGTGGGGCAACACGATGTTGCGCACCGTTCCGCTGTGCACACCGCCCACCCGCACATCGGCCCCTGCATCCAGGCCCGCCACATTGTCGAATTGGGCCTTCAATTGGTATGTGGAGCTGAAGAGATACTGCTTGCCCCCGATGATGAAGATACCGGCTACCAGAATTGCCAGTGTCGCAACGATAAAAGCTCCCAAGCGCGCCGCTCTCGACATATACCCTCCATACTTCCTGCTAAGAGTGCTCCAGAAATTGCCGAACAAATTTGATGTCGCTTTTCTGGAGTTCTTCAAAGCTGCCTTCGATCACAACCGTTCCCTCATTGAGCAGGGCCAGACGATTCGCAATCGTCTTCGCGCTGTGCAGATCGTGAGTCACGACGACGGACGCCATGTGATGTTCTTCCTGAAGCTTGAGAATCAGATCATCGATCTCCCCGGCGCTGATCGGGTCGAGACCAGCGGTAGGCTCGTCGAGCAACAGAATGTCCGGTGCCAAAGCCAGAGCGCGTGCCAGCCCCACTCGTTTCTGCATGCCTCCAGAGATATCCGAAGGCATCTTATCCAGGTGGCCTTCCATGCCCACTTCCGCCAGCAATTGCCCGACCAGGTTGCTCTGTTCAGACTTCGACATCTCTTTCTTATGGTGGTGCAGCGGAAACGCCACGTTCTGCTCGACAGTGAGCGAATCGTAAAGCGCGGCGTGTTGGAACAAAAATCCCATTTTCATTCTGATTTCGCCGAGTTGGTCGAGACTGAGGCCGGTGATATCTTGACCGTGGATGCGAACCGATCCCGAGTCAGCCTTCTCCAGGCCGATAATGATCCGCAGTAAGACGCTCTTACCCGTTCCACTGCGCCCCAGCACTGCCAGGGTCTCACCGCGGCCTATGGACAGGCTAATCCCGTTCAAAACCTTTTGAATTCCGAAGGACTTATGTAAGTCGTCTACAGCGATAGCTGGCGCACTACTGTCTTTCTTAGCTACCTCTGGCTCCATCGCAATTTGATCGATTGTGTCCATACTAGTGCTGCGAGCTGCTTAATCGTTCAGTCAATGACTACGGGAAAAATATAAGAATGAGTTTCACCAGTACGACATCGGCCAGGATCACGAATAGCGAGGACAAAACGACCGAAGTCGTGGCGGCACGGCCCACGCCCGCGGCGCCTCCTTGGGTACGCATTCCCTGAAAACAGGCGATGAGCCCAATGATCAGTCCAAACACCATGGTCTTGAATGTGGGTGGCAGGAAATCGTTGAAATCGGCGCCATTGAAACCGCTATTGATGAACTGATGTAACGAAAGCGGCTCAACCATTGCCTGCGTAACCCAGCCCATGAGCAGGCCGCAAAAGTCGGCGGCGAGGGTCAGTAGAGGCAGCATGAGGATGCAAGCCAGGATGCGGGGCGCTGCCAGCAGCCTGTAAGGGTTCACCGCCGATGCCTCGATGGCATCGATCTGTTCGGTTACTTTCATCGATGCCAACTCCGCGCCAATGCCAGCGCCCACTCGGCCACTCACCACCAAGCCGGTGATGATCGGGCCAGTCTCGTGGATAACGGAGAAGACGATAGCGGCGGGTAGGAGCGACTTTGCCCCAAAACGAGTAAGGCTGTAGCGGGCTTCCAGGGAAAGTACAACACCGGTAGCGGCGCCGGCCAAAGCAACCAGCGGCAATGACATGGATCCGATTTCATCGAGTTGCCGAAACAATTCGCGGAACTCAAACGGAGGTGTCACCGCAGCGCGCACAACTCGCCAGAAAAATATGCCCAGATCGCCAAACCACTCTAGAAACCTGTTGATCAGTCCCAGAGAGGAACTCACTCCGGGGAACATGGATGAGGGCCGCGACCCCGGAATTGGAGGTTCCACGCCTGCGATCGTTCTGAATTCCCCGTCGATCATGGATTTGGAGCTCCGTGCGCATCGCTCTCTTGCCAGAACATAGTTGCCGCGCGCCATTACACCGCTTCATGCTTCAATTGCCCGATCCTACCTTGTTGCTCCGGGCTGCGCGGATTGAGCGGCAACGCTTCCATGCAAGGATTCCACGGGGGTACTGCCCGGGTCTGTGCACAATAGCTCACTTCATCGATGTCCCCTTTCGAAACAAAACTCAAGGCGGTTTCGCCACCTGCGGTTCACAAAGGCCAAAGGCGGAATCGGCTATCAGGTGACGCAGTCAGACGATCTGGATTCATAACGAAGTCAGAATTTATTGGGTTCGACTTCGCGCCCAATCCTGCGACCTGCATTCTCGTCTGAGGCTTTATCAACGTCCCCTTACTTCAAACTGCACGGGCTTTGCTGTCGCATTAACGTTCGGATCGTAGTACTCGTAGACGCGCGACGCGAATCCCTGCGCATGGATCGGGTACTTTGCGCGCAGACGGTACTGGACTTCGAACGAATCGCGCGGCCCGATGGAGTCGAAATATAGGATTGCCTGGGTTGCGGTCATATTGAATTTTTCAAGCCGACCGCTTTTTGAGCCGGCGGTTTTTTCCAGCATTTTCTGTAAGTCTTCGCCGAGCAATTCGAATCCCGGCGGAATCCCCAAATCCACCATCACCATTTTGGCAGTCTTATTCAGATTATTGTGGATGGTCGCTGTTCCTCTTACGATCTCGTCCTGGGCCAGCCGGGTGCGATCATACTTCACGTCAATTGCGAGTGGCTCAGGCGTTGTCGCGTGTTGCCAGGGAATAAAGTAGCGGCCGGCGATCTGATAGGCCAATCCACCTTCTCCAGAAAAACGTATCTCAACTTCGTTATCGCCCATACTCGTTTGCGGCAGGACGAACTGGTGCAACAGATCATTGTTCTTCCTGTTAATCTCGACACTCGCCACCTCTTTCCCATTGAGTAGAACGTCCACCTTCCCGCGAGCGTCAGTTCCGCTTTGTTCGGAGGCCCTCAGAAGAGCGCGCAACGCCATGATTGTCGCTTGGGTAGTGCCCCAATTACCGGCCCCATTCTTTTTCGAGGTAATCCACGCTAGCGACTTTCGAACGATATCGGAGTGTCCGCCGGCCTTAAGGAATGCCTGGAGCGCAAGCCCTGTTGTCTCGACGGCCGCGCTGTCGCCAGTCGCATAGACACTGGTTTCGTCTGCCGACCACCACACGAATTCGTCCTTCCGCGATGCTGCATCGCTTAGCAGTTCGAGGGCCCGCCGCGTCAACTCGGAGTCTTTGCTGCTCACGACGGCGAAATTCGCAACAACAGCGAGCGTGTACGCATCCATCTTGCCGTCGAGATGTTTCTCGATAAACTGCCTGGCCTTCTCAGTCGCCTCTCCTCTGTACTCCGCCGACTCGAGCGCCCACGCAATGTAAGCTGTGATGCGCAGAACATCCGCATTGAAGCGGTTCGTCGCGCCTTCGTTGATGAACTGTGTGTCGGGCTTCCAGCTTCCATCGGGCTGCTGCTGCCGGATGAGCCAGTCGCGAGTGCGGGCAATAATTTGCGGATCCACGTCGTAAACGTTCGCCATGTCGTTGAATTCCATCAGCCCGTATGCGGTGAGAATCTTGTTGGCGGGAACGTTCCCGAACCACGAGAATCCGCCGCCCGGAACTTCGAAGGTCAGGAGTCGCTGGTAGCCGGTTGCGACGAACCCTTCCGCCTTCGCGCGAATTTCCGGTGTCAGCTTCTTTGTCCGTTTCATGTAATCGAGCGCCAACACGTTCGGATAAGTGGCAGAAGAGGTCTGCTCGAAGCACCCAAAGGGCATGCTAAGAATGCTGTCCATCCCCTCGATCACCTGGCTCAACGGCCCGGGATAAAGCCGGACGAAAAGTTTGCTCGCATCGACGATCGAGGACTCCGGGAAACGCACGGTCTCACGCACCGCCGAATCCAGACGGCCGCTGAAAACGATCTCTTTAGCTTCGCCATTGGGCACAACTTCGATGTCCCGCACCACGGTGTCTTCGCGCTCCGCCCCACCATGCATCCGGCCGGTGAGCGTGAGTTTAAACTTGCCGATCTTTTTAGCCGCGATGGTGAAATGGGCGTCGCCCACCTGCCCTGGGCTGACAGTGACGTTTTGCTCACCCGCATCTTCGCGCGCGAACCAGTCCTCTTGTTCAAGTTTCAAATCCACGTCGCCGTTATGGGTCGAGTAGTTGTACACGGCCACGGGGATAGAGACTACGTCTCCCTGTGTAAGGGTCACGGGAAGGTCGAGGTCCACAAAGAAATCCTGGAAAACCTTCAGCTCTGAAGATCCGGTTCCGAGCGCGCCCGCCTGCGTTGAAGCCAGGATCGCCATGCGCCACGTCGTAATCGAATCGGCCATGGGGATCGTGATGCTCGCCTTGCCATCGCCGTTGGTGAGTATCTCGGGATTGATGTAGAGCGCCTCGGGGAAGTAGCTCCGGATATGACCGCCCGGCGCGGCGGCGGCGCCTGACTCTCCCTTCGCTCTCACGTCTGGACTGGCTTTCCTGGCGCCTTGGAGCTGCGCCAGATCCGAAAAATTGCGGCCGTTCAAGGGCAACTCTTGCGGGCGAGCCGCAGCGATCGCCACTTCTTGCGTCACGACTCCTGCCGCCTCCGCTGCTACCTCGACGACTTGATTGTTGAGGCCCACTTCCAGCCTCGCCGAAAGAACTCCGCGATCGCGGGCCGAGAGGGAGATCATTCGAACGCCGGTTCTAAATCCACTTGCCTCGACTTGCACTCTGTATCGCCCCGGAGGCAATGCCGCAAAGGAAAAGTTACCTGCCGCATCAGTATCGATATTTCGGCTGCTCTTATCCCCAATCCGCTGAATTTGAACCCGCGCGCGCGAAACCGCTGCGCCGGTCACATCTGTGACCGTGCCGTCGATTTCGGCAAGACCATTGTCGGGACCGACTCCGCGCTCCATCCGCATGTTGATTGTGTTTTCCGGCGACATCCCGAAGTTCGGTTGCGGCTGAGTCGACACCCAGGCCGTTTCGGGCTCCAGCCACACCGCAAGATCGTCCGCTGTATCAAACGTGCGGTCAGGACCGGCGCTGATCACCCGATACAAATGTTGCTTCCCATTCCACCATGTGGCAGGAGCCAGACGCAGCTCCGTACCCCATGCGTCGTGTGGCGGGCGGCCGTCCGAATCTCTCAGTTCTTTAAATGCCAGGACTGCATACTGCTTACGGTCCAGGTCAGTCATCTTGGCGGCCAACTCCCGGACGTAGTCCAGAAACGCATTCTGGTACCGCGCCATGTAATCGGCCTTTTTCGTCTCCGGCAGGGCGCGCCCAGACTCACTCTCGAGCGTGTGCGCAGCGACCGTTTCCGCGGCCGCAAAGAGCGCTCGTGCGGCGCGCTCGTGCGATTCGGCGGAATCATCTCGGGATGGATCGACAATCTCGTTTGAAGACAATGAATGGATTTCGTAGTGGGGCTTCATCAGTTCTTGCTCCAGATAGAAGAAGACCTTTGCGAATCCCGGCTGTTTCTCCGCGAGCGCGAAAACTGCCTGATCGACAACCTCCAGTCCCAGCGCAGCGCTGACGCCTTCGCCCTTTTGATTGGTCACGTGGAAGTGCACATTCGCTTCTGCGCCGGGCAGATAACTTCTCGCATCCGCCACGGCTTCGATATGCAATTCTTCAGCGGGCTCCACAAACACCAGTCTTTGGTCCTCAACCTCCCGGCCATCCCGGGCAATCACATAGGCATTGATCATCAGTGTGCCGCTCATCTCTGGACCGGCGATCAAATTCATCTCCGCGCGCCCGTTCTCGAGATCCACATCGCGCGTGAGAATCGTCTGCCCATCGTGCACGAGGTCGATGTAGACCGCTCCTTTTCGCCGGGTCGAGAGCACCGCAATCTCCATACGATCGCCGGGCTTGACCACGGCGTGAGCGGTGCGTAACAGCACCTGATCTTCTCCCGCGCGCGTTTCCAGGGTCACGGTCTCCGAAGCGTGGCTGCCTTTCCGATCATCGGCGTCGATGCGCAGAACGCTGTTCGCGTCGTTTCCCGGGATCTGAATTGTGGCGATTCCAGCTTCATCTGTCTGTACACGCTGCCGCGCAGCGCCAGCGTTTACTTCGAGGTCGGCTTTGGCGGGCGTGCCGTCCGGATAGGACGCAAGAACAAAGACTTCATTCTCAAGACCCCGCACCAGCTTCCCGCCTTCGGGAACGGCCGTAATCAATAGCGATGCCTGACTTACGGTGATCGGCTCGCCGCGCGTCTCGGCTTGGTCCGCTGCATCTTTTACCACGGCCTCCACCACGACCGACGCCGCACCATGGCGCTTTCCATTGCCCGCAAAGAATTGCGGCAACACGAGATCGAAGCGGTACGTGCCTGCGCGATCCGTATGGCCCTTCGCCGATGCTGCGTCGAAAAGCTCCGCATCCATTGCGGAAGCCTTGATCGTGACCGATGCATTGTCGACCGGTTTGCCGAAGAAGTAGTTTGCTTTCACTGCGCCGGTAACGTGATCGCCAGGCCGGTAATCGCGTTTTTGCTTGCCGTTTTTTGAGTCAAACTCAATCGCCACGCGAAACTTCGGCAATACGTACCGCTGCACGTTAACCGTCAATTCGGCGGCGGTCGTGTTCGCCTCGCCCATCTTTGCGCGGACGTGATACGCTCCGAGGTTTACTTCGTCGGCGAGTGTAAACTCGGCCGACGCCACTCCAAAATTATCCGTCGCGGCGTCTTTGCGGAATACTTTGTTGCCGCGCGGATCTTCCACTTCGAAGGTCAGTTCGCGCCCTCTGGCGGCATGTCGATCAGCGCGATTCAATGCCAGAACGCGCAGATGAATCGTCTGCGAGGGCTGATAGATCGGCTTCTCGCTCGTCAAGAGCACCGAGACCTTGTCTTCAAGTTCGACAGTCTCTGTAGTTTCGACGCGACCTAAAGGCGTATCGGCCGAGAACAACACCGGGAAGCTGCCGGTCAGCCCTTCGGGAAAGTGAAAATCTGCTTCGGAGGATCCCCGGCGGTCAAGAACTCCGGTAAAGAGCAGCGTTGGCCCATGATTGGGATCGAGCAGTTCAATCCTCACCCTTCCTCGACTCACGACGGCCGTTGTCTGCTGAGCACTTGAGCTCGAAACGATGATCCGCATGGCCGCCTGCGCTCCGCCGATATACGATCGCTGCCCGAGAACGCGCAGCACAGGCCGCTCAAGAATCTCGGACAACGAGTGAATCTCCTCGAGATCCGGCGCCGGCTGTTTTTTGTAGCGTAGCGTATAACGCAAGCGCAGCCAGACGAGCTCGTCCAACGTCATCGGCTCACCGAGCGCCATCCTCGCATTCCAGACCGTGGTCCCTTTGGCCACGCGCTTCTGGTGCTTCACTTCGCCGAGGACGTGATCCTCGGGGTCAAGCAACTCCAGTTTGAGCTCCGCTTCACCGCTGTGCGCTGCCTGGTAGGGCACTGAAATAGAAAGACTATTGTGTAGGAAAACGGCGGAGATTGTTGTCGACTCCGCGTTGCCAAAGGTCGCTGCAAATAGCAGGGCCAAAACTGCGAGAGCCCAAAACAGACGAGACATGACGCATCCCCCTCGCGGCGGGCGGCGGACGGCCGCGCCGCGTTTCTTTGTTCAATCGGAGTTCGCGCCTGAAAGGGGGTTTTGCAGAATATTTTTTATGAAGTTTGGGGAGGTACTTCTTTTGAGAAGTTACTGCTGGCGCCAGTGCGTCCCGTCTTTACTGGTCCAAACGGTGCCGGCGTCCGTGGTTAACTGGAAGACATCCCCCTCGCTCGCGGGCGCCACAGTCTCGTTCTTAGCCTGCGGCGGAGCTTCACTGCTATATGCCGGTGTCAACTCGACGCGGACGGCCTTGCCCGCCCATTGCGGTTTGATCTTTTTCCACTTCTTACCTCGATTGTGGCTCAGGAAGAGGTTGCCCGCGCCATCGAGAGAAATAAACCGCTTGCCGTGCGACACGGTCTCGGCAACCGGCAGGCCGGACGGTAGCGCGATGACCCGGCGCACGCTGGTCAATTCCGTCAGCGCCTGACCGCTCACGTTGGCCGATTCCGTTTGGATCGATGCTGCGGCACTCGTCACCTCGACCGTTTCTGACACCGCCCCCACGTCAAGCTTCGGCTGCAGCACTGCAAGTTCAGTCGGTTTCAACTCGATCGACTGTTTGCTTGTAGTGAAGCCCTTTGCCGTCGCCATCAGTTCGTACTGTCCAGCCGGCAGTTCGGTCAGATGGAAGCTGCCATCCGCGCTGGTCGTCGTCTGCCGCGTCTTGCCCGCCGCATCGCGCAGCGTTACCGTCGCCCCCGAAATCGTGGCGCCGCTTCGATCGGTGATCCGGCCGGAGATTCCGGCGAGCGTCTCGTTTTGTCCGCTCGCGCGCTGAATCTCCAATGCCGGCGAGTTTTCTTTCTTGGCCAGGCTATTTTGTGATGCCGCGCCCTTTGTGCCTGCCGCCGTGTCTGACGCCGTCGATAGTTGCTCAAGCTGAGAGAAATTCCGCCCATTCAACGGCAAATCGGATTTCGCCGCGGTAGTGATGGCGTTCTGCACCTTCGCCGCATCGGCAACCGGAGCCGCCGGAGACGGAGCGACCACCGTTGTTAGCGGAGCGGCGTTTGCGCTCGCTCGCTCGTCCTTTGATGAGGGCAAATTCAGGGCACTTGCGCTGCGGCTCTGTTGCCGCGAGACGTCCGCCGGCGCGTTCGTCGCGAAGCTGTTCTTTTGTCTTCCCGGCGCAACCTGGGACGAGTTGGTGGTCGGCGCTACCCGCTCCAAGTTGGTGGATGGCGCGGCCTTCGTTTCAGGACGCTCGATCTCTGGCTGCCTTACGCTTGCAATCTGTTGCGGAGTCCGAGGAGCGCCGCCATGCGGCCGAATATAGACCAGCACCGCGATCAGTCCGCATGCAAGCGCCGCCGCCGGCAACCCAAACGGCACCAGCCACCGCCACATCCATCCTTTCGCTGGCGTTGCCGTGGTGCGTTGCGTCTCCTCGTGCGGTTGCATCAGAAACACGGCTTTCCGGCACTCCGAGCATTCCGCCAGGTGCGCCAGCATCCGCTCCTGTTCCCGCGCGGTCGCCGCGCCCTCCACGAACACACTGAGCTGGTCAGCGTCCGGATGCGCCCCGGGTTGGAAGTTCCTGTTCACACTTGTCCTTCCTGATTGGTGATCGGTTCGCCCTCCGATTTTTGCAGCAACTTACGCAGATTGATATCCACGTCCCTGGGATCGGTCCCCAGCGTCTCCTCGGCCGCGCGCCGGCTCAGGCCCCGCGCCCTCAGCGTCCGCAGCAGCTGTTTGCGCAGACGCTCGGTTGCACGCTTCAGTTTGCGGCTGATGGTCGCTT
>Ga0326728_10005198_pt1 | contig 37131 bp, 37 predicted proteins | sample MB3enrmetagenome_FD_207602 | JGI IMG/M metagenome (GOLD analysis project Ga0326728, IMG submission 207602) | Lab enriched peat soil microbial communities from McLean, Ithaca, NY, United States - MB31MN | ecosystem: Environmental > Terrestrial > Soil > Wetlands > Peat | place: USA: New York...
ATGGCGGTCGTACCGTGGTCAATCCCGATGAACATAGCAGTAATCCTATAGCATGGGTTACATAATAGGTATTGATGTTCGATGTCGTAACGGGTGGTGCCGGTTTCATCGGCTCACATCTGGTTGATACGCTCGTTGCCGAGGGCAACGAGGTTGTGGTTATTGACTCGCTCTGTGCCGGTCGGAGGGATACCATTGCCCGGCATATTGACTCGTGCGCTATCCGGTTCGTGCAGGCCGATCTGCTCAGTGACGGGTGGCAGGATGCAATAAAAGGTGCTGACCGGCTCTTTCATCTTGCAGCAGACCCGGATGTCCGCCAGAGCGCGGCAAATCCTGAACCGACACTGCAGAACAATATCATGGCGACATACCGTATCCTGGAAGCGATGCGCCACGGTAACATTCCCGAGATTGTGTTCACCTCGACATCAACGGTTTATGGCGATGCCAGAGTTATCCCTACCCCGGAGGATTATGCCCCGCTCCTGCCGATTTCGGTCTACGGGGCGAGCAAACTTGCCTGCGAGGCGCTGATCTCCGCGTACTGCTATTCCTTTGGCATGAAGTCATGGATATACCGTTTCGCAAATATCGTGGGTGAGCGCAGCGGTCATGGTGTTATTACGGATTTCATCCGGAAGCTCAAAGATAACCCGGCAGAGCTCGATATTCTGGGGGACGGAAAGCAGGTCAAATCCTATCTCGACGTACACGAATGCGTTGCCGCCATGCTCTTTGCCCTCAGGGCAAGGGAGGCGGTCAACATTTTCAATATCGGCTCCGAGGACTGGATTGATGTACGGAGCATAGCGGAGATCGTGGCGGAGGAGATGCACCTGCCTGAGGTAAAATTCCGGTTCACCGGTGGCGAGCGCGGCTGGGTGGGCGATGTGCCAAAGATGCAGTTATCCCTTGAACGGATCAAAAGCCGGCGCTGGAAGCCCCAGCTGGGGTCCCGGGAGAGTGTCCGGCTTGCTGCCCGCGATCTTGTCAGGTCCGGATAAGGGGATTTTTATGAAGTGTATCCTTATTCTCGGGGATGGCATGGCAGACGAGCCGATCTCTCAGCTGGGAGGAAAGACCCCTCTCGGGGATGCTCGGACCCCGAACATGGACAGGATGGTGCGGGACGGCGCATGCGGTATGCTGCAGACGATTCCTGAAGGTTTCGAGCCGGGAAGCGATATTGCCAATATGTCCATCCTTGGGTACGCACCGGAAAAGTACTATACCGGCCGGGGCCCTCTCGAAGCGATAAGCATGGGGATCGACCTTGCCCCTACAGATATTGCATACCGGTGCAATCTCGTGAACGTAAGGGATGAAATCATGGCAGATTTTTCCGCTGGCCATATCACGAGTGCCGAAGGCGCAGCGCTTTTTGCCTCGCTTGCCCCTCATGTGCCCGCGGTAACCATAAAGGCCGGCGTCAGTTACCGCAACCTCCTTATCGTTCCTCACGGGTCTTTGGCGGATTCGACCGCTCCCCATGATATCGTAGGTAAGCCCATCTCGGATTACCTGCCGCGGAACGGCGACGCGCAGATCCTCCTTTCCTGCATGGCAAAGAGCCGAGAGGTATTCCGTAATCACCCGGTGAACGTGGCACGGGTGAAGGCAGGCAAGCCCCCGGCCACGCAGGTCTGGCCGTGGAGCGGGGGCCGGCGCCCGGTGTTCCCCCTGTTCTCCGAGAAATACCACCTCAGGGGCGGGATGATCTCGGCGGTAGACCTCCTGAATGGCATTGCCCGCTGTGCCGGTATGGAGATCATCACCGTTCCCGGCGCCACGGGATATTTCGACACGGATTACATGGCAAAGGCCCGGTATGCACTCGATGCAATCCGGCGCCTTGATTTTGTTTACGTCCACATTGAGGCCCCGGACGAGGCAGGGCACCTGGGAAGTATTGAGGAAAAGGTGCGGGCAATCGAGAACGTGGATCGTGTGGTGGGCGCCATAAGGAAAGAGTTTGATGGAATTGTCGCGGTTCTGCCCGATCACCCGACGCCTATCCACATCAAAACGCATTCCCGCGAGCCGGTGCCATTCGTGGTGACGGGGAAGGGTACGGATAAGACCACGCACTTCTCCGAGAAAGAAGCACGATCCGGAATGTTCGGGACAAAAGAGGCCACAGGCTTCCTGTCATTCTTATTCAGCTGATTTTTACAGCATTGGTGCGGCATCAGTCCCCTGCATCATCACCATTTCAGTGGGGGTAACTTTCATCATCGCCGCACCCTGAATTCCCGTTTCTCTTCCGGGAGGATATATGTTTGGCGCGAATCCAGACTGGAATTTCCATCATGCGCTGCCGGATATGGTTTTTCCTCACCACCCACCCCGGTTCTGGTACGTACTCCGGATCACCCTTTCCCCCACCCTCCGGACATCCGGCAAATCGTGTACTCCTCAATCAGGTATACTGAACAACGGGAGCGGGGTGCGTCTGTGGCCGTCACTGAACAGCAGGAACGCCTGCTCTTTACCCCGGGAAAAATCATTTTCGGGCCTCCCAGAAATATCCGGGGAGGTCTGGTCCTAGTAACCAGAGCTGTTATCTTTTGCAACGTTGATGGAGTACTAGTGATGAAAAAGAACCTGCTGATGTGGGACGAGTCGTTGTTCCGTGACCCCGATGTATTCGAGATCGATTACATCCCGGAGCAGTTTGAGTTCCGTGATACCCAGATGCGCGAACTTGCGTTCCAGATCCGGCCCGGGCTCCGGGGCGGCCGCCCCCTCAATACGATCTGCAAGGGCCTGCCCGGCTCCGGTAAGACCACGAGTATCAAAAAACTCTTCCAGGAGATCGAGGAGACCACGAAGAAACTGGTCCCGGTCCATGTCAACTGCCAGATCGACAATACCAAGTTTGCGATTCTCTCCCAGATCTACCGGAAACTCTCTGGCCACCTGCCCCCCTCCTCGGGAACCTCATTCAAGCAGGTCTTTGACGCGGTCGCCCGTCTCCTCCAGAAAGAGGAGTGTGTGTTGCTCGTGGCACTTGACGACGCCAACTACCTCCTCTACGAAAATGAACTCAACAAGGTGCTCTACACGCTTCTGCGGGCGCACGAGTCATATGAGGGTGTTCGTATTGGCGTTATTGTGATCATCAGCGACCCCGATGTCGATCTCTCGCGTGCGGTGGATGCCCGGGTAGATTCGGTTTTCCGTCCTACCGAGATCTACTTCCCTCCGTACGGGATCACGGAAGTGCAGGAGATCATGAAAGCCCGGGTGATGCAGGGGTTCTTTAACGGTGTCATCAGCGATGCGATGCTGGATCTCGTGGTGGGGCAGATGCTCAAGAGCGGCGACCTGCGGGTAGGTATCGATCTCCTGAAACGGGCAGCTCTCAATGCGGAGCGAGCCGCACGCCGCAGCATCGAGCGCGAGGATATCTGTGGTGCGTATGCTGTCTCAAAGTACCTGCACCTCGAATATACGCTTAGGACGCTCAAGGAAGAGGAGCGCAGGATCCTCAGGGAACTTGCTGCGGCGAGTGCCACAGGAGCCGAGATGAACGCCGGTGATGTCTACAAATCAATAAAAGAGCAGGTGCCGGTCGGGTACACCCGGTTCTACGAGATTGTAAAAAAGATGGACGCGATGCGGCTCGTAAACCTCCAGTACCGGGACGGGAAGGGCCGGACCCGGGTGATCACGCTCCGGTACGAACCGGCAAAGGTGCTGGAGTACCTTTCATAAAGCCGATGAAATATTTTCAAAAATCTTATCTATTTGTGAACCCTCTTCTTATGAGACAGGGGTTTTTCTATGTTAAGTGTTAACGAACTGGCACTTGAAATATTCGACAACCTCGCCGACCTGGCCGAGGAGTTTAACGCTGCGTACCATGAACTGGATAGCGGCGCACGCATCGTCGATTGTGGGGTGAGTACCCGGGGGGGGTATGCGGCAGGAAGGGCATTTACCGAGATCTGCATGGGCGGTCTTGGCGAAGTCAACTTCAGGATGGGACAGATAAAAGAATTCCCGCAGCCGTTTATCGATGTAAATACTGATTTCCCGTCTATTGCCTGCCTTGGGTCCCAGAAGGCTGGCTGGACCGTCAAGGTAGGGAACTACTTTGCGATGGGCAGCGGCCCGGCCCGGGCACTCTCCCTCAAGCCCAAGCATACTTACGAAGTGATAGAATACGAGGATGATTATGACTGCGCCGTGATGTGCCTTGAATCCGATCACCTGCCAAATGGTGAGGTTATGGAGAAGATCGCCGAGGAATGCCACGTCGATGTGGCAAATACCTGTGCGGTGGTCGCACCGACATCATCAATTGTCGGATCGATCCAGGTTTCAGGGCGCTGCGTCGAGACAGCGATCTACAAGTTAAACGAGCTCGGGTTTGACACCCGGAAGATCACGTCCGCGATAGGCACGGCCCCGATCCCGCCGGTACGGGGTGCGAAGCGTGCGATGGGTGTGACAAACGACGCAACCATCTACCACGGCCAGATCCAGCTCACCATGAACGCACCGGAGATCAAGGACTACCTCGAGAAGATCCCGAGCAACAAGTCCAAGGGATACGGTAAGCCGTTTAATGACATCTTCAAGGAAGCAGGCTACGACTTCTACAAGATCGACACCTCGCTCTTCTCTCCTGCCGAGGTCGTCATCAACGAGCTTTCTGACGGGAGCGTCTACCATGTCGGCGCCGTCAATAACGATGTGACCCTGAAGTCCTTCGGGTTGCAATAATTTTTTTTACATCGTGTTTTCAATCAATTTTCTTCAGATCTGAAATTCAGCTCATTTGAAGTAGGTAACGGGATAATTCCTCCTTCACCACTTTACCCAGAACCCCTTGAACTCTCCAGTGGCCATTCCCTGCGTTACCTGCAGCCCTTCGACCCGGATTTCCGGCTCTGCCTGAGCCCATACAAGCCGGAGAAATTCCTCGAGCGCTTCGGGTGGCCCCTCTGCTATTATGTAAACCGAACCGTCAGAAACGTTCTGCACCGAGCCGTGCAAGCTGAGACGATGGGCGCAGACAGAGACAAACTGTCGGTACCCGACGCCCTGTACTTTTCCGGTTGCCACCGCGGTAACCCTCTCCATCACACCTGAGCTGGGGAAACATCAGTTTAAGTCTTACTGTTTTGTACAGGAGGTCTGGAGTCTTTTTTGGGCCACGTGAAAAGGTGGAACAATCCAACCTGAGCTTTCCTTTGAGCGTCTGTGTGGGGACGCTCCTTATCGTTGTGAAATAACCGGGGTTATCCTCATGAGACTGGTTTAAAACCGGCATACAGGATGCCTTTCGTGCGTATACTGCTGGAACCTCTGCATCCCCCAGTACAGCAGCCGGTCCATAATGCAACGAATAAAAAATGGCTGATTTTTGGGTGGATCAGGAACCCATTATTATTCAGGTGGCTTTCTCATCAATAAAAAAGGCACCAGCAGGATTACTGCAAGGACAATCATAAACTCGGCAAACATGTAGAGCAGGTTTTCCTGATCCTGATCATAAAACCGGAGATCGAACGACATCGTTTTGTTCCACGTTACCTGCGTGGAGTTGTCTGGAAACCGGGTCACGTTTGCACCCACACTTATTCCGGCAAGGAGCGGGTTTCGCACGTCATACTCCCCGGGCAGGGTCACATTTACGCTGTACGGCGAGAGGTAATTGCCCTGGAGATGATTGTCGTTCAGGGGCGCAATATACGTGACCGTATAGTTTCCTTCCGGGAATGTGATCACCGAGGGGGCACTCCACAGGAGGGTCCAGTTGAAGTTTACGGGAGTGCCGTTCTCGGCGACTAGTGTCACGTTTGTGACTGTAATGGGTATGTTTTCACCGAGCATACCGGTCTCGGCAAACATGTAATTTGATTCATCCACGATGTCGATCGATGCGGCATACGAGGTAGCATTGGGCAGCACCTGATACGTGGCATTGAGCGCCCCCACCGAAGGGACAGCCAGCGCAATTATAAGTGCAGTGCAGAGAGCAGCGAGGGCAAGTCCGCGTCGATCTCGATCGGGGGTTCGCATTGTTTGATCACTGTTTCCGGGTCTTTTAAGAGGTGACCGGTCACCACACAGACGATCTTTTCGTCGCGGTCGATCGCACCCATCTCTGCGAGCTTGCGGATGCCGGCCACCGATGCGGCAGATGCCGGCTCGACACCAATCCCTTCTTTCCGTGCAAGGTCGCGCTGCATCGCAAGGATTTCCTCATCGGTCACCGATTCGGCCGTCCCGCCGGTCTTGCGGATCGCTACCAGCGCCTTCTCCGCGTTCACCGGGGCACCGATCCGGATCGCCGATGCAAGGGTCTCGGGGTTCTGGTCGGGCACAACTTCGGGGAAGTTCCCTTTGATCGCCCGCACCACCGGACTCGATCCGGCGGCCTGGATACCGGTCATCTTCGGCAGCCGGTCAATAAAGCCGAGGGCTTCGAGCTCAAGAAGTCCTTTGTAAACGGCGGAGATGTTTCCTGCATTGCCCACCGGGAGCACGAACCGGTCAGGGACACAGCCCAGCTGGTCGACCGCTTCAAACCCGATGGTCTTCTGGCCTTCCAGCCGGTAGGGGTTGATCGAGTTCAGGAGGTACAGCCCGTGGGTGAGGCAGAGCTCGTGGACCATTTCGAGTGCACGGTCGAAGTTACCCCGGATGGAGATGACTTTTGCACCATGCATCAGCGCCTGGGCGATCTTGCCGACCGCTACATGTCCTGCCGGCAGGAGCACGATTGCCGGGATCCCGGCCTTTGCCGCGTACACCGCGAGGCTTGCCGAGGTGTTTCCCGTGCTTGCGCAGGCGACGCTCTTTTTCTTGAGCTGGATCGCCATGGAGACGCCCACCGTCATCCCCCGGTCCTTGAACGAGCCCGAGGGGTTCATGCCTTCGTGCTTGGCGTAGAGATATTTGAGACCCATCTCGTCCCCGAGGCGTTTTAAGTGGTATAATGGGGTGCCGCCTTCGTGGAGTGAGACCGGCTCGATATGTACCGGCAGCAGCTCCTTGTAGCGCCAGACCGAGAGCGGGCGGGTGTCCCAGGTCGAACGCTTCACGGTGATCTCATCGAGAGGGTATTTCACCGCCAGCAGGTGGCCGCATTTTTTACAGTTATAGATGATCTCGTCCGCGGGATAGGTGGCTCCGCAGTGAACGCACACGAGATGGTACATGGTCACGTATTGGTTTTCCGGGTACATATAGGCAAGCGTTAAAAAGATGATGCGGTTACTTTGGTTGTTCTCTCATGAGAGAGACATACAACGCGTCCTTCCGGTCGTTCTCCACGGGAAAGTCCCGGCGGGCACATTCCGCGACCAGGGGATCGATCTCATAATACAAGAGTTCGTTTCCCTCGCCTGCCCGGGCGATGATGGTCCCGTGGGGATCGGCGGTCATTGACGCACCGGAGTACCGGTCGACGGGATTTGTGCCGGTCGTATTCACCCCTGCGACATACATCTGGTTCTCCGCCGCCCGGGACCGGATGAAGAGTTCCCAGTACCGAATCCGGCTTTCCGGCCAGGCCGCGGGGACAATGACCGCGTGTACGCCTTCGCGCCGGTACAGCCGGAAGAGCTCCGGAAAGCGGAGGTCATAGCAGATTGCAAGGCCGAAGCGCACGCCCCCTGATGCGAAGGTCGCAAGACCGGTTCCCGGGGTAAATGCAGTGTTCTCATGGCCGGGCGTGAAAAGATGGATCTTGGCATACGTTGCAAGGATCTCGCCGTCGCTCCCAATAGCGATGGACGTGTTTCTCGGCTGTGGGGAGAACGCTTCGCGAAACGATCCGACAGCGGCGATCGAGTACTTTTCTGCCAGTCTCCTGAGCCCGGTAACGGTCGGGCCGGTAAAATCCTCGCTGTTTTTATTCGATGCGGGGTCCCAGCCGGTTGCAAACTGCTCGGGAAAGGAGATTAATGCAGCCCCAGCCCGGGCCGCCTCGCAAAAAACCTGTTCTGCGTTTTCAAGCGTCTGTTCCGGAGATTCCCAGACCCCGGTGATCTGGGCGCTGCAGCATCGCATCGGTAATCCCCACAAAAATCAGGATCATGCATCCTGGCTGCATTTCCGGTCAACAAAGAGGATCACGGCAGCACCCATGACGACGAGCACGATCCCCGTGAGCAGGAGGAACGGAGTCAATGAATTGAGAACCCCCAAGATCATGGTCGCTATGATGATCCCTACCGCAATAATGCTGCACCCGACAAGAATCAGGCCCACCGTTGTAATGTCCCAGTCCGACATTATGATCCGCCCATCAGAGGAAACGCTGTTTTTATCCCCGTGATCACAAATTGCACGGCAATGGCAATGAGTAGCATACCAAGCATTCGATTGATCACCCGGTACTGCCGCTGGCCGACCTTGCTTATGATATAGTCTGCGTTCCGCATCATAAAATAGGTGATCCCGATCGCAATTCCGATCGAGGCAAAGATCACAAGCCACGCAAGAGTGGACATACCTGTGGCTTCGTTGGTGAGCACAATGGTGGTGGTGATCGCCCCGGGACCGGCGATCATGGGGATGGCAAGGGGCATCACGGCGACATCCTCGTTGTCCCGGGATTCATATTTTTCAGTTGCCGTAAGCTTGGTCCGGGAGGTCTTTGCGTACACCATTTCCATGCCGATCCCAAAGAGCAGGATACCGCCGGCGATCCGGAACGCTTCAAGAGAGATCCCGAAGACCTGGAGGATCACCGTCCCTGCGAGGCCCACAAGGATAAGAATTACAAGGGCAATCGTGCAGGAATCGCGGACGATCTGCATCTTGATCGGCTTTTCGAGGTTTGCGGTCAGGGAGATATAGGTCAGCGTCGCTCCCAGCGGGTTGACGATAATGATAAGGGAAGAGAGGCACAGCAGGGAGAAACTGAGCAGATCGCCGGCCATGAAGAAGAGACGGCGTTTATGGCTAATAGAGGTTATGGTAAAAAAGATTAGTACTCGTATAACACGGATTCATCGATCCGCGTGTAGGCGAATACTTCTGCGGGTTTGAAATGAATACCGATCTCGCGTGCGGCACTCTCGGGAGAATCGGAGGCATGGATCACGTTCCTGCCGATATCGATCCCAAAATCCCCCCTGATGGTGCCGGGTGCCGCTTCCTGCGGGTTCGTCGCACCGATCACCTTGCGGACGAGTGCAACCACGTTCCTTCCCTCCCATACCATCAGGAAGCACGGGCCTCCCATGATATAGGTCTTCAAGGATGGAAAGAAAGGCTTTGAGAGGTGCTCCTTGTACTGCTCGGTGACCCGGGCTTCGGGCAGCTTTTCGAACCGGGCTGCCACAAGTTTGAGGCCTTTTAGCTCAAGCCGGGAGACGATCTCGCCGACAAGGCCGCGCTGGACGCCGTCAGGCTTGACCATCACAAAGGTGCGATCCATACGGGATCTCACTCCTTGTTTGTTCCTTTCTGCCCTGCAGCAGTCCACTCAACCCGGCGGGGAACCCTGCCCAGCTTGTGGTTGTTCTGGCACTTGGTGCTGCAGAAATAGAAGATCGTGCCGTCTTTCTTGATAAACATCTTGCCGGTGCCCGGTTCGAGCTGTGCACCACAGAAACTGCAGATGTGCTGTTCGACCATGTGGTTCACCGCCTCGACAGTTTCTTTGCCTCGCGTTCGGTCTCGAGGAGCATGATAACGTCTCCTTCCCGGATCGGGCCGACCGTGTTGCGGGTGATTATGCGCCCCTTGTTGTTGCCATCAAGGATGCGGCACTTGACCTGCATCGCTTCCCCGTGCATGCCGGTGGAACCGACGACCTCGATGACTTCAGCGGGCGTTGCGTCGTCTGCCATGATCGCACCTTATGCCTTTAAGGCAACCAGCTGTTTTGCGAGATCCTCGATCACTTCTTTTGCCTTGCCGGGCTTGACGATCGCAGCAGCGGCAGAACCGACGTCAAGGCCGCTTGCGGCACCGATATCGTTCTGTTTGTTGATGAAGATATACGGGATCTTCTTCTCGTCGCACAGCGGTGCGAGGTGCATGACGATCTCTGCGGGTTCGACGTCAGCGCCGATTAAAACAAGCAGTGCGGCGCTGCGCTCGATGGCTTTTGTTGCCTCGTTCGAACCCTTCTTGATCTTCCCGGTATCTCTTGCAACTTCAAGGGCTTCAAGCGCCTTGTTCTGGAGCTCCTCAGGAGCCTCGGTTTTTACGTAGCCTTTTGCCATAACTCACCTCATTCAGGAGCCATATTGCCCCTTCATTACTCATCAGTAGCCGTGATGCAGCCATATCATTTCATCAGGAGGAGAAATAAAGGTTTGTGAGCGTGAAGTGTACCCCTGCCCGGCCTGTTACAAAACCGGGCTGTTACGCATCACCCGGCAAGCCGGTAAATATCGGTTCCCTGCCCGGAGTACACCCGCTCAAGCCCGGTTGAGGGCAGGCTCACATTATAGGTCGCTTTCTCCTCATCCCCGACATAGAGGAGGGTAGCGTTGTATTTCTTCATGAGCGCTACGGTCTGATCGGGATTCTCGTAGATGGACCTGACGTCTGCAGGCCGGGTGCTGTACCAGCCTGTGGTATCCCCGCGCCACATATCTTCGTGGAACGGCTCACCTAGGATCGCGGGGATGCCGGTGAAGGATGAGATCCGGGAATAATACGTGTAGTCCCCGCCTACAGCCTCGACAATGATCTCATCGCCGGTCAGGTTCCTGAGATAAGCGACACCGCCGGCGTCGCCCGGGTGCGAGGAATCGAGATAAGCCAGCCCGTCAAGCGTCCGGCCCCCGTAATTGAGATCAAGGGGAACAATAAATGGTACGACAAAGAGGAAACCAATGACGAGCACTGCGAGAGCTGCACTTTTTTTGGCAGGTATCACCGGCACACGTCCCGGCCGGGCGAACCATGCTCCCACCATGGAAAGGGAGCTGATCCCGAGTATGATCCACGCGGGTACGTAACACTTGAAGACCGTGTTCATCCGGAAATAAGTGTCGCCCATGTTGTCTTTGAGGTAAAACAGCTCCACGAGGATAAGGATCGCAAGTCCGAAGATGGCGAGAATATCGGGGATGCTGTGCTCTTTTTTTGCGATGAAATAGATGAGGGGGATGGCAGCGATCGCTGCTGCCGTATACCCGGCAAGGACAAACGGAACTGCGACGAGCAGGAGGTACGGCCGCTCACGGATCTCTTTTACCAGGAACAGCAGGAAGACCGCGATGAACCAGCCGTTTACCAGCAGGAACTGGAAGGGATCTGACGGTGTCCTGACGATCGCGATCCCGCCGGTGCTTGTCGAGAGCATCAGGTAAAAGGGAAGATAGATAATGATGGCAAGGGGGGGAATTGCGATAAGCGGACTCCACGACAACAAACCCTGTCCCTTTTTCCAGCCCCGCAGGATGATGAACACTGCTACGATGACCGTGATCGGGGCGTAGATGAGGACATCCCAGGTATTGATCAGGGGCATGGATCCGAGGCTGAGTGCCGCAAGACCGCACACCAGCCATCTCCCCCGGGATTCAAGGGAATCCCAGAACTTATACAGGTAGATGAGCAGGAAGATCAACAGGACCTGGTTGAAGATCGAGATGACATGGGCGTGGAGATCCCCCCATGTAAATGAGAAGAGGGGATACTCGTTGATGGTGTTGGTGATCGTGCGGGTGCTGTTCCAGAGTGCAGAGCTGATACTGCTCCCGGTGATGAGCTGGTAGAAGAGCGAAGGATTGGGAATAAAGAAGAGGAGCAGCGGCAGCCAGCGGAACCGGTTGAGCAGAAGAGTGCCAATAGCATAGACCGTTACGGCTGCAACCCCAAGCACTGTGGGAAGGGAGAGGTTAAACGCCACATTTGAGGGAACCCCGCTCACGATGCCCATGCAGCCGAAAATCCAATAGCCCAGATAGTAATAAACGTCCATCGTGCCCCCGGCAAACCAGGGATCGAGAGGAGGCACGACCGGGTTTCGCATGATGGATGCGAGGAACGCATGGTCCATGAATTTCTCTGCATAGGAGATCGTCGGGTTGACAAACCTGATCGTGAGCATCAAAAAGAAGAATATCAGGAAAATGAGCTCCCAGCGCCACTCTTTTTTCAGTTCGACCCACGTGTAATTACGGCGATACAGGTGATAAGCAAAGAGCAGTACAAATGGCACGAGTGCGAACTGCACCGGGAAGCGGGCAAGGCCACAGTACCAGGTGAGAATGGTAAAGAGAAGAAGCGATGCGGCAAACGAGGCCGGGAAGGCGTATTGCCGCAGACTTTTTTTCAGGGATGGATAGAGCGCAAGCTGCAAAAATGTCACGACGAGGAGCCAGCTTGCAACGGACAGGACCTGTGACTCAGGCGTCAGGTTTCTTCCCTCCGTCCAGTTTTGACCAGAGTGCCGACTTGATAGTCGGGATCACCCAGTCTCCGAGGTAGTAGATCGAAACGACGCCCCCGGCAAGAGTGACCAGATTCTTGATGAGGTCATCGATAAATGCTATCAGGAATGCTACCGCATATGTGACACCGGCGATTTCATAAAATGTTGTTGCTACGGCGATTTCGTAAGTCCCGATCCCGCCCGGTGTTATTGGTACTGCCTTGACCAGGTTCCCGAATACAATGGCAAGAACGATCACGGCAAACGGGATCTGTTGTTCAAACATCGTTGCAACCGAGTAGGTGACGAGGATATCTAGCATCCAGATGATGAGGGATGAGACTCCGAGAATCAGAATAGATCGAAGGGAGAGCGAGGCCCTCCTGATCTCATCGAGCATGGTCAGGATGTACCTGACGTACTTATTCGTGGTGGTCAGCTCACCTACAAATATCAGGAAGATGAAGAACGCAAGTCCGATTGCAAGGATGGCAACAATGATAAAGATGTATACTTTGAGATCTGCCGGGATATTGGGGATAAAGAAGAGGGAAACCGCCCCAAGCATGGCGATCGCGATGATATCAAAGACCCGCTCGACGACAAGTGAGGAGATGCCCTCTGAGTAGGTCGTCTGGTAATCGTGTTTCAGGATAAAGATCCTGACAAAATCCCCCAACCGGGCCGGGACGATAAGATTGACGGTCTGGCTCACAAAGACGCACGCTGTAGAGAATGTAACACCGACCCGGTAATTCAGCCCAAGAAGGATACGGTTATACCGCCATCCGCGCAGCCACCATGCAGAAAGGCAGATAATAATACCTAATCCTAGGTAGATCGGGACAATATGCTGGAGTGCGATGAGCAGCTCAGCCCAGACACGGTAGAGCATATAAACTATGATCCCGACCGCGATAAGGCTCGGGATAAGGATTGCGCTAATCTTCCGATACATGGATCTGCCACCAGAGACGCAGGATGGATGAACCCATGCTGAATACATCCTTTATCCTGACCGTTGTTCCTTTGCCTGCACGCCAGCGGACGGGAAATTCTGTCACCGTATATCCTTTTCGCTGTGCCCGTACAAGGAGTTCAGTGTCCCAGAACCAGTGATTTGATCGGATGGAAGGGAGTAGAGGGATTATATGTGCCTTGTTGAATGCCTTAAAACCACACTGGTGATCGAACAGGTGACTGCCAAGGATGTGCCGAACAAGGAAATTATACGACCGGCTTGCGATCTCACGCCCCTCAGAACGCCGGATGTCGCTCCCCGGGAGGAGACGGGATCCGGTCGAGATATCAGCACCTTTTCGTATTGAATCTATGAGCTCCGAAAGGTGCTTCATATCGGTTGCCAGATCGACATCGTAGTAACAGACAATCGAACCCCGTGCTTTCCTTATCGCCCGGTTGAGTGCCGTCCCCCTTCCCTGACGTATGTCGGAATGCAGCAGTTTGACGTGGGATGATTTTGTTTCATATTCTCGTACAAATTCTGCACTTCCATCTGAACTACCGTCTTCGGCCACTATCACTTCAAAATTTTCCGTGATCGTTGAGAGTACTTTGAGAGATTCCGGAATTGCACGTTCGAGTGCTGACCGGTCATTGAAAACCGGGATAATTGCCGTAATTTCAGGTACGACCATCGTATTCCTTCTCTCGAATGCAGCCGGCAATCCGGTTACCTGCCCTGATCGAGCCGTCCATGCTTCGCTCAGGGTAGTTCTCCTCAGAAAACATTCCCGCAATATAGATGCCGTGTTTTTTGTATGCAGGTATGAGAGAGCGGTAACCTGTGGTATAGACCGGTCCAGCCCAGGGGTCGACCGTCATCCGGCTCCAATGGATCTCCCTCTCCTGAAGACCAAAGCGCGAACAGAAATCCTCCCGCATTTTCTGGTCAAGCCGTGCGGGAACGGAACCGCTGAAATAAGAGGCTAAATAAACGATGTGTTCTCCGTAGCGTTCCCACGGGATGAAATTGGTATGCGCCACGACAGCCCCGTACGGCGCTTCATCTTTCATATTGATCCAGTACATCCCCTTGCTGACGTCCCGTTCTATCCCCAGGGTCATACAGGCAGCACCCTGGTAAGGAATATCCGGCATCGTGAGTCCCGAGACACTTCCAAGCTCCTGGGGTGGAATGGTGGACATCACCACATCCACGCTCTCCCCGTTGATATCCCAATGACCATCGTTTCTTGAGAGAGAGGTTGCCGGGGTTTGCAGGTTAATTTTCCCCCCTTTAGCGAGAATCGACTTTTCAAGCCTGTCAATAATCTGGTGAAATCCCCCATTCAGGTATCCAAGGTGTTCACCGGAAATTCCCCTGTTTGAACGGATAGCGATGCGGCTGATCAGCCATGCGGCGGATACCTTGCTCCGGTTCTTCCCGAACTTACTTTTAAGCAGGGGTTCAAAGAATGAGGAGTATATCCGGGGGCCGAGATGATTGAGGATATACGTCTCGGCCGGGATGTCATCCAGGGAAAGAGGATCTATTTTTTTTGCCTGCAGGGTGAGCCATGTAAGTTTTGCTTTATCGATGAGCGATAGTTCAGGCCAGCGCAGGATTTGCAATGGAGTAGTGAGCGGATAAACAGTATCTCCGGAAAAATAGCCGGTGCTTCCCTCATGCCATTCGAGTTGATCCCACAACCCGAGATCGCGGATAAGGGAAAAGAGATCCCGGTCATCAGAGAAACAATGATGGTAATACCGCTCGATCCAGTAATCGTCTATATGGTACGATGAGAGGCACCCTCCCAGAAATGGTGTCCTCTCGAATAGTACTACTTCGTGTTCCCCGGCCAATGCATGGGCGGCAACAAGCCCGCACACACCTCCCCCGAGTATCCCGATTTTCATGGTATGTTACCGGTACTATTTGTTCGGGATCAAATGAAAAAGGCTCCGTAGCCCCCCTATGGAAAACGCGACGAAACATGACGAAAGTTTGTAAGAAAGTTTTTGTATTGTTGAATTTAAAGTTCTTAAAACAAAGGACTTAAAAGAATTAAAAGAAATACTTATCCGTTAGCCCATCGGATGGTGTAACCAGATGCGGGTATTTTTCATTGGTTTTGGTCAGGCGGGCGGCAAAATTGTCGACATGTTCATTGAACAGGACAAGAAGCTCGGAACCAACAGTTTCCGGGGCATTGCCGTTAATACAGCACGGACCGATCTGATGGGCCTTAAAAACATTGAGATGAAAGATCGCATTCTTATTGGTCAGACGCTGGTAAAGGGTCACGGTGTAGGGACCGATAACGTAACAGGGGCACGGGTTACCGCAGATGAGATTGACAGCATCATCAATGCTGTTGATACCCGCGGAACGCATGATATCGATGCATTTGTAATAGTTGCTGGTCTTGGAGGAGGAACTGGCTCAGGGGGATCTCCGGTACTTGCTCGTCATCTCAAGCGGATCTACCGGGAGCCGGTATATGCCTTGGGCATTATTCCGGCACCGGAGGAAGGGCGCCTCTATTCTTATAATGCAGCCCGTAGTCTTACGACGTTGGTAAATGAAGCGGATAATACCTTTATTTTTGATAACAGTGCATGGAAAAATGAGGGAGAAAGTGTCAAAAGTGCATTCCAGCGACTCAATAACGAAGTGGTACGACGGTTTGCTATACTCTTTCGCGCAGGTGAAGTAAGCCGTATGGGTGTCGGTGAGATGGTGGTGGACTCAAGCGAGATCATCAACACCCTTCGAGGGGGCGGCATCACATCCGTTGGTTATGCGATCAGTGATGTGATCAGTTCACGTACCAAGCAGCAACGGGGAATTTTTGGGGGTCTCAAGGAGAACATTAAGGATACATTTGGCGGTAAGAAGGAGGCAAATGAGCAAGTGCTCATGGGTGAGGACAGGTCAGCAAAGATTGTCGGTCTTGTCCGCCGTGCCATGCTCGGCCGTCTTACACTGCCCTGTGATTATTCAACTGCCGAACGTGCGCTGGTTCTTATTGCAGGGCCCCCGGATGAGATGGATCGAAAGGGTGTCGAAAAAGCAAAGAGCTGGGTTGAAGAGAATATAGCCGGAGTTGAAGTGAGAGGGGGAGATTATCCGGTGAACAGTGAGTATGTCGCGGCAGTTGTAATGCTGGCAACAGTTGGCAATGCCCCCCGCATCAAGGAACTCCTTGATATTGCAAAGGAAACAAAAGAAGAGGTTATAAAATCCAAGGAGAAGAAATCGAATATGTTCGAGGAAGGTATCGAACCGTTATTCGAGTGAGGTTGATGATGAAGGGATTGAAACAGTTAATTTTGATTACGGCCCTGTTATTAATCATTGTACCGACAGTTTCCGTAGCATATACAGTGAATTCACTGGCGATAAACCCAAGCAGTGGGGCCTTGACCCCGGGAACAACAGTTGATATTTCATATACGGTACAGGAGCCCAGCGGACAAACAACAGCAAACGATCTCTTAATGTATACTGCATTGGCGTCTCCACAATGGTCATATATTATTTATGTGAACGGAAACCCGACTGCACCTACTCAGTCTCAGGCTAAAACTCTTACTATCAGTGGTTTTTTACTGACCTATAAATCCAGTGACGATGTAACGGTGGGAGTAACTTTATCAGGAATCGCCCCCACGGTAACCCAGACCTCAAACCAGACCTTGATCCAGATTTATGAGGACGATTCAAATGGTAATCAGCTTGGGACACCCTATACCCAAACCGCCTTGGTGATCAATCCCAATGATATTGCGACTTCAATTGCAAATGCGAACTCCCAACTCAGCCAGTTAAAAACTGATATCGATGAAAAAACAGCACTCGGCATCGATACCTCTGCTGCCGAAACGCAATACAATACTGCCCAAACCCAGATCAATCAGGCCCAATCTTTGCCATCGACCCAGTACACCGACGCGTTAAACGCGCTCACTACTGCGACATCCACAATAGCTAATGGCGAGACCCTCCTTGACAAATCATGGGCAGAATCAGAGATCACCACTGCACAGGGACCTGTAAATAATGTAGATGCGCTGATCGCGTATTTCCAGGGCAATTCAAGCACAGCAAATGATCCCCGGTTATCAACGGTTATAACTGAGCGGGAAATTGCCGTGAGCTATATATCAGCAGCAAACGATTTCGTGACCACTGGCGATTATGCCTCGGCTCGCTCGAAAGCCGAACAGGCATATACGGAAGGAAATCAATCCTACAACGATGCACTCACGTTTCAGGCAGCGGTATTAGCAACGTGGAATCCCTTTGCGGGACTTGGGTCTCTCTTTAGTTCCAGTGTCCTCTTTATTGTTGTGGGCGTGATTGCCGTTGTGTTGATTATTGTCGGTGTCATCATCTACCGTAAACGTTCCCGCTGGGATGAACTGGGCTGAGTTCATCTCATCTTTTTTTAGAGAAATTTCAGAAACTTTTGCGAAAAGTGGTTCGGTCTTTCTGGTATGATCTCTTGGTGCCATCAACAATAAACCCGATTCTGGTTCAGCATTTGTGTGCCAGATCCTGAAAAAATTGCATAATGAAAAGCGTACAAAAATCTGGTTATAACAGGAAAAATTCAAAGAATAATCTGCTGGGATTAAGATCAGCGCGGGTCTTTGAAAAATATCATACCCCTTTTGGGAGGGTTCTGTAAAAATTGAATGGATGTCTATCCGCTGCACAGTATCAGGTTACCGAAATCCGGCATACAAGTCGGTGCTTTAAGGCAGTTTGTTTGAGGTCAGCTGAATATTGGTGGATAATGGCCATCTGTTATGGTATTTATGTACTATTGGCAGGAAAACATTCCTTTGTTTTTAATGAATTTGTTCAGTATGCGGACATATTAGAGTGCTACGACGATGTATCGTAGACCATTTGTGCAATTCTTTGTATATCTTCAGTCTTGCAGTATCTCTCTCTCGGGTGGCAAGTCACCACCTGTTATCCTGTTCAGGGAATATGCTTACTCCCTCAAAGAGGATTACTGATTTCCATCAGATATCTCTCTCTCCATTCACAATATTGTTACAATAAACTCCTCAAAGAAATGCTGCGTGCATCATATAAGCACACAAATAATTATAGAAACCTGTAACTATAGACTTGCTAAAAATAAGTTCTTTCACTGCTGTACTGTGAAAACGTCGAGATTGATACTTCCCATGATTCCATCCCGGTGGAAATAATAATCCAGCAACCTGTCCTGATTGTCATAATAGGAGAACCAGTAATCCAGTTTGTATGTCGTTTTATTGTATCCCGGTATAGATGGATAACTTTCCGTATCGTGGAGGATAATGACATCCGGATGGTCCTGTGTCAGGGTTTTTATATCCTCTTTCTGGCCATAGAATGTGATCTTATCCCACCTATCGCCCCGGTAATACCAGGGTAACGGCCAGTAATCCTGTGATGCAAGGACGACATGACTTGAATTGTCCATGATGCCCATAACTGTTCTGAGATCCTCTGAGTTCTGAACCTGAACAATCGGTTCATTAATGTCGGCGGGGATGAAAGCGACATGCCAGGTCATCAGGGCCAAAAACAGGCAACCTATAAGGGCAAATGCAACCTTCTGCCAATTCAGTTTGTATACGGCAACAAAACTCATCGGGAGCAGCTGGTGGATGATCAGCCATGGCACTTTCTCGCCGACATATGCATAAAATGCCATGGTCAGGATCATCCAGTAGATGCAGAACTGGAAAAAGAAGTCTGATTTTTCACTGACGGTCCTTGGGTTTTTGAGTTGGGTCAGACTCGTTGCAACGAGATCTTTTGTTGACAGTTCAAAATGTCGGGTTAACAGCCAATTTTTGAGGCGTTTACCGGTTAGGGTCAAGATATTGTCTTTGAATACAAACTGGAGCGTCCCCAGTATTGCAAGAAGGAATATTGGTAATTCGTATAAGAGGTACAAGGGGATATAGAAATAGAACGGGCCGCCAAGACGCTGTTCGTCAGACATGGCCACCCAGTGATCGATGGCCTGATACCATCCGGTTGAATTTATCTGGAAATTTTGCCCGACCAGCGTTTCCGGATGCATCCCGAACGCTGAATAGAGGGCAATCAGAATTCCGATTATAATAAATAATCCGATAATGAGATCATTTTTCCATTGGGGTGGCAGGTGGATGCGCTTTTTCCAGATTGAATACCCAAAAAACGAGATGAAAATCAACAATATGATCGGCATCTCTTCTTTACAGCAAAGTCCTCCCCCCGTTGCTATTGCCGCTATAATGGCGTACTGCAGCTGCCCCCGTTCAAAATAATAGAGCAGGGCAACAACAAGGAGCATGGTGAAAAAAAGCATGAAGATATCATGACGGAGAAACCGGGAAAAATACACCATGTCCGGGGAAATGGCAAGAAACAGCGCTACGATAAGTGTCTGCGTTTTTGTGATATACCCGAGCCGGTAAATGAAGTAAACCAGTGGTACCAGCAGCGTGCCGAATAATGCCGGGAGCAATCGTGCTACAAGGTCAGATGCGCCAAAAAGCGAGAACATCCCGGCAGTGACATAATAGAGGAACGGACCATGATAACTGGGGTCATAAACCCAGGTCCCTTTTGTCAGGAGATTATATGAAAACCATGAATGGATAGCTTCGTCATGGTGGAATAATTTCAGATCCAGATGCCAGAATCTCAGAATGATAGTAAGCAGTAGAATTAAAAGAAATACCCGCTCAAAAGTAAAAATTTTTTTTATCTTATCGGAAAAGAAAGCGGCCTTCTCCACGTGCCGCACCTTCAGTTTTCTAATACAATTTCAATGCCTATATCTTTTGGCACCTGAATCCGCATCAACTGACGGAGTGCCCGCTCATCTGCGTCAATATCGATGAGTCTTTTGTGCACACGCATCTGCCAGCGATCAAATGTTGCGGTTCCCTCCCCGTCGGGGCTTTTACGGATGGGCACAACAAGTCTTTTTGTCGGGAGTGGGATGGGTCCAGCCAGATTCACTCCTGTGCGTTCAGCAATCTCACGGATCCTATCACAGACCGTCTCTACCTTATTGAAATCTGTTCCTGTCAGGCGAATTCTGGCTTTTTGCATGATGACCACCAAAAAAATATTATCTCATCTGTTTCGGCTGGATCGCGATGCACATACCGGCGGCGATCGTTGAACCCATATCACGGACGGCAAACCTGCCCAGTTGCGGGAGTTCCTTGACATTCTCAATGACCATTGGTTTTGTCGGCTTGATCTGGACGATAGCCGCATCACCGGTCTTTAAGAATGTGGGATTCTCTTCCTTGGTCTGGCCAGAGCGTGGGTCAAGTTTTTTCCTGAGCTCAATGAATGTGCATGCGGTCTGAGTTGTGTGGCAGTGGAAGACCGGCGTATAACCGACAGTAATTGCGCTGGGGTGCTGGAGCACGACAACCTGGGCAGTGAACTCATCCGCTACAGTCGGGGGCTGCTCGGCAGGGCCACAGACATCTCCACGGCGGATGTCACCCTTTGCAATACCACGGACGTTAAAGCCCACATTGTCACCGGGTATTGCCTGAGGGATCTCCTCGTGGTGCATCTCGATGGACTTGATTTCTCCATCCTTGTTTGCCGGCATGAAGGAGACCTTCATGCCTTTCTTCATTATACCAGTTTCGACACGGCCGACCGGCACCGTTCCGATACCGCTGATGCTGTAGACGTCTTGAATTGGCAGACGGAGGGGTTTGTCAGTTGGTTTCGATGGCTCTTTGAAGGTATCCAAGGCCGTGATCAGTGCGGGTCCTTTGTACCATGGCGTTTCAGAACTTATTGTCTTAATGTTTATGCCCTGAAGTGCACTGATTGGAATAAAAAGAGTTTCTTCAGGCTTATATCCAACCATCTTGATGAGATCTGAAAGGTCCTTTTTAACTTCATTGAAACGCTTCTCATCGTATTTTACAGCGTCCATCTTGTTGATGGCGATAATGATCTGGGTAATGCCAAGAGTACGCGCAAGGAACACATGTTCCTTGGTCTGTTCCATGACGCCATCGGGGGCTGCCACGACAAGAATCGCAGCATCAGCCTGAGATGCACCGGTGATCATATTTTTGACAAAGTCTCTATGCCCGGGGCAGTCTACGACTGTGAAGTAGTACTTCGGGGTATCGAACCGCTTGTGTGCGATATCGATGGTGATACCTCTTTCACGCTCTTCCTTGAGGTTATCCATGACCCAAGCAAATTCAAAAGTCGCCTTACCCTTCGATTCAGCCTCCTTTCGGTAGGCCTCAATAATGTGTGCAGGTACTGCACCTGTCTCGAACATCATCCGGCCGACGGTGGTTGATTTTCCGTGGTCGATGTGTCCGATGACAGCCAGATTCATATGGGGCTTATCAGATGCCATTGATTGTTCCTCCCAGAGTTGGGGTAATACGCATACCGTCTGTCTATGCGAGTATTACATATATGAGACGCATCTATATAAAGTATTTCGATTCCTCCCACCTTTTTCAGGTGAGAATTCATATCGATATTCTCATATCGTTTGTTTGATTATTATCAGGCATATGAAGACTCTACCGTTCCAGCGCGACACTGCAAAAAACCGTGTCACAGTTGCATGCGCCGAAGGCAGCGTATCCGTATACAGTACCTGCGCGTATTGCAGGCATTGTCAAGGAATATGGGCGGGGGATTGCCTGGCCCCATCCCCCGGGTAAAAGCGCTCAGCGACTTACGTAATCTTGGTGTCGCTGATGAAACACTCATGAATGCTGCACTGATGTTTAATGCGTTGGTCCGGGACGGTTCTGCGATAGAATGTGACGATGATACCAGCCAGGGTTTTCAAAAATTGTATTAATCCCATTTGTACTTGAATATTCCGTGGAATTTATAACGATGGAAATTTTTACAACTACAGTGTGTTAATTCAGCAGGTCCATCCCGCCATTCTCCAGAATGAATGTATCTGTCTCTTTAACCGTTTAATCTGTAGAGTATCTCCAGACGCTTTTGAACGATTTTTCTTCAAAACCTGTGCCTCCCTGTGGAAAAGAGGAATCAGGCAAGTGCCAGAGCAACTATCACGAGCGCCCGGGTGATCTCGTTTGCGGCCCCGACAACATCGCCATTGACTCCGCCAAACAATCGTTCTGAAACGATGAGGAGCCCCATCGGGCACAGGATCATGACAATGGCAGCGACAGCGAGGTGGAACGGTGATACCGGGAGAAGAACAAGCGGGATGCACAATAGAAGCGAGAGAAAGGGAAAATAGGGCTTTGCAAACTGGTGAAGGTAGCTGTGCATTCCCTCTTTGAAGGGTGTCCCGTATGCAGTAAGAAAGGCCATAGAAAATTTTGCGGCGACCTCTCCGATGATCAGGGTTGAGATCAGTGATGTGGCAGCATGAAGGCCGGCAAAAAGGAGGAGGGTGACGACAAATCCCGCGGTTATACCCCCGGCACCGACGTACCTGTCTGCGAGAGCACATCTTCGTTTTTCCCTGTCTCCCTGTGCCATCAGGCCGTCGCCAAGATCGAGCAGGCCATCAAAATGATGGGCCCCGGACAGGAGGATTACTCCGGCTACCGCAACGGCCGCCGCCAGTGTCGTATCTGTAATAAAAAATACCGGCACCGCAACCAGCAGGGCAATCACATATCCTGCAATAGGAAAAATCCATGAGTGCCGTGCAAAAAGATCAAAATCCAAGGTTTTTCCTAAAGGGAGAACGGAGGTAAACTGTAAAAGTGACAGGACCGGTTTCATACGCATTCACTGTACAGGCGGGAAGTGCAACCGGCGATCAAGCCTGCCACGGCATCATCGAGGAATGGCCCAAGCGTCGCAAGGATGCCGGGCTTTTTTTGGTCGTACCGGGTAAACTCGAACCGTGCGTAGGTTCCCCCGATGCATTCGGCAATGGCCATGCCGATGATCTCATCGCTGAGTAAAAAAACCGGGTCTTCGGCAATCTCGGAGTCTTTCCGGTTCTCGTAGAGCTCTTCTTCGAGCAGCACGGCGCCGAGGAGCAGGGAGGCAACGTTGGGATCCGCGAGGTATTTCTGCATCTTCCCTCTGATATTATCCGCCGCCTGATCGTCAGGTATCCCGTGGGAGACGTAAAGTCCCATCGCCGCAGCCACCATGGCATCGAGAGTAATTCCTTTTTTTTCCAGCCGGGTCTCGATCTCAAACATGTCAGGATTACTGGGGAATGATCCTATTAGAGGATTATGAAATGAGAAGGCGATATCTTCAAACCTGATGGACAAAAGATAATCCTAGCAGTACTCATGCCATTCCTTAACGGTGCGCCTCGTCTCTCCGGCAAAAAACCCGCTTTCTGCGTTATCCTGGGAAATACTCTGGTCTCCACCATCCCCGGGATCTCCGGTGCCGGTCCGACACCGGAAAAAACCCTCCTTACACCAAATCTCGATGCCGAACTGGTCACAACCGGCCGTATTACGAGCCTGAATATCAAGCCCAATACCCCCACCGGCTGCCCCACCCCGGCCACAATCACACGTGCGATGATGGATCTGACCGGCGTCTCCCCGATTTTTATCAATGCTGGCCTGCACTATCCCCTGAATGTGCCGTGCCTTGATGCCCGGGGAAGTGTGGGAAGCGACCCACGGACCGGTGACGCCGTGCCCCTTGCACGTCAGCTCTTTTCCCGGGGGCAGGTGATGGGGAAGATCCTGTCAGGAAAGGGGGATTTTCTCATCCTTGGCGAGTGCGTACCGGGTGGGACAACGACCGCGCTCTGTGTGCTCCGGGCCCTGGGGTATCCTGCCGCGGTCAGCAGCAGTTTCGTCAGGAACCCCCTTGACCGGAAAGAGGCGATCTGCCGGGAGGTCCTTGCCACCATCCCCCCCGATTTAGATAAAGATCCTCTTGCCCTAGTTCAGCGAGTGGGGGATCCGATGATCCCGGTTGCAGCCGGGATTGCCCATACGTATGCCGGTACAGTGCTCCTCGCCGGGGGGACCCAGATGCTTGCAGTATGCGGCGTAATCAAGGCGATGCAGCAGCCTCTGCCTACAGTTGTCACGACCGTGTATGTCCGCGACGACCGCTCGGCAAACGTGGAAGATCTTGCGGCGATGATCGGTGTCCCTGTCTGCTATGTTGACCCGGGATTTGGGGAAATCGGCCACGATGGCCTGGCCCGGTACTGCGCCGGAGAGGTCAAGGAGGGGACTGGTGCCGGGGGGGCCATGTTCATGGCGTCGGTCATGGGTTTCACCCCTGCACAGATAAAGGAGAAGATCTTTGAAACGGTCAGGGTATACAGCTGAACAGGCTTAATACCCCGTCAATCCTATGGATTTATAACAATGCTTCCCATCTGTGTGGTCAATAATTACGGCCAGTTCAATCACCTGATCCACCGTGCCCTCAGGGATCTGGATATCGATGTGACGCTGATCCCCAACACGACTCCCAAAGAGGAGGTTGCGGCAGGGTACCGTGGAATAATTCTCGGCGGCGGACCGGATATCGGGCGAGCCGGTGTATGTGCGGAGTACCTAGATCTCGGGATCCCGGTCCTTGGGATCTGTCTGGGTCTTCATATCATTGCACGGAAATTTGGCGGTGACATTCATCCGGGAAAATCCGGGGGATACGGATCTGTTGAGGTCTGCATCAGCGAGCATGACGATATCCTGGCCGGGTATCCCGATAAGATCCCGGTCTGGGCATCGCATGCAGACGAGGTCTGCAGGTTGCCGACAGGATTTACGCTCCTTGCCAGATCCGGGATCTGCGATGTGGAAGCCATCGCATGCCCAAAAAAACGAATTTACGGGCTCCAGTGGCATCCTGAAGTCAGTCACACGGTGGACGGGAAACGGGTATACGAAAATTTTGATGCAATCTGCAAAGAATAGCACTTACCCCGGCAGTGATCTGGTAACTTGGTTGTATTTCATAGAACCGGCAGAGCCTGCGATCTGATACGGTACCGGGATTATAAGGGCGGTAATCCCTTCCGCACCCGGGGGACGGGAATACTGGGTTTAGGTGCGAATCAGCAGACTGGATCTTGCACTATGCTGCCAAAAACAGGTCCGGCCCGCGGATAGATCCGGCAAAAAAATTTTCTGCACCGAAAACGGGGTGTCATATGTATATGCAACAATTGGATGCACATATGATAGGTGCATGTACACTCAACTGATTTTTTTGGCTTTAGGGCAAACTCATAGGTGAGATCGGATTTTTTGCCCGGGTGTCCCGGACCGGCAAATGGTGAAAAAAACCCGGGCCGATATCCAGTACCGGATTTTTTCGTTTACTGCATTAGGAATCCGTGCCTGCCCCTTAAACCCCCTTCCCCCATTTCGCTATGATATCGTCGACCCTTGCCGGGGTTATGGACGAGAAACTGTCGCTCCCGCATCTCGTGCTAAGGTCATTGTGCGGAGCGTCACGTTTTTTAAGACCAAAACAGCATTCAAGATTATGCCAATCGATTCAAAAATTGGGGTTGGGATTGTTCTTACATGCATGTGCCTCATAGTTGTCCCTGCAATGGCGGCAGGAGCATATACGACTATCCAGCAGGGAGGATACGTTTTCATTGGTGAGATGGGACTTAATGTAACTGCAGCCATGGGGAGCGATTCCGCTATAGGCTGGTGGGCATCCGGGGCGGCGATTGCGACAAGTTCTCCTGACAGCCAGATTCAGGTCACGTCTCCTTCGAATTTTTATGTATCTTCTTCAGCATTCGGACAATATGTCGGTACATGGTACCGGCTTAATGCACAAGGAAAACCGGATGGTATAGCCTTCATCGTTGCCGATCCTTCTCTGGCCATCAGGGTCATCGACACGACGGTCAATATTGATGCAACAAACAAATGGATACCCCGGGGAGATCAGGCTGCTTTCTGGATAGATTCTAACTTGGGCCCGATCTTCTCGCGGGGCAGTTCAACAACCGAAGGCATTACCATTTATGTCCAGTCACCGACCGGTGGAACCTATTCCGCCCTTCTCGATAGCACCGGCGCTCCACACCAGCTTGGCAATCTTGCAATAACCAATAACTACCAGACCCCTTGGAACTGGGATACAGGGAACTCCCAGTACGTTACGGGAACGTACACCATCTGGGCGGAATGTGATGTGAACAGTATGTATGATAACTATGGGATCCCCGGTAAGACGATAAGCCAGAAAACCAGTCTCCTCGATCAGGAGCAGAACCCGCTGATCTCGGTGAATGTTCCCACAACAATCGCAACAACTCAGGTAAGCAGCGCACAAACCTCCTCCCCTCCTACGACACAGAGTACAACCGTTCCTGCCACTATACCAACGATAACCCCCGGTACCCCCCTCCCGGTCGTTACAATACCTTCAGCAACGGTTTCTCCTGTTGCCACAACACCCATACCGGCAACGACAACTACCGCCAGATCTCCCGGATTCGATACAATCGTGACCCTGGTTTCGATCGGTGCCCTTGCGCTTCTGGTTCTTAAAAAGCAGTTTTAAATTTCCCCGCCATAACCTTTTTATCGACCGTATCTCTATATCCGGTGTATGAATGTTGTAACCGCGGTCATCAAGGGACGGCATAGTGTCCGGAAATTCAAGCCGGATCCGATCGATGAATCCTTTATCCATGATGCCATCGAATGTGCGGTTCACGCCCCGACTGCCATGAACCTGCAGCCTTGGCTGATCGATGTCATACGTTCAAAGGAACTGCTCAAAAAAATTGCAGCGGTGACCGATCATGGAAAATTCATTACAGAAGCACCGGTCTGTTTTGCAATTTTTGGGGAGCGTAATGCAAAATATTACCTTGAAGACTGCTGTGCAGCGACCGAGAACCTGATCCTTGGCCTTCAGGCATACGGTGTGGGCTCCTGCTGGGTGGCAGGGGACAAGAAGGAGTATGCAGAAGAGATCAGAACGCTTCTGAACGTTCCTAATAAGTACACTCTGGTCGCATTGGTTCCCGCAGGGTTGCCCTTGGAGATTTCTCCAGCCCCGAAGAAAGAAACAAAAAATTTGGTTTTTTCTGACGTCTTTAGCAAAGACTGATTTAATAAACCATCTCTTTTGTTTTTCCATTTTCTCGTTGATCCACGCGTGATCTGATTCCCCAATACTTAAACATCCCTTACATCCCACCATAATTTATGAAAAAGATTGTCCTGCAGGTGGCGCTGGACCTTCTCGAGCTGAACCGGGCTGTGCAGATCGCACGGGAAGCGCTCGCTGGCGGAGCAGACTGGATCGAAGCCGGCACCCCACTCATCAAGAGCGAAGGAATGCAGGCGATCCGCACGCTCCGTGAGCAGTTCCCGGATGCCATCATTGTGGCAGACATGAAAATTGCCGATACCGGCACCATGGAAGTCGAGATGGCAGCAAAGGCCGGGGCAAGTATTGTCTGTATCCTCGCCGATGCAGATGATTCAGTTGTTGCCGAGGCAGTACGGGCCAGCCGGTTATATGGAACCCGCCTTATGGCCGATCTTATCAATGTACGGGACCCTGTCGGTCGCTCCCGGGAACTTGAGTCTCTCGGAGTGAATATTATTGCGGCCCATGTTGGTATCGATCAGCAGATGATTGGAAAGGACTCTCTGGATCTCCTCCAAGCCATTATGAGAGAGATCCAGATTCCGGTTGCAGTGGCAGGAGGACTCGATGCTGTCAGCGCCGGAGAAGCGGCAAAGATCGGTGCGGATATCGTGATTGTTGGAGGATGGATCGCCCGTTCTGCCGATGTGGTGGGATCGACCCGCATGATCCGCCAGTCCCTGGATTCCCCCTCCCTTGCCGCCCCGGAAAAGAAGAGCCGGGATGAAGAGATCCGATCGCTCCTGATGCAGGTTTCCACCCCTAATATCAGCGACGCAATGCACCGGAAAGGCGCGCTCCCGGGACTGGTTTCCCTCTGCGGGAACGTAAAGATGGCGGGTAAAGCCGTCACTGTACGCACGGCGGCCGGTGACTGGGCAAAACCGGTGGAGGCTATCGACGTTGCAGCGCCCGGAAGCGTTCTTGTGATCAGTAACGATGGAGGCATACATGTTGCGCCTTGGGGTGAGCTTGCCACCTTAAGCTGTATCCAGCGGGGCATTGCCGGTGTCGTAATCGATGGGGCAGCCCGTGATATCGACGATATCCGGGCGATGAAGTTTCCCCTGTTTGCCCGTGCAGTTGTGCCTAACGCCGGTGAGCCCAAGGGATTCGGAGAAATCAATGCTGAGATTCAGTGCTGCGGGCAGTACATCCGGCCCGGCGATTGGATTGTCGGAGATGAGAGTGGCGTCGTGGTTATTCCCGGGGAGCGGGCATATGAAGTTGCCCGGAGGGCACTTGAAGTCAAAAAAACCGAATCAAGGATCCGGGAGGAGATCAGGCGTGGCAGCACGCTCTCCGCAGTAGCAGAACTGATAAAATGGGAAAAGAAATGAAAAAGGATCCTAATGGAAGACAGAGTATTCCAGCAGGGTTGCACCTGACGCCAGTATCTTTTCGATTGCGTCCTCTATCTGGTCAACGCGGAGGATAAGCACAGCGGCCTTTTTCCCGGAATATGCATAGGAATATTCGATATTAATACCAGCGTCACCGAGGACATTTGCAATCTCGTAAAGCCCCCCGGGCTGATCTTTCATCTGGACGGCGATAACATCGGTAAAGGCAACATTGAATCCAAGCGATGACAGTTTTTCATACGCTTTCTGCGGGTGATCCACCAGTGCCCGGATAACACCAAAGCCGCTCGCTTCAGCGATACTGAATGCAAGTATATTGATCTTCTCTTCACCCAATGCCTGTGCAACCGAGGCGAGCCGGCCCGGGCGGTTTTCCGAGAATATCGAGATCTGTTTAATGATGTACTTTTTTCTGTCCATATCACAACACCCTCTTATCGATCACTTTTTTTGACTTACCTTCAAACCGTGGCAGGGATCCCGGCTCCACCAGTTCGACGTTCACGGCAACGTTCAGCGCATTCCTGAGCCGGTGTTCTACGTTCTGTCGGATTTTCATAAGATCCGTGATCTTGTCACTGAAGGACTCCCTCGTCAATTCGACCCTTACAAGCATGTCATCGAGGGCTCCGGACCGCTCGACAACGATCTGGAAATGCTGCCCGACTTCGGGAATTGACATAAGGGTATATTCTACCTGTGAGGGGAATACATTGATGCCCCTGATGATCAGCATATCGTCGACTCTTCCCTGTATCCGTCTGATTCTCGGGCTTGTCCTGCCACAGGGACATTCGTCCTCAACAATTGAGGAGATGTCACCGATCCGGTACCGGATCATCGGGAGTGCCTCTTTCTGGAGCATCGTGATGGTCAGTTCCCCTTTCTCTCCCGTTTCGAGAGGTTCCCTGGTCTTTGGATCTATCACCTCCACATACGCGATATCAGACCAGATGTGGAAACCGTTCTGTTCAGCGCACTCCGTAAACATCGGCCCGGAAAGTTCACTTGTTCCGTAAATGTCGTAGGCCTTGATGCCCAGCCAGTTCTCTATCCTGGTGCGCATCCCATCAGTCCAGGGTTCGGCTCCAAGGATTCCTGCCTTGAGGCAGGTATCCTTTTTGATATCAACACCCATTTTTTCTGCAACCTCCCCGATGTGGAGCAGGTAGGATGGAGTACAGGCAATCGCAGTAACACCGAGATCCTGCATCAATTCGATCTGGCGTTCGGTATTCCCGACACTTGTCGGGAGTACTGTCGCACCGATCCGCTCTGCCCCGTAGTGTATCCCAAGACCGCCGGTAAACAAACCGTACCCGTAACTGACCTGGATAACATCTCCTCTCCCCAGGCCAATTGAGGTGAGCGCCCGTGCAAGCGAGGACGTCCAGAGATCGAGATCTCTCTGGGTGTACCCGACTACCGTCGGTTTCCCTGTAGTCCCGGAGGAGACATGATAGCGCACGAGTTCATCCTGAGATGCCGTGAAGATTTTGTTGGGATAACCATCACGGAGATCCCGCTTGAACATGAAGGGGAGTTTTCTGATGTCAGATAAGTCCCTGATATCATCCGGATGTACGTTCTGCTCTTTCATACGGTCATGATAAAAAGATGAGAAGCTATAGAGCCGGCAGACCAGACTTTTCAGGAATTTATACTGGACCTTCCGGAGATCAGCTCCCGGCATCTCCTCCATCCTCGGATCCCAGAACTGCATCAGATATCGCCCCTCCTATCGATAACCCGTTTGGCTTTTCCCTCAAACCTGGGAAGCGAACCCGGTTCAACAAGTTTTACGGTTGTCCGTAACTCGAGGGTGTCATGCAGTTCTTTTACCACTTTTTTCTGGATTCTTGCAAGATCGGCAAGTTCTCCACTGAAATGGCTCCTGTTGATCTCGACTTCTACCGTCATCTCATCCAGATGATTGATTCTGTCGATATATACCATAAACTGATTGCCGACTTCCGGAATCCTGAGTAGCACATGTTCTATCTGCGAGGGGAATACGTTGATACCACGGATAATTAGCATATCGTCGCTTCTTCCGGTAATCCGTGCAATCTTTTTATATCTGCCACAGATACACCCGTCCTCCATGAGCATGGTGACATCACCCACCCGGTAGCGTATGAGGGGCATGGCCTCCTTGACAAGTGGCGTCACAACCATTTCCCCACGTTCCCCATCGGAAAGGCGTTCTCCGGTTTTCGGATTGATAATTTCGACAAGGTAACTGTCGTGCCAGATATGGAGGCCATCCCGTTCAGGACATTCGAATGCGACACCCGGGCCGAAAAGTTCGCTTATACCGTAAGAATCGTATGCCGTAAGGCCAAGGCGATCTTCAAGGGTGTCTCTCATATTATCTGACCAGGGTTCAGCACCGAAGATACCGGTCTTCAGACTATCGAGGGTTTCACCCATCTCTTCGGCGACTTCTGAAAGATGCATCGCATAACTTGGGGTACAGTGGATGGTTGTAACCCCAAAATCGCGGATCATTTCGATCTGGCGCCGGGTATTTCCCGTCGCACTCGGGATCACGGTCATTCCTATCTTTTCTGCCCCGTAATGGAATCCCAAGCCCCCGGTGAACATCCCATAATTAACCATGTTCTGGAAAACATCGTCTTCACCGATCCCAATCATCGTCATATTACGGGCGATAAGATTGGCCCATGTATCCAAGTCCCGGCGGGTATAGCCTACAACAGTTGGTTTTCCGGTTGTCCCTGATGTTGTATGTATTCGCACAATTTTTCGCATCGGGACTGCAAAAAACCCGAAAGGATAACCATCACGGAGATCCTGTTTTTTCGTGAAGGGAAATTTCTGGAGATCATCAAGAGTTTTGACATCGGATACCGCTATCCCCATGTTTTCAAATTGTTTCTGGTAAAATTCGACCTGTTGTACCGAACGAAGAGTTTTTTTCAGACGCTTCAGCTGAAGAGCCTGGAGATCTGCAGGTTTCAGCGTTTCCATTTTTTTGTCCCAGAACATCCGCATCACCTGTTATGCTATTGCATGACATTGTATATATGGAACCTTTTATCGTTTATATCTCATCGTTCCTGTTGTGAGAAGTTTTAAATGGATGCAGAACTGTGTGCACAGGTTTTAGTGTACATAATATTCTATAACTAAAACGATGCCTTAATCAAGGTGAAAATGGCATTAACTAGATAAATCAAGCGTTTTCATGTGGGCTTTTATGTCACGAGCAATCCCATGGTTGGCAGTGTATGGTTTTGGCGCCCATATCAAGTCCACACAAAAAAAATTAATTATTCTCAATAAAGGAATTGTTGAGGAATTCCCTCTAGATGAGGTACAGAATCTTCTTGTTGTTGGAGGTCATACCCTGAACTCGACAACAATTTTTCATCTGCTGAAAAATGATTCATATATCTCATTTTTTGAACCTGATGGTACTCCTGTTGGGATCATCCGACCCTTTGGAAATTGCAATGATAAAGAAATCCAGCACATTCAGGAAGATCTGCCCCGCCATCGTTACGCAACCATAATTGCACAGGCATCCCTACGGTCTCGTCTTATAGCAATTGAACAACTTCAGGATCAACGGGGATCGGATCTTTTATATGACGGAGAACTGCAGATTCTGCACAAAGCACTCAATGAACTGGAGTACCTGGTAAAACTGGAGGAAATCCGTCGTTTGTCAAATCTGACTACCGATATGTATTATGAAATACTTTCAAGAGATATTCCGGAATGCTTCAATTTCAAAAGACGAACCGTACGGCCCCAGTGCGATCCGATCAATGCGATGCTCTCGTTTGGCTATGCAATGCTTTACGGGAATTGTTGTGTATCGGTAATCGGCGCCCGGCTGGATCCTGATCTCGGTCTCTTGCACGAGGGACCGGGAGCACTTGTACAGGATTTTATAGGACCGTTCAAGACAGGGATGGTCGATTCTGTTGTGTTCAGCATGGCTCAGGACTCCCTTAAACTTGGAGACTTCGAATTGACATCTTCACGATGTATGCTTTCAGAGACTTTAGTAAAAAATCTTATCAGTGCATTTAAAAAGTCAATTGATAATCAGAAAATCGATAATCAGGTAAATAATTTTTTAAAAGCAATTCAAAAAATTGAAGATTTCAAAGTGATGTACTAATTCGTCCATCATTTTTGATTACAGAGAACTCATCGTAGTTTCGTATTATACTGTCCGTAATTTTTATATCCCGTATAATCGCCCGGGGACAACCATAGAGCATTGAAATAAATTTTTCAAGTATTATTGGCTCGGCAGTTGCAAAAATCTGCACTTTACCGTCAGCAAGGTTCATAACAGTACCGGTCACTTTTAAATCCATTGCTATCTTTCTTGCACAGGCACGGAATCCCACTTTCTGTACTCTGCCGGTGATTACAATCTCAAGAGTCTTCACTCTTGCTCCCCTCCTTGCAGTATTTTGATAACCAGTCCCAATTCATTAAAGACCATATCCCGAAGAGTGGATTGCCTGATATTTGTTGCGGCATCTATCGCATCATCGATAATATCCTGAGCAAAGCTCTCGTAGCCTGCATCATACATCATCATTGCCATATCACACCGTATATATGCCCTTTTTGAAAGAGGTCTGATTATTCCTGCTTCTTTAATTGCATTATTTAACATCCGTTTTGCGTTTTTATGATCATGTTTATCCTGGAAAAGGTTGAAAAGCCTACAGAATAAAAGTGCTCTTTTTCCTCGTTCGGTAACGGAACGCACCATTCGTTCAAGTGCCAAAATCTGACTTGGCTGGGCCTCTTCATTGACAACGCGCTTAGAGAATACCATGATTTTTGCATATTGTGAGTTTTTTTCTGGTATATCATCATATCCTATCTGTGCCAGACGGTACAGACGCAATTCATCATCTTCGATCTGGGTAAGAATTTCAGCAGATTTTTTCATATATTGTGATTTTTTCTGTTTTAGGGATAGATCGGATAGTACTCGCGCGATTTCATCCCGGATTGAATCAGCAATATGCTGGATATTTATGGTTTTTGATATGGTTTCTGCCTTATTTAACAGTATAAAAAACGTATCATCATCCCCGGTCTGCAAAACCAGTGGTAATACCTCTAAAATAAGGAGTGCCTGATCGTATGGGGATTCAATTTTTTCAATTGCTTCAGAAATGTGGCGTACGGCAGTTTTGCATCTTTCTTTGTCTCCACTCACAAGAGAGTATGCAGAAATAAGTGTTTTAGTATACTCTCTGGGATCGGATATTTTTTCAATGACATCCATTACAAGGTTTATTTGTTTTTTCTCCGGCAGGATGTTGTTCATGCTGATAATGGCAAACACAATCTGGCGGCGTGCAATGGCATCTTTGTCAGACTCTACTGTATGCAGTTTATTCAATCCCTCATCAAGGCAGATTTTTGCTTTTTCCGGGTCGATATGATGATATCCGATTGCTAAATCTGCCATAACAAGGACCTTTTGGTATTCTGCGGGAAGGTTTGGGGTAGCTGAATAAATCTCATCCAGTATTATACGGGATTGTTTCCCCTCATTTATATGAATGGCTGAATCCGCAAGGGTGCACAGTCCTTTGAGTCGTACAAATGGATCATGTGTCATATCGAGGAGGTGATGTATCAAATCAATAGTTTCCGGTGCTGATACCGTTTGATAGTGTCTCTGGAGAATGTAGGCCAATATCTCATAAGGATCTGCTGAGTCCGGATGGATGAGATCCTCATCGAGGTTCGCGATAATTCGTGACATCATGGCATTACGTTCCAAAGGATTCTCAATCTCCACGGAATAGAGAGCCAAAGGCAGAATGTAATCAATGCTGCTGCTTTTTTTTGAGAAGGAGAGTATAATATCTATCAATCCGGCAATTTTCAGAGACCTCTGGGTCTTTTTAACATCTGATTTTAATAACTTCAAACCCCTCTCGAAGGGTATAATATCCGTGTTTTTATTCAACCGGTTCTTCTGTGAGGTGGTCTCTTGGATGAGGTCACACCCGATCCTGACATATGATTCCACAATGCGCTCGCATAACTGCATCCTTAATGAGGGATCTTCGATATCCTGTGCAATTTGGTATGCTTCATCAAGAGCTTCCGGAACTTTTTTGCTGGTTGCATATTTTATCACACCTGCTATGATGTTTGTCATTGCATAGGTTACAAGGCCATGATCCAGCAGGGAACTGCTCCACGTTCGCATCCGTAATAGGAGATCGAGATCCCCCTGAGATGCAGCAAGAAGGGCAGCATCGTCGATAATGCTGGCCAGCGTTGCAGATCGGGTGTTTTGTCCCTCAATAAGGCAGGTTATACCAACTGCTTGCTGAAGAAAATCGCGATTTCCGGCCCTGACTCCAATTCCTGCAAGTTTCATCACCACTATAGAAATTGCCTGTTCTCTGATGGACTGATTCTGAATTAATTTTGCAAGATCCACAAGGATCGAAGAATCACAGGAATCAAGAAATCCCCGGTTTGTCAGAGTAGTAATACTCTCTAAAATGAGGGTATCGTTTCCGGAATGCAGCGTCAGGAGATGTTTTAATGAACAATTATGTTTTATAATATCTGCAAATGGTGCTTCATGGCATATCTGGGATACAGCCTGATATATAGCATTGGAAAAAACCGAGGGAGCCGATTTTCCCATAATGGCTTCAAACTGTGAAGGTTGTTGATCGTGAAAAACGCCCCCCTCGAATAATTTTATGAGGAGGTTGCAGTATTGTGGCAAAATATCTTCAGGTTGCGTTATTTTTCCAAATAATGCGGTGGCATTGTCGAAATCATCTAATAACAGCATGGTTTGCGAAAACTGGAGATATATCAACATCGCATTTTTACTGGAACACGATGTTTCAACAAATGATATCAGATTCACCAGAACCTGCGTAGACCGTGTATGTCCGGCAATTGCAATCCCTGTACTAACGATATCCTTTGTAGGATACCTTTCCTTTGATGGCAGGTACTTGAGAAAATCAATTGCATTTAAGAGATACCAGGCATCCCCGGATTGCTCTGCCTTTTTAATAAGATTTTGTACAACAACGTAACTTATAAATGATGATTTTTGACTCAATAGATTAAGATTGTTATTTATCCGAACTTTATTTTTTACCCGGTCCAAAAGATGTTCGATTAGAATACTAATCAGTTCTCCTTGGATCTCATCGGACAGAGATTCGAAACTATTTATAAAAGAGCAGATTTCCAGCAGGTCTTTTCCAAATGTTGATTTCACTCCTCCATTGATAATATGTGTGAAGCACTCTTTTCTACGGAGTTTCTGGTGAATCGTTGAGGCAAATCGTATACTTTCCAGAAAGAGGCACATGTCCCTTTTATGAATTGCAATGCTGGCGAGCGCCTGCGCTATCTCTTCATGCATTACCGCACGTTTTGATACATCGTTAATCTTGCTGATGAGATTTCGGACCTGATAAAGAATAGAAATATTCCCGCTTAAGATTGTCCATCTGGTAAGTCTGGGGATGCATTCGATAATAGTATCCGACCGATACTTCCTGAAGGTAATCTTATTCAGCACGTCTAATCCGTGTTCAATATTCTCTACATCTGATTCAGAGATACCCTTTGAGATAAGCGTCTGCGCGATAAATGAGATTATCTTCGATTGCGAACTTTTTTTCCCCAGTTTTTCTGGAAGGCTGACAAGCGCGGCAAACCATTTTTTATCCTTTTTCGTTATGTAGTGTTCAATAACCAGAGAGAAGAGATCTTCAGCACCCTCTTGTGGGATATTATGGATTGCCGACAATAATTCAGGCGTGTTTTTCCGAAAAGCACAATCCAGAATAACCGAATTAACGGTACGCTGTAATAGTATATGTGCATGTTTCCCCTTAAAACGGGATGCATCAGCAACAATTGCATCTAATACTCCCCAGTTATTTGTTTCGAGTGCCCTTTCTATCCTTTCGGTAACTGATGCAGATAAAATCATTTTTATACCATTTGCAGTTGATGTGATTGAGTAAGGTCAGATTAACTCAAATAGTAGATATAAGTTTTGTTTTTAGAAATGATGAATCTATGCTTATTTTGAAATTATAAGCAATATTTCGTGAAATATGCATTTAATCTGATATTCTGGATTTAATTCTTTTATATCCTGTTTAAATCTTGGGGGTATAGTACCATTTTAACAACCAACTCGTAAAGTAAATTACGAGGAAGAAAGGGTAAAAATATTATGTCCAAAATGTGAGGCAAAAAAAGTTTACCTTCTTTCCAATGGGAAGAGGAAATGTTCC
>Ga0326728_10005199_pt1 | contig 37128 bp, 28 predicted proteins | sample MB3enrmetagenome_FD_207602 | JGI IMG/M metagenome (GOLD analysis project Ga0326728, IMG submission 207602) | Lab enriched peat soil microbial communities from McLean, Ithaca, NY, United States - MB31MN | ecosystem: Environmental > Terrestrial > Soil > Wetlands > Peat | place: USA: New York...
AAGTGGAAAACCAAACGTCCGCGAGAAACACATCCCCGTCTCGACGCCGGCCACTGCACTGCATCGCGGTCCGGAAGCTGGGCGTGGATTCATCGGCCGGTGGGACTCTGGCCAAGGGAGGTAAGAAGTCCTTGATCGATTCGCCGGGCAAGGCCCCGGGCTCAAAGCCTAGCAACCCATGGGCAGCCTGGTTGGCCATCAGGATCTTACCTTCTGAATCGACGGTCAGGATAGCTGCGGGGCTGCTTTCGATGAGAGCCTGCAACTGCTGCTCCGCGTCGCGCCGCAACTCTGCCTCTTGCTCGACCTCACGGACGTGCTGCTCCGTGAGTCGCCGGTTTTTGGCCGACTCGTGGGCAAATAGGCCTGTTCCAAAAAACGCAGCGACCATGAAGATGTCGCGGGGAACTCCCGCGGCGGCCTCCCACTCAAAGGGACCAAACATTTCAGCCAGAAAAGTGCATAGTCCTCCCACCATCGCGACCTGCCAGGGCGGCAGGCAGCTCCCCACGATCAGCATGGGGAAAAGATAAAGAAAGCCAAAGGAGACGTTCAGTTCGACACGCCAATCGATCAGGGCCACGGTCAAGATCATCGCCGCGGCAACGAGGAGAAGTTTGGTGCGGCTTAACCGTAGGAGGAATGAAAGCATTTCAATACCGCCCGCATGATGCCCGACTATGCTTTCTTGTAAAACCGACCCAGCACTGCTGGCTATTCTACCAAAACACCCAGTTGCTGCGGCACTAATGGCCGAAAGATAGGCCCAATCCGGCCGAAAGAGAGTGCACAAAGGATATGGCGCAAAAGATAGGACTGGGCTGACCCCAAGATAGCTGGAAAGTAATAAAGCAGACTCCTTAAAATACCCATGTTCCGGGCGATCTGACCGCCATATCAGGAACCACTTTTACTCGATAATGATTCGCGCGGTCGTTGACTTTGCGCTGAATCCCGGTTTTTTCTTGTTAGCTTTTGCAATTCAGCTTTTCTCTCGGGGCTTGGACGCAAATTCACAGATGAAGGTTTAAGAAATGAAAATACTGGAACGCAGAGCGCGATTCACGCACTTGATCATAGCAGCGCTTCTTATCAGCGGCACCAGCTTCGCCCAGGTGGGCGGAAGGATTAGGGGGGTTGTCAAAGACCCCAGCGACGCTGCGATTCCAGGCGCCAGCGTATCCATCACTAACACGGCCACAGGCGCCAGGCGGACTGCCACTACGGATAGCGAGGGCGCCTATTCATTTCCCGCTCTTGCTGTCGGGCAGTACGATCTCGATGCCAATTTTCAGGGTTTTCTTCCTCAACGACGAACGGGTTTGGTCATTGACGTGAACAGCGCGCTGCAGGTGGATTTGAACCTCCAACTCGCTGGGCAGTCGGAGTCTGTGACGGTAAGCGCAGAAGCGGAAGCGGTTCATGTAGAAAAGGCTGACACTCAGTTGGGCTTGACTATCAGCAGTCAGCGAATTACCGAGGTGCCGCTCAATGGCCGCAGTTATACGGACTTGCTTGCGGTTCAAACGGGTGTCGCACCCGTGACCACGAGCGCCACCTCGAGCACGTCTTCCGGCGGCGGCTTCGGCGCGGTCGCAGTTTCAGGGAACCTGGACCCCGGGCTGTTCTCTGTCAACGGTCAGCGAGAATCCGCCAATGGATTCATCCTCAACGGAGCAAACGTGGAAGAAAGTGTTGCCGAGGGTGCGGCCATTATCCCCAATCTGGATTCGATTGAAGAGTTTCGCGTGTTGACCAGTAACTTCGATGCCGAATACGGCAACTACTCGGGAGGCCTGGTGACCGTGGTGACCAAGTCCGGCGCCAACCAATTACATGGCTCGGCGTTTGAGTTCCTCCGCAACACGGACCTGGACGCACGAGGCTTTTTCGATCCCACGCGAGCCCCGTTTATCCAAAACCAGTTTGGCGGAACCCTCGGCGGGCGCATCAAGAAAGACCAGGTCTTCTTCTTTGGCGACTACCAGGGCACGAGCAACCTTCAAGGGATTGAGACCGGACTGCTTCCCGTTCCCTCCTTGGCGGATCGCACCGGCAACTTGTCGGATCTGGCCGGTTCACTGACCGGAATTGTGAATGGCTCATTCTTAGCGAACCAACTCACGCAAAGGTTAGGTTCTGGTGTGGCGCCGGGAGAAGCATATTACTCTCCTGGATGCACCCTTTCCACGCAGTGTGTTTTTCCCAACGCCTTGGTTCCGGGGAGCGCGTGGTCAGTTCCCGCCGGGCACCTGCTGCAATACATTCCACTGCCGAACATCGGGACAAACGAGTACTCCAACGCGTCGCTGGCACAACGACTCAACGACGGGAAAGGCTCGGCCCGCGTGGACGCCCAGTCGACGCGTCTCGGGACCCTGTCGGCGTATTACTTCATCGATAGCTACAATCTGAACGATCCCTACCCCACGCAACAGGGTGGAGCGAATGTCCCCGGCTTCAACGCGCTCTCAAACGGCCGGTCCGAGTTGGCCAATCTCAGCGATGCCAAGACCTTTGGCTCGACCTTGGTCAATGAATTCCGGCTCAGCTACATGCGCGATTTCAACAACCTGGGCCAGCAACAGGGCGGAGTGGGCGCGAGCCTTGCATCCCAGGGATTCACCGTAGGCCAAGCAGGCATTCTCCCGGGAAATCCCCAGACCGAAGGTATCGAGTCCATCGTCTTCAACAAGATTGATTTCGGGACGAACCCCTTCTCTCTGGTGCAGACGAACAGCAACTATCAAGTGCAGGACAACCTGTCCAAGGTCATGGGAAAGCATGCGATGAAGTTCGGAGGCCAGTTTTTGCTTCAGACCGTCAAGCTTCTGCCGGACTTTACCGAAAACGGCCAATTTCAATTCACCGGGTACGCTACCGGGGTGGATTTCGCCGACTTCCTGTTGGGGTTGCCGAATCTGTACACGCAGGGTTTCTCCCCGGCGTTTTACGAGCGGTCGAAATATGCTGGCGTCTATGCGCAGGACAGTTGGCGCGTCACGCCCAATCTGACGCTCAACTATGGTTTGCGATGGGACGTGATCATGCCGTGGGAAGAGGAACACAATCAGACCGGCACTCTGATTGCGGGTGAACAATCCGTCGTGTTCCCGACGGCTCCCAGGGGCTACGTTTTCCCCGGTGATCCCGGAGTCCCTCCAACCATCGCGCCCACCCCGTATGACAACCTCTCTCCCCGCCTCGGTCTCGCCTACTCGCCCACTTGGACGAACGCATTTCTGGAGAAACTGACCGGCGGGCCGGGCAACAGCAGTATCCGCGCAGGCTATGGACGGTTCTTCACAGCTATCGAGGGGCAGACCCTTGCCTTCGAGACCGGGAATGCGCCTTACGGCATTACTTATAGCAGTCCAGAGCCTCCACTTTTTGAGAACCCACTCATAGGAGCCGAGACCGGCACCCCATACCCACAGGAATTCCCGGTCAACGTTCCCCCTTATAACTCGTCGCCCAAGAACCCCGACCCCAACGTTAATTGGGGGGCATACACTCCCATTAACGGAATTGACGCGTACTTCCCCCGGAACAAGACTCCGTACTCGGAGAATTACTTCCTCTCTTTCGAGCGCCAGTTCGGAAAGAACACGGTGTTCGACGCGAGTTATATTGGCAGCCAGGGACATCACCTCTTGGTGCTGCTTGCGGCCAACCCTGGAAACCCTGCATTGTGTCTGGGTTTGGACCAAGCGAGTGACGTCATGCCGGGAACGCCCACGTGCGGACCTTTTGGGGAAAACCTGGTGTACACGCGAAGCAACGGGGAGGTGGTCAATGGGACGCGCGCTCCATTTGGAAACAACTTCGGCACGGATGTCTACTTTGATGCCATGGGCAACTCGGTGTACAACTCATTGCAAGTCAGCCTCAGGCACAGCGGGGGTGGCTTGACAATGCTGGGCAGCTACACTTACGGAAAGTCCCTCGATCAATCCTCCAATCTCGGTGAGCAGGTAGACCCGTATGATTACGGGCTCACGCGCGCCCCTTCCTCTTTCGATATCAAGCACAATTTCGTCACCAGTTACCGCTATGACCTGCCGTTTAACAAGCTCTTCCGTCATGCGGACCAGGTAACAACGGGCTGGGCAATCTCCGGAATCACTCGTTTCAGCAGCGGTGTTCCGGTGACCCTAATCAACCCCAACGATACCGCTTTGATCGGAAGCTACAACAACGGAGTGAACGGTGTGGGATTTGGAGGTTTGGACGCGGCGCCGGGCGCTCTCCAACTCAATGGCAACCCAAGAAAAGGTCAGCCCTACTTTAACCCCGCAATCTTCAGCCTTCCGGCGCTCGGTTTACCCGGAACCGCCTCGCGCCGGCTGTTTTACGGGCCCGGAATGAACAATTGGGACCTTGCGCTGCTGAAGGAGACCCACTTCAGCGAGACCAGAGTATTGGAATTCCGCCTGGAAACGTTCAACACATTTAACCACGCTCAGTTCTTCGGCGCAAACTCCGTTGATGGCAATACCAACGATTCGACATTCGGCGAGATCGTCAGCGCGATGACGCCTCGCCTGATACAGGTCTCCTTAAAGTTCCGTTTTTAGTCCAACTCCCGGTTTGAGGCACACGAAGTACATCCAACAAACCCACCCCCGCTAGCGATTCTCTTGGCCACCGCCGCGCCGATGGCCGAAAGATAGGGCTGCGCTGGCCAGAAGATACGCGGCTTAGAAACCTTCTGTGCCAGCAAACATATTACTTTTCACGGGCATGGTTATTCCTGCAATAAGAGCTATTTGCTTAACCTTCTCAGACTCGTCGATGCGCGGCCATTTTCACATAGTGTCCAAAAGATAGGCTGTGCTGCCTGGAAGATAACTATCGGACGGACGAGCCGGAGCATCAATATTATAGGTTGGCCTCGCAGTAATACCGTCTCATGGGTCCACACTTTGATGCTCGAATACCTCTGACTGTCGGAGGAGAATAATGAAATATCCGCATCACATCCGAAAGGGATTTGCCGTGGTGTTGGTGGCGGCAGCGGCGCTTGTTGTCGCCACGGGACTTCTGGAATCCGGCCGCAGTCATGGTCAGGCTACCAACGCCAATACGCCGCACGAAGCAGCGGCAAAATCCAACGCGTCCCCGTCAGAAGCGGCCTTGGACCTGACACCCAGCCAACTGAACTCGATCAAGATCGAGCCGGTGGGAAGCTACCTGTTTCCCGTGGAGAAGGAAGCGGTGGGCAACATTGATTATGACGAAGACCTGTCCGTGCAAGTTTTTCCGGATTATCAGGGAACCATCATCGAGACCCTTGTGCAACTGGGCGCCGAAGTTCAGAAGGACCAGCGCCTCTATACCATTAAAAGCCCTGACCTCATCCAGGCGGAGTCAACGCTAATCGGCGCGGAGGCGACTTACGTCCTGACCAGCAAGGAACTGGCGCGCGTCCAGGGTCTGGGCGGAGTTGCCGAGCGCGAGAAGGAACAGGCGACCTCCGATCAACAAACCGCGGAAGGCGCGCTCAAAGCCGCGCGCGATGCCGTCCGCGTTTTTGGCAAGACGGATGCCGAAATCGATCAAATAATTGCCTCGCGCAAGATCGATCCCGCCCTGGTGGTGCGCAGTCCCATTCCCGGCAAAATCACCTCCAAGAACGCGCAGCCAGGGTGGTTGGTGCAGCCGGGTAACCTGCCGGCGCCCTATGCGGTGTCTGACGTCACGATCAAATGGATGCTGGCGAACGTCATGGAGAGCGAAATCCCGCTTTTTCATTTGGGCCAGCCGGTGCAAGTCCGGGTGATCTCCTATCCCGACCGGGTGTTTAAGGGGAAGGTCTCGAAGATCTACGAGACGGTTGATCCGAATACGCATCGAGTAACAATCCGTTCCGAGATCGCAGACCCCAACGATGAGCTGCATCCCGGGATGCTCGCGAACTTCGTCATTCGCGTCCACGACCCGGTGGAAGCCACCGCCATCCCCGCGAATGGCGTGGTCCGCGAATCCGACGGCGCGATGACCGCTTGGGTGACCACCGATCGCCACCATTTTGTGCAGAGAATCATCAAGACCGGCCTGCGCAAGGACACCCAGGTGCAGATTCTCGAGGGCTTGCAGCGCGGAGAACTGGTCGTGGTGGACGGCGCCGTGTTTCTGAGCAACCTGCTGGAGGCGCCACCGAGCGACTGAAAGGCAGTGGATAGTGGCTAGTGGCTAGTGGTTAGTGAATGCTTTATATTCGGCAAACAATATTCACTATCCGCTAACCACTAGCCACTAGCCACTGACCACTGATCTTATGTTCAAAGCTCTCATCGCATTTTGCCTGAGCCGCCGCCCGATTGTGGTGTTGGGCTTGGCGTTGTTTACCGGCGCCGGGTTCATTGCTTTCAAGTTGCTCAATATTGAGGCGTATCCCAACCCCACGCCCGTGATCCTGGAAATTACCGCGCAGGCGCCGGGCCTCTCGGCCGAGGAGATGGAACGTTACTACACGCTCCCCACGGAGATTGGGCTTTACACCACGCCGGGCATTGATGTCATCCGCTCGACCTCGTTCTATGGATTGTCCTTTGTGCGCGTCAGCTTCAAATATGGGGTGGACTACAACTTTGCCTACGCCCAGGCATCGGTGGCGATGCAACAGAACGTCAGCCTGCCCGGCGGTCTGGTGCCCACCATCCAAGCCAACAGCTCGACGGGGGAAATCTATCGTTATCAGGTCGTTGGTCCCAAGCATTTTGGAATCACCAATCTGCGCACGGTGCAGGATTGGATTGTCATGCGCCGGCTGCTGACCATTCCCGGCATCGCCGCCATCAACAGTTGGGGCGGCCCCACCAAGGAATTCCAGGTCGAGGTGGACCCTCACAAACTGGAAGCCTATAGCGTCACCGTGCCCCAAGTCCTGACGGCGCTGGGCAACGCCAACCTCAACGTCGGCGGGCGCGAAATCCGCATTGGCCAGCAGTCCATCAATATCCGCGGCGTCGGTCTGATTGATGATGGTGGCAATGATGATTTGCGGCAGGGTTACAAGGTTGACGACATCGAAAATGTGGTTCTCGCCCAGTCGGGCGGTGTGCCGGTTCTGGTTCGGGATGTCGCCAAGGTGTCGGTTGGCTATCGGCCCCGGCTCGGAATTCTGGGCAAGGACAGCAATGACGATGTGGTGGGATCGATCGTGGTGATGAGGCGAACGGAAAAGACCTCCGACATGATTCCCAAGGTCAAAGAGGCCATTGACAAGCTGAATCACGACGGGAGCCTGCCGCCGGGAGTCCACGTGGTTCCATACTACGACCGCTCCTCCTTGATCGCCATCACCACGCACACGGTTTTGCACAACCTGATTTTCGGCTGCGTGCTGGTCTTCCTGATCCAATGGATTTTCCTCGGCAATCTCCGCAGCGCCACCATCGTGGGATTGAACATCCCCTTCGCGCTGTTCTTCGCCACCATTCTCCTGGTCATGCAGGGTGAAAGCGCCAACCTCCTGTCCGTGGGCGCGGTGGATTTCGGCATCATCGTGGATTCGGCGGTGATCCTGGTGGAGAATATTTTCCGGAATTTTCAGCGCGACGCAGAAGAAAGACAAAGTCTGCTCCACCGTTTGGCGGAGGGTACTTGGGGGCCCGACCCGACGAGATCCTCCGAACATATGACGGCAGCTCATGGATGGACGGATCGCTTGCGGCTGATTCTGATCAGCGCCATGCAGGTGGACAAGGCGGTTCTCTTCTCGGCGCTCATCACCGTGGCCGGTTTCGTGCCCTTATTCACCATGCAGGGAGTCGAGGGTCAGATCTTCGGCCCCATGGCGCGCACATACGGCTACGCCCTGGCCGGAGCCCTGATCGCAACGTTCACCGTAACACCCGTAATCGCTTCCTTCCTGCTCCCCAAGAACGTGAAGGAAGCCGAAACGTTCGTCGTCCGCCTGTTGCACCGTATCTACAATCCTGCCCTGCGTTTTTCCCTGAACCACCGCGCTCTCGTGGTGGGATTGGAACTTACCCTTTCTCTGGGAACCTTCTTCCTGATCGCACCGAGACTCGGCAGCGAGTTTCTTCCGCATTTGGAAGAAGGTAACTTTTGGATTCGCGCTTCCATGCCCATCACCCTCTCGCTCGAAGACGGCGAGGCGGCCACGAGAAAAATGCGAGAGATTCTTCTGCGCCACCCTGAAGTCCTCACCGTGGTTTCCCAGCATGGCCGGCCGGACGACGGCAGCGACGCTTCGCCCTTCTCCAACGTCGAGCTCTTCGCACCCCTCAAGCCTTTTGACCAATGGCCCAAAGGCTTGACCAAGGATAAGTTAACCAACCAGATTCAAGCGGAGTTTAATAACGAGCTGCCCGGGGTCGTCTTCAATTTCTCCCAATACATTGAGGACAACATCGAGGAAGCCATCTCGGGCGTCAAAGGCGTCAATTCGGTCAAGGTCGTCGGTCCCAATCTGCAAACCATCACCAAACTCGCCGAGCAGATCCGGGACCAGATGAGCCAGGTGCGGGGCGTTACCGACCTCGGCATCTTCCCCGTCCTGGGACAGCCCAACTTGAACATCAAGGTGGATCGTGCCAAGGCGGCGCGCTATGGCCTCAATTCCGGTGATGTCAACTTGGTCGTGCAAGCGGCCATGGGTGGAGCCGTAGCAACTTCGGTGCTGGAGGGCGACCGGCAGTTCGATCTCGTCCTCCGTTATACACCGGAATACCGCGACAATATCGAGAAAATCCGCAACATCAAAGTGGCTTATCAAACCCCCAGCGGCGCCAATGCCTATATCCCCTTGAGCGAACTGGCGACGATCACCCTGGATACGGGAGCTGCCTGGGTTTATCACGAGAGCGTGCAGCGCTTCATCCCGGTCAAGTTCAGCGTCCGTGGCCGCGACCTGGGCGGCACGGTCGAGGAGGCGCAGAAGCGGATTGCGGACAAGGTCAAACTGCCGCCGGGATACCGGCTGGTTTGGGCCGGCGAGTTCGGAGACCTTCAGGAAGCCAAGCAACGTCTGTATATCATTGTACCCATCAGCTTCGTGCTGATTGGCGGGATGCTCTACGGCTTGTTCAATAACTTGCGCGACTCCCTTCTGGCGCTTGCCGGCATCCCGGACGCGATAGTGGGCGGCATCCTGGCGCTCTATATCTCCGGTCTCCATTTCAGCATCTCCGCCGCCATCGGCTTTGTCTCGCTCTTCGGCGTGTCCGTCATGGACGGCATCCTGATGATTACTTTTTACGAACACGAAAGGGAGAAGGGCTTTGCGCCCGTGGAGTCGATGTACCGCGCGGCCAGCACCCGCATGCGGCCACTGCTGATGACGGCGCTTTCGGCCTGTATTGGCCTCTTTCCCGCGGCTATTTCCACGGGTATCGGCAGCCAAGTGCAGCGACCACTCGCCACGGTGATCGTAGGGGGCATGTTGGTCGGCCCCGTCATGCTGCTTCTCGCGGTGCCCGCGCTGAGAATGATATTTATAGGCCAAGACCGTGAACATGACCCCAAAGCGGAGGTTCAATCAGAATGAGGACCACGTGTCTCCTTTTCCTGACAATGACCTGGGCGGCAGGGATGCAGGGGACAGGATACGCAGCCCCCTCGAGTTGCGCGCCGCCCTCGATGAAAATGCGCGCAGCGCCTTGGAGCGCGGTAGCAGCAGCTACCGCCTTTCATCCTCCACCCCTTGCACATTTGCCGTATGAATCGAAGGTGGAAGGCGGTAGCTGCTGCTACCGCAGTCCAAAGTGGCTTCGGCACGGCTATTCTCGTGGCAGCGGGGCGGCAGAGCTGCTGGCCAACGCCCACGATGAACAGGGAGACACTGGTCGGGTTTCCGGCACGATTCACGCGCACAGCGCGGTGGCAGAGCCGCCGGGCAGCACCCGCCCGGTCAAGCATAGTCTGGACAAGCCTAAGACGAATCTTCCCAAGCCGCTTCCGAACAACCGGCAACGTTCCCTGCCTGGAAATGCTCTTCCCCAGCCGCGCTCAGACAAATTCGGGGGTGCGGCAAAAGGCGGATTCATCGGGAACGGAAATGGCAACAACACCTCACCGGTTCGAACGTCAAGTGCCGTCCGGCCCCCCGTGCCCTCGCTCAACCAGGCGCGCCATCGCAGCCCTAACCCGGCGGTCGTGGGTGGATCGCCAAACTTACATAGCAGCCATACCGCGGCGATCAACGGAACCCGTATGAACCGCAAGCGGTAGCAGGAGGATTAGATAAGAGTACCAATGCTGCTGACCAGGACGCTGCCATGAAAATTGCCGTGCCGAAGGCACCTTGGAGTGCGGCGGCTCGACGCCGCCTTGTCCTCGCTCCATCGCCTGAAAGTGAAGCTGGGGCAAAGGCGGCGTCGAGCCGCCGCAGTCCAAGGCGCTTCGCGCGTTATCATTCAACGGGGAACTAATTCTATGTTTTGCACTCGCCAATCGCATCTCGCCCGCTTCATCGTGACCTCGGCGTTACTGCTCACCGCCGGTTGCGTGGTGGGGCCTAAATTCAAGAAGCCTGCTGCTCCCGATGTGGGGGGTTATACGCCCACACCGATTACCACCACCAACACGACGCCCAACGTCACCGGGGGAGAGGCGCAGCACTTGGTGGACGGGAAAGATATTCCGGGAGAGTGGTGGGATTTGTTTCACTCGCAGGCCCTCGACGATTTGATTGAGCGCGCACTGAAGGCCAATCCCGATCTCAAGGCAGCGCAGGCGGCATTGCGAGTGGCAAGAGAGAATGTGCTGGCCCAACGAGGTTTCTATTATCCCAGCGTTACCGGAGGTTTTACGGTGACCCGGGCGAGGACGGCGGAGGACCTTTCTCCCGCCCTCAACGCCAACATCCAGAACTACAGCCTCTATACGCCCCAAGTGAGCGTCGCATACGTGCCTGACGTTTTCGGACTGAACCGGAGGACGGTGGAATCGCTCGAAGCGCAGGCACAGCAGGCGCGTTTTGCCCTGATCGCGACGCATATTACGCTGAGCTCGAACGTCGCCGCCGGAGCCATACAAGAGGCATCGTTGCGGGGGCAGATGAAAGCCACCGATGAGCTCATTACCATCAACACCGAAATGCTCAAGATTATCCGAGAACAGTATCAGAAGGGGTATGCGAGCGAGCTCGACGTGGCGGCGCAAGAATCGCAGCTCGCGCAGATCCTCGCCACCATGCCCCCCATGATGAAGCAGTTGGCGCAACAACGGGACGCGCTGGCGGTCCTGGCCGGCGGGTTCCCGCAAAAGGACTTCTCCGAAAAGTTTGAACTTTCCAGCCTGCAATTGCCGCAGGAACTGCCCCTGAGCCTTCCTTCGAAACTCGTCGAGCAGCGCCCGGACGTGCGTCAGGCCGAGGAGAACCTCCATGCCGCCAGCGCCCTCATCGGCGTAGCCATTGCGAACCGGATCCCGACGATTACCCTGTCCGCCGATGCCGGCAGCTCGCCCGATGCCATCAGCAAGATGTTCTCCGGCGGCAATGGCTTTTGGGATTTGACCGCGGGGATCACCCAGCCCATCTTTGATGCCGGCACCTTGAAGCACCGCGAGCGCGCGGCGCAAGCCGCCTATACTCAGGCCTCCGAACAATATCGCAGCACGGTGCTGACCGCCTTCCAGAATGTCGCGGATACGCTGCACGCGCTGTACCAGGACGCCGACACCTTGAAGGCCGACGCAGCCGCCAAAGATGCCGCGGGCGTCACCCTGGAATTGGCCAAGAAACAGTATCAGTCGGGCTATGCCGGCTACCTGGCACTCTTGAGCGCGGAACAAGCGTATCAGCAAGCCGTGATTAACCTGGTTCAGGCGCAGGCCAATCGTTATGCCGACACGGCCGCCTTATTCCAGGCGCTGGGCGGCGGATGGTGGAACCGCCCGGATGTCCCTAAGAGTTAATTCGAAATGAACGTAGGGCTCCCGAAACGGCGTAGGGGCGGTTCGCGAACCGCCCCTACTATTCATTGAGCCGCTAGCCATCCTTCTGCGCTGTAAAACGAAAGGACGAGACTCTATGACATCGAAAGAAGTCCGCGCTCGTATCGAGGAAACCGGCATTGTTGCCGCCGTTCGCGTGTACACGGCGGAAGAAGCTCTTTTCGCCGCCGAGGCGGTCGTCGCGGGGGGGATTCCCGTCGTGGAAATCACCTTGACCGTGCCTCAAGCCACCGAGGTCATTTCGCATTTGGTGAAAAAACATCCCGACATGGTAGTGGGGGCGGGCGGTGTGACGGACACGGCCCTCGCGCGCCAGTGTCTCGACGCGGGAGCGCAGTTTTTAACGAGCGACGGACTCCATTTGGCCGTGATCGAGTTCGCGGTAAAACAGGATGTCATTGTGTTTCCCGGAGCGCTAACCCCAACGGAAGTCATGACGGCGTGGGAGGCGCATGCGGATTTCGTCAAGGTGGTTCCCTGCTCGCAGATTGGCGGAGAAACCTATATTGGATCCCTTCATCGGATGTTCCCGCATATTCCCCTGATCGCCGCAGGCGGCGTGAGTCAAAAGAACGCATCCAAATTCATCTTCGCCGGGGCCACGGCACTCGGCATCGGTCGCGAACTGCTCCCCACCGACGCGCTACGCCATCGCCAAGCGGGACGGATTGGCAATTTGGCCCGACGTTTCTTGAGTTCTGTGAAATCAGGCCGGGAACATTAGGCAAGGCTGTGCAAATTAGGAATTGGCAGCTCCAGTTTGAGGGGTCAAGTCCATTTTGTCCAATGTCACTTCCCTCTGGGCGGCGGGAGGGTCACGGCAGGAGCTGCCCGCTGTCCAAATGAGCGGAAGGATTTGCAGGGGTGCAGAAGAGAATTGACCCCGAGGCCCGAAAAGCGACATTTTGACGCTCTGTGCCAGCGTCGGGCAGTAGCCAATATTTTCGGCCATTCTGGGGCTATCCACAATGCGGGGATAGGAAATGCAGGTCAGGAGCTTACGCGGAAAAAGTGGACGCGATAGAGATTTGGGCACCGACCGGCCAGTCGTAGCAGCGGTTTTACTGGCCGTCACCACCGTCCTACTGCTGATCGGGTTTGCTGGCCCATCGGGTGACATCGTCCTCCCCGAGCCCGCGGGTTGGGTTTATCTTGGCGTCGTCATTATCGTCGCTGCCACTGTCCTCGTCTGGCTCTTCTGCGTTGATGACAACAAGCGAAAAAGAGGAAACACATCGGGATTAAGAATGGTTAAACCAAGATCGAAACGACTCCCCCTTCGCTAGGTTTCCGACCCGTCCACTGAAAGACGTGCGAGGGGTGGTATGATTGGCGACAGACATAACGCTGAAATCCGAAATTCGGATAAGCTTCCAGTTCGGACAAGCATGATGGCTGCGGCGGACATCCCGAACCCCCCAGAACCGGGTCCACTCCAACTCGCCATGCGGCTTTCCCTGGCCGTCGGGTTCTTCATGCTCGGAACAAAAGTGCTTGCCTATTGGATGACCGGATCCGCGGCGATCCTCTCCGACGCCGCCGAATCGGTCGTCCACGTGGTGGCTGTTTCCTTTGCCGCATACAGCCTCTGGTTGAGTCGAAAGCCCCCCGACCCTAGCCATCTTTACGGTCATGACAAGATCGCCTTTTTTTCGGCTGGGTTTGAGGGCGCCATGATCGTGCTGGCGGCGTTTTATATCGTGTATGAGTCAATTCGCAGGTTGATCGCAGGGCCCAAACTGGAAAACCTTGGGGCAGGGGCTTTGCTCGTTCTGGTTGCCGGCGCAATCAACGGAGGGCTGGGCGGCTATCTGGTCTGGGTTGGAAAAAGGCATGGGTCGTTGATCCTGGAGGCCGATGGTCGACACGTACTCACCGACTGCTTGACCAGTCTTGGGGTCGTCGTGGGACTGGGTTTGACCATGCTCACCGGCTGGCTGCGCTTTGATCCCATTGTGGCGATTCTTATTGCCCTGGACATCCTTTGGATGGGGAGCAAGTTGATTCGCCAATCGATCGGCGGATTGATGGATGAAGTCAATCCGATAACCCAGGCTCAAATCCGGCGCCTGCTCGTCGAGATGACTTCTGAAGCCGGGGTTGAGTTTCATGGGTTGCGGCTTCGCAATGCGGGCAATAGTAATTGGGTGGAATTCCATCTGCTCTTTCCCAAAGACACTTCTTTGGAATCGGCTCATTCGCTGGCCACCAAAATTGAAGAGAGGATTCAACAAGACTCGACGATGAGAACCGAAGTGATCAGCCATTTGGAAACCCTGGAGGACCACCATGAGGTCCACAGGCGTGGCCACTTTGAAAAGTTGGATGAGCAAGGTCCGCCGAAATCCAAATGGAGGCGCTGAACTACAGTAAGGGGGAGAGGTCGACCTTCGACCATCCTCATTTTTGTTTCGCGATTGGCGTTAGCGCTGGGCCTCGGTGCTGCCTTTGGAGTCGAACGGCAGTGGGGAAAACGGTTGACGCCTGGATCGATCGCCACTTGACAACCACTCGTTACTGATGCCGGGCCGAGGGGAGTCAGGTCCGCTTTCAAAGCGCAGTCGTCCTATCTTCCGGGAAGCGCGTAGGCATCGTTCGAGCTTCCACGGCTTTCCGAACCGTGACCTCAGACTTGGCACACGCTCCTGCGAGTGGCCTCACTTGGTAAGCTTGCCGCCGGCGCCGAAGACTCTCCCGAGATGCCTAACACGGGCATGACTTTGTGTCCCTCGACATCAGACCAGACGGGTGCCACAATGGCACCGCCCAAAGTCCTGCCGAAAGGATGGAGGCCTGCAAGCATTCCTAGCCGAGGTTCTTTTCGCTTTGCTTCTCCCTTCACTTGGCGGGTTGGAAGCCCGAAGGAGCATGTGAAGCATGCAGCAGATAACTCATGATGTGTTAATTCTGGGAACCGGACTCGCGGGGTTGCGCGCCGCCGTGGAGATCTGTATCAAAACGCGAGGTAGGGCCGACATCGGTATCGTGTCGAAGGTGCAAGTCATGCGCTCGCATTCCGTGTGCGCGGAAGGTGGCACCGGCGCGGTGATGCGCCCCGAGGAAGGGGACAGCTTGGAGTTGCATGCTTGGGACACCGTGAAGGGTTCTGATTTTCTGGCGGACCAGGATGTAGTGGATCGTTTTGTGCGAACCTCGCCCGATGAAATCCGGCGGCTCGAGCACTGGGGATGCCCGTGGTCACGCCGCGACGACGGCCGCATCATGCAACGTCCGTTTGGCGGTCATTCTTTTCCGCGTGCGTGCATGGCGGCTGACAAAACCGGCTTTTTCGAGATGCAGTCCCTCTACGACACCCTCGTCAAATACTCGAACTTCCGGCGCTACGACGAGTGTTTCGTCACCTCCATACTCCTCGAGGGAGGCCGCTTTGCTGCGCTTACGCTTTTTGATGCTCCCACGGGCGAGTTTTACGTCTTGCGCGGCAAAGCTTTGCTGATTGCTTCGGGAGGATTGGGGAACCTTTATGGGTTCACCACCTACTCGCAAACCGTCACGGGTGACGGGCAGGCCATCGCCTATCGCGCGGGCCTGGCCTTGGAGGACCCGGAGTTCTTGCAGTTTCACCCCACCGGGTTGGTGCCCTCGGGCATCCTGATGACCGAGGGCTGCCGGGGTGAGGGCGGCTACCTGCGCAACAATAAGGGCGAGCGCTTCATGGAAAAGTATGCGCCCAAGATGATGGAGCTTGCGCCCCGCGACATCGTTTCCCGTTCCGAGATGACGGAAATCCTAGAGGGGCGCGGCTTCCCGGGACCCGATGGCCTTGATTACATCAACCTCGATTTGACGCACCTGGGGGCCGAGCGGATCAACAAGCGCCTGCCCTTGATTCGGGAAGTGTGCATCAAGTTTTTGGGGATCGACCCGATCACGCAGCCCATCCCCATCCGGCCCGTGGCCCACTACTCCATGGGCGGTATCGAAGCCGACATCGATGGCCGGACGAAGGTGGAAAACATCTGGGCCGCCGGTGAGGTGGCCTGCCACTCGATGCACGGCGCCAACCGGCTCGGTTGCAACTCCACGGCGGAATGCCTCGTGTGGGGCGGCATCACGGGCGGCGAGATCTCGAAGTACCTTGACTTGGGCGCGAAGCTCAGCGACGTGCCGGAAGACCAGGCCCAGGAAGAAGAGAAACGGATTTTCTGTGGGCTGCTGCAACAGACTGGAACGGAGAATCCAGCTCACATCCGCCGCGAGCTGCGAACCTTGATGGATAAACACGCGGGTGTCTACCGCACCGGCGAATCCATGCAAGAGGGCTTGGACAAGATCGCCGACTTGAAGCAGCGCTTCCGGAAAATCACCGTGCAAGACAAGAGCCGAATCTACAACTCCAACCTGATTCAGACGCTCGAGACCGAAAACATGCTGGAGTTGGCCGGGGTGCTGCTCTTCGCGGGCCTGGCCCGCGAGGAATCCCGTGGGGGTCATGCCCGCACGGATTTTACCCAACGCGACGACGCGAATTTCCTGGCTCACTCCATGGTTTACTACACCGGCGACAAGCCGCGGCTGGAATACAAGCCCGTGACGATTACCAACTGGAAGCCAGTGGAGCGGAAATATTGATGATTGACGATTTGCGATTGACGATTGAAATGGACCGATGGCGAGGGGTTGGTTCTCAATCGTCAATCGTCAATCGAAAATCGACAATCCTCGAAGGAGGCGGGCATGGCCGAAATCCAAAGGCACGATAATCGGCTCGGGCTGTGGGGATGGCTCGGGGGTGGGCGTTGGGGTGTGGAGCGCTACGCGTACATTTTCCATCGGCTGACCGGCCTGGGCATCCTTTCCTACTTTCTGATGCACGTCGTGGTAACCAGCCTGCGCGCCCGGGGGATCTACCTCTGGGTTGAAGGGCGAATCTTTCACCAGCCCATCTTCAAGTTGGGGGAGTTTCTGGTCTTCGCGGCGTTCGCCTACCATGCCTTTAACGGCGTCCGCCTGGTGCTGGTGGAACTGGGCTTTGCGGTCGGCAAGCCCATCGAACCCATCTATCCCTACAAGACATCACTGAACGTCCAGCGGCCCCTGCTGGTTGTCATGATGGTCCTAGCGGCAGTTTTTCTCGCCGCGGGCGGGTATGCATTCCTAGGGTTGGCGAAGTAGGAGGAGAAATGGGCGAAACAAAATACTGGACGTGGCACATGGCGGCGGGCGTGGTGATCCTGGTCTTGCTCGGCCTCCACATGCTCATCATGCACCTGGGTGGCATCACTCACCTGTATGCGCCTCTCGGTGGCGAGGCGATTTCCAAAGCGAACAGTCTGTATCGCGATGGCCAGTTGTTCTTCACCGTCACTTACGTTCTCCTTCTCGCCGTGGCGCTCTATCACGGCCTTTATGGCCTGCGGACCATCCTGTTCGAGTTGACGTTGAAGCCTGCCGCCGAAAAGGCCATCACCTTCGTCCTGCTCATTGTGGGACTGGGCCTGCTCGGCCTGGGCACCTGGGGGGCCATCGCGGCCCATGCCATCGCCAAAGCCGGAGTAAGGGGGTAGCCATGCCGGAGAACAGCCAGACTACACGACCCATCAACTTCCACGTCACGCGTTACAATCCGGAGCGCGATCGCGAGCCGCACATGCAGACGTACACGATACCCGTGCGCGCAGGGATGACGGTGCTGGACGGCCTGCACTACATCAAAGAGAACCTGGATGCCTCGCTCGCCTGGCGCTACTCGTGTCGCATGGGCGTCTGTGGGTCGTGCGGCATGCTCCTGAACGGCCACCCGACGCTGGCTTGCAACACCCAGATCCTGCACATCGCGACTACAGATCTCACGGTAAGCCCCTTGCCGAATTTCGAGATCATTCGTGACCTGGTTCCCGATCTGATGACGATGCTGGAGAAACATCGTTCGCTCAAGCCTTACATCGTGCGAGCGGAGGAAGCGGAAATCAACGACCCGCGAGGGGAGTTCTACCAGTCTCCGGCCGAGCTCGAGCGCTATCTCCAATTCAGTTACTGCATCAAGTGCGGCTGCTGCATGGCGGCCTGCCCTACGTTGGCCACCGACGCACGGTATCTGGGGCCCATGCCCTTGTCGGCGGCGGAGCGGTATAACCAGGACACTCGAGACGATGGGCGGCGCGATCGCAACACTCAAACGGGCTCCGCGCACGGGGCGTTCCGCTGCCACTACGCCGGCGAATGCTCCCGCGTGTGCCCCAAGGGTGTGGACCCCGCCAAGGCGATTCAGTATCTGAAGCGGCAGTTGGTGCTGGACTATCTCCACTTGGCTCGCCGGAAAAAACCCTGCCCGAAGTTACACGGGCCGGGCCAGGCGAAACCCCTCCCTAACATCCCCGCCGCGCCCGCCAAGACCGTCTGAGGGAATTCCTCGCCGCTTCCGAGTTTCCCTGCCGCGCAGGGGCTTGGCCGTGGGTGGCACCCATGGTGCCCCAGCATCCGAGTAAGGGATTCGTCAAAAAGTCGCCCGATGCGTGGCGGGACGATGGCTCGCGAGTGTCCGGCCGCCACTTCTACGGTTCGGCCGTTTACCGCCAAAGTGCCCGGTGTGGCGGTACTCTTGACGATTGCTTACCCTTGGCGACAAGGCAGGAGCTATTTCCTCGAACCCCGTATCCGGGGAGTTTGCATGATTGCTTGTGGGAAGGGCTGTTCTCGCCAGTGATCGGTTTCCGGCCTGGGCCTACGGCAGCGCTCGCGCGGGGGGCGCAACTTCCGGGTTCCCTGTGATCCATGCAAAGCAGTTGGATGGACACAGCCGTATCACTGCGCGAACGAGCATTATGGTGTAAAATGGCTGCCGTTTCAGGTTACCAAGGAAGGTTCGAACTTTCGCGCAGCAAGCTCTACGGACCGATCGAGCCACAACATGCAGGCTATCACCGGAAAATCGGACACGCCTCAAACGTGAAAGAGCTCGGTTTTCCCCACAGCCGCCTTCCAAGGAGGCGTCCGAAATATGTCCCACCCGTCTCGCTCAGCAACATCCAGGCACTCGAAAGCGTCTGCTTCGAATTCGACCTGTTATCGAATCTTGCGACTCGCATGCTCTGCCATTCTGATTCTGACGGCCTCCTCTTTGCGTGCCGATCAGAGCCATCAGTATTCCGATCTGAAGCCCAACACCTGCCTGAGGTCGTGGTTGATCCTCGGGCCCATTCCGGTTGGCCGAACTGGTGAGGCAGCAGCCGACGAGGCTACGCAGAGGACCGCGTTTGGAGTCGACGACCTGCTTGCGCAGGGTGGTCCTGAGAAGATCGCCCCCGAAGCGGGCCAGGCCGTCAGCGTCTCGGGTCACCTGCTCAAATGGCAACGTCTTGATTCCAAGTCTGATGTCATCGATCTCGGGGCCATTTTCGGGAGAGACAATTTGATTGCCTATGCCTTCAGCCAGATCGATACGCCGGAGGCGCGATCTGTTTTATTTGGCCTGGGGAGTGACGATGCCGTCAAAGTCTGGCTGAATGGCACGTTGATCCATGAGAACTGGACGTCGCGGAGCGTACGGCTGGATGACGATGTTGTTGAGCTGAAGCTGAGAAAAGGTGCAAACCGTCTGCTGGTCAAGATCCAGAATCGGGGCGGCGACTGGGGGTTTGTCATTCGACCCATCGATTCGGGCCGCTTGCAGGAGCGACTATCTGAATTGGTGATCGCCGGTGATGCAGAGGATGTGCAGCGAGTGGCGCGGCTCGCGGGCGGCGTCAACGCCAAAGGCAAATACGGTTTGACTGCGTACGAATGGGCGCGGGTTTGTGGACGCAAAACGATCATCAAGCTTTTTGAAGCGCAGGGGGCCGACGTTAGCGTTCCGACAATGCATCCTGAGGCTGTAGTCGACGCCATCTTTACGGATTTTGTCCGCCCAGGTCAACCCGGCGTTGCCGTCCTGGTCGCTAAAGGCGGTAAGATCCTCTTTGAGAAAGGCTACGGTCTGGCGGATGTAGAGCACAGCACTCCCGTCACGCCGGAAACCAAGTTCAACATCGCTTCCATCACCAAGCCGTTTACCGCAGCAGCCATCCTGAAACTTCAAGAGGAAGGCCGGTTGAACCTCGACGATCGTCTCTCAAAATACATCCCCGACTACCCGCGAGGAAATGAGATTACCATTCGTCACCTGCTGACGCATACATCGGGCATTCCCGACAAGCTGGGAAGCCCAGCAAGCCTGGCCACGGCAGCATACCCGGCCAGCAGGGATTATTTGATCGCGCTGTTCAAGTATCTGCCGCTGGATTTCGACCCGGGAGCGCAGTACGCCTACAGCAATTCGGGCTACTACCTGCTCGGTTACATCATCGAGAAAGCCTCGGGCCAGCCCTACATCGAGTATTTGCGAGACACATTCTTCAAGCCTCTAGGAATGGACCACACGGGCATCTATCAACCCGGTGCGTCAGGCAAAGCCATGCCCTACCGGTACGCCGACAATAAAATCGAAGGCCTTCAAAAAGCTATGACCATCCATCCAACCAGGGTGGGTGGCAATGGGGTGCTGGACTCCACCGTGGATGATCTCTACCGGTTTACCGAAGCCTACTTCAATGCGCGCATTCTAAGTGAAGCCAGCATCCAGGCGGCGCTGACGCCGTCGGTCCACGGGAGAACCGCGGCGTCCTACGTCAGAACCGGTGGCTACGGCTATGGCTGGGGCATTGGGCGCCTTCGCGGGCTGCGAGAGGTTTTCCACACAGGTGGCACCCTCGGCTACTCCGGTGCTCTCTACTGCTACCCCGACGAGCACTTCACGGTAGCCATCCTCACCAATTCCGCTTACCCTATCCCGACCTACGAACCCAGCGAGACTGCACAGTTGATCTCGCAACTCTATTTGCACAACAGGATGGAACTTCGGGACGAGCCGACTCCAAACCCCCGGGTCGACGCTCGCGCGTATGACTCGTATCTGGGTCGCTACGATCAAGGCTTCAACGGGATTATCAGTGTGACCAGGCAAGGCAATCGACTGTTTGCTCACACCACGGGCCGCCTCAGAATCGAGCTTTTTCCGAAGACCGAGACGGTGTTCTTTTACGACCCGAGAGTCTTTGACGCCCAGATGGAATTCGTGAGGAACGAGCAGGGCCGGGTGAGCCACTTGATTCACTTCATAGACGGCGACGCAGTCGTAGTCCCCAGGCTGCCCGATGTGCCTCCTTCACTTTCTCGGGCCTATTGCGGCACGTACCGCCTCAGAAGTGGGCAGCTCCTGACCGTCGCTCAGGAGGGCGATGCTCTCTTCGCTCAGGTTGCGGGCCAGCCGAAGTTCGAGATTTATCCGCGATCTGAGAGCCAATTCTTCCTGACTGAAGCCAAGGTTACGCTGCAATTCGTCAGGGGAGCAGACGGACAGGCCATCAAGGCGGTGCTACAGGAGGATGGACAAACATTCGAAGCCCCTAGGACCGACGCTGCTGAAGCCGCAGGCGCAGCAGCGTCGACCTCAGCAAACGCTTCGACGGCCGCAGGTTCGCTTCAGCCCCAAGTGAAACATCTACCTCCCATGCAAGCCGTTGTCATCCCCATGACTGGCTCTTACGCCCTGCACGGCGAGGCGATTGAGCTGGTCACCTCATACTTGGCATCGAAAGCCATCAGTCCAACTGGGCCGCCGTATGGCCGATATCTCAACAGCCCCGCGACGGTTCCGGAGAACGAACTGCGCTGGGAGGTCGGCATCCCGGTTCCCCAAGGAACGACGGCTCCAAGTCCCTTCGAAATGCGAACGCTCGATGATCCGCTCGTGGTCACTGCGATCGTTCAAGGTCCCCACTCTCAACCGAAACCCTGGCCCGAGTTGTTTCAGTGGATAGAGAAAAATCGCTACCTCCCGACGGGCCCGACGATGGAAAGCTGGCTGGATGGCCCACAAAGCGAAATGAGAATTGCTGTGAAACCGGCAAAATAAATCGCCGCCTGGGGCAGTAGCTGCTGTGCGTAAGGCAAACAACAGCTTCCGGGCGGATCGTCGCGCACTCGGATGTTGGCCATTCTGAAAGCGACGAAAGATAGCTGCAGGGAAATTCCCTTCCCACCACCAAACGCCCCGGAAGTCCGCTTCGAGGAAGTTTGTGCTGGCATAGCACTGGCGGGGATTGATCGCAGGTAACGGTGCAGGATTTACCTATCGCAGTTCACTTTGCCGGCTTGTCGCCAAACCGTAGACGTGGTCTGCGCCGTCATGGTGAGGCCCTCGTCGGGAGGGAAGCCAGCGTGCGGCAGAATGACTAAGTGGAAATGGACGGGGCGAGGGGCCTGTTTGCAACCGGTCAATGCCTCGGGCGAAAAACCCAAAGCATCGCTACGAGGCCCTAGGAAAGTGCACCCTCAGCGATTGCCCACTCCGGATCCTGTCCGTGGGTCGCCCGCTCAGAAGGGCGGGGAAATTTGCTTCCGGCCCGGAAGGGGCCGAACCTGTGGCACGGGCGTCCCGCCCGTGCGCAGTCACGGCCAGGATGGCCGTGCCACGTCAACCACGGTCAGGATGGCCGTGCCACCCCAAGGGCGGGTCGCGAACCGCCCCTACATTTTTTCGGGGAGGGCGATTGGCCCGGAAAACAAACCCCCGCGTGACAGACTTCCCCGCATCGGTTATCGACTGTTTCAGGTAAGAAGATGAACCAAACGATGCGCGGGAAGGTTTTCAATGAACCGATGAACCGATGGCCAGATGTCCCGATGATCCGATTCCCAGGCTGGCGGCTGTGAAGACGCCGGGATTACGCTGCGTGCGGAGCGGAGAGCAGGCCCTGGCCGAATTCCAGCCCTTTTTCGAAGGCGGCGAGGTTCAGATTTTCGGTGCCTTTGGGTACGGAATCGGCAATCGCTTTGCGGACGGCTGGGGGCGTGGCGAGCCCCGCGAGCGCGGTGACAAAGCCCACCATCACCATGTTGAGCACCAGCTTGCGGCCCAACTCTTCCGCGAAACGCGTCGCCGGGATTCCATAATGGCGTATGCCTTGAGTAGTATTATCCAGATGAATCAGGTCTTGCTCGTAGAGCAGCATTCCCGCCGGCTTCAGGTCTGACCCGAAGCGCGCGTGGGCCTCCTGCGACATCACCACCAGGATATCGGGCTGCGTGAGATAGGGATAAAGGATGGGCTCGTCGGAGACGATCAACTGCGCGCTGCACGCGCTGCCGCGTGCTTCCGGGCCGAAGCTCTGGGTCAAGGTCGCGAATTTGCCGTCGTGGATCGCGGCGGCCTTGCCGATCACGATGCCCGCCAGGATCACGCCCTGTCCGCCGAAACCTGCGATGCGGATTCCTGAGCTGGCCATCAGGCCCCTCCCCAACCGGCGTAACGGTCCTTGAGTGTCTGCCGGAGTTGTTGATCCATAGCTTGCTGCAAGGTGGGCCGCTCAATGTCCACGAACTTGCCGACGATGATGTCCCCTTGCATACTGATATCCACGTCATGCGTCTGGGCGCCGTTTTTAATAATACTCCGCTGCTTGTAGAAGCGCATGGTGTCGAGCCCGTCGCCCATCTTGTTGCGCCGCTGGTAAAGCGTGGGGCAGGGCGACAGAATTTCGATGAACGAAAATCCTTTCTTCTGGAAGGCTTCCACCATCGCGTGCGCAATGTAGCGGACGTGATATGCCGTCCAGCGCGCCACGTAGACAGCCCCCGACGATTCCGCCAGGAAAGGCAGGTTGAAGGGCCGCTCGAAACACCCGTAAGGTGAGGTGGTCGCGGTGGCCCCCAGCGGCGTGGTGGGCGCCACTTGCCCGCCCGTCATCCCATAGGTGAAATTATTCACGCAGATAACGGTAATATCAACGTTGCGACGCGCGGCATGTATAAAATGGTTTCCACCGATCGCAATCAGATCGCCGTCGCCACTATAGACCACGACGTGTAGGCTGGGGTTAGCCAGTTTGAGGCCGGTGGCAAAAGGAATGGCGCGGCCGTGTGTGGTGTGGAAGGAATCGAGGTGCAAATATCCCGCCACCCGGCCCGTGCAGCCGATCCCGGAGACCACCGCGACCTTTTCGAGGGGCAGTTTCGACTCCACCAGCGCCCGCGCAAAACAGTTCACGGTGGTCCCGATGCCGCAGCCCGGACACCAGATGTGCGGCATGCGGTCCGCGCGCAGGAAGGGCTCCACCGGATTGATTAAGGTACTCATGCCGCCTCGCCTCTGCTGTCTCCAGGACAACTGCGCCCAAGGCGCTTTGGAGTGCGGCAGCTCGCTGCCACTTTTCTCCCCGCGAGCTTGCTCGCGGGTATTCCAACCGAGAGCGCAAGGAGGTGGCGGGTCAACCCGACATGGTAGCGGCGAGTTTACCTCGCCACATGGCGGCGTAAAGCCGCCGCGAAATCAAATTCTCCCGCCCCTCACCATTCCCGCCAGCAAGCTGGCTGGTACCAAAGCGGCAGCGAGCTGCCGCACTCCAAAGCGCGTCGCGCACTTTCAGGCGCGCGCCGCCGCCTCGCGAATCGCTTTCAGGATTTCTCCCGGTTCGTGTACCGTGCCGCCTCCGTGCCCTAGCAACAGGGTACGCGCCTGGCCGCCGGCGCAGCGTTCCACTTCATAGACCATCTGGCCGTAATTCATCTCCACCACCACGAAGGCGCGGACCCGAGCGGCTAGCTCACGGATGCGCTTTTCCGGGAAAGGCCATACCACCACAGGCCGTAACAGGCCCACAGCCAGCCCCTCCGCGCGTGCCATTTGCATAGCTCGCTCCGCTACGCGTGAGGTGATGCCATACGCCACCACCGCCACCTCGGCATCTTCCATCCCTCGCTCTTCCCAACGTGCGATGCGATCCGCGTGGTCGCGGATTTTCCCGACTAGCCGGCTCACCAGTTTGTGTTGCGCCTGCCAGTTCATAGCGGGATAACCGTGTTCGTCGTGTGTCAAACCGGTGACCTCGGTGCGATAGCCCTCACCTGCCTTCACCATCTCCGGAATTCCGTCCGGCCCCGGCCGGAATGGCAAATATTCCGCGGGGGGAAGGGAGGTGTAACGGCGGGGAAAAATCTTGATATCTTCGGCGGACGGGATTACGACCTTCTCCGTCATGTGCCCTACGCACTCATCCATCATGAGGAGCACGGGCGTTCGGTATTCTTCCGAGAGGTTGAACGCATCGATCATCAAATCAAAGCATTCCTGCGGCGAATTCGGGCACAGGGCGATGATTTCGTAGTCGCCATGCGACCCCCAGCGCGCCTGCATCATGTCGCCCTGCCCCGGCAGGGTGGGCAAGCCCGTGGAGGGCCCGCCGCGCTGCACGTCCACGAGCACCAGGGGAGTCTCCGTCATCGCGGCGTAACCCAAGTGCTCCATCATCAACGAAAAGCCAGGCCCAGAGGTGACCGTGAAAACCTTGGCGCCCCCCCAGGCCGCGCCCACGATGGCAATCGAAGAGGCGAGTTCATCCTCCATCTGGAGGAAGACGCCGCCGACGGTGGGGATGCGCGAAGCAAAATGCTCGACGACCTCGGTGGAGGGAGTTATGGGATAGCCGGCAGCAAAATTAGCGCCTGCCGCCAGCGCCCCCTCGCTGCACGCGCAATCGCCGTCCAGGAAGTGTGCCCCGGTGAGCACGGCTTGAGGATTCGCAGTATTCAGATTTCGTCTCCTTCCTGCGTCTGGCGCAGGCTGCCGTCGCAGGGTTCTTCAGGCCTTGGTGCTTACTACTTCGGCGTTTTCCCCGCTCACGGGCACGCGCACCCCAAAAATTGCAAAGTCCGGGCAGTAGAGCCCGCATAGATCGCAACCCGTGCACGCTTCTTCCTTCGTCAGGTATGGCGGGTGGTATCCATGGCTGTTGAATTCCTCCGAAAAAGCCAGGATTTTCGGCGGACAGAAATCGATGCAGAAGCCGCAGCCTTTGCAACGGTTCCAATCAATAAAGACTTGACCGCGGAACTTTCGGGCTTTTGGTGGTGCGGGTGCGTCAGGCATTCAAACCTCGACGACAGAGCGGCATTTTCCGAACCAATAGGGGCTAATTGTCCGATTTGGAGGCCCCTACGATATGTCGAGCATTTCTCCATCCATTTTGACCGGCTGATCAGCAAATAAATGATGTTTTTCTCATCAGTGACATAGTGTCCTCAAATGGAAACTATGGGGCAATTGCGCGCATTTGTGCACTATCCACAATCCGGTCCAAGACTGCTGACCTGGCAGGAAAGATTGAGGGACACCAGGGCTGCAATTGTTTACCTACCTAAGCTGCGGCGGCTGGTTGGTCCAGCTTGGATGCCATCACGTTGACTAGCTCCTGGACGGCGGCAGCGCTCTTCTGCAGAGCCGCACTTTCTTCCTCGGTGAGCTTGGCTTGGAAGATCTTCTCGATTCCTCCTGCTCCGAGCTTCACGGGCACGCCGACGAAGAGGTGGTGGATCCCGTACTCGCCTTCCAGGAAGGCAGAGCAGGGGAGCACCCGCTTTCGGTCATTGAGAATCGAATCAACCATCTCCACTGCGGCCGCCGAGGGAGCATAGTAGGCGCTGCCCGATTTCAGGTATTTGACGATCTCCGCGCCTCCATCTCGCGTGCGTTTTACGAGGCTTTGAATCGTCTCCGCGTCCAGCAAGTCCGTCAGGGGCATACCGGCCACGCTCGTATACCGCACCAAAGGCACCATGGTGTCGCCATGGCCACCCAGGACAAAGGCCGTGACGTCTTTTATAGATACATCCAGCTTCTGCGCGACAAAGGTGCGGAAGCGAGCTGTGTCCAGGATGCCGGCCATTCCGATCACTCGGTTCTTGGGAAAACCACTGACCTTGTACGCGACGTGACACATCGCGTCGAGGGGGTTCGTAACCACAATCAGAATGCAGTTGGGAGAATACTTGATGGTGTTCTCCACTGAGTTCTTGACGATGTCATAGTTGGCCCACAGCAGATCGTCCCGGCTCATCCCCGGCTTCCGGGGGAAGCCGGCAGTCAACACGACAATGTCGGAGTTGGCGGTTGGCCCATAGTCGTTACCGCCCGTGATTTTGACGTCGACGCCCCCCACGGGGCCGGCCTGCAATATGTCCAACGCCTTGCCTTGCGGGATTCCCTCGAGAACGTCCACAAGCACGACGTCTGCCAGCCCCCTGTCAGCCAGTCGGACAGCGCAGCTCGCGCCCACGTTTCCTGCTCCCACCACCGTGACCTTTTTTCTCATCTGATCCTCCTCCATGCTCTCGAATCGAAGACTGCCTGCAATCTCGTGCTGTCTTCCCTCCCCCCCAGTCCTTTGGTCGGCCTGCGGAAGACAAGCAGCGCTCCTCAGGGGCCTGCGCCCCTCCGCGGACAGTCCCGCGGAGGGGCTCGTCAGGCCAGAATGGAAGTGCCTCCTATGCGGCCGCAGGAAATTCCCTGACCCCACGCTTCTCTATCGGGACGAAATCGCGCACGTCGTGACCGGTGAAGATCTGTCGCGGACGCGCAATCTTCTGCTCGGGGTCGCATAGCATTTCCTGCCATTGCGCCAGCCACCCCGCCGTGCGCGGAATGGCGAACAACACGGTGAAGATTTCCGGCTTGAACCCCATCGCCTGGTAGATGATGCCCGAGTAAAAATCCACGTTGGGGTAGAGCTTGCGCTTGATGAAGTATTCGTCCTGGAGGGCAATACGTTCGAGCTCCAGAGCGATTTCGAGCTTGGGATTCTTTCCGGTGACTTCGAAGACTTGGTCGGCGGCCTGCTTGATGATACGGGCGCGGGGGTCGTAATTCTTGTAAATGCGGTGGCCGAAGCCCATCAGCTTGACCTGCCCGGCCTTCACGCGCTCGATGTAAGCGGGAATGTTTTCCTTTGAGCCGATCTCGTCGAGCATCTTCAGGACTTCTTCGTTGGCGCCGCCGTGTAAGGGGCCGGAGAGCGCGGCGGCCGCCGCAGCCACGCTGACAAAGGGATCAGCTTGGGAGCTGCCCACCGCCCGCATGGCGTTGGCACTGCAGTTTTGTTCGTGGTCGGCGTGCAGGATGAAAAGGATGTCGAGAGCCCGCGCCAGGGCGGGATTCGCCTGGTACTTGGGCTCGACCATCTTCCACAGCATGTTCAAGAAATTTTCGGCATAGCTGAGGTCGTTGTCGGGATAAACATACGGGAAACCCAGGCTGTGGCGATACGTGTAGGCGGCGATGGTGGGGACCTTTCCAATCAGGCGATAGATTTGAAGTTTGCGCACCTCGGGGTCATGCACATTCTTCGCCTCCGGGTAAACCGTGGAGAGGGCCGCCACGGTGCTGATGAACATACCCATGGGATGGGCATTGTAACGAAAACCCTCCAGGAAATGCTTGGTCGTTTCGTGAAGCATGGTATGGTAAGTGATGTGGGTAACGAAATCTTTCAATTGCGCCGCCGTGGGCAGCTCGCCGGTCAACACCAGGTAGGCAACTTCCAGAAAACTGCATTTCTCTGCCAGTTGGTCGATGGGATAGCCCCGATACCGCAGGATACCCTTGTCGCCATCGATGAAGGTGATGGCGCTCTGGCACGATGCGGTGTTCATGAAAGCGGGATCATAAGTCATTAACCCAAAATCATCGGGACCCGTCTTAATCTTGCGCAAGTCCATGGCGCGAATCGTTCCATTGGTGATCGGGATTTCATAGGTCTTTCCGGTGCGTTTGTCTACGATACTCAAGACTTCATTTTCCATGAGCTTTCCTCCCTTGTGAGACTAGATTTCGACCGCCCACCGAGCAAGCGAGCGAGCTTGCCGCAGGCGAGCGGCGTTCGCTAGAAAAGCATATTTCTCCACGCCGGCGCCCCGTGTTGCGCGGACGGCGCGTGGCACAGTTCACTCCCTACAATCAATTCTGGAGAATTAAAATTGCATCCTCTCTGAGTGGCGTGTCTCTCGAAATCACGCGCCTCAATTGGGCGAGAGAAAACTATGTTAACGGAGGCTCGCTTAGGATCTGCTTTGCACGGAAGCTCCTTAGGGAGCTGACAAGGTGGGACAGTTGGCGGAACATGAGGGACGTGCTTCCCGCACACATCATGGGGGATGCGTTTCTGCCGTAATTTCTCCCTGGCAAGGAGCTCGTTTTTCTGTTGGAGGCAGTGTTTAAGAGCTCTGCTGGCGTGACCTGAATTGACTTCGCCGGCGTACAACTCGGCCCGGATGCCGATGGAAGAAGCCTCGCGCGAAATCAATCCCTGGGGAGCCATTCTCTTTCTCCCCGTCAGAGGCTCCGAAGAAGCGGGTGTCACCCCGGAGCCATGCGACGCGCAGAATGTAACTCTTGAAAACGGTATCGTCAAGCTGATTCTGCCGATAGAATTACTTGAGGGATATAATGTCCCCCCTCGACCCCCCCCGCAAATTTGGCGTGTGGGAGAAATGCGTTACAATATCTCCCCCACTGGATGGAGGCCCTTTGCACCTCTGCTTTCCAGGTGGCTTAGCGGAATCCAGGAAGAGAAGTCGATACATCGCAAACTGTCGAATAACTTGGCGAGGACGTACCGATGACTTACGCGACCGAGCGGTTCCTCACGATCGCTGGAAACAAGGTCGCGCAGGCCTTGCTCGATACCTCGAAAACTAACGGCGAGAGCATTTGTCAAAATGAGCGAGATGGCCATCCGCATCTACGATGCGCGCGACGGCCGCGGCATCCATGCGCTCCCGGACTCCACACAATGCATCCCTCTGTGCCGCCTGGAATCTGCTCTGGGAAGTCCTACGGAGAAAGTGGCTATTGCGAGTAAAAGGGAACAAGAACATACAATGGGGAGAACTTGAAAGCTCCCGGAAAACTTGGACAGTGAGGATCACCATGGAAACACTTGAACCCATTCTGGCTGAGCATCCCCTTTTTAGTGGCATGGAACAGCGCCAACTCCAAATACTCGTCGGGTGTGCCCGCAACGTACGCTTCGAAAGCACAGACGTGATCTTCCGTGAGGGCGAAAAAGCCAACGAGTTTTATCTTATTCGTGCCGGAAAAGTGGCCTTGCAACTATTTGCTGACCGGCGCGGTCCCCTTACCATTCTGACGCTTGAGGAAGGTGACGTTCTGGGTTGGTCGTGGCTCTCTCCCCCCTACCATTGGAAGTTTACCGCGCGCGCACTCGAGACTACACGTGCCATTTCCCTGGATGGGAAGTGCATACGCGAGAAAGCCGAAACCGACCATGACTTGGGTTACGAACTCCTGAAGCGGTTTGTTCAGGTTATTGAGGAGCGGGTTCGGGCAACGAGCTTAAAACTCCTGAATGTCTACGAGCGTTAACCTTGAAGTCCACCTGACCTCGAAGAGGTTGGGAGAGCGTCCAAGCTCCAGGCTCTTCTGGCGCAGGAAATCGAACCGTGTCTCTCCCGAAGATCCCATCCGCTCGGAAGACACGCAACTCATCCATCAGCCTTTCTCCCTGTCGGCCCGCGCGGCATGTAAGGATAAATCCTGGTTGTGGTCCTTCAATAGCCTAAGTCCAACCGAGATCCTGAGCTTACCGACGGAGACATGAGGAGGGCGAGAGGGTCTTCGCCACAGCCTTGCGTAGCCCGCTGGGCCAGCAAATCCACGGTCGGGAGTCGGTTCATGATGCCATCGACCGCGCCGCTACGGTCTTGTCTGGGGAGGCGGATGCAGCCTCCGCCTAATTCTCAAATCCTGTGGGCGCGCACGATGAATCTTTTGGGTGCGGGGCCCACAAAATAGAACGGGTAACAGGTCACCAGGGTTAGAAAGTCGTCCGCCGTGGCGCGCAGCACCTCCATGTCTTCCGGCTCGACCACTTGGGTCGAATCCACTCGATAGCGGTAGGATCCGCGTAGCGTCGTCAAGGTGATTTCATCGTCCTTATGAATATTGCGCAGTCCGCGAAAGAACGTGTCCCGGTGTCCCGCGAGCGCGACGTTCCCCCGCTGACCCGGCAGGGGGGTGCCGGGAATATGCCCGACCGCGTGTCGCAAAGTCCTTCCGTCTATGCCTTCCATGATCATCGCCGCAAGGCCGATGGAGCTGATCTCGATTCGCCCCAAGGGAGAGCCGGCGAGGCCGTCGATGCCAAAACTCTCAGCGCGCGTACGGTCCACTTCCGCCTGGGCGGGAAGACGAGGCGAAGCAGGCTGCTGAATGGTGCGGCCCGACGCCTGCGCATCCTTCATGGCGCGCTCAAATCGCCAGGTTTGATAGGCCTGAAAGAGCCACCTGTCGAGCAGCACGGTGGCGCAGTAACCCAGCGCCAGGACGCCCACCACAAGAAAGAAGAATCGGGCCCAGCGGACAAACAGGGCAAGTCGCGTCGGCTGCCGTTTAATCTTGAAATTCATGGCCGGTTGCTCTGGCTGCCGGCAAGGGGGGGGATGGGTTGAGGTTTCAAGGGTGCATAATAACCGGCACGGGTGCGGACAGTCAAGCGTCCATGACCCGGCGCCATCGCCTTCACTTCGATGACCCGATAGGCCCCGTCTTGCTTGCTGTTCGCGGGTGAATAAGCGAGGGTGTATTGTTCCCGAATATCATGAGCGATGCGTTCACAAACAGGGACAACGTCCGGTAGGGTCTCGGGAAAGAAAGCCTCGCCTCCCGTGGCCTTGGCAAGCTGCCGGAGCGCGCCGGGGTTCTGGTCGGGATCTTCCTCCGTATAAATACCAATGGTATAGATGATGGCGTCGGACTGCCCCGCCATGGCCAGGATCTGGCCCAATTTGTATTTGCTGGCGTTGTCGCCCCCATCGCTCACCACGATTAGCACTTTCTTGTCCCGATTACCCATCTTCAGGTGCTCGAGCGCAGCCGCCAGAGCGTCGTAGAGCGCCGTCTCGCCGTTCGTTTTAAATGTCGAAAGCGCAACCTGCAATTGCGCTGTTTGGTCCGTGAAGGGCACGTTGGCGGGAAGGCCAAACGAAACGTGCTCGTTGAAATTGACGACGAACATTTGGTCCTGCGGATTGCTGGAGCGGGCAAATGCCATGGCTGCGGAAATAACCTCATCGCGCTTGGGTCTCATGCTTCCACTGTTGTCCAAAACCAAGCCCACGGTGACCGGAATATCTTCATGGCTATAATATTCAACCTGTTGCAGCGCGCCGTCCTCGTAAACCTGAAAGTCATCCTTGCCGAGCCCCGAAACCGGAGAGCCTTTGTGGTTCTGCACGCTCGCGTGCAAGACCACGCTCGAAACATTTACACTGATTTTGTAGGGGGCAACCGGGCGAAGTTCGGAAGTCGAGACTTCTTGCGGGCGGGCAACAGTGGGCAGAGTAAACAAGAAAACCAGCGCGACCAGACATTGGCTCGTGTGGGCGCCTGCCACTCCCCTGTGTACTCCGGTGCTGAGTGACTCCGCTGTTTGCGACAAATTCCACCCCCCCATAGCTAAAGACCAAGGTGACTACGGCAGGCGACGTTCAGCCGTCCATCTTCCCATCAGCCAATTGGGGACTGATGCCAGTTCTCGCCACCACCGCCACGTGATACCCCCTGCCGACCAGAGCATGACGCACATCGCGCTAGCCGTAAACAGCAGCGTCCCACCGATCAAAGCCGCGAGCAAGCAAGCGGCGTATTCATAGATGATGAAGAACATCACATCCTCAATCTCAGGTGACCCATCGCCTTCCACTCGATTGCGCCCGTTGGTAGAAGGGTGATCTTTGACGTTCGACTGTGAAGGGGAGGTGATACTTTGCGTACCACCCCCTCTCACGGCCCGACGCTCATTCAGCTTCGCCCCGGCCCAACAAAGTGGCGACCGGAGCGTCCACCCTGGGCCCCTACGTGGATGGTCCACGCAGGCTTACTCACTTTCTTGACTCAAACAATTCGCTTCGAAAGGAACAAAAGACCAAGACTCGCGCCCAACGACAGTAGACCAATCAATGCCACAAGTGGCAAATGGCTGGCGGTTTGCGGCAGGGTTGCCGGGGCGGGTGTTTCCGCGGCGGCTACTTCTGTCGGCGGAACCTGAACTACTTCAGCGACTGCCACCTCTTCCCCTGTAGGTTTAACGGCTATGATCGGCGCTGTCGCCAAAGTCTCGACCGGTGCAGGTAGTTCGATGGGTGTCGCAAGAACGGGCTCATTTACTTCTTTTGCCAGCTCAATGGCCCTGGCCTTGGGGTAAACAAATTGGTCTCCCCATTCTTTTCCCGGATAAAACCACGACCGGATAGCTTCCGGCTGTCCCTCTGCCCTCTCCTTAAAGGTCATCACCGTTTTGCCGGTCGCCCGCATACGGTAATCGGGGATAGCGAGGATGGTGGTGTACACATGGTCTTCGGCTTGGTTGAAGATTTGGACGATGTGGCGATCGGCTGGGGAATCAAGGAGCTTAAAAACATACGTACCCGCCGGCAGGATCTGGGCGCCCACACCCGGAACCTCCACTGGCTGGTCGAAGGTCACAATCGTTTTGTTGTTCCACTCGTCTGCCTTCGCACTGGGTAGAACCATTAGAACCACCAGGCACAGGCAGAAGATCGTCGCTACGACTTTGAATCGGTCCATCTTTTTCATCGGAGTTACCTCGATTTTTCTTGGGGCGTTCTATTCTGCCCCCTCGTTCTTCGGTCGGATCTACTAATGAAATGAATTTATGAGGCACCAAATCAGCGGGAAACCTCGACCCCGGGTGGCCCGCGCAGGCGCCACTTTGAAAGGCCGAAGGGCCGACTGATAGACCCTAACATCAGCCGTCGCCTCGCTGCTTTCCCCTTGCTCTGTTACTTGCCCCCGCGTGGGTAATGGGGAATTCCCGACCTCACAAACTTGAATTGACGGTTTCCCCAGTGCGACTCTGGCCAGGGCCGCCAAGGCGCCAAAGCTTCTGGTCCAGAATCCTCCCCGTCTCTCCTTTTGATCCCAAAGGCTTAAGGAGAGGGCCTCCGTTCCGTCAGGGACGGTGAAGGCGAGAAGGCCCCAAAAGTCCTTTTCCTTTCGAAAGCGCGGAATAACTTCTTGCTCGAAAGTCCTGGTGAGCTCCACCTCACAACCAGGCTGTACCTTGATGACAACCGCTCGTGCCAACATGCTGCTCTCCCCTGACATTCGCCTCCGGCCAGATTCCGCCTGGCATATCGAGGCACACTATTTGTACCCTGGAGTGATTGGCGTGTCTGTTCCGCATGGCTCACGCCTTTGGTCAATATTGCCCAGTCACGTTTGCGACGGGGAAACACATGCTGGGACTCGCGGAGTTCAGTTAGGGTTCGAACTTGGAAATGATCTGATCGTTCGCCCCGTGCGCCGTGACTGAACTTGCCATTTCACGACGGCAGCCTCCAGCATTATTTGCCGCTTGGGTCGCTCTCCAGCCAAAAGACCCATTCGGCTTCCCCCCTCGGGGCGACCCGCCCGGCCCGAGCCGATGGAATCCTTCCCCGAAGGGTGTGCTGGGTAAATCGTCAGAACATGTTGAGAGTTATCTCTATGCCGGGAAACCTCAGGTCGCACAGATAATAGGTGCCATTAATGTATTCGACATAAAAGTCGTCGTTGTAGCCCCAACCTACTGGCCATCCTTGATTGTATCCCCACGAATAGCCGCCGTACTGGAAGCGGTTATACCCGCCGCTCATCTGGGGGTGCCCCATGTGGAAGGAGTGGCCGTGACCGAAATGGGCATTGTAACTGACGTCAGAAATGCGGCCATAGTGGCCGCCGCCACCACGGTTGTTAGCAACGGTCTGCGTCTGCTGCCTTGCGGGCTGCTGCGCTTGGGCGCGTTGTGGCTGCGCCTGGCGTGCTGCCGGTTGGGCGCGTTGTGGCTGAACCTTCGCTTGCTGGGCGCGTTGCGGCTGCGCCTGGCGTGCTGCCGGTTGGGCGCGCTGTGGCTGAACCTTCGCTTGCTGGGCGCGTTGTGGCTGCGCCTGGCGTGCTGCCGGTTGGGCACGCTGTGGCTGCGCTTGCTGGGCGCGTTGTGGCTGCGCCTGGTGTGCTGCCGGTTGGGCGCGCTGCGGTTGCGCCTGTGGTGCTTTTCCTCCGCCTCCGCCCTTTTCCTCTTCGCCCTTTTGCGCGAATGCCGGAATGGTGGTTGCGAGAAGTATTAACAGAACTGCTGTGGTGATAACTCGATTGTACTTCATAGGTGTTGCCTCCAAACTCATTTCACTTCTGCCTCTCACTGAATACTTGAGGCACCCTTGTTATACCGCCTGTGCGCAGGGGTGTCAGTTCATTACGGCTCACTTATGAGGTCAATAATGCTCATCGCAGATAATATGGGGAATCCTACAGGGTGGAGACGGTGGAGATTTGCAGGGGATTTGCAATGGACGGGAGCTTCATTCGTCGTTGCGGTCTGCGGTTCTTCTCACCGCAGAGGCGCGGAGGGGCAGAGATTTGATAGAAAGGCCTTTTTCTCTGCGTCTCAGCGCCTCGGCGGTAAAGATATTAGGTTTGGTTCCGTAGGGCGAGACCAAATGTGGCCTGTGGCTAATGATGTTCCTCCCCTTCGGGGAGGATGAGGGAGAAACCCGGCACTAGTCGCTCAGGACCACGCTCAGGAGGCCGCTATTAACCGTCAACGCGCCGCTGCCCGCGTAATCGACAAAACCGAGCTTGCGGAACTTGTTCATGAAATGACTGACCCGTGACCGCGTGGTGCCGACCATTTGCGCCAGGTGTTCCTGATTGATTCCGGGATGGACAGTTTCGGTTCTGCTTTCCTTGCCAAAATGCGCCAGCAATAAGAGAATCCTGGCCAGGCGCTTCTCGCTGGAGTTGAAGAGCTGGTCGACCAGATCCTCTTCAAATCGCGTGTTGCGTGTAAGCAGGTGCGCAATGAACAACTCCGCGATTCCGTGCTGCTCGTGGAGCAGACGCACCATCAGCGACTTCTCGATCCTGTAAAGGGTGCAATCCGTCACCGCCATCGCCGTGGAGATGCGCAACGGCTGGCCGGCCAAGCATCCCTCACCAAAAAACTCGTTGGCGCCCAGGATGGTGACGATCGCTTCCTTGCCTTGTTGGGAGGTTACCGCGAGTTTCACCTTGCCTTTGTGGAGATACCACACAGAATCCGCAGAGTCTCCCTGCGTGAAGATCGTGCGGCCCGCGCCGTATTCCAGAACGGTTTTCCCGTGCGAGATTCCGGCGAGAAATGCTGCCCAGTCGATGGGCGGGCTTTTCTGACTTGCCGTAATAGGCGCAGGTTGGCTTTTGTTATGCGCCATAACCGCATCCCCCTTCTTGCTGGGGGCGGCGCCATTGATGGGAATTCTTTTGCTCGTCATAACACTCTCCGTCTGCATGGTGAAGATATTACGGTTTGCGGCGTATGCCGGAACGGTAATCCCGCCGGCGATTCCCGTGAGGGTGGCTCCCCAATCGGCAAACGGGCGTTTCTTGTCCGCTACGATAACCATCTTCCGAAAATCGACACGCGGGCTCCTCCTAGGAGCTATTGCTACATTGTTTCCCATAATCCCCTCCTGTTGAAGCCAGCGAAATGGTTTTTCTCACCATGGAAGTTTCAGAGTAAACCCCGACGCCAATAACGTCCATCAGTCGCAGTCTGATTCTTTCGTAGGACATTGGGGGATTGGGGGGTCGGTGTTTGTCCTACAGGAAGGCGGAAGACGGGAAAAGAGGTTGCAGGCTAGTGTCCTGAGTTGGAAGTTCGTTAATGAATTCAGCCCGCGGAGCGGGCGAAAGAACGTAGCCCACGGCGTAAGCCGTGGGTAAGCGAACGCCCCCTCACCCCCGTCCCCTTTTCCGCCCGTGTGGGAGAGGGGTGCCAAAGGCGGGGTGAGGGCTCTCTTCCCCAGGGCTGACGCCCTGGGCTACGATCTCGCACGCCTGACGGGCTGCGAAACGGTCGCCCGCAAGGTAAACGCTTTGTCAGCGAACTTCTGACTCCGCACACTTGACAGTGGGCCCTGCATTTGGCGCTTTCTCAAATCACCAGGCCGTTTCGGATTGCGTACTGGACGATGGCCGCACTATTTTTAACGCCCAGTTTTTCCAGGACCCGGGTGCGATAGGTGCTGATCGTTTTTGCGCTGAGCGACAGTTCTCCGGCGATCTCCGTAACGGTCTTTCCCGAGGCGATCAGGCACATGACTTCATACTCGCGGTCGGAGAGCGTCTCGTGCGGCAGGCGCGTGAAATCTTTTCGTACGTTCAAGGCCAGCTTTTCCGCCAGGGTAGGACTTACATATCGCCCCCCGGCCAGGACCTTGCGGATGGCTTTCACCAATTCCTCGGGAGCAGTGTCCTTCGTCAGGTAGCCTTCCGCGCCCGCCTTGAGGGCCCGAAGGGCAAATTGGTCT
>Ga0326728_10005201_pt1 | contig 37125 bp, 42 predicted proteins | sample MB3enrmetagenome_FD_207602 | JGI IMG/M metagenome (GOLD analysis project Ga0326728, IMG submission 207602) | Lab enriched peat soil microbial communities from McLean, Ithaca, NY, United States - MB31MN | ecosystem: Environmental > Terrestrial > Soil > Wetlands > Peat | place: USA: New York...
TGGCAGCGAGGGTGCCGAACGAGCCGATCATGATCTTGCCCATGTCCAGGCCCGCCACATTTTTCACCACCATGCCGCCCGACTGCACCAGCTTTCCCTCGAGCGTTGCGAATTTCATGCCGATCACGAGATCGCGCGCCGTTCCGTAGAGCCGCCGCCGCGGGCCGCTGCTGTTCGCCGCCAGAATGCCGCCAATCGTCGCGCTTTCGGAAAACGGCGGGTCGAGCGGGATCATCTGCCGGTTCTCTGCCAGCAGGCGGTCGAGGTCCGCATAGCGCATGCCTGCCTCCACGCTGATGGTCAAATCGCGCGGCTCATATTGCAACACGCGGGTCAGTGCGGCTGTGGACAGAGAGACCTCGGCAGGTTCGATGGGTCCGCCCATCAGACGTTTCGAGGAGGCGCCGCTCAGCGTGATGGTCCTCTTCCGCGCGGCCGCCGCGGCCAGAGCCTCCGCCAGTTCGTGTGGGCTTTTTGGCAAGATCGCCGTTCCGGGCAACGTCAATTGAGCCGATTTCTCCATTTCCGGCACGCCACTACTTTACGCCGTGCGCGCCTCTGGCGCAAAATCACACCCCTCGTCCCAAGTAAATGAACCGCACGATAAACAGCGCCGTCAACGCGTAAACCAGCCAGTTCACGTCGCGGTGCTGGCCGCGCAGAACTTTGAGCAGAGTGTAAGCCGTGAAACCAAATGCCAGGCCGTTGGCAATGCTGAACGTCAGCGGGATGGCCATCATCGTCAGGAATGCGGGTAGCGCCACTACCGGATCCGTCCAGCGAATCTCTGTGATGGTCGTCATCATGAGGCTGCCCACCACGATCAGCGCCGGCGCCGTGGCCGCCGCCGGAATCGCGCCCACCAGCGGGGCCAGCCACAGCGCGCCAAGGAACAGCAGCCCGGTCACGATCGCAGTCACTCCCGTGCGCCCGCCGGCCGCAACCCCCGCCGAGCTCTCGATGTAGCTGACCACCGTTGATGTTCCGGCCAGTGACCCGGCAATCGTCGCCGAGGCATCGGCCAGCAGAATCTGGTTGATGCGCGGAATCTCGTGCGCGGCATTGAACAGGCCCGCTTTCTGGCCCACCGCGACCAGCGTTCCCACGTTGTCAAACAAATCGACAAACAAAAACGCAAATACAATTTCGATCAGACCCAGATGCATCGCTGAGCGGATATCGAGCTGGAAAGCCGTCGCGCTGATGTCCGCCAGCCGGTAGTTCATCGGCTGCCAGTGAACCAGTCCGGCGGCTACACCCGCGGCCGACGCGCCGATCACACCGGTAAGAATCGCCGCCTTGACGCGCCATGCGAGCAGCGCGGCCGTCAACATCAAGCCGAATAGCGCCAGCGCGGTTGACGGGGCGCGAAGATTCCCCATTGAAACCAGCGTTGCCGGCGAAGGCACAATGATGCCGGAGCTGCGAAATCCGATGAGCGCAATGAACAGTCCCACGCCCGCTGCTACTGCCGCGTACAACTCGTGCGGAATCGCTGAAACGATGAGCCGCCGGACACCAATCATCGTGAGCACAAGAAACGTGACGCCCGAAAGGAATACCGCGCCAAGCGCAACCTGCCATGGCACACCCATGCCTTTCACCACCGAGTAAGTAAAGTAGGCGTTGAGACCCATGCCCGGCGCCAGCGCCAGCGGATAGCGCGCCAATGCGCCCATGAGGATGCTGCCGAACGCCGCCGAGAGGCACGTGGCCGCGGTTACCGCTGCCAGCGGCATGCCCGCCTCATGCAGGATCGACGGGTTCACGAACACGATGTAAGCCATGGTCATGAATGTCGTCCCGCCGGCCAGAACCTCGGTCCGCCAGTTCGTACCCAGCCGTTGAAATTCGAAGTAGCGCTCGAGTCGCCCCCTCAGCGCCTGGATCATGAGAGCAGAGCTTCCACCTCTACCGCGAGAGCCACAAGAGCGCTGTCCCGTCCGGCCTCGGAAACCAGTTGCAGTCCCAACGGCAATCCAAGAACAGGCATGGGAATCGAGATGGCGGGAACGCCGAGTGCCGTCCACGGCAGATTCATCACTGGGTCGCCCGTGGAGGCAAGGCCCGCCGGCGCAGCCCCGGGCGCCGCTGGCGTCACCAGCACCGGATGCTGACGCAGTAGGCTGCTCACCGCGCGCTTGACGACGGCCACGGTTGCGAGCGCCGCCAGGTATTCATCTTCTGGAATGCGCAATCCTTCCTCGACCAGTTGCGCCAGCTTCTCTCCGATCGCTTCCCCGTGCTCGCGCCAAAGTGTTTCGTGTGTCCGTGCGCCTTCATAGCAATTGATCAGCTTAACAGCCGGCGCGAGATCGGCGAAGTTTACCGGCATTTCGACAATCTGGAACTCCAAGTCCGCACTGAGCCGCTCGACCGTTCGCCGGAACGCTGCTTCCATCGCAGGCTCCACTGGAGGCATGAGCGATGGCACGGCGAGACGGCGCACTGGCGGTGCTTCGGCATGGCCCATGCGCGTCCACAGCAATTGCATGTCGTCGGCGGTCTGCGTGAACAGCCCCGCCGTGTCCAGCGATGGTGCAAACGGTAATACGCCCGCAAGCGGCAGCAGCCCAGCACTGGGTTTGAACCCCACCACGCCGCAGAAGGACGCCGGACGCAGCACCGACCCCAGCGTCTGCGTACCCAGCGCGAACGGCACCATGCCCGCCGCAACCGCCACCGCCGACCCGCTCGAGCTGCCTCCCGGCGTGTGCAAAGCATTATGCGGATTCCGCGTGGGCGCCGGATCGAAGTAGGCAAACGCCGTCGTTTGCGTTTTTCCCACCAGCACGGCGCCGCGCTCTCGCAGTTCGGTCACCAAAGCGGCGTCGTCCGATCCCTTGCGCCCTGCATAGATCGGCGAGCCGTACTCCGTCGCTATGTACCGCGTTTCGAAAACATCCTTCGCGCCAAACGGGATTCCGGTGAGCGGCCCGCTTCCCAGAGCCTCTTGCGGCGATATCTCGACCCACGCGCGCAATTGCGCATCGCTCTCCGCAATGCGTTTCAGGCAAAGGTCCAGCAGTTCGTGGGGCGTCCGGCTCCGTGCCTCCAGCCATTCCACGAACTGCCGCAGCAGGCCGCGCTTGGCGCCCGCTGGCCGTTCCGCGTTTACCTTCCCCTCACCGCCCGCCGCCATACCCTCATATAATGTAGTTCCGAATGATGAGAGCTTCCTACTGCCTTTTGCTTTTGTTGGCCGCGCCGCTTTGCGCCCAGGTCGGTATTGAACGCGCGGAAGGCCACATCTCCGTGACTGTCAATGGCAAGCCATTCACCACGCTCTTCTGCGGGCCCGAAACCGGCAAGCCCTATCTGCATCCGCTGCGCTCGGCATCGGGCACGATCGTCACGCGCCACTATCCCATGGAAAACGTCCCCGGTGAAACGCATGATCACCCGCACCAACGCGGCCTCTGGTTCAGCCATGGCAATGTCAACGGGTTCGATTTCTGGGCCAACGAGCCCTCGCAGCACGGTGGCAAAAACACCCGGATCGCGCTCAAGAGCCTCGGCCGCGCTGCCGGCGGCCCACACTCGGGAACTATCGAGGCAACGTTTGACTGGCTCGATCCGCAAGGCGAGCCGTTACTCACCGAAGCGCGCAAAATGACGTTCTACGCCGATCCGGCAAATCGTGTCATCGATTTCGACATTACGCTCGCGGCCGTCAAGAAAGTGACCTTCGGCGACACTAAGGAGGGTACATTCGCCATCCGCCTCGCCGCCGCGCTCGAAGAGCCCACTAAAGACTCGCTGCCCGCTCCCAAGCGCACCGGCCTGATGGTCAGCTCAGAAGGCGGCCGTGGTGAACAACAGGTCTGGGGCCATCGCGCCAGTTGGGTCGATTACTTCGGTGAGATTGACCGAGAGAAGCTCGGCATCGCCATCCTCGACCACCCCTCCAACCCGCGCCACCCCACCTACTGGCATTCGCGGAGTTACGGCCTGTTTGCGGCGAATATTTTTGGCTGGCACGATTTTCTGAATGACAAGACAGCCGACGGCAGCCTGACTCTCGATCCCGGCCGCTCCATCCGCTTCCGCTACCGCGTGATCGTCCACCCGGGAGATTACAATAGCGCCAGGATTGCAGCCGAGTTCGCGAAGTTTGCCGGCCAGTAGCCTTACGCGGACGAAGCAGCCATTGTTCTCGAATCCTCGAGCAACTTCTGAAGCGCATCCGCGATGGCCTCCGTCCCGAAGGGTTTTTGAAGGATGGCGCATTCCCCGTAGGCACACCGCGGTCCAGGGCACTCCGCTGAGGATCTGTCGGATAGGAACAGTACGCGAATCTGCGGGCAGAGACGTTGCAGCCGGGCAACCACTTCCTCTGAGCCTTGGCCTCTAACTGCTTTCGTGACCGCTAGATGGACGGGCCCACGGTGCTCCCGGCAGGCTCTGGCGGCTTCCAGTTGCGTGCTTGCCTCGAGGACCGTATAGCCGAAAGACCGCAGGACCAACGCCTGCGCGATGAGGTGAGCGGAATCGTGTTCGATCAGGAGGACCGTTTGCATATGACCTCCGTCTTGCTCAGCCCAAATGAGCTGCCAAGTGGCGCGTAGGGGTTAACTTACACCCGTCCGGTCCCTCCCGTCAAGGGGGCAAATTCCCGGTGTCGCAGCAAAGTGAGAATGTCCTATTTGGGCAAAGTAGAAATGTCCTATTGACAGAGTCCAGCCTGAGGGGGTGGACGAAGGACAGCTACTGATGAACCAAGCCGACCGAGACCGGCTGGATGCCCTGAAGCGGGCTAAGAAGAAACTGATTACTCAAAAGCAGGCCGCCGAGGAGATCGGCGTCACGGAGCGGCAGATACGGCGGCTGCTGCGCAAACTGCGGCGGAAAGGAGACCGGGCGGTGATCCATGATCTGCGTGGGCGAGCGTCCAATCGGAAACTGCCAGCCGAGACGGAACAGCGAGCGATCACGATCCTGGCAGATCCGGTCTACCGGGGATTCGGTCCGACGCTGGCCGCCGAGTACTTGCACAAACAGCACCAGATTACGGTGAGCAAAGAGACACTGCGGCAATGGATGGGGAAGGCGGGATTGTGGCGCGCCGGTCGTAGGCGCGTGGTGGAGGTACACCAATGGCGGCCGCGACGACATCGCTATGGCGAGTTGGTGCAGTGGGACACCAGCAACCACGACTGGCTGGAGGGCCGTGGGGAGCAGATCCATCTAATATCGATGATTGATGATGCCACCAGCCGGCTGTTGGCGCGGTTCGTGCGGCATGACTCGAGCGAGGAGAACATGCGGCTGTTGTGGTTGTACCTGGAGCGGTTTGGCCGTCCGCTGGCGTTCTATACAGATAAGGCGGGCATGTTTCAGGTGGCGGTCAAGACGAAAAGGCAGCAGGAGCGTGAAGGCCGAGACCGGCCCCAGATGCCGCCGACGCAGATCGAGCGGGCTCTGCGCGAGCTGCACGTGGTCTGGATTCCGGCGCATTCGCCTCAGGCCAAGGGCCGTATCGAGCGCCAGTTTTTGACGGCGCAGGACCGTCTGGTGAAAGGGCTGCGGGTGGCCGGGGTGTGCACGATCGAGCAGGCCAATGCATACCTGGAGAACGAATATCTGCTCTGGTGGAACCAGACCTTGGTCGTGCAGGCGACCGACGCTGCAGACGCCCATCGGCCACTGGGCAAAGAGCACGATCTGGCGGCAATCCTGAGCCACGTCGAACCGCGGCAGGTGACCAATGATTACACCCTGCGGTACCACGGAAAGATCTATCAAATCGACCGCCGCGACATTCAGGTTGGAATGCGCAAAGCCTGGCTGCGCGTGGAGCAGCGATTGGACGGGATCATCGCCGTGCAGTTCCAAGCTCGCTATGTACGCGTGTGCTGCTGCGCTCCTCCATTGCGCCAACCGGCCTCGGCCCAGACGACGGAGGCTAAACCGCCACGCCTAACCGGCAAGCCCCAACGCAAAAGCGACTGGATGAAGAACTTCTCTTTCCGCTCGGGCCCTTCTCTGCGCCAGGCTATCGAGGTATCGAATGCTCGCAGTGGGGGCAAATTCCCGGCTCAGGCCGTTTCCTTCAATCTCCGGCCCGTGACGGCGTTCATGCCCTTGCGTTTAGCCAGCGCCCAGCGTTTTTTGGCCGCGATCGAGATATTTCGTCTCCCCTCGGCGGACAGGCGGTTCGCTCCGGCCGGCGGCTTCTTGGCGGCTTTTGTGGGCTCTTGTCTGCCTACCGTCTTCTTCGCTTGCACGATCGAGGTCTTGGCAGAGTCGAGGAGTTCGCGTAACCCATTGTCGCTCTTCGAAAACTGGCCGATGACATTCGCCAGGATCGCCTCAACCTTGTTTAACCTCTTGATTGCCTTCTTTGCTTTCATTGGCACTCCTTGCAAACTGTCTATATTACATTACTGTGACAGTCCCGTGAAATTTATTTTCGAAATGACTCAATCCTGAGTCGATCCGCCTGTCAAACTCGCGCTCCATGACTGGCTCAATGGCCGATGCGACTCTGCCCACCCAAACCGCCGCGCACAGTGTACTCTATTTCGAGGGAGGGGATCGCTAATGGAAAGACGTGAATTCCTCGCCGGTCTGGCGGCGATGCAACTGAAGGCTTCGCTCCAAGCCGCGAGTTCGGACGGTATGATTTATCGCAAGCTCGGCACGACCGGCGAACAGGTGTCCGCCATCGGTCTCGGTGGCTACCATGCCGGTGTGCCTCAGGATGAGAACGACTGCATCCGCATCATTCGCGGCGCCGTCGATCGTGGCATGAACTTCCTCGACAACTCCTGCGACTATCACGCCGGCAAGAGCGAAATCGTCATGGGCAAGGCACTCCGCGATGGTTACCGCAAACGTGTCTTTCTGATGACCAAGTTCAACGGCCGCACCCGCGAGGCCGCCGCCCGCAATATCGATGAGTCGCTCCGCCGCCTACAGGTCGATGTCATCGATCTCATCCAGTTTCACGAAAACATCCGGCTCGAGGATCCTGACCGCTACTTCGCCCCCGGTGGCGCTCATGAAGCCGTTATGGCGGCGAAGCAGGCTGGCAAGGTGCGCTACATCGGCTTCACCGGCCATAAGGACCCGCTTGTGCACATCCGCATGTTGGATCTCGCCGCCCAGCATAAGTTCCATTTCGATTCCTGCCAGATGCCGCTGAACGTGCTTGACTACCACTTCCGCAGCTTCGCGCACAACGTGGTGCCGCGTCTCGTCAAAGAGGGCACCGCCGTGTTAGGCATGAAGCCGATGGCATTCGGCAACGTGTTTAAGGCCCGCGTGGCCACTGCCATTGAGTGCCTGCATTACGCGCTCAATCTGCCCACGTCGGTGGTCATCACGGGCTGTGACTCGATGGAGCGCCTCGATCAGGCCTTCCAAGCGGCCCGCACCTTCAAGCCATTCTCACCGTCTGAGCTCGCCGCGCTCGTCGCGAAAACCAAAGAGGTGGCTCTGAGCGGCGTGTACGAACCCTTCAAAACCACCGCCGAATTTGACGGCACCGCCCAGCACCCCGAGTGGATGGTCTGATTCGCCGCATCGGTCTAATCTCCGACACGCATGGTGTGTTCCGCGAGGAAGCCCTGCGCGCACTCCAGGGATCGGATCTGATCATTCATGCCGGCGATATCGGCAAGCCCGAAATCATTGCCGCCCTTGAAGCCGTGGCCCCTGTGGTCGCCATCCGCGGCAATGTCGATAAGGGACCCTGGGCGCAAGCCTTGCCGGCGACTGCGGTCGCCAAAGCCGGCCCAGTTCTCTTCTATGTGCTCCATAATATCCACGAGCTGGATCTCGATCCCGCCGTGGCCGGATTCCACGTCGTCGTGAGCGGGCACTCGCATCAGCCGTCTCGCACCGAGCGCGCCGGAGTCCTCTACATCAACCCCGGCAGTGCCGGACCAAGGCGTTTTCGCCTGCCCGTTACGGTTGCCCGCCTCAGCTTAAATGAGTCACCCTGGAAAGTAGATTTTATCGATCTCGGTTAGTGGCGCACGCCTTCAGCGTGCCGCTGCCGGCTTCAGCCGGCGGTCAAGCAGCCCCGCCCACGCACGCAGCCCGGCCGGTCGCCGTCCGCACAGCCGGTGCGACGTACGATGGTCCCAAAACTTCCTCTACGCGTCGCATCAGCCGGGCCGGCGTAAAAGGTTTGGCTAGAAATGCATCATCCGGCTCCACCCATCCATTCACGACCAGATGATCCTTCGGATAACCGGAAATGAACAGCACTCGCAGATGGGGACAAAGCGCGGTGAGGTGGTCTGCAATCGCCCGTCCCGGCCGCTCGTCGATGCACACGTCTGCTACCAGGACGTCGATCTCCCGGTTCCTTTGGTTGCACTGAGCCACGGCTTCCTGTTCCGTGCCGGCTTCCAGAACGCGATACGCGCCGTTGGCGCGAAGAACGAGTCCCAGCATCCGCAGCACTGTGGGATTGTCATCAAGAATTAGAATTGTCGTCACGGGTGGCGCTCCGTGCCTCCATTTCTTGTTCCCGGCGCATTACCGCGAACTAAGTTGTCACTAGCTATATCACAATGAAGAGGTAAATTCTATAGAAAATGATTCCATTTACTTAATTAATCACGGTAATTATTATCAAATTTTGATGTGGAAGCGGCTAAAATGTGATCTTTATCACTCTTCTTGCGTGCGGCATTAGGTCCGGGTCCGCCATAATTCATGTCATAGTTGCCTGGTTCCGCACCGCACGTTAGTATCACTCATTAGAGATAACCCAAAACCTCGGTGGCCGCCGGACCGCTCTTTTTTATGGAGAAAAGCACTTCCGGTCCGGAACCACGATATTGGGCTTGATCGCAGGAGGCCCTGCTGCATGAGACGTGCGTTCACTTTCGCTTTGCTCGGGCTGGTCTCGGCAGCCCTCATCCCGGCGCAGGCGCCGAAGCAGAAGATCACCCGCGCTGCCGACGTTCCCGAATTCAGCTATCCCGTCAGCGGCAAAGTCGAGGACCTTCTGCACTCGGACGAGGCCTTCGCCAGCTTGACGGCGCAAATCCGCCACAACATTGAGTCCGTCCTCGCGAACTACGACATCGAGGAAGCCGCCACCAAGCGCCGCCTCATCGGCACCCTCGCGCGCCTCGACATCCTCGAAGGCAAAGACCAGGATGCTCTGCGCTGTCTCGACGAAGTCCGCGCGCTCGAGGACAAGCCCGCCCAAAAGCTCACGAGCGGCCTCGCGCTGCGCGCCATGCTGGAAGCAAGAGCCACGTACAAGGACCGCTCCTCGCCCGAGTATCGTCGCCAAGTCTACAAACTCATCCGCCAGAGTCTCGACACGCTCCCCTTCGAAGTCGTCCAGAACGAAATCAAGGGCGCCAAGGCCGGCTCCGAGCTGCTCAGCGAGGGCGTCATCATCGGCCGGTTACGCTCCGTTTTCGATCCCGTCGTGCAGAAGACCGGCTCATTGAGCAGTGATCTCGCCGATCAGTTGCCCGTCATCAAGCTGACTCTCGTCGAAGTCGTTCCGCTCAAGGACTCGCTCGCGGAGGCCTACGGCTCCTACCTCTCCGCCCATCGCCAGGAGAAACCCGACATCTGGGCCGCTCGCGCCGTGCGCCTCGAGCCGGGCAAGAGCTACACGCCCGTCAATATCGCCGTGTGGGATAGCGGTGTCGATACCGCCATCTTTAAGGATCAGCTCATCCGCGGCCAGGACGGCAAGCCCGCGGTCATCGCATACGATCTCGAAGCCCGCAAAACTACCGGCGAATTGTATCCCTTTCCCGCCGAACGCGCCAAGAAGATTCCCGAAGTGAAGCAGCGCGTCAAGGGCCTGCTCGATATGCAGGCCAATATCGATAGCCCTGAAGCCAGCGAAATCAAAAAGGAGATTGCGACGCTCAAGCCCGATCAAGTGCGGCCCTTCATCGAGCAAATCAGCGAAGTGAGCAACTACATGCATGGCACCCACGTGGCCGGCATCGCCATGGATGGCAATCCCTACGCCCGCCTCGCAGTCGCGCGCATCACGTTCGACTACAAGCTCATTCCCGATCCTTGTCCCACACGTGAGCTTTCCGAACGAAGTGCCGCCGCGTCCATGGACTATGTCAGCTTCTTCAAAGCGAACCACATTCGCATTGTCAACATGAGCTGGGGTGGCTCGGTGAACGATTATGAGGACGGTCTCGAGCGTTGCGGCGTTGGGAAATCGGTCGATGAGCGCAAACAAATCGCGCGGGAGTTGTTCGACATTGAAAAGCACGGACTTGAGAAGGCGTTCGCGTCTGCACCGGACATCCTGTTCGTTACGGCCGGCGGCAACGCCAATAACGACGCAAGCTTCAACGAGTTCATTCCATCCAGCATCCAGTTGCCGAACCTCATCACCGTGGGTGCGGTCGATAAGGCCGGCGATGAGGCGCCCTTCACTAGCTACGGTCCCACCGTGGTCGTGCACTCGAATGGCTACGAGGTGGATAGCTACGTTCCCGGCGGCGACCGCATGAAGTTTTCCGGCACGTCCATGGCCTCGCCCAATGTCGTGAATCTGGCGGCGAAGATCCTGGCGGCCAACCCCGGTCTGAAACCGCCCGATGTGATCCGCATTATTCGCGACACCGCCGACACCACCGCCGACGGCCGCCGCCACTTGATCAACCCCGCGAAAGCTGTCGCCGCGGCACAATCCGCCGGTGCGGCGGTCTCGTCGCGGTAGCTGGGAGATACATATAAGGCCGAACAAGATGCGTAAAGCTCTGGTGGTTGCCGGTTGCCTAGGGCTGGCCCTCGCTTCCTGCGGAAGGCACAAGGTTCGGGCAGCCGTTCCGCCTTCGGTGATCGGACCCGAGATCGGCATCGCGAGTTGGTACGGTCATCCGTATCATGGCCGTCCCGCCGCAAACGGTGAAATCTACGACATGGAGCAGCTCACCGCCGCGCATCGCACGCTGCCGTTCGGCACGCTCGTCCGCGTCGTGAATCTCGAGAACAACAAATCCGTCGATGTGCGCATCACCGATCGCGGCCCGTTCGTGGGCGACCGCGTCATTGATCTCTCCCACGCCGCCGCGCGCGCCATCGATATGGTCGGTCCCGGCACTGCCCGCGTGCGGATCGAAGTCACGCAGGCGCCGCCCATTCCGGCTCCCGGCTTCTTTGCCATCCAGGTTGGTGCTTTCCGCGTTCGCGCCAACGCCGAACGTTTGCAAGCCGAGATGCAATCCCGCTACGGCGCTGCCCACATCGTGCTCCGTCCCGGCGACCCGCCGATCTGGCGTGTCCTGGTCGGCCGCGCTTCCACCGTCGGTGACGCTAGCTCGCTCGCCGCCCGCATCGAGTCCGAACACGACGGCAAGCTCGGCCAACCAATCATCATCCGCGATGACGCCGTGAATTCCACTATGTGATGTGGGAAATCACAACATCGAAACACCCACTCGCGCCATCCGCCCCAATAGAAAAGCACTAGACGAGTGCTGTGGAACGCCACAGGCGGTGTGGCTGTTTTCAGCAGCCGTAATTCATTGAAAACAAATAGCCTCCGCAATCTCCCGTCGACGATCTCTACAGTAGGGCCTTATCATTCCCATGTAACTATATGAAAAATATATCCTTACCTATGGCCATCAGAATGCCCCTTCCATAGCGGAGGCTTTGCCATGACCGTCCTACTGGTTCTATTTACTTTCTTAGTTTTCGCGCTCATTGATTGGGCTCTCAACCGCCACAAGGTGCCGGTGGTTAAGTTGTCCACCGAACCCGCTGTGCCGCATGCCGTCAGTGCTTATGTAGATGGATTTTTCGTTCCCGAAACACTTCGTTATCACCCCGGCCACACCTGGCTGATCCGAGAGAGGCCGCACCTCGCCCGAGTTGGCGTTGACGAATTTGCCGCGAAGCTCGCCGGCCATGTAGAAAAACTGGAATTGCCCAAGCGCGGCCAGTGGATTCGCCAGGGGCAAACCGCCTGGAATCTGTTCAGTAAGGGTGAAAAGGCATCCATGACTTCACCTATCGAAGGTGAGGTGGTTGAGGTCAATCAGGAACTGCTAAATGATCTTTCGCTGCTGCGCCGTGACCCCTACGGCAAGGGTTGGCTGATGACCATAAACGTGCCTGACGAAGAAAGTACTTGGCGCAACCTCATTCCTACCCGTCTGGTGCGCAGTTGGATGAAGGAATCTGTCGCCCGGCTGTATGCCAGACAGCCACTTCTGGCCGGTGCTGTCGCCGCCGATGGCGGTCGCCCCATGGACGATCTGCTCGAAGCCATGCCCGAGGCCAACTGGTCGAAGATCACAGCCGAGTTCTTTCTCCCGTAGTGGAGGGGGGATTGCACCTCCAGTAGGGGGATAAACCGGGGAATGAGCTTTGCCATCCTTTATGACTCCACGCTCTGCATAGGGTGCCGCGAATGTGAGAAAGCCTGCGCAGGGCGTTGGAAACTTCCTTACAACGATACGATCGCCGCCGAAGAGCAAATCTCAGCCCACAAACTGACCGCCATCCAGACTCACGGCGATCACTTCAGCCGCCGCCTGTGCATGCACTGTAACGAGCCTTCTTGCGCGTCGGTCTGCCCGGTTAGCGCACTGCACAAGACCGCCCTCGGCCCGGTGGTGTACGACGAAACCAGGTGCATTGGCTGCCGCTACTGCATGCTGGCGTGCCCGTTCCAAGTGCCGACGTATGAATGGTTGAGCCGCACGCCACGGGTTCGCAAGTGCGATGGGTGCTACGACCGTAGAAAGGCTGGACGGCCGACGGCTTGCGCTGAGGCCTGTCCGACCGGAGCCACGAGCTGCGGGGATCGCGATGCGCTGATTGCCGAGGCAGGGCGTCGCATTGCCGAAAAACCGGACCAGTATTACAACCGCGTCTTTGGGATCGACGACGTGGGCGGCACTTCGGTGCTGTTCCTCTCCGCCGTGCCGTTCGAGCAAATAGGGGTCAAGACCGGGCTTCCCAAAGAGCCACTTCCGCTGCTGACCTGGCGGGCGCTCTCGCTCGTGCCGGACGTCGTGTCTCCCGGTGGAGTCCTGCTGGGAGGCATCTGGTGGATCACGCATCGCCGCGAGGAAGTCGCTGCGGCGGAAGGTCGCGAGAAAAAGGGGAACAACTGATGGCCGACACAGCGAAGACCATAAGCTTCCCGCTTTCAGGGGTTGGCTCTCGCGTGCGCACCATGCCCTTCTGGACGCCGGTTTTCTGGGTCCTGATGGCCGGGGGCGCGTACGTTTCCTATCTGCGTCTGTTTCGTGGTCTGGGCGCGGTGACCAACTTGAGCGATCAGTTCCCGTGGGGCCTGTGGATCGGTTTCGACGTGCTGTGCGGCGTGGGCCTGGCCGCGGGAGGATTTACGCTCGTCGCCGTGGTCCACATCTTCAACATCGAACGGTATAAACCGATCCTGCGCCCGGCCATTCTCACGGCGTTTCTAGGCTACGTGCTGGTGGTGGTGGCGCTCTTGTTCGACCTCGGCCGGCCGGACCGCATCTGGCATCCGCTGGTGATGTGGAATCCGCATTCGGTGATGTTCGAAGTGGCATGGTGCGTCATGCTTTACACGAGCGTGCTGGGCCTCGAATTCGTGCCCGCGGTGTGTGAGCGCTTTGGCTGGAAGACGCCTCTGAACGTGCTGCGCGCCATCTCGGTTCCCGTGGTGATCCTGGGCGTCCTTCTCTCGACGCTACACCAGTCTTCGCTTGGCAGCCTCTATCTGATCGTGCCGGAAAAGCTCTATCCGCTCTGGTACACGCCGCTGATGCCGGTGCTGTTTTACATCTCGGCCATTTGCGTGGGCCTGGCCATGACGATTTTCGAATCCTGGCATTCCAGCCGGGAATTCGGCCGGTACATCGAGATGCCGCTGCTGAGCGGCATGGCGCGCCTGCTGGCGGTGCTGCTCTCGATGTACGTCGCGCTGCGCCTGATGGACCTGTTCGAGCGCGGTGGGCTGGGTCTGGTACTCGTGCCGAGGACGGAAACGTATTTGTGGCTGCTCGAAATGTGCCTGCTGATTGCGCCCGCGCTGCTGCTATACAGTTCCCGGGTGCGCCACAACCCGTCGGGGTTATATGCCTGTTCGCTGATGGTGGTGTTCGGGTTCATTGCCAACCGGCTCAATGTCAGTGTGACCGGCATGGAGGCGGGGACGGGCGTGCACTACGTGCCGAAATGGACCGAGGTCACGGTCACCCTGGCGGTCATCGCACTGGGCTTTGCGATTTTCCGCTTCGCCGCGCGGCGTCTGCCGGTGTTTGAAGGCGCCGAGTTAGGAACAAAGCCAGCGGCATAGGAAGTTTATGCAATCGCTGCATGTCGTCCTGCGGAAGCACACGGGGCTGGCTTACAAGCTGGCCCTTTGCCTGATGGTGAGCTCCGCGGGCATTTTCAGCGTGCTGGGCTTCCTGAACCTGCGGGCGCATCGCCGCAATTCCGAAGAGCTGGTTTTGCTGAGCGCCGAGCGCCTCAGCGATATCATCCAGCGCAGCACGCGCTACCAGATGCTCGATAACGACCGCGCCGCGCTCTACCAATCCATCCGCGAAATGGGCAGCCAGCCGGGCATCCGGCGCATCCGCATTTTCAACAAAGAAGGCCGCATCATGTTTTCCACTGACCCGGCGGAAGCCAACGCCATGGTGGATAAACACGCCGAGGCATGTTACGGATGCCATGCGCAGGCGGCGCCGCTGGTGAAGCTGGCGCGGCCGGACCGTGCCCGCATCTTTACGGAAGAAGCCACCGGCACGCGTGTGCTCGGCGTCATCCGGCCCATTGAGAACCAGGCGGCGTGCTCGAACGCGGCCTGCCACGCGCATCCTCCGGAACGAACCATTCTGGGGGTCATCGATACGCAGTTGTCGCTCGCCGCGGTCGACGCGAACCTGGCCCAGCAACAGAGGCAGCTTCTCGGATTTACGGGCACGGCGCTCGTGTTGCTCCTGTTGGTGAGCACAGTGTTCGTGTGGCGCGTGGTGCACAAACCGGTGCAGGAGCTGATTGCCGGAACGCACCGCGTGGCGGGCGGAGATCTCGACTACCGGCTGCCGGTGCGCTCGCGTGACGAAATCGCAGATCTGGCGGAGTCGTTCAATAAGATGACGGCGGAGCTGGCCGAGGCGCGGGCACGCCTGTTGGAGCAAACACACAACGCGCTGGCGGGCAGCGAGAAGATGGCCTCTCTCGGCAAGCTTGCGGCCACGGTGGCGCACGAGGTGAACAATCCGCTGTTCGGAATCCTGACGTACGCGAAGCTGTGCCGCAGGGCGATCGAAGGGTCGGACCTGGCGGAAGAGACGCGGCGGCCGATCGCCGAGCAGCTCGCCGTGATCGAACACGAGAGCCGGCGCTGCGGCGAGATTATGCGCAACCTGCTGACGTTCGCGCGGCAGGCGCCGCGGCGGCGCGAGCCGAACGACGTCAATGAACTGGTGGGGCGTGCCGTGCGCTTGATGAAGCACCAGTTCGAGATCCAGGGGATCGAGATGCAGGTCGAGCTGGCTGTGGAACCGGCGTCGGTGGATTGCGACGCGGGACAGATCCAGCAGGTGATCCTGGCGCTGCTCATCAACGCGGCCGAAGCCATGCCGCAGGGCGGACGGCTACGGGTTGCGACCGAGCTCGAGGGCGATGCCGTGAAGCTGCGGGTGCGCGACTGGGGTCCGGGAATCCGCGCCGACGTGCTGCCCCACATTTTCGAGCCGTTTTTCACGACCAAAGACGAACAGCAACGCACGGGCCTGGGGTTAGCGGTGGCCAAGAGCATTGTCGATCAGCACGGCGGCACGATCGAAGTGCATTCGGAGGAAGGGCAAGGCGCGGAGTTCGTGGTTTCGCTGCCGCTCGAACGAGCGGAGCACGAGGCCGAACCCGCCGGTGCACATTATGAGCGTTCCTAGCAAAGGCAGAATTCTGATTGTGGACGATGAGTTGGTGGTGCGCGACTCTCTGGCGCGCTGGTTCGCCGCCGAAGGGTACGAAACCAAAGCCGCCGCGAGCGCGCGAGGAGCATTGGAAGCGGCGACCCAGGAATGGGACCTGGCGCTGCTCGACATCAAAATGCCGGGCATGGACGGCATGGAGCTTGAAGCGCGGCTGAAAGAAGCCGAGCCTGACCTGGTCGTGATCATGATGACCGGCTACGCCACCGTGGACACGGCGGTAAGAGCGCTCAAAAACGGCGCGTATGACTACCTCACCAAGCCCATCGATCCGGACGAGCTCTCGCACGTGGTGGCCAAGGCGCTGGAGCATCGCGCGACGAAAAAGGAAGTGGTCCGGCTGCAAGAAAACCTGAAGGAGATTTTCCCGAAGACGGATCTCATCGGCAAGAGCCCGGCGATCCGCCGCGTGACGGAAATGATCGAGACGGTGGCGCCGACCGATACGACGGTGCTGATCACAGGCGAGAGCGGCACCGGCAAGGAAGTGGTGGCGCGCGCAATTCATGCCGCGAGCCCGCGCCGGCTGATGCCCATGGTGACCATCCATTGCGGCGCGCTGACCGAGACGCTGCTCGAGAGCGAGCTGTTCGGCCACGAGCGCGGCGCGTTCACGGGAGCGCAGTTCCGCAAAAAAGGCAAATTCGAAATCGCCGACGGCGGCACGGTGTTTCTCGACGAGATCAGCGACATCAGCCTGAAGATGCAAACCGACCTGCTGCGCGTGCTCCAGGAAAAGGAGATCGTTCGCGTGGGCAGCAGCCAGCCGATTCACGTGGATTTCCGCGCCATCGCGGCGACGAACAAGGATTTGCAGACGCTGGTGCAGGCGGGCAGCTTCCGGCCGGATCTGTTTTACCGGCTGCACGTGGTCATGATCGACATGCCGCCGTTGCGCGACCGCCGCGAAGACATTCCGCTCTTGGTGGAACATTTCATCGCCAAGCTTTGCGCCTCGATGAACCGGCAGCCGGCGCCGCAAGTCGCGCCCGAAGCGATGGATTTGCTGATCCGCCATCATTGGCCGGGCAACGTGCGCGAACTCGAGAACGCGGTGGAGCGGGCGCTAGTGGTTGGGCGGGGAAGGGAACTGCGGCCGGTGGATTTCTCGTTTCAATTGCAAGGCGCAGGGGCGGTGGCTAGTGGCCGCTCACTCGATGAGGTGGAGCAGGCACACATCGCGCAGATCTGGGCGGAATCCGGGGGCAATCACTCGAAAGCCGCGCGCACGCTGGGCATTGACCGCACAACCCTCTACAAAAAACTGAAGCGCTACGGGCTGGAGTGATGATCGAGCTGGTGACGGTCGGCGAAGGCGTCGAGCCGGACCGGCTGGGCGAGCTGGCGGAGGAACTCGAGCGGATCTTCCGCGTGCCCTGCCGCATGCGCCAAGACGCGCTGGATGCGAAGTTCGCGCACAACCCGCTGCGCGGGCAGTATCACTCCACAGCCATTCTGGAGCGCTTGCAGTCACTCGCTCCCAGTAAACCTTCCCGGCTCCTTGGCATTACGGCGGTCGATCTGTTCGTCCCTATCTTCACGTTTGTGTTTGGCGAGGCGCAGCTCGCGGGCAACTGCGCGCTCGCGTCCCTTCACCGGCTGAGTGAAGAGCGCTACGGTCTCCCCGCGGACGAAGGCAAGCTGCGCGAACGGCTCACCAAAGAAGCGGCGCACGAACTGGGCCACACGTTCGGTCTGCGGCACTGCGACGACTGGCGGTGCGTGATGGCGTCGAGCCACTCGGTGGAGCTGGTGGATGTGAAGTCGGCCGAGTTTTGCGAGGACTGCGCGGGCGTGGTGCGCGGGCGCTGAGGCGGTAACGGGTCACTTACTCGCCGGCTTGACAGGACAAGTTTGACAGGTTGCATCGGGCAGCATGTCGCCATGCCTGAATGGGAGCGCTCTATATTTCCAAGTGCGACCGTTCACGTCCATCATCTCAATACTCGGACGCTGGTATTTATCGAATCCGAACACGCCACGAGAGACGCCAGCGTCATCCACTAACACGAACTTGTGGGCGCGAATCTCCTGGTGCACGGGTGCTTGCTCCTGCGCAAAAACCGGCGCGGGCACGATGCGTTGAGAAACGATCCCGCCCATGAATCCGGCGGCCAGGGCTACTGCGATGGTCGTTCTTGTGCTCATGCGTTCAGTATGCCCCCGCTGACATCCGCCGCCAACTCTGCCAGAATCACCCAAAGGAGCTAATCGCATGACGAAGCGTACCGCGCTTGCTGCCGCCGTTATTCTGCTGACCCCTGGGTGGACACGGGCGGAAATCTTGAACCAATCAGCCAGCGGATTCACGGTCAAAGTGACCCTGAACATTCATGCTGCGCCGGATGACGTGTACCGCCGCATCGTGCGCAACGTCGGCGACTGGTGGAGCCCCGCGCACACCTTTTCCGGCGACGCGCGCGATCTGACCATCGACCCAAGAGCCACGGGATGCTTCTGTGAGAAGCTGCCGAACCTGGGCAGCGTCCGTCACATGGAAGTGGTGATGGCAGCGCCCGGCGAAAGATTGGTCATGATCGGAGCTTTGGGTCCGCTCCAGCCGCTCGCCGTCACCGGCTCGATGACCATCCAGCTTTCTCTAGTCGAGGGCGGCACAAAGCTCGAAATGACCTACGCGGTTGCCGGCTACTTTCCGGCCGGCATGAACACGTGGGCCGCACCGGTGGATGGCATTCTGACGGAGCAATTCACGCGGTTGAAGAACTACGTCGAGCACGGGGATCCGGCGCTGACGGCAGACCAGCCGAAGCCGCAGTAGCCGCGCCCGCCCTCAGCTTCGGCAGTGCGCTTCGAACAGCCGGTCGAGCGTAGAGTGGATGTCATCGATCTCGACGGTTTCGCGTTCGCTCAAACGCACGACGTTCGAAAGCTGATCCTCGAGCGAAGCCAGAAACTCCGCCCCCCCGCCATCGTCAAGAGCTTCCACGCGCCGGCGAAAGTCTGCGCCCATTTCCGCTAGCACCTCGGCGTCGTCCGGATCCGCAATTTCAGGCCAATCCTCGCGGATGCGGAAGTACAAATTCCCAGTGGCATCGTCAAGGACGAAAACGCCCGCGGTGCGCTCCGGGTGGTCAGGCAGAAAAACCCTCAGATAAACAACCTGGACAGTGCGCCGGAGCTCGGCTGGCATCGGGAAGCCAGAATTGTATCAAGCCGATTTGTCGAAAGAAATCACCACGGGATCGCCGGGCAGTTCGGGCTGTGCTCCGTAATGGTGGCTTCACAGTTGTAGCAGCGATGTCCGAGGTAGAACTGGCCCTTGGGCCCGGCGAAGCCGTAGCCCGCTGGCACGGTGGGACCACAACAGAACGGGCACTTGGCGTCATCGGCGTACATGGCCTCCGCCACCCGGAAGTGGTCCGCTCCACAGTCCGTGCACGTGAACAGCAACGTCTGGCTGTGGCCATCGTTTTCGGCGGCGACTCCCTGGTATTGGCGCCCCCCGCAGTCCGGACACTGCCAGTGGCGCAGCGGCGTGTTGATCGCCGCGCGGATTTTCTTGGCGAGGTCCGCGCTGGTGAACGGTTTCTGCAAAAAGAAGTTTGCCGGAATATGGTCGGCCTCGGCGATGAGCTCGGGGAAGCCGGAGATGTACAGTGTTTTCAGGTGGTGCTGTTGTCTCCCGAGCGCGGTGCTGAGCGCCAGGCCGTTCATGCCGGGCATCTCGATGTCAGTCAGCAACAGGTCCACGCCGTGGGGCTCTTGGCGGACCAGCTCCAGGGCCTCGGGGCCATCGCTTGCCTCAACCACGCGCAGGCCTTCGTTGAGCAGCATTCGATGGATGGTCTCGCGCACCTTGGCATCGTCGTCAACCAGCAGTACGGTAGGATCGCAGGCGGATGTGGGACATAGATTTTATGATTACGCCCAGTTAGTTGCCGCGGAGGCGCGCTTATCTCGCGTAGTTGTTGGAAAAACAACTCTAGGACCATGATTTGGTGGGACTAGGGCGCTGCGCCAAAAGACCCGCTTTCAAGCGCAGACCGTTTCCCTCACGCAAACCGAGAGAATGCGCGACGGGCCGCACACTATAAACAGTTAAGGCCATTCATGGGTTCCGTGTGTGTGGATTCCGGCCACGGTCTGGTGGGGGAATCGCCGCCGATCCGCCAGATCCGGCGGCAAATCGAAAGGCTGGGCCGTTCGCGGTCCCCGGTGCTGCTTCTGGGGGAAAGCGGCACGGGCAAAGAAGTCGTGGCGCGCGCCATCCATAACGCCAACCCCACCGGTAATTTCATCCCGATCGACTGTGGGTCTTTGGTGGGCCCACTCATGGAAAGCGAGCTGTTTGGGCACGCGAAAGGAGCTTTCACCGGTGCCACGGAGGTCAAGCGCGGGCTGATCGAACTGGCCGACGGCGGCACGGCATTCTTTGACGAGATTGGCGACCTGCCGCTTGAGCTGCAAGTGAAGCTGCTGCGCCTGCTCCAGAAGCACGAGTTCCGGCCGGTGGGTTCGCTCACCACGCGCAAGGTGGAGATCCGGGTGATCGCTGCCACGCACCGCGACCTGGCGCAGGAGGTGGAACAGAAGCGTTTCCGCCAGGATCTGTTTTACCGCCTCAATGTCGTCGGCCTGCGGCTACCACCACTGCGCGACCGCACTGGCGACATTCCGCTGCAGGTCGGGCGCTTCCTCGATGCACTGGGCGGAAAGCATCTGCTGAGCAGCGATTGCATGGATGCGCTCCTCACTTGCGCCTGGCCTGGCAACGTGCGGGAGCTGCAAAACTGCGTGGAGCGCATGGTGGCGATGAACTCGGGACCGCTGTTGCAGACGAGCGACCTGCCTTCGGCGCTGCAAACGCATCTGGAAACTCGCCGGGGCGGAGTGCTTTCAGTGGCGGCAGTGGCCAACGCCAATGGCGGGTCGCGGCCGGTGCCGCCGCAATCAGGTATCATTCCTTTGACGGAGATGGAAAAACTCGCCATCATGAACGCGCTCGAATACACCAAGGGAGACCGCGCGACGGCGGCGTATCTGCTCGGCATCGGCCGTACCACTCTCTATCGAAAACTGAAAGAGTACCGCCTGGTCAGTTGAAAATCGCGCTCGACGCAACCTATAGCGTAGGAGAAAATCTCTCCGGGGTCGGAGTGTATTCGCGCGAACTGTTGCGCGCCTTGACGGCGTCCCACCCCGGGCAGAAGTTCGTATTCTGTTACCGGCCGCACCGGTTCTTGCGTGCGTTCGGCGCTACGCTGCCGGCAAACGCGCACCGTGCGTTGCTTTATGAGCCCCTGTTCCCGCGCGCTCGGGATTTGTTTCACGGGCTCAACCAGAGGCTTCCCGCGATCCGCTTTCGCCGGACGGTGACCACGTTTCATGACCTATTTATTCTCACGGGCGATTATTCCACTCCCGATTTCCGCCGCCGGTTTGCGGAACAGGCGCGGCGTGCCGCCGAGGCATCAGACGCCATCATCACAGTCTCGGAATTCACGGCGCGGCAGGTGGTGGAACTGCTGGGCGTGGAGCGAGGCCGCGTCCACGTAGTGCACCACGGCGCGGATCACGTGGCGGTTGCCGAACCGGCGCGGCGCGAGAACATCGTGCTCACCGTCGGCGCGATCCAGCGGCGTAAGAACATCGCGCGGCTGGTAGAGGTGTTCGAGCGCACGCCGCCGGGATGGAAACTGGTGCTGGCCGGATCCCAGGGCTACCAGGCCGGCGAGATTCTGGCGCGCATCGAGGCGAGCCCGCGGCGCACCGATATTCAGTTGCCCGGTTACGTTTCGGCGGCGGAACTGGCGCGATGGTATGCGCGGGCGCGGATCTTTGCGTTCCCTTCGTTGGATGAAGGTTTCGGGATGCCCGTGCTGGAGGCCATGGCGGCGGGAGTTCCGGTGATCGCAGCGAACCGGGCCGCTTTGCCGGAGGTCTGCGGAGACGCCGCGTTATTGGTGGATCCCGAAGACGTAGAGGCGATCGGGGCAGCGCTCGAGCAGCTCATGAGCGACGCCACGCTGGCGGAACGGCTGGTCGTGACAGGCCTCGAACGTGCGCGACAATTCCGTTGGGAAAAAGCAGCAGCAGAAACCTGGAAGGTATATCAATCCCTGGCGGCGAGTTGAGATGCCCAGACTACTTCAGATCTTCGTCGACTGCGATCTTGAGCGCGCGCAAAAAACGCTGGTCCTGGTTGGTGAACTTGATCTTACCCGTGGATTCAAACGTGCGTTTGGGCTCCGGGCGAACTTGCGCTTCCGTCCCCTCGTCGGCATCTTCGTTCTCGTCACGTTTGTTGAAGCCGATGGTGGCCTCAAGGACCAGAAAAACGTCGTAACCAGCTTGCTTGATCTCGCCGATGGCTTCAGCGATGCGATCCGAGTCTGATAACGAGTCGTTAATCGCGTTTCCGAGTTCCTGCATCAAGGCTTTTAAACGCTCTTCCAAAATCAGCCCCTTTCTCCGAGGCAGCCAACGGCCTGGAGGACCCCTTATTAATAACGGATGCGCGTCACCTGAGAAACGTTACAGATTGTTCACCACCCTCGGAGGCCAGATCCAGTGCCCGTTCCGATTGTAGTGAACCCGGTGACGCCACACAAGTAATTTATCGGCCTAAAGGTCTCGTCCCATTAGTAACATACGGGGGGCATCGCTGGGCTGGATGGCCGGGCACCGTCTAATTCCTTTGCTACCATGAAAACGTGAGTACAGCCCGCCTGGTTCACCAAGGATATCAGTTCGTACGCCACGTTGTACCCGCGGTCGTTCGGCCCGCCCACAGCCTCTGGCACGAGGTCATTGGCTTCCTGTTTTTGTCGCTCGCCACCATTCCGGTTCCCTCCGCCATCAAGACCATTCGCGAACTGCAAAACGGAAAAGGCAGCGTGCTCCGGTTGGTGGTGACCGTGATGTTTGTGACCATCATGGCAGGGTACGGCATTTCTTCGTTCCGCCGGGCACGCAAGATTTCGCGGTCGTGAGCCACAAGCAAAGCTAGACCGGAGCGCGAATAAAGACTAGAGTGAGCGGCACGAGGCGAACAAGACCGGGTGCCGCTGATCTTAAATGCAGCGGCCGTTTAGGCCACGCCGGGGGATACCTCCGACCGGCCAATGTCCGGGTTCGGAGAATACTGCGAAGCAGCGTAAGGGATCGCAGCGTGACGGACACGTGGCTTGCGGTCGCGCAACCCTAGTTTGTAGAGCAGACGGCCGACGTGATCGCGGTCGTAATGCACGCCAAACTGGCTTTCGATGACGGCCGCCATGCGCGCGGTCGTCCAATGATCGTCCCCAAAACCGTGGGCCATCGGCCGGTCGCGATAAATCTGGGCGACGCGATCCAATTGCTCCTTGGACAGACGGCTGGGCCGGCCGGTCGCCTTGCGGCGTTTCAGGGAACTGACTCCATTGTTGGCCAGCGCGCGACACCAGCGGGAAGCAGTCGTGCGGCTGACGGAAAACTTGCGGGCGACTTTCGATTGAGAGAGTCCGTTCAGCAGATCCTGCGCTGCCTCGAGACGTCTCTGTTCCATCTCCTCACGAGTTAAGGAGATCTGAGCGGCTATATCCATAGACGCGCGGTAAATTGATTGGCCAGAGCATGACCAGCATAACGCAAAACAATTTAACTGTAAATTGTTTTTTGTGGGAACCAATCAAAGGCGGGTTTCGGATGGGTTACGGAGCGTTCACAAGTCAGGTGACAAAATCTTGAAATCGGGGTATGGCTACGAAAACACAGCCGGATCGGGCATTTTTGCCGCCGGCCGCCGGGTGCTTGCAGCGCAGTCGCGCGAAGGCGCGGTGCTACACTCCGGGCAAGATGACACCAACCTCCTTAACCACCGATCCTCAAGTACTTACAGCTGCCGGCCCCGCCGCGCCGGCCACCGGACTCAACATATCCGCCCTCACGGGCGACTACACGCTCGAAATTACCGTGCAGGCGCTTTCGGCCGCCAGCGGCGACTCCGCAGCGCGCGTTGTTCTTGAAGACACAGTCAACGCGTTCACGGCCGCCATCCCCGTAGTCGAGGTCGCCGTACAGGGACCGATCACCATGCCGCGGACGTACCTATTTCGCAGCGACGAAGCGCCGGACCTGCGGATTGGCACAGCCAACGCCAGCCTGCGGCTGAACGTCTACGAGCTCGATGGCACGTCGCCGAGCATCACGGTGCACGGCGCGATCTGGCAGTAGTGGCGCGCAATCCGGCTCCGCGCGATAGAATGGATGCGCGATGGAGCAGACCGGCAAGTCCGAAAGGCTCAACAGGTTCATCGAAGCCGCCAAAAGCAAAGGGGCTTCGGACGAGTTTCTGGTCAACCTGCTGCGCGAGGAAGGCTGGGCCGCGAAGGAGATTTACGCGGCCTTCCGGCGGCATTACGAGAGCCTGACGGGTTTGGCATTGCCGGCGCGCGGCGAGGGGGCCGGGGAATCGGCGCGCGATGCGTTCCTGTATCTGCTGGCCTTTTCCACGCTGGCGACTTGGGCGACGGCGCTGGGATCGCTGCTGTTCACCTTCATAGATCGATGGTTCCCCGATCCACTGGTCCAGCAACGGTTTGAGAATTCCCGCTACGCGGTTTCCTCCGAGATGGCCTGCATTATCGTGGCCTTTCCCATCTTTCTGCTGGTGATGCGGTTCATCCTGCGGGAAGTCGAAAAACATCCAGAAAAAGTTGAATCGGGCGTGCGCAAGTGGCTCACCTACATTGCGCTTCTGGTCACGGCGGGAATTGTGATCGGCGACTTGATCACGTTTTTGGCTTATTTTCTGCGCGGGGAACTGACGGTGCGTTTCGTTCTGAAGGTGCTGACGGTGATCGTTATTGCGGGCAGCATCTTCTGGTATTACCTCGGTTTCCTGAAGCGAGGCGCCGCAGATGGCGAGGCGTAGGGATCTGGCGTTGGCGGTGGGCGCGGCGGTAGTGGTTGTGGCGGTGGTGGCCTTTGGCTTCCGAATTCTGGGTCCGCCGCGAGACCAACGGGCTATCAGCGCCGATGAGCGGCGGGTGGAGGACCTGCGCGGGATTGCGCAGCAGATTTACGGCCGCCACTCGCTTCCAGCTACACTCGACGAACTGCGGTTTGGCGCCAAACTGGAAGATCCGGTCACGCACAGTCCGTACGAGTACCACGCCAAGTCCGGCACGGCTTACGAACTGTGTGCGACCTTCGCTACCAGCAGTGGGGAGAGCGATTCGGAGCGGCCTAACGGATTCTGGAATCATGCCAGAGGGCGCCAGTGCTTCGAGTTCGACACGGCGCAGACGCCACCTTGGTAGCCAGCTCCAACCTTCGAGTAGTTCTTGTCTCTCCACGCAATCCTTTAAATATTGGCGCGGCGGCGCGGGCCATGTTCAACTTCGGATTTTCGCGGCTGCGGGTGGTGAATCCGTATGACGTGGCGTTTCGCGAAGCGCGGTCGGCGGTGGCAGCGCGAGAGATTTTGACGGCCGCGGAGGAATTCCAGTCGTTGGCGGAGGCAGTGGCGGACTGCGCGCTGGTGGTGGGAACGACTTCGCTGGGGCACCGGGAGCTGGAGCATGCGCTGCGGCCGCTCGAAGAGGGAGCGCCGCTGATTCGCGAGCGGATGAAGTCCGGGCCGGTGGCGCTGCTATTCGGGTCGGAAAAATTCGGGCTGAGCAACGAAGACCTGGCGCATTGCCACTGGCTGATGCGAATCGCGACGGCGGACCAGGAGCACTCGATGAACCTGGGCCAGGCGGTGGCGGTTTGCCTGTACGAACTTTCGCGCGGCGAACTGAACCCAGTCGCTGGACGTGCGCGGGCGCGGAAGGCGGCCGCAGCGGCTGAGACCGAGCAGATCACGAGTTTGCTGCTCGATGTGCTGCGGCAAAGCGGCTACGTGAACCCGGTGACGGGAGCGTCGACGGAACAAAAAGTGCGGCGGCTGGTGCGGCGGCTGGAATTAAGTGCGCGCGATGCGCCGGTGGTGCTGGGGATGTTGCGGCAGATTCTGTGGAAGCTTAGTGGAACTGCAAAGTGACGTCGACGGTGTGGTTCTTTTCGTCGACTTTGGTGGTGGCCTTCGAGTCGTGGAGATGCTCGAACAGGCCATCTTCCTTGACGCGCCGGAGGAAGTAATCGGGATAGTCGGCGTCGAAAGGCTTGCCTTCCTGGGGACCCCATAGCTTGCGGATGCCGGCTGTCCCATTCAGATCAAGGCCCTCGATGGTCAATTTGCCCATGAGATACTGCGGACCGTTTTCGATGTGGATGGTGAGATCGACGGTCTTGTTTTTTTCATTGAGAGCGCGATCGACGGTAGTGGCGACGTGCATGTAGCCCTGGCGCTGCAACGGTTTCTTGATGCGCTCGACGCCGGCGTTAATTTCATCGAAATTAGCAACTTCACCGGACTTAAATTTTCCAATTCTCAGTAATTCCGCACTCTTTCCTGCATAATTCCCCATAATTTTAACTTCCCCGAGTTTGTATTCCGCGCCTTCGTCGATAGTGACGTCTACGACAAGGCCGTCGACGTCCTCGGCCTTTTCGGTCGACAGCTTCGGAAAGGCGACGGCGACGCGGCCACGGGCGTCGTAGAGCGGGCGGACAGAGGTGTTGAGGAGACCGCGGAAGCCTTCTTCGGTGTAGGGGAATCCGATGGCCACTTCGGCAATTCTGTTTTGAAGCCTAGTAGCCTCGATAATCTTGCTTCCGGTGAACTTCACCTCGGCGATGGTGGGGATGGGAGCGGCGGAGCGGAAGACCACGCCGTACTGGTCAACGCCCGAGGGGGCAAGCTTGCCGATGACCTTCTGGCTTTGATTCTTCGACGCCAGGTATTCCTCGACCAGCGCGGTGTAGCGCTTGAGCATTTCGGCGGTGCCGGGGAGTTTGCCGTTGTACATCGGGTCTTTTGTTTTGAGCCACGCATTCAGGTCGGCGAGCTGGATGGGCAGACCCACAATGATCACGGGATACATCTGGCCGACCTCAACGACCTGGAACGAAGCGGCGTAGCTATTGGAGTCCTGGGCGGCGGTGAAGCGGTAGCCGACGGTCTCGAACGCGCCGCTGGCGATGAGGCGGTCGCGCGCGGCTTCGAAATCAGCTTTTCCGGCGAGCTGGCCGATCTTGAGACCAGCCACGGCGAGGATCTGCTCCTTGGTGTAGTTGTGATTGCCCTCGACGCTGAGGGTTTTGATGGGCCAGACGGTGGGCTGGGTGGTTTTCGCGGGAGTCTTCTTCTTGGGCTTGGCGGTCTGGGCGAAGCCGGGCGCCGGAGCGAGGAGCAGAAAAAGCGCGAGGAAGCTCGCGAAGAGGCGCAGCATCATCTTTATAGTAGGGGACGTTGTCGGAGGCTGGGGGGTTGCGAGGGGAGGGGCAACGCTGAGGCAAGAGGCAAAAGGCAAAAGGCAAAAGGCAAAAGGCAAAAGGCAAAAGGCAACACCGCGCCCTCATGCGTGGCGCTGCTGTGGGGCCTATGGCCATGAATCCGTGCGGGCGGCGGGGCTGTCTATGTAAGAATGGAAAACGTGGCTTACGATTTGATTGTGATTGGGAGCGGTCCGGGGGGATATTCGGCGGCGGTGCGGGCGGGGCAGTACGGGCTGAAGACGGCGATTATCGAGAAGGACCCGAAATTGGGTGGCGCGTGCTTGCACGTGGGGTGCATCCCGACCAAGGCGCTGTTGCACGCGGCGGACGTTTGGGAGCGGTTCCTGCATTCGGAAGAAGAAGGGATCGTCTGCGAGAAGCCGCGCGTGGACTATCCGAAGGTCATCGATAGGAAGAATAAGATCGTCGCCAAGCATGCCAAGGGCGTCGAGTTCTTGATGAAGAAGAACAAGGTCGATTGGATCAAGGGATTCGCGGTGCTGAAGGGGCACGGGCGTGTGGAGGTGCGCGGCGAGCAGGGGACCCAGACGCTCGAAGCGAAAAACATCATTCTCGCGACGGGTTCGGAAGCGCGGATGCTGCCGGGGCTCAAGCCGGACCCGGTGCGGATTCTGACCAACATCGAGATTCTCAACCTCACGGCGATTCCGAAGACGCTGGCCATCATTGGCGCTGGCGCGGTGGGGGTGGAATTTGCGTCGGTGTTTAACAGGCTCGGCACGGAAGTGACGATTCTGGAGATGCTGCCGCGCGCCGTGCCGGTGGAAGACGAGGAAGTCTCGAAGGAACTGGAGCGGGTGTTCAAGAAGAACAAGATTCGCATCGAGACGGGCGCGAAGGTGGAGAGCGTGCAAGTGGTGGATGACTGCTGCCACATTGCGGTGACGTTGAGCAATGGCAAGAAAGAAACGCTCGCCGCAGAGAAGTTGCTGGTGGCGGTGGGGCGGAAGCCAAATACCGAGAATGTCGGGATTGAGAACACGAAGATCGAGCTGGACCGCGGGTTCGTGAAGGTGAACCAGTGGCAGCAGACGGCGGAGCCGGGCGTTTACGCGATCGGCGATATTGTGGCGGGGACGCCGCAACTGGCGCACGTGGCGACGCGGGAAGGCATGGTGGCGGTGGCGCACATGGCGGGCAAGCCGGTGGTGCCGATCAACCGCAACCGCATTCCGGGGGCGACGTACACGGAGCCGGGGATTGGCAGCGTGGGGTTGACCGAGGCGCAGGCGCGGGCGCAAGGGTATCGGGTGAAGGTGGGGAAGTTTCCGTTTCTGGCGGACAGCAAGGCCACAATTCTGGGGCGGCACGATGGCTTCGTCAAAGTGGTGGCGGACGAAAAATACGGCGAGATACTGGGCGTACACATCATTGGTCCGGAGGCGTTCGAGCTGATCGCGGAAGCGGTGACGGCGATGGAAGCGGAGGCCACGGTGGAAACGATGATGCAGACGATCCACGCGCATCCGACGTTATACGAGGCGATGGGCGAAGCGTTTAACAACGTTTACGGTTTAGCGATTAATGCGTAGGGAGCCGTTAGTCGAGGGCGACGCATGCGTCGCCCCTGCGAGTGATAGGAAGTGTGAATGGCGCGATTTGGGGCGCGTGGATTACGGCGCGGCCTTCGACTTGCAGCGCGGGCTGGTGGAACGGCGGAAGCGCGGCGCGATTGCAGACCAGTTTTTGATTGTGGAGCATCCGCACACGATCACGCTGGGGCGCAACGGGCACATGGAAAATCTGCTGGCGCACGAGGACGTGCTGGCGCGGGCGGGCGTCGCGTTCCATCACACGGACCGCGGGGGCGATATTACGTATCATGGGCCGGGGCAGATTGTGGGTTATCCGATACTCGATTTGCGCGCGTGGAAACGGGATGTCGGGGCCTATGTGCGGGCGATGGAGCAGGTGATTATCGACACGCTGGCGGATTTCGGGTTGGCGGGCGAGCGCGTGCCGCCGTGGACGGGGGTGTGGGTGGCGGGCGCGAAGATCGCGGCGATTGGTGTGCACATCAGCCGCTGGGTGACCTCGCACGGATTCGCGCTGAATGTGACGACGGATTTGAGTTACTTCCAATACATTGTGCCGTGCGGGTTGGTGAAGCCGGTGACGTCGATGGCGGCGCTGGGAGTGATGGCGCGGCGGGAAGAAGTGATCGGGCGGCTGGTGGATCATTTCGGACAGGTATTTGATCGGGAAATGGCGGAGGCCGGAGAGCTTATCTATGACTGAAGTCGTGATGCCCCAGATGGGCGAGAGCATTGTGGAAGGGACGCTGACGAAGTGGCTCAAGAAGCCCGGCGACCGCGTGGAGCGGGACGAACCGCTGTTCGAGATTTCTACCGATAAAGTGGACACGGAAATTCCATCGCCGGCGGCGGGCACGCTGCAAGAGGTGCTGGTGGAGGAAGGGAAGACGGTGGGGATCAATACCGTCGTAGCGCGGATCGAGGATGGAGCGGGCAACGGCGTGTCAGCGGCCGCGAAACCTGCTGCGGCTGTGAGTGCACCGCCGGTACAGGCTCCAACGCCAGCGGCTGCTCCGGCTCCGGTGGCCGCGGCGGCGCCTGCGGAAATAGCGCTACCGCTCTCGCCGCTCGTGCGGAAGATGGCGCGGGAAAACAATATTGATCTCAGCGGCGTGAAGGGCACGGGCGCGGGTGGGCGCATCACGAAGCAGGATCTGGAGGCGTATTTGGGTGAGCGCCCGGCGGCTGCGAGGCCCGCGGCTGGTCCGGTACAGGCGCCGCCTGCGCCTTCTGCATATGTTCCGCCGGCTGCGCCGTCGCAGGCGAAGGTGCGGGTGGAGCCCATGAGCATGATGCGGCAGAAGATCGCCGAGCACATGGTGATGAGCAAGCGGACGTCGGCGCACGTGACGACGATTCATCGCGTCGATATGACGAAGGTCGCGAAGATGCGGGCGCGGCAGAAGGAAGATTTCCAGACGCGCTACGGAATTTCGCTGACGTTTCTGCCGTTCGTGGTGCGCGCGGCCGTAGAGGCGCTGCGCACGTTCCCGATTGTGAACGCATCGATCGAGGGCACGAATATCCTGTATCACAACGACATCAATATCGGGATCGCGGTGGCGCTGGAGAACGGGCTGATTGTGCCGGTGATTCGCAACGCTGATGAGAAGAACGTGCTGGGGTTGCAGCGCGCCATTGTGGACTTGGCGGCGCGGGCGCGGTCGCGGCAGCTCAAGCCGGATGAGGTGCAGGGCGGAACGTTCTCGATTACGAATTTCGGGAGCTTCGGCAGCATCGTGGCAACACCGGTGATCAACCAGCCGCAGGTGGCGATTTTGGGAGTGGGGGCGGTGACGAAGGAGCCGGTGGTGATCGATGATGCGATTGCGATCCGGTCAATGTGCTATCTTTCCCTGACGTTTGATCACCGGCTGATTGACGGAGCGCTGGCGGATCAGTTCACGGCAAAGGCGAAGGCGGTGCTGGAGAACTGGTCGGAAGAAGTACTGTGAGAGTGGGATTTGGGATGGAATTGGATCAAATATTTATTGACTGCTCAACTAAGAAACTGGAACAGCTTCTTTCGCGGATTCGCGATTGTTTGGGAAAGCTGGCACCGGACGAAATTTGGTCACGAGGTCACGAAAACGAGAACGCCATCGGGAACCTGGTGCTGCATTTGAACGGGAATGTGCGGCAGTGGATCATCTCGGGAGTCGGCGGAGCGCCGGACATGCGCGTGCGGGACGCCGAGTTTGATGCGCGCGGCGGAGTGGAGACGGCGGAGTTGCTGGGCCGGTTGGAAACGACCGTGCGGGAAGCCGTGGCGGTGCTGAAGCGCGTGACGGGCGCGCGGCTGGCGGAGCGGGTGACCATTCAGAAGTACGATGTGACCGTGCTGGAAGCGATTTTCCACGTGGTCGAGCATTTTTCGCAGCACACAGGGCAGATTTTGTTCGCGACCAAGATGCTCACGGGCGAGGATCTAGGGTACTACAAGCATCTAAGGGCCGCGGCGCACGGGGAGAAGACGCCGTAGCCTACTTACACTTCATCGAGTGGACCGGCGGCAGTTTGGATTTCTCGGCGGGCTTGCCGTAATCGACAACGCACTCAGAGAGTTTTGGTGAGAGCTTCTGGGTCACGGTCTTGTCGGTTTTCTCGTAGGTGCAGACCAAGTAGTAACCTCGCGGCGCATTGGGCGCGAGGCGCCAGAGCGCACGGGAGCCGTCCTTGGTTGTGGTAAGTTCATCGTAGACGAGCGAGGCTTGTTCTTCGGGCTTGCCATCAAAGAAAGTGACCATGGAGAGAGGGTGGGACTGGTTGGCTGGTGGGCAGAGGCTATCGGCGGCGCTCGCGGCGAAGGCTGCGCATAGGAATATTGGGATGAATCGCAAGAGACAGCGTACTACGTTCAGGCGAGGATATTCAGCAGCGATTTCTGCATGTCGTTGCTGACTTGCTCTGACTTCAAGTTGGCCTGATAGTCGTTGCTGGCCTGGAGCATGGAGACCATGGCGTCACTGAGCGAGACCTGATCCTGCTGGGCCGCCTGGGGTTGGGTGGGCGTGGTGGCTTGCACCACTTTCGATGCGGCCTGATCAAAGGCGTCTTGCGCTTGCTCGATGCCCTGGAGAGGGGTGTTAAGACTGACCATTGGTCGCCTCCATTTCTTCCCTATCTTCCTTTTCGGCCCGGCGGCGGAAATTTCTAGCGCAATTTTTTCTGTTTCAGATAATTGATGAGGGCGGCGGGGTCGTCGGTGATGATGGCGTCGACGCCAGAGGCTAGGAGGGGGTCCCACTCCTGGGGCGTATTTGCCGTCCATAGAATAACTTGCAGGCCAGCCTGGTGGGCTGCCACCACCTTGGCGGGGGTGACCATGCCCTTCTCTGGGCCGATGATCTGGGCGCGGGCGCTGCGGGCTACGGAGACGAAATCGCCCAGGGTCTCGTCCTCGACGAGGGCGGACAGGCGGATATCGGGAGCCAGACTCTCCATATTGATAAGGATGCGGAAATCGAACGACTGGACGATGACACGCGGGCGCAAGTTGTGGCGGTCGATGGCGGCGAGTAACAGTTCGGCGAAGCGTTCGGGTGTAGGGGTGAGCTCGGGATGGTCAGGGAAGAGTTTGGCTTCGATGTTGAACAGGAAGTTGCCACGGTTCGCCAGGGTGAAGACTTCTTCGAGCGCGGGGATTCGGGTGCCGGGAACGGGTTTCTGATTCGGAAAGTGCGGATTGACGAGCGAGCCGCAGTCCCACAGGCGCAGTTGGGCGAAGGTGAGCTCGCGGATCACCGGGCTGCCGCCGGGGCTGCGGCAGATTTCGGGGTTGAGGACGAGATCGTGGGAGATAACCAGCACGTCGTCTTTGGTGACGGCGACGTCCATCTCGATGGCGTCGACACCCTGATCGATGGCGTAGGCGAAGGCGGGGATCGTGTTTTCCGGGAGCACGGCGCGCGCGCCGCGATGTCCGTGGACTTCGACTGCCATGGAGAAGTGAGACCCGTGACATAGAATAGCAGGGGAGTTTTCGCGCATGGCGTATCGGGGGCGTATGATGAAGGTTTTTGCGTTGACTCTTATGACTCTGACAACGGGCGCGGCGCAACAGGGCTGGTACCCGCACGAAGGCGGGCTGCTGAAGTATCGCGTGCAGATTCGTTTCGGCGAGGAGCCGGATACGATGCCGGAGGGGTGGAAGTTCGGGCGCGTATCGGCGGTGGCGGCGGATTCGGCGGGCCGGGTGTACGTTTTTCACCGCGGGCAGAAGGCAGATCCGCTGATCGTTTTCGATGCCAAGGGAAATTATGTGCGCTCGTGGGGCAGGGGAATGTTCGGGAACCCGCACGGGCTGCGTGTCGACAAGCAGGACCACGTCTGGATCACGGATGCAGGCGACCACCAGGTGATGGAGTTCACGAGCGAGGGGCAGTTGCTGCGCACGTGGGGCACCAAGGGCAGGCCGGGAACGGACGCGGAAAGGTTCAACCGGCCGACGGACATCGCATTCGCGCGCACGGGCGAGTTCTATGTTTCCGATGGTTACGGAAATTCGCGGGTGGTGAAGTTTTCGCGCGAGGGCAAGTATCTGCTCGACTGGGGAAAGCACGGGACTGGGCCTGGCGAGTTCAACACACCGCACTCGATTGCCGTTGATTCGCATGGCACGGTGTACGTGAGCGATCGGGAGAATAACCGCATCCAGATCTTCGACGCGAACGGGAAGTTTCTGCGGCAGTGGACGCACTTGGGCGCGACCCAGAACATTTTCATCACACCGAAGGACGAGATGTGGATCATCACGCATCGGAACAATATTGAGAATCTGACTTATGACACGCTGGCGGGGCGGATCATGCATATCGACATCGCGACGGGAAAGATTCTGGGTGCGATGGAGAGCCCGGGCCACTGGCTCGACGTGACGCCGGCGGGCGAGATTTTCATTGGCAGTCTCACGGGGAATGTTTTTCGGTGGTACCCAGGGTGGCTGGAGCACGGGCTGGGGGCGGCAGAGGGGTTGAAGCCGGCGAACTAGCGGGCGAAGCTTAGAACTTTGGAACGGAGGATGCGCCGGTCGCGTGTCAGCAACGGGACGCGATGTACCAGGCTGGTGGCCGCAATGATTTCGTCGGCGGGATCGCTGTGAAAGTCGAGGCTACGGATTTCGCGGCAGATCTCCAGCGTCAAAGGCCAGACGTGGACGCCTGCAAGGAGACGCAGCAACTCAGCAGAATCGAGTTCCAGCTCAATACGACCGAGTTGCGCGAGTTTAGACAGCTCCCAAAGCACGATAGCCGACATGCTCCATTGGTTGGAGGCTAAGAGCCGGTTTTCGCGCGCTGTGAGTTTGCCCCCAAGTGCAAACAAGAGGATGTGGGTATCAAGATTCAGCATTCCAGCGCGCGCCAGTAGAGAAGATGCTTCCCTTGATCTTTAGTTTGTCCTTGAGCGCGCCGATCAGGCTTGCGGAGCTGGACTCGATGCGAATGAGCTTCGCGACGGGTTTACCGTGTTTCGTGATGACGATGCCCTTGTCATCCACCCGGTCGATCAGTGAGAGGCATTGTTCCTTGAACTTGGACGCGCTAATGGTACTCACAATGCCAGTATAGCAAAATGGTCATTAAATCCGGCTGGTCACATATTCTGACCATTTCGACTATTTACCATCCACCGAAAACACGAGCAGCACGTTGCCGGGAATGCCGCCCATGGCGCCGTAGCCGGAATTCACGAAGAGCATGCCGCCGGCGATGACGGGGCCGGGACCGTCGATCGATCCACCGCGCGCGGAGATGCCGTTGACGGTTTGGTATTCGCGCACGGCGTCATAGTCCCAAACGATTTTGCCGCTGGCCGTGGAGTAGGCGCGGAGGTGGCCGTCGCTCGATCCGGAAAACACGACGCCGGGAATGACGGTGACGGCCGCGGATTGCGCCGGGCTGCACGGGCGGCGATCGCCACAGCCGGGCGGGGGAGTGTGCCACACGATCTCACCAGTCGCGAGCCGCACGGCGGAAATGCCGCCGCCGGCTTCGGGATTCAGTTCGAGACCTTTGGGACCGAGGGTGCGGGTGATGTCAGAAACCGCGGTGTACACATTGTCAGCATCCGCGGCGGGGCCCCACTGAATACCGCCCAGACTGCCGCCACGGCCGACGCGCGCCTGCCAGAGCAGTTCGCCGGCGCGATCGGGGTCGAGTGCGTAAACGATGGCTGACTTCTGGCCGGCCACCAACGCACGCCGGCCGTTCGGTAAGTCAACCAGGATAGGCGAAGATCCGAAGTCGAAATCCGGGCCGTTGGCCTCGGGGCAGTTGGTTTTGTCGGAGCTGGGACAGGCGAGGTTGAAGGCATCGTTGGCCGTGATCTGGCGCACCCAGAGCGTTTTGCCGGAGTCCATATCGAGGGCCAGGATGGCGTCGCTCGTGGGCGCAACGGGATCGGAATAGCTATCGCCAGTGGCGGCGTAAAGAATGTGGTGCGCGAGGTCCAGCGTGGGGCTGCTCCACACGGCGGCGCCGGAGGGGCCCCAGAGCTGGATGCCGATTTTGTTCTTTCGCGTTGGTTGCGCGGGATTGGCGATGGTGTAAGTTTTCCAGACCGTTTTTCCGGTGGCAGCGTCGAGAGCCACGATGCTGCCACGAAAGCGGCAGCATTCATAGAGCGGGTCGGCGGCGCTGACCTCTTCGGAAGAGGCGACGGGAACGTAGAGGCGGTTGCCGGAAAGCGCGGGCGCGCCAGTGATGCGGGCTTCGGAGTGCCCGTCGGCGCGGGTCTTCCAGAGAAGCTGGCCGGTGGAGGCGCCGGCAGCGTAGACGTTGGCGTGAATATCGCCGAAGTAGATGGCCTGGCCGTTGGCGCTGATGCTGATGGCGGTACGGACGGGCGCTTCGGCTTCGAACGTCCAGTAGATGCAGCCCGTGGAGGCGCTTAGCGAGTAGACGCGGTGTCCGGCGCTGCCGATGAAGAGGCGGCCACCGGCGACGGCCGGCTGCGCGTAAGCCTGGATATCGCCGGGAAAGCCGAAGGACCATTTCAAGCGAAGGCGCGGAACATCATCGGCAGAGAGGCCGGCTTGCGCGGCGGGCTGAAGCCGGCGATTCGTCAGATCGGCACCCCAACCGTTCCAGTGCGGGTCGGCGAGGGGGTTCGTCCACGCGGCGGTCTCTTTGCAGAAGGCAGTTTGCGGGGGTGCGGTGGGCGGCTCGTGTCCTAAAGATCGGCCGGCGAGAAATTCGGCGATGGCGGTTCGCTCCGCGGCAGTTCGACGCTGGCCCATGATCATCATTGGGCCGCTTTCCAGAGCGAGGAGTATGCGCTCGGGCGAAAGGCTGTTGAGGGCGTGCGTGTTGGGTGCGCGGGCAACGCCGGATTCGTGGCAACCGGCGCAATACTTGCGATAGAGCGCGCTGCCATCGGGAGCGGCGGCGTGGGTTTCCATAGCCAGGAACAGGATGAGGCCGGCGCGAATGAGCATGAGTTTCAGATGAGTGTAGCGCAGAGCGAAAACGCTACGTCCTCCGCCGTCGCTCGGCGCGGCGCACGCGCGCCTCGTCCATGCCGAAATAGTGGGCCACTTCGTGCCAGACGGTTTCCTCGACCAGTTTCTCGAGGTGCTCGGGGCTGCGGGCCAGGCGCTCGTGTGGGCCTTGAAAAATCACAATTTGATCGGGCATGGCGAAGCTATCGAAGACGCTGCGCACGGTCAGGGGGCGGCCGCGATAGAGGCCGAGCAGAGTGCCGCCGGTCCGAACGCCAGCGGCGTGCAACTGTGCGGGCGATGGCTCCGCCTCAACGATGAACGCGATATTGGCGATCCGGCGGCGGAACCGGCGCGGAATTTTGGCGACGGCGCGTGTGACCAGGCGATCGAAGTCGTGCGGGGTCATCGGGAGTATCCGGAAATGGGAATGGGTTTGATTTGCATTTATATACCTAACACATAGCGCCTCGGCTTTACTCATCCGTATGTACCATTATGTAAATACAGATGCGGGCTGACTGGAATCGGCAAAGAACGAGACCAACAAGACCAAGCATGGCATTGACTTTGAGACGGCCCAACTGGTGTTTGACGGTCCCTTCTGCATAACGTTCGTTGAGCGCAACCCGGCGAGAAAGGAGACTGTATGTCCAAGCTATCGGCTGAGAAACGTAAAGAGCTTCAAAAGCTCGCTGCCAAACCAGATTGTGAAATCGACATGACGGACATCCCCGAAATTCGGGAGATTCCATCCGGTGCGGTCATCGGTAAGTTCTGGCCTGTGACTAACGGTCAACCCATTTGTTTGCAGCATGGCCTGATCCACGAAATTCGCCCCCGAAACCCAGCCGTCTCGCCCCGCCGAGAGTCACAGCCTGTTCAATCCGGCGCCGCCGGAGGC